>Ga0207848_100014_pt1 | contig 312072 bp, 299 predicted proteins | sample TtaePargueraPR_10_FD_187737 | JGI IMG/M metagenome (GOLD analysis project Ga0207848, IMG submission 187737) | Aerobic enrichment media microbial communities from Bioluminiscent Bay, La Parguera, Puerto Rico - Tt and M2 (3) (SPAdes) | ecosystem: Environmental > Aquatic > Marine > Unclassified ... | reverse complement strand
CCCCGCCGCTCCTCGGCGGGTGCGCTTCCAGCAGATGACGCCAGGCCAAGGGTCGCTTGTCCCGGTAAACCGAAGATCAGTCGGTATCTTGCGCAGGTTCGCCGTTGAAAGCGGGAAACTCGCGCGGGGAGGGCCAGGGAAGATGAAGATCGTGTCCGGCCAGGCTGCCCCAGAGCGGCGGGCAAAACACAAAAACGGCGCGGATCCGAAGGGGCCGCGCCGTTTTCGTCTGCTCCGCCTGGAGACGCCCGCTCCTACTTCGAGGCGGGCGACGGAGCGTGATGGTGGGGACGGAACAGCCGTCCGCGTTCGGTGATCAGGACGGTTATCAGCGCCAGCGTTCCCAGCACGACGTAGCCGGCGACGAGCGGGACGACGGTCCCGTCGTACAGGTGGCCGACATACCAGCCGAAGATGGCCGCGCCGGCCGTCTGGATGGCACCGACGAAGGAGGCCGCAACGCCGGCAATATTGCCGAGCGGCTCCATCGCCATGGAATTGAAGTTCGGCATCATCATGCCGAAGCAGAACAGGTTCGCCGCCAGGAACCCCGAAAAAGTCCAGATCGAGGGTTCGCCGCCGACGGCAAGGACGACGATGAGATGCACCAGTGCGGTCGCGATGAATCCGATCAGAGCGATGTGCGACAGTATTCGCATGCCGACCCGGACGACGATGCGGCCGTTGGTGAAGGCTGCAATCGCAAGCGCCATCGAGATCAGCGCGAAGAAAACGGGGAACAGGTCGCCGATTTCGTAAGCCTCTATGAAGATCTGCTGGGCGGAATTGATGTAGCCGAGGATGGGGCCGAAAATGAACGCCGTCGCGATCGTGTAGCCGAGCGTCTCGCGACTGCTCACGGTGCGGACGAACGCGTGGCCGAGCCAGCGCAGCGACAGCGGCTCGCGGTCTTCCGGCGGGCGTGTCTCCGGCAGGCGGAGCTGCACCCAGGTGCCGATCAGAACGCCGACCAGCAGCAACGCTACGAATATCCCGTGCCAGGACCCAAGCAGGAGAATACCGCTGCCCATGGCGGGCGCGAGCATCGGCAGCGTGATGAAAACCATCATCACGAAGGACATGACCCGGGCCATATCGCGGCCGGCGAACCGGTCGCGCACCACGGCGATCGCGACGATCCGGGGTGAGGCGGTCCCGATACCCTGGAGCGCGCGCAGCAGAAGCACGGACTCGTAGGAGTCGACGACGACCACACCGATCGATGCCACAACGAAGACGCCAAGGCCGAGCAGGAGGATGATCTTACGGCCGAAGCGGTCGGACAAAGGCCCGTAGATCGGCATGCCGGCGGCGAAGCCGAGCATGTAAGACGTGACGATCAACTGGCGGTCGTTGGCGTCGGTGATCGCGAATTCGTCGGCGATCATCGGCAGGGCTGGCAGCATGATGTCGACGGCCAGCGCGGTCAGCGCCATCAATACGGCGATGATCCCGACGAATTCGACGAACGGGAGCGATTTTTCGCCTTCTCGGCCAAAAGACAGGGATGCCATCAGGAAACCGTAACTGAATGAAGTTGGACCGGATCGGAAAAAGGAAATCGCCGCGCTCGTCCTCTCCGACGATCGCGGGCCGTTTCAATCCGTCTGCATACCCAACGCGAGTTCGCCGGCTAGAGCAAGCCGGATGTGCGCATGCCTGCTCTGCCTTGAATTGCGCTGAAAGGGACAACAAAGCCTATTCGGCGGCCTTGTCGAGGCTCCATCGGTCGGCGGCCCGGTCGTCTTCCGCCTTGGCCTCGACCCAGGGTCCGGCGCTGCCGTCGACGTAGATTTCCCGTTTCCAGAAGGGCGCCCGCGTTTTCAGCCAGTCCATCAGGAACTCGGCGGCCGAAAACGCCGCACCCCGGTGCGCCGAGGCCGTGACAACGAGGACGATATCCTCGCCGGCTTCGATCACACCGTATCGGTGGATGGCGATGGCGCCGGTAATCGGCCACCGCCGGGCGGCTTCCTCGGCGACGCGGGCGATTTCCGCCTCGGCCATGCCGGGATAATGTTCGAGCTCCAGCCCCTTCAGCTTGCCCCCGTCGGCCCGGCAGATGCCGGTGAAGGTGACGACGGCCCCCACATCGTCGCCCGCCGACAGTCGTTTTGCCTCGGCAGCCTGATCGAAGGGCTCGGCCTGGACGCGTACATCGATGAGGGGGGCGTCGATGGACAGCGAGTCGCCCATGCTCACCCTCCGGTCATCGGCGGGAAGAAGGCGATCTCGCTGGCGCCCGCGATCGGCGCATCGGGCTGCGCGTGGGTCTTGTCGATGGCGGCGCGGACGATCGCCTCTTCGCCGAACGCGTATTCGAACTCCTCGCCGCGGCCCCTGAGCCAGGCGACGAGATCGGCCACGGTTTTCACTGTCGCCGGCGGGTCGATCTCTTCCTCGGCCTTGCCGACGCGTTCACGGATCCACGCGAAATAGAGAACCTTCAAGGATGCTTCCTGTCTGGCTGACGGTCACCCGTCCATGGCGTGGCGGATGCCCGAGCGGAAATAATCCCAGCCAGTATAGAGCGTAAGGATGGCAGACAGCCAGAGCAGCGTCAGGCCGACCAGCGTGACGCCGGGCACGATGGCATCGCCGGCGGGACCTGCGAGCAGGAAGCCGAGCGCCGTCATCTGCAGGGTGGTCTTCCACTTGGCGAGACGCGTCACCGGCACGCTGACGCGCAGCTCTGCGAGGAACTCGCGCAGGCCGGAGACCAGGATCTCGCGGCTGAGGATGATGATCGCGGCGATCAGCGACCAGCCGCCGATGGTGCCGACATAGACCAGCATCATCAGGGCTGCGGCGACGAGCAGCTTGTCGGCGATCGGATCGAGCATGCGACCGAGCGCGGACTGCTGCTGCCAGGCGCGCGCCAGATACCCATCGAGGAAATCCGTGACCGAGGCGGCGATGAAGATCGCCAGCGTCAGCCAGTTCGCGAGGTGGCCGTCGATGTAAAAACACGCGACGATGAGCGGTACCGCCGCGATGCGACCGTAGGTCAGGAGATTGGGCAGCGAGGTGGCGTGTCCTCGCGCGTGGGTCGTCGAACTTGTCATGCTCTCAGTCACCATGGGATTCCCCCGCGCGTCAATGGTTCACTGGGCTTCTAGGGTATCCGTGTGACAAAACTATAGCGTTGGGGCACGGGATGACGGCAAGCGTGTTGTCGTGGCGGTTAACGCCGGCTTTATCCCGGGCGCGCCGGCGCCGGGCCATCCTGGCCCTTGACCTGCCGGCTCCGGCATCCGACACCGGCGGTCATGGAAAAGGTCGATGTGATTGTTATCGGTGCCGGCGCGGCCGGCATGATGTGCGCGATCGAGGCGGGAAGACGCGGCCGCTCGGTCGTCGTTGTCGAGCACGCCGCGAAGCCGGGCGAGAAAATCCGCATTTCCGGCGGCGGGCGGTGCAATTTCACCAATCACGATGCCGGACCCAAGGCGTTCCTGTCGCAGAATCCGCATTTCTGCAAGTCGGCGCTCAGCCGCTACACGCAGGCCGATTTCATCGCGCTGGTCGACCGACACCGTATCGCCTGGCACGAGAAGACGCTCGGCCAGCTCTTCTGCGACGGACCGTCGACGCAGATCATCGACATGCTGACGGGCGAGATGGCGAAGGCCGGCGCGCGGCTGATGCTGTCGACCGGTGTCGAGGCGATTGCGCGGACGGAGGCCGGCTTCACGATTGCGACATCGGGAGAGGCTGGAGACCGATCGGTTGCATGTACGTCCCTGGTCATCGCGACGGGGGGTAAGTCGATCCCCAAGATGGGGGCGACCGGTTTCGGCTACGATGTGGCGCGGCAGTTTGGCCTGCGTGTCACGGAGACCCGGCCGGGCCTGGTGCCGCTCACTTTCGAGGCCGGTCTGCTGGAGCGCCTGAAGCCGCTTGCCGGCGTTTCGGTCGACGCCGTCGTGGCGTGCGGCAAGACGCGCTTTCGCGAGGCGATGCTGTTCACGCACCGCGGCCTGAGCGGCCCGGCGATCCTGCAGATCTCGTCCTATTGGCGCGAGGGGGACGCGATCACCATCGACTTGGCTCCGGGGACCGATGCCTTCGAGGCGTTGAAGGCGGCGCGGCAGGCGAACGGTCGGCGGGCCGTGTCGACCGCGCTGGCGGAGCTTCTGCCGAAGCGACTGGCGCAGACGATCTGCGAGGGCCGGGGGCTGCCCGGCAACCTGGCCGACTGTTCCGACAAGGTGCTGCGCGGCATTGGCACGGCGGTGAACGCCTGGACGGTGAAACCGGTCGGGTCTGAAGGCTATCGAACGGCCGAGGTCACCGTCGGCGGCGTCGATACCCGCGACCTCGACCAGAAGACCATGCAGGCGCGGACGGTGCCGGGCCTGTACGTCGTCGGGGAGGCGGTCGACGTGACCGGCTGGCTCGGCGGATACAATTTCCAGTGGGCGTGGTCGTCGGGCTGGGTTGCTGGGCAGGCGGCGTAGGGGCTGCGGAGAATGCCTGGACGGTGAAACCGGTCGGGTCTGAAGGCTATCGAAATCGTGAAGTCCGAAGCGCATCGCGCGGTACCGCGTACGGCAAGACTGGCCTGCGCCGTATTCCCATTCCGTAGGGAAATCGTAGCGGCAAATGGCCGACGTTAAATCCCATACGGGTCCGGCAGGCGCACGCTACTTCCCCTCGTGGAAGAAGTCGTAGACGGTCTTCGCCATCTGCGCGCTGATGCCCGGTGCGGCTTCGAGGTCTGCGAGGGCGGCGCGGCTGACGGCCTTGGCCGAGCCGAAATGGTGCAGCAGGGCGCGCTTGCGCGTCGGGCCGATCCCGGGGATCTCGTCGAGCGGGTTTGCCGCCATCGTCTTCTTGCGGCGCGCGCGGTGGGAACCGATGGCGAAGCGGTGCGCCTCGTCGCGCAGGCGCTGGACGAAATAGAGCACCGGGTCGCGCGGGGCGAGGCGGAACGGTGTCCGGCCGGGAATATGGAACTCCTCGCGGCCGGCGTCGCGGTCGACGCCCTTGGCAATCCCCACCAGCGGCACGTCCTCCAGCCCCAGTTCGGCCATCACGCCCTGCGCCGCGGAAAGCTGGCCCGGCCCACCGTCGATCAGCACGAGATCCGGCCAGGGCGACTCCTCGTCATCGTCGATCTCGTGGGTCTCGCGGTGGACGGCGGGCGCTTCGCTCTCGTCGCCGGATTCCCGCCCGCTCTCCTTCAGCAGCCGCTTGAAGCGGCGCGTCAGAACCTCGCGCATCATGGCGTAGTCGTCGCCGGGCGTCAGGTCCGTGCCCTTGATGTTGAACTTGCGGTACTGGCCCTTCTCGAAGCCCTCCGGTCCGGCGACGATCATGCCGCCGACGGCATTGGTGCCCATGATGTGGGAGTTGTCGTAGACCTCGATGCGCCGCGGTGGTTCCTCCAGCCCGAAGGTCTCGGCCACGCCGGCCAGCAGCTTCGCCTGAGAGGCGGATTCCGCCAGCCGCCGGCCGAGCGCCTCCCTGGCGTTCGACAGGGCGTGCTCGACGAGTTCGCGCTTCTCGCCGCGCTTGGGCACCGCGACCTCGACCTTGTGGCCGGCGTTCAGCGCCAGCGCCTCGGACAGCAATTCCTGTTCGGCGACCGCGTCGGACAAGAGGATCATTCGCGGCGCCGGCTTGTTATCGTAGAACTGGGCGATGAAGGCGCCGAGCACCTCAGCGGGCTCGAGCGACTTGTCGGCGCGCGGGAAATAGGCGCGGTTGCCCCAGTTCTGCCCGGTTCGGAAGAAGAACACCTGGATGCAGGTCTGGCCGCCTTCCTGATGAACGGCGAAGACGTCGGCCTCCTCGACGGAGCGCGGGTTGATGCCCTGATGGGACTGCACATGCGACAGGGCGGCGAGGCGGTCCCGGTAGACGGCGGCGGTCTCGAATTCGAGGCGTTCCGAGGCGTCCTGCATCTGGCGGGAGAGATCCTCGCGCACCGCCTGGCTCTTGCCGGACAGGAAGTCTTCCGCCTCCTTCACCAGCGTGGCGTAGTCCTCTGGCGAGATCTCGCCGGTGCAGGGCGCCGAGCAGCGCTTGATCTGGAACAGGAGGCAGGGCCGCGTGCGGCTGTCGTAGACGGAATCCGAGCACGAGCGCAGCAGGAAGGCGCGCTGCAGGGCATTGATCGTGCGGCCGACCGCGCCGGCCGACGCGAACGGACCGAAATAGTCGCCCTTCCTGTTGCGCGCGCCGCGATGCTTGACGATCTGCGGCGCCGCGTGATCGCGCGTGATCAGGATATAGGGAAACGACTTGTCGTCGCGCAGCAGCACGTTGTAGCGCGGCCGCAGCCGCTTGATCAGGTTCGCTTCGAGCAGCAGCGCCTCGGTCTCGGTCGCGGTGGAGACGAACTCCATCGATGCCGTTTCCGAGATCATGCGGGCGATGCGGTTGGTCTGGCCGCCGATGCGGGTGTAGCTCGTCACCCGCTTCTTCACGCTGCGCGCCTTGCCGACGTAGAGCACGTCTCCCTTGCGGTCGAACATGCGATAGACGCCCGGCCCGCTCGGCGCGCGCTTGACGGCCGCCGCGATCACGGCCGGGCCGGTCTGTAGGGGGGCCGTATCCGGGGCGGGCGGGATATCGGGAAGATCGGTCGTGTCGGTGTCTGCCGTCATGTCTTCTTATGTAGGACGTTTCGTTCGGTTGAGCGGCCCGGCACCGCCATGTCCGTCGTCATCCGGGCCGAAACGCAATGTAGAACCGGGACTGGGAAGCCACCGACGGCGCAAGGGCTCTCCGATTCCGGATCGGCCTCGCGGCCGCCCGGGATGACGCCGGAGAGGCTCAGGCTCGATGCATACCGTAGCAGGATTCACGCGTTGACCAGATTCGGCGGCCAGAGGCACCGCGATTGTCAGCGCTATTCGTTGATGCCCACCACGTCCGGGGTCTCCCAGGCGAGGTGCTGGCCGCCGTCGACGACGAGCATCTGGCCCGTCACCGACGGCGCCTCGACGAGATACCGCACCGCGTCGGCGACTTCGCGGACATTGGGGCCGCGACGCAGCAGGACGGCCTCCTGCTGGCGCCGGAAGTCGTCGGGGCTCTGGCGCACGTTCGGTAATGTCGGCCCCGGCGAGACCGCATTGACGCGCACGGCCGGGGCTAGGCCCTGCGCCAGCATACGTGTCGCCGACCACAGGGCTTCCTTCGACACGGCGTAGGAAAAGAACATCGGCGTCGGTTTCAGCACGCGCTGGTCGAGCAGGTTGACGATCGCGCCGTTGTTGCCGGCGGGCAGGGCGGCGGCGAAATGGCGGGCGAGCAGCACGGGGGCGCGCAGGTTGACGTCGATCTGGATGTCCCAACCTTCAGCGGCGATCGTCGCCGGATCGTCGGGTTCGAAGATGGAGGCATTGTTGACCAGAGCGGTGACGGATCCGAGTGCATCCACCGCTTCCGCGATCAGCCGCTCGGGGACCTGTGGATCGGCGAGGTCGCCGCAGACGAGCGCGGCGCGCACGCCGGTCGCCTCGATTTCCGCGGCGAGTGCCGAGGCGTCCTCGGCGGAGCGGCGATAATGGATCGCCACATCGTAGCCGTGCGCGGCCAGATCCAGCGCGATGGCCCGGCCGATCCGTTTCGCCGACCCGGTGACGAGTGCTGTCTTTGCAGACATGTGCTGTTCCCCTCGCGGTGCGTTGGCGCCTTTGCTCTCATCCGTCAGGGGAACGCGCCGGCGTTTGCAATCATGTTATCGACTTACGCACCGGGCAGCGCAACGGATCGATTGGCGACGACGACCGCCACATAGCCGAAATAGACGGCGAGGAAGGCTAGCCCGGCGACCTTGCCGATGCGGACCTTCCAGTAGACGAACGGAACGATCGCCAGCGAGGCGACGAGCATCGCCCACAGGTCGACGTGCAGGATATCGCTCCCGATGGGCACCGGGGCGACGAGCGCAGTAATGCCCATGATCGAGAGCAGATTGAAGATGTTGGAGCCGATGACGTTGCCCACCGCGAGAGCGCTTTCGCGCCGGAACGCCGCCATGATGGTGGCGGCCAGTTCGGGCAGGGAGGTGCCGATGGCAACGACGGTGAGGCCGACCGCAGATTCGGACATGCCCCAGGTCAGGGCGATCTCGCGGGCGCCCTCGACGGCCATGTGGGCGCCGACGGGAAGGCCGATCAGGCCGGCGATGACCATGACGACGGCCAGCGCCAGCTTGCCGGACGGGGCTTCGGGCATGTCGGAATCGCACGCCGATTCCGCCGCTGCGTTGCGGGCCTCGCGGGTGGCGGCCATGTCGCGGCGCGTGCGCGCGGCCGACGACCACAGGAAGGCGATCAGCAGCGCGACAAGGATGACGCCTTGCCAGTGGTGTAGGGGGGAGGTGAACGCCAGGGCGATGAAGGCGACGGTGGCCACCAGCATGACGATCGTATTGCGCATCAGGTCTGGCTGATCGCAGCGCGTGGCATAAACGATGGAGGGAAGGCCGAGAACCAGCAGGATGTTGGCGATGTTGGACCCGACGACGTTGCCCACCGCGATGCCCGGCGAACCGCTGAGGGCGGCATTTAGCGAGATGACCAGTTCCGGTGCAGAAGTGCCGAAGGCGACGATGGTCAGGCCGATGATCAGGGTCGGGATGCAGAGCCGCAGCGCAATCGACACGGAGCCGCGTACGAGCAGATCGCCGGCGGCAACGAGAATGACCAAACCGATGACGAGGATGAGATAGGCGGTCACAGACGGGCTCGCACGGAAACCGCCCGCCGGCGTTCCCGGCGAGCGGCAGAAGAGGGTGTGACCGCCATATAGGGGGGCGATCGGGAATCCGAAAGGGGAAGCGCAACTTCTGTCCGACCAAAGGGACAGAAACACAGGGCCGGCAGAAATGCTGCAGCCGCGAAATGATCGCGACCATTCCCCGGTTCCGTCACGGGCCCGTCACAGTGTCGCCGCGCCGCGGCAGTGAATTCCGCCATGCCGGTGCAGGAACAGTGCCGGCTCCCTGGACCGCGATTTCTGTGGAACGCATTCCGCCCGCCGGAGTTCATCGGAAACGCGGGGGGCGCCGCGGGATATCACCACACCAACACGAGGGTTTCTCATGCTTCGCAAGGGGCTACTGCCTGGTCTCTCCGTCTTTTCGCTTCTGGTTCCGCCGGCTGCCCACGCGGCGGACGTCCTCAACCAGCCGCCGTCCGTCGCCCCGGCGCCACAGGTCGTCTCGACCCCGGTCCACGACTGGAGCGGCCTCTATCTCGGCGCGAATGCCGGCTATATGTGGGGTGATTCCGATTTCGGTTTCCGGCCCCCGTCGGCGACCGGCGCGCCCGGCTTCGGCTTCAGTACCGACGGGTTCGTCGGCGGCGGACAGGTCGGCTACAACTGGCAGTTCGACCAGTTCGTGCTCGGCGCCGAGGCGGATATCGGCTGGGCCAACCTCGACGGGTCGCGCTCCATTCCCGGCGGCACTGTCTCCGTCGAGACCGACTGGCTGTCGACTGTGCGCGGCCGCGCCGGCGTGGCTTTCGACCGCGTGCTGATCTACGGCACCGGCGGTGTCGCCTTCGCCGGCACCGATGTCAGCGTGTCTGGCTCCGGCGTGACGTCGGCCAGCGATTCCGGCACGCTCACCGGCTGGACGGCGGGCGCCGGCGTCGAGGTCGCGGTGACGGAAAACCTGTCGCTCAAGGGTGAGTATCTCTGGGTCGATTTCGGTCAGGAGGACTTCGGCCTGGGCGGCACGAGGGCCGTGCCGGTGGATCTCGACGGCTCCTATGCGCGCATCGGCCTGAACTACAAGCTGAACGTCTTCTAGATCTCCGCGCCGTTCCGTCGGGACGGACCCCAGGACGTTGCGTTCATGGCCGGGCTTGCCCGGCCATGACCGTTTCAGGCCCTCCAAGCACGCAGTTTGATCCCCGACTTGTCATCGCTTGCGGGCGGTTTCGTCTGCGAATATTGCCGAAAGTTAATGGAACCTCGCGGAATAGCGTGCGTTTTTGCCTCGAAATGAACAGATTTTTCAGCGATCCGCAGTAGGGTCGATGCTGTCGTGAGGCAGCAGTCGACGCGTTTCGTGGAACGGGGGCGTGACCGTCACACGACCGGCGCCGCGTATTGGTGTCCGGCGATGATATCTGGAGTAGGCGTAGCCATGGCTGCCCGCGTAAACCCTGATCGCACGTTCTTCTCTGCGTTGACGTCATCCGTCGTCTTTGCCGCCATCGCGCTGTCGGCAGTTCCCGCGCATGCGGCCGACCAGACCGTGGACGAAACGGCCTTCACGCCAGCCGCTCCGATCCTTTACGACTGGGCGGGCCTGTATGCCGGCGTCTCGGTCGGTGCGAGCTTCGATGCGTTCGATAGCCGCTATGGCGTTCCTTCCGTCTCCCGCAGCTTCGATCCGACGGGTGCGTCCGGCGGCGTTCTCGCCGGCGTCAATTTCCAGAACGGGTCGTTCGTCTATGGCGTGGAGGCCGACGCCAGCTTCAAGCTGGGCGACGACACGCAGGTGGTCGCCGGCATCCCGATGACTGCGCAGAACGACTGGTTCTCGACGCTGCGTGGACGGGCCGGCTACGCCATCGACAATTACCTGTTCTACGGTACCGGCGGCCTGGCGATCGGCGATGTCGAGGTTTCGGGCCGCGGCGGATCGGTGTCGGATACGAAGGTCGGCTGGACGCTCGGTGCCGGTGTCGAAGCGGCGCTGACCGACAATTTCACCCTGCGCGGCGAGTATCTCTACACCGACCTCGGGACTACGGACGGCACCATCGCCGGTTCGCCGTTCTCCACCGAATTCGACAGCCACACGATCCGCGCCGGCGTCACCTACACGTTCAAGTAGACGCGGCAAGGACCTACCGCTCGAAGACCGCCGGCCAGCTTGCCGGGTCGTCGGAGCCAGAACACGTGCGCCGGTAACGGTATTCCAGGAGTGCGAAGCGGATGTCGCGCCAGCGCCAGCGTCCGTAGTGGCCGCAGCCGTCGACGTCCTGGCCGGTCGCATAGGATGTCAGGTCGCCGGACGTTTCGTCGAAGTCGACATCGATCAGCGTATCGGTGCCCGACCAGCCCCACTCGGTGCTGTATCTGGCGAAGGCAAGGCTCTGTATGCCGCCGATTTCCCCCGTCTCGAGAAGATAGAGCCGCGAGGCGATGCGGCCGCCGGCGATCGTACACGGCACGGCGAAGAGGACGGCGGTATCGGACAGCCGTGCGACGAGGGGCTCGGCTCGTGCCATCAGCGGGCTGTCGAGGTCCTCGCAGCCGTGGACACCGTAGTGCTGGGCCAGGATGTTGTTGGGCAGGCCGCGCTGGCCGGGGCCGCCGTCGACGGCCTGTGTCATGCCGGCCATCGACTCGTCCGGCTCGAGGTCGTTCGGCGGGGCGATGCGGCGGCTTGTGTCGGTGCGCACCTGCTGAGCGTCGATCCAGGCGAGGCCGTCGGCAAGGCCGGGCAGGGCGAAGGAGGCGGACGCGGAGCCGCCACCCGCAGGCTCGTAGAATACGGAGGATTCGAGGCCGCCAACCATCTGCCCGAGCAACCTTTCCGCAAGCCCGGAGTTCACCAGGAAGAGGTTGCCGGCCGATCCGAACGCCATGAAGTCATAGCCGGGATTGAAGGTGAGCTTCGGGCCGCCGTCGACATTCATCGCGAAGGGATGGGTCAGATCGATCCCGGGATCGAGCGGCGCGACCGAGAGCTGCCAGGGCGCGTCGGCCTCTGGCCGCCGGCGCAGGGCGAGTACCACGTCGGCGCCATCAGGTCCGGCGCCGCGGTTGACCAGGACACAGATGATGTCGTCGGTGCATTCGGCGCGCCAGTCGCCGAACGCCTCCACTTCGGCGAGAGCGGCGGCGGGCAGGAGAAGCGGGAGCAGGAAAGCGAAGATCAAGCGCATGGCCGGCACTGTACCCGATGTGCGGCCACGCCTCCTAACGGTCACTGCACCGTTATGGGAAATCCCGCGCAGCGGCTGCCGCGCGGGCCGATCGGTTCGGGCGGCACGCGAAATCAGTACTGCTGCGGAACGTACTCGGCGATCAGCCGCGGGTTCACTATCTGGACCGCGTTGCCGCCATCGGTGCGGCAGACGTAGTAGTAGGTTCCAGTCCCTTCCTGGACTTCGAACAGTCGTTCCATGGCTACGGGCTTGTACCGGTTCTCGACATCGCTGTTGCCCGTCGCGTAGTAGGCAGCCGGATCGTAGTAGGCTTCGACCGTGTTCAGGCTGCAGAACACCAGCTCCTGGGCGGCGTACTCGAGCGTGCCATAGGCCGTGACACGAACGTAGCCGGCAGCCGGCGCCTTGAGCTCGACCGTCAGCATCGTCGTCTCGTTGCCCCCGATGCCGACGCCGGTATCGTCCATTTCGGCATAGGCGATGCCGGCCGGCTTGGCCTTGTCGTGAAGCCGGTTCGCCTTCACCGCGCCTTTCCTGATCGCCTTGGCGGCGACGGCCTCTTTCTGGATCGCCTTTTTCGAAATTGCCTTCTTGCCGATGTCTTTCGCGCCGACGCAGCCGTTGCACTTCACGTTGTTGGCGGTCGCGGCGCGAGCGTCGCCACCCTGTGCTGCGATGAACAGGAACCCGGCCGCAGCCAGGGCGATGGAATGGGCAAAGCGTTGAGTCATGGGCTTGTTTCCTCAAGTCGTCTCGGATCCGGCCGCGACCATTGCGGCCATGCGATGGGGTACGGTCTTCCGGCGTCTCGCGGTGCGGACGTCGACGCCTTCCCTAGGGTGAGACTGTTTCAGGGCAACACCGGGGAGTGTTTCTATTGTATCGGCCGTGTTTCAGGGCGGCCTCAGGCAGCGGATAACGATGACCGATTGCGAAGAAGCCCGCGCGTGACAGACGCGCGGGCCGATCGGTTCGCGGGCGAACGGTGTCAATACTTCTGAGGGGTGTATTCGGCAGCCAGACGCGGGTTCAGCATCTGGACCGGGTTGCCGCCGTCGGTGCGACAGAGGAGGTAGTAGGTGCCGATCCCGGCCCCGACCTCGAAGTACCGCTCCATGGCAACCGGCCTGTAGCGGCTCGAAACGGTGGCTTCGCCGGTCGCGTAGTACTGGGCCGGCGCGTAGTAGGTCTGGGCATCGTTGAGGGTGCAGTAGACCAACTCCTGTGCCCCGTATTCGAGGGTTCCGTAGCCCGTCAGCCGGACGTACCCCTTGGCCGGAGCCTTGAGCTGAACCTTCGTCATGATTGTCACGCCAGCATTGATTCCCAGGCCGGCGCCGTACTCTTCCGCGTAGGCTATGCCGGCCGGCTTGGCGTCTGCGTTGAGCAGTTTCGCTTTCACGGAGCCCTTCTTGATCGCCTTGGCGTTGACCGCCTCTTCGCGAATAAGCCGTTTCGAGATGGCCTTATTGCCAATATCCTTCTCGCCGATACAGCCGTTGCACTTCACGTTGTTGGCCGTTGCGGCACGGACGTCTCCGGCCATCGTGCCGATGCACATGAGTCCGGCTGCGGCCAGGGCGAGGTAGTGGGGAAGGCGCATGGTCATCAAAGTGTCTCCTTTGTTCGTCTGGTGAGCGGCCCCTGACGGGAGCCGTCACGGAGGCTCTGGAAGTTCACGCCGTCGCCGGTAGACGACGGCATGTCCTTCCCTAAGGAGACGGTGTTTCAGGACAGCCCTGCGGCGTGTTTCGTTTGTAAGGAGGCGACTTCAGGAGGGCGTCAGCGGCCGGGTACCGTCGCCCGGTTACGAAACAAGCCCGCACGAATGCGTCGTGCGGGCCTGCAACCGGGGCCATTTTCGCGGGGGCACGGAGCTGCCCGGGCGCTTGCCGTCAGTATTCCTGCGGCACGTAGATCGCCGTCAGCTTCGGATTTTGAATCTCGACGGTCGCGTTGCTTCCGGTTCGGCACACGAGCCTGAACTTGGTTTTGCCTTTCGAGACTTCGAAAACCCGGCTGGTCGACACCGTATGGATACGATCGGCATTCGAACCAAGTGCGATCGTCGCGTGCGGCTCGGCGTAGCCCTTGCCGGTATTGATGCTGCAACCGGCGAGGGTCTCGGCGCCGACGCCGTCGAAGTCGAAGTAGCCGTTGGCGAAAACCGTCACCAGACCGCTGGCCGGCGCCTTGAGCTTGACAGAGGCGATGACCTTGGCCGATTTCGAGAACGTCACCGTCTCGCCGCTGCGTTCAGTGTAGCTAATGCCGGCCGGTTTCGCGTTCGGTGCCAGACGCTTCATGTCGACGGCGTCCTTGCCGATATCCTTCTTCCCGACGCATCCCTTGCAGACAAGATTGCCTGCCGTCTGTGCGGAGGCCTCGCCGGTCATGCCTCCGGCGATCAGCACACCCATCAGAACCAGGGCAGCGGGTCGCGCAGAAAACGTCTTCATCAATCTCCTCCGAGTGCAGGGGCGGGCATGGGCTGCGTCGCGGACGAAGATGACCTCATCTCCCATCCGGGGCAATCGGCATTGATACAGCCAGACGCGCCCCCCCGCACCGTCGATATAGCCCGAGACGGAATAGGCCCCTAAAAATCTGTTGTATTAAGGTTATCGGAGTTCGGACGGGCTGTGTGGGGCTGACGGGCCCCACGATCATCGGACGCGGGACCGCCATGTCGGCCATTTCAATAGCGGTTGGGTGCGAAGATCGCCGTCAGGTCGACTGGCCTCGCCACGATCAAGCCGGCGCCTCCGATCGATCTGCAGTTCCAATAGATCGTGACGGTGCCCTTATTCACCGGGAATCCCCGCGTCTGGGACACACTGTGGTAGGCATCCGCGTCGATATTCGCTTCGACGGCACCAGTCTGGGCCAGGCTGCCATCGAGTTCCGTCAGATCGCAGAGGACCCTGCCGGCGGCGCCGATCGCCTGGAACTTGGCACTCGCATTGGCGAAGACAAGCCCGTCGGCGGGGACGTCCAGATCCACCGTGGCGATTGGAAACACTTCCGCGGGCAAATTGGTTGCCTCCGTGGCAAAGTCGCCCCCTGACGGCTTGGCGTCGCTGGAGAGCCGGCTCCCGTTTACGGCACCGGGCTTGATCTTGTTCGTCGTGACAGCGTTCTGCCGCAGCTTGTTCCGCGAAATTGCCTTCTTGCCGATGTCTTTCTTGCCCACGCAGGCCTTGCACTGCACGTCCCTGGCGGGCCCGGCTTCGGCGGGAAGCGCCGGGGCGGAACTTCCCGCAAGCGCAAGAAAAAGGGCGGTCGTCGAGAAACGGGACATCTGAAATCTCCTGGCTCATGAAATATCGCGATACGATGGATCTCGTGAAATCCCGTAAGGTGGCCGCGAGGCATAATCAAGAAATAGATTGTTTCGCCAATGTTTCAATTGTCTCGGTCAGGCGTCGGCGCAGCGGTGACCGTATTCCTCGGCGAAACCCCGGCACGAAAAAAACACCCCGCACGGCGCCGCCATGCGGGGTGGGCATCTTCCAGGCCGACGAGGTTTTCCAGGCCGACGAGGTTGCGCGACCGCGATGCGGTCGGCGGGAACAGGGCCTCAGGGATTGCTGCTAATGTCCACAGGCACGAACAGCGCCGTTATGACCGGGCTCATAACCCCCAAGCTGTCTGCCGGCGCGTCGGTGTCGCAAAGCAGGCGATAGGTGTTCGTCCCGGCGACCGCGGAAAGAACACGGGTTTGAGCGAAGGCAGCGAATGTGTCGTCCGGAACCGTCGTGGCGACGGCTTCCTCCTCGTTCATTGCAAGCCCATCCGTCACCATGCAAATTCCGACTTCCGCGTCGGCGCCTTCAAACGTGAAAATCCCCGATGCCGTGACGAGGGCAAATCCGTCGGACGGCGCATCGATGCTGACGGAAATCGCATCGGTTATATCGTTGATGACAACAATTTCACCGAATCCCTCCGCTTCGGCCACGCCGCCAGGCTTCGCGCCGTCAGAGAGCTTTGCCGCAGTTACGGCGCCGTCAGAGAGCTTTGCCGCGGACACGGCCCCGTCCTTGATCGCATTCGACGTTATTGCCTGATTGGCGATGGCCTTCTTCGTGACCGCCTTGTTGGCGATAGCCTTCTTGGTGACGGACTTCTTGCCGAGGTCCTTCTTGCCGACGCAGCCATTGCATTTCAGGTTCTTGGCCGTTTGGGCGGACAGATCGGTCGCGGGAAGGGTGACGAAAGCAGCGGCCCCAAGGAACACGGCGCTGGCGAGCAATACAATGCGTCTCATGACTAATCCCTCTGTGGAAATCGAACGTGTGATTCCGAGGGAGCAGGCAATTGGCCGCCGACAGAAGTCGCTACAACCGGCATCCGCTCGCCCCCCGGCAGCGGTGCCGGATATTAATCTTGTCCGGCAAATCAAATTAGTATCGATATTTCACAACGCAATCAACTTCATTTGGGAGAGGAAATTCGATCCGGGCGTTATCGTTTCGACATGTCCCGATCGACGTCGCGTTGCACGGAGGCCACCGTCCGGGTTTTTCCTGTGGTGAGGGAGCGCGCCGACTTGACCGGTTAACGGCGCCTGCGCATCCTTGCGGCAGAATCCCGATCAGGAGGCTTTTGGAATGGTGCGTTTCGCTGTCGGCGCGATTTTTGCGGCCGTTGTCCTGTGCGTCGCCTCCATCGGCGGAGCCGGTTCGGCCAGGGCCGACAACTTCACCTTCTATTTCGACGCGATCCGCAAGGCGCCGTGGAACGGGCCGATGTGCGACAACCCGTCCGTCCTGCGCCGCGTCTCGTCCCATTTCAACCAGGCCGAAGCCGAATACTGGCACACCGGCGACCGTCTGGCGCAGATCACCCGGGCGCGGGAGATCGCGTTCAAGGACTGGCAGCCGACCATGATCGCCCGCCGCTATTGTGCCGGGTCGGCCTATCTCAGCGACGGGCGCCAGTACGATCTGGTCTACTGGATCCGCAGCGAGCAGGGCTTTGCCGGCGTTGGCTGGGGCGTGCAGTTCTGCCTCGTCGGTCGTGATCGCGAATACGCCTACGCGCCGGTCTGCCGCATGCTGAGGCCGCTTTAGGGTATCGACCGAGGGACGACGATCCGATGCGGGCGCAGACCGGACTGATCCGACGCTGTGCGTTCGCAGGACTCGTGTGCGCGTTCGTCGCGGCCGCGACCGCACCCGCGGTGGCGCAGAAGATTGGCCGAAACGTCCCCGGCGATTTCGATTTCTACGTGCTGGCGCTGTCCTGGTCTCCGTCCTACTGCCAGGCGGAAGGCCAGCGGGCCGACCGGTACCAGTGCGCCGGCGGGCGCCCCTACAGCTTCGTCGTGCACGGGCTGTGGCCGCAATACGAGCGCGGCTATCCGAGGGACTGCCAGCCCTCGACACGCCCTCCCGACGATCAGACCGTGCGCCGGATGCTCGACATCATGCCGAGCCCGGGGCTTGTCCGGCACGAGTGGCGGACGCATGGCACGTGTTCGGGGCTGACCGTCGACGGCTATTTCTCGCTCGTCCGAAAGGCGCGTGACCGCATCCGGATCCCGGCCCAGTACCGCAACGTCCAGAGGGATCTGGCGCTCGAGCCCGGCGGTATCGAGACGGCTTTCCGCAATGCGAACCCTGGCCTGCCGGCCGACGCTATCGCGGTGACCTGCGATGTGCACAGGCTGCGCGAGGTCCGTATCTGCATGGACAAGTCGCTCAATTTCCGAAGCTGCGATGAAGTCGACCGCCGGTCCTGCCATCTCAACAAGGTCATCCTGCCGCCGGCACGCGGCCGCTAGGGGGCCGAACGCGGCCGGCAGGCGGCCGGTCAGCCGCGCGACGCGGACGGGGACGGGGCGAAGTGAGTCATGGGGCAGGGCGCGCCGGATACCGACCAGGACGTGTTGTTGAGGATGGTCGAGCAGGTCGCCAGCGAACCGCGGATGCAGGCGTTTTCGCCGATCTGATAGTCGCGACCGGCATATCGGCACGTGCAGTTGACGGCGGGGGCGGAGGATCTGGAGGCCGCAGGTGCGGCGGGCGGACGCTGCACCGGGTTGGCGGCAACATCCATTCCTCCCGCCACGGCGGCGGCCGCGACGATCAGGATGGCGCCAAGGCGCCGATAAGGTCGTTCCGCTATCCCATTGGCATTCAGCCTAGCAGGAACGGGCGGGACGACAAAGCCCTGAACCGGCGAAGGGATGACTCAGATCGCCGGGTTCGATGCGGTTGTGTCGCGATAGAGCCGCCGGGCGAGATCCGGCCGGCGGCTGAAGCCGGTCGGCTTACTCGGCCATCTGGAGTTCGATCGCCTTGGGACCCTTGCCGCGCTTGTCCGGCTCGGTGTCGAAGGAGATGCGGCTGCCCTGGTCGATCGGCGGAATGCCGGAGCGTTCGACGTCGGAGATATGGACGAACACGTCCTTGCCGCCGTCGTCGGGGGTAATGAAACCGTACCCCTTAGACTGATTGAAAAACTTCACGGTGCCGGTCTGGCGCATGGGAGTCTCCCTTCCCGAGGAAATCCGGCCACCGACGCGGCGACCGGGCAACGACGAGGCAAACGAACAGATTTATTCGGGACAGGCATTCCACGCGTCATCAGTCGCGACTTAGTCCAATCCGGCAGTCCGATCCGCCGCCTCTACTTCGTGATGACGGAACTATAAACCATTAGCAAGCAAAATTCGCGTGACAATTTACCTAGGGGCGCGTTTTGATCGTAATTGCCTAGAATTACGGCACTTTTATCACGTACTGCTTGCGGGTTCTTTCGATCACTTCCCATGTTCCGGTGAAGCCGGGACGCAGGATAAAGCTGTCGCCGGGGCCGACCGTTATCGTATTCCCGTCATCGCCGGATATTACCGAACGGCCGCTCAGGATCGTGCAGTATTCCCATTCGTCATACATGATGCGCCACTTGCCCGGCGTCGACTCCCAGACCCCGGCGAACAGCGTACCGCCTTCGGTGTCCTCGATGTTCCATGTCGTGAACTTCGGATCGCCGGAGATCAGCCGGTCGGCGGGCGGGGCGTCGTGTTCGGGCGTCACGGCGTCCAGGTCGAAGGTCATCAGCGTAGCGGGCATCGACGGATCTCCGGTTCGGCGCGCAGGGTTTCTTGACCTGTCTACATCGGTTAGTCAGGAAGGGCGATCCTTCCCGTATCATGGAGCCGACGCCATGCCAGACCTGCGCGCCGCCATAATCCCCGTCACCCCGTTCCAGCAGAACTGCACCATCCTCTTCGACGAGGAGAGCAAGCACGGCGTGGTGATCGATCCCGGCGGCGACCTCGATCAGATCAATGGCGCGCTGGCGCAACTCGGGGTGACCGTCGACATGATCCTGCTCACGCACGGCCATATCGACCACGCGGCGGGCGCCGATGAACTGCGCGCAGCGCTGGGGGTGGAGATCGTCGGCCCGCACAAGGCCGACAAGGGGCTGCTCGACAACCTCGAGCAGCAGGGTGCGATGTACGGCATCGCCGGCGCCCGCAACGTGACGCCGGACCGCTGGCTGGACGAGGGCGACACGGTTGAGATCGCCGGGCAGTCGTTCGACGTGTTGCATTGCCCCGGACACAGTCCCGGGTCCGTCGTGTTCGTCAACGGGCCAGCGAAATTCGCGATCGTCGGCGATGTGCTGTTCCGAGGCTCGATCGGGCGCACCGACCTGCCCGGCGGCGATTTCGACGCGCTGGCGAATTCGATCAAGGAGAAGCTGTTTCCCCTCGGCGACGATGTCAGTTTCCTGTGCGGCCACGGGCCGGGCGGGACGATCGGCGAGGAGCGGCGCAGCAATCCGTTCGTCGGCGAGAACGCGCAGGGTTTCGCCTGACCCGAAAAGCGGCCGGTAAGCCCATGCCCCGATCCGCAGGCTGGCGATGCCTCCGCGGTGACCGGGCGTCTCAGTTCAGCAGCTCTTGCCGGCGGCCTTGCCGATCACTGTTACCCGCACCGGCGCAGTCCCGGCATTGATGAAGCCGAGCTTCGCGGCGGCGGCCTTGGTCACGTCGACCACCCGGCCGCGCACGAACGGGCCGCGGTCGTTGACCTTCACCTCGACGACCCGGCCGTTATGCAGGTTCTCGACACGGATGCGGGTGCCGAAGGGCAGCGTACGGTGGGCGGCGAAATAGCCGTTCGGGTTGGCGCGTTCGCCCGATGCGGTGCGGCCCGTCATGGCATACCACGATGCACGGCCACACTCTGCGGCTTCGATTGAGGGGACCGGCAGGGCGGCGACCGCCAGGACGGCCGCGAGGGCGGTCACAGCGACACCATACGCAGTGGCGGTTCGAAACGAATTCAAACGTGTCCTGATTTTCAGGGGCATCTTGCCTGTTCTCCGACATGATCCCCCCTGACCGGTCTATGGCAGGAGAAAGGCGGCGGAAAAATGACTGCGCTTCGACAGTCCCGCGAATTGTGCGGGGGAGGCGCGTCTCGCCCCATTGTCATAGCGAGATCAGGTGGTCGCGACGCCCATCATTCTTAGCCCGACCGCGACGGCAAGCCAGCAGGCCATCCAGAGAAGGGCCCCGGCGAACGCGCCGGCGACGGTCGCAAAGACGCGCCAGCCGGGAAACATTGCCGTTCCGAAGAGGCCGCCTGCCATGACGCCGGGCCAACCGAACCAGATCGCCAATTGCAGGCCGTACGCCGACACGATGTCATAGGCGATGCTGATCACGACGGCATCTCCACCGGCACGACGGGACTGTATGTTTCGGTGGAATCTGTCAGTCGGCGCAGCGGCCGGCGATCACGGTCTGCCAGTCCGCGGCGGCGAGCTCGAACTGGGCAACCTGGTCGTCGCGGGCGAATCCGGTAAAGCAGGCGGCATAAACATCGCGGGCGCCATGCAGGGCCGCGACGTGGGCGCGGTAAGCCGCGCAACGCTCTCCGCGGCCAGCGTCCGATACGTCTGAAAGCGTTGCCAGGGTAACCGAGAAGCCACGCTTCACTTCATTTATCCGTGCCGGACATTCGGCAGCGGCGATCCGCATCCCGCCCTTGCCGACGGATGCCGGACCGGATGCGGCACCGGACGGCATCGGAACAACAAGTGCGGTTACGCCAGCAGCGCCCAGCATGAGCGTGAGGGCCGCGGCGATGAGTACGAGAGGGCGGGTGAGGCTTTTCATGGTGGCGTCCGTCGAAATGCGATGTTCAATAAACACTGTTGCCAACAAGCGGTTCCGCGCGCCGTATCCCCCGGCGCGCCGGCCGCGCGAATTCAGTCCAGTCGTGTTTCCGCGCTACGCGGCGTGCAGCGCGCAGCGATACGTTCAGCCGTCAGGTCGATGGTGTCCTCGATTGCCGAAACGGTGTCGGTTCGATCCATGCCCGAAATGCACCGACGGTAAATGTTGCGGACCTCGAGCATGGCGCGGACCTGTCCATGCATCGCCGCGCACTCTTCGTCCAGCCCCTTTTTCAGGGAGGCCTCCAGCCGGGCCTGGGCGCGGTCGAGGATCACCTCGACCTTGTTCAGATGGGCCTGGCAAACCGGCGTGCCGACAGTGGCGGCCTGCGCCGGAAGGCGGCCAATGCCCGGCAACAGCGCGAGGCCGAGCGCCACGATGAGTGTCAGGATCGCATGCCGAAGCACGCCGGATCCGGCCGGCAGCGTGCCACGTCGGTGGGCATGAAAGTGTGGGGTCGGGGTCGTCACGGTCCGGCCTCCTGTCTCGATCAGCCGGCGAAACGTATCGCAGGCCTGTTGCGAAACGTTTATGACAACACCGGATTTCAAGCGTATTGCAGCGTTTGTTTCGTTTGTTTCGCCAAAGCCGTTAACCAAAGGTTTCCGGCCGCTGCCTTGCCGGTCCAAATGCGTGCGCGGCTGGCCAAAGCGTAAAACAGAGGACCCGGCGGAGGCCGCCGGATCCCGATAGGCTATTGAAACAGGATGCCAGTCGTCCGGCCTCAACAGGACTTGCGTTCTTCCTGGCACGTGACCTTCAACAGGGCCCCGATATTGCCGGCGCCCCAGCCGCTATAGTCTGCCTTGGGGAATTCGGTGTTCTGGCCGAAGAACGACGCGCCCTGATAGTTGACGTTTTTCGGGGATTCGACGCCGTAGCTCGTCACACCGACCACGACATTGTAGGCGTACTGGCTGCCACGGGAGGCGCTTTTGCCGTCGAGGCGCGACTTTGCGCCGAGGTTGACGATCCACGGGCCGCCGCTCGATCCGCCGGTCTGGGCCGAGCCGATGACCGTCGTCTTCAGGTCCCCATCCTCGTAGCTGAAGCCCAGGGCGTCGGTGCGCTGCATCTGGTTGCCTTTGTCGAAGGCCACCGGATAGCCAAGCTGCGTGATCTGGGCGGCGACGGCCTTACCCAGGTCGGACGGTGTCTGGACGAAAGAGTATCCATTGTAACCGTAGTCGTAGGATCCCACGACGACCCCCGGGTAGGTTCTCTTCTTCTTCTTCTTGCCCTTGACGTTGCGCCAGTTGATCTTTCGCTTCTTCAGCGCGACAGTCGCGATGTCGTTGTTGCAGACGACGCCGGGGCTCGATGCCGAACACGTGTCGGTTCCGTCGAGATAGGGCGTCGGCACGAAGATGTTGATCGCGGTGAAGCCGCCGTATGGCCGTCCCTTCTTCCGCGCCAGATATTGCGAGGGATACCAGATCGCCGCGTCCGCGAACTCGTTCTCGCCGAAATTACTGACGCAGTGAGCGGCGGTGACCAGGATGCCCCTGCGGATAAGTGAAGCCGTGCAGACGAACGTCTTCGACCCGAACCGGACATAGAGCTTGCCGGTCGCGCTGAAGGGAAAGCTCGTTACCGGCATTTGCGCCTTGTTCTTGGCGAAACCCGGTTTCTTCACGGCGACCCGGGCGGTCGTGTAAGGAAGCTTGGCCTGACCATAGGCCTCGGTTGTCGCCTCCGCGTTCCCTTCGGCGGAGGTGCCGGGCGTGCCGACGGCCGACGCGCGGGGGGCCATGGTCTTCAGCACGTCTTCGCCGATAACCGGGGTGCGCGTCGGGAACGGTCCCGTCATCTCGCGCCCGAAAATCGATGCCGCGCGGTCGGGATCGAGCCGATGCGCCGTAATCCCGTCTGCCGCAGTGGCAATGGGCGCGGCGGCCGTCAGGCTCGTCCCTGCGACGAGCGCGGTGAGTGTCGGGGCCAGCAGGTATTTCTTAAACATGGTTGCTCCCTTTTGGGAAAGTCGGATGCGGCGCAACGGAACACCACGCCTGTCGGAGTCCGCCCTTGAACGCGAATTCGTGGGCATACTTGGCTTGATTGCTTAACGGTTTCTTGGCTTCGGAAAATCGAGGCGCGACATGGCCAATTCGCTGGAATTGCCGTTAATCGCGCCTGTCGCGGACGTCTAAAGTTTGCCTCGAAGTCCGCCAGATAGGGCAGTCGCGCGCCTGTCGATGCCAAGAAAAATATAATCGACAAAATAATTGAAACGATCCGGAAATACTGATGATATCCGGGCGAGGCAAAACGGATGCGGTATTGAGAATGTCCCTTTGGGAGAAGTGCCGTGTTCGAGTACCCAGTCCGTCTGCACCGCCTGATACGGGCGAGTGCCGCCGTCGCCCTTGCCGCAGCTCTTTTGTCGGGCGTCGCGATGTCCGGACCCGCACTTGCGGCAGTGCGCGGCGATCCGGTTCCCACCCAGGGGTATATCTATATTTCCTGTGACAGCATGCCTTGTCAGCAGCAGCTCTACCGGGTGCCGGCGAACCGGCGCTTGCGGTTGATCGCGCTGTCGTGCGCTGCCGAAACCCGCGATCCGGGTGGCGTCGCGCATATCGGCGTACGCCGCCAATCTATTGGAGGCGATGAGCAGGTTGTCGATATCTCGTCGAACCGAGTCGGGGTCCAGGGAGACACCCAGTACTACGCCTTCCGCGCCGCTGACGGTGCATTTGTCGACGGGGGGGAGACGGTCAACGCGTTCGTCGAATCCGGCACCGCGGTTGACAGTTTCTATTGCTTCCTGGCGGGCGATCTCACCGAAATTCGCTGATGCCCGTGCCTACACCGGGGCCCGCCTATCCACCCCCGGCGACCGCGGAGAGGGTCCGGGGTCGCCGGGCGTGGGGATTCCGGCCGTCGTTCAGCGACAGAAGTGATACTGGCCGTCGTAACCCTTGTAGTACCCGGTCTTCGGATTGAAACTGTCGTACTTGCCGGAGCAGTACTGGTACCAGGCCGGCGTCCACGGGGTATGGCCACCCTGGTTGCTGCTGCTCCAGCCGTAGTAGCTGCCGGCCCCGTTTTGCTGGATGCGGGTCGGGTCGGCCTCGTGGCCGTAGCCGCCATAACCGGCATAGCCGGCCGCGGCGAGGCCGGGGACCAGGGCGGCTGCCATCGCCAGGGCGGTCGCAACGACAATCTTGCGGGACTTCTGCATCGTACTTCTTCCTCGTTCGTCTCGTTACATGACCGGGAGGCGTTCCCGGTGTCGCCCGCCCCGTCCGGTTGTCGGTCAGGACCGGCGGGCGACGCTCCGAAACTGACGGACTGCCGTTTCGGGCCGATTTCTTCCGCAGTTTCAATGGTATCCGTGAGGCAGCAGTGCGGACACACGCGGGCATTCGTGTTTCCCGATGATGTCTACGGGGGGATGTGCGGGGACGAGGCCGCAGGCGTCAGCCGGGGCACAAGAAAACGGCCGCGACGGGGTCGCGGCCGGGGGCCGGGGGGGCAGGGAGTGAGGCGGGCGGAGGCCCGCTACCGGCTAACGGCAGAAGTGGTACTGACCGTCGTAGCCGAGGAAGTAGCCGGTTTGCGGGTTGAAACTCCGGTATTTCGCCGAGCAGTAGGAATACCAGCCCGGCGTCCACGGCTGCGGCTTGGCGTAGGTGACCGGAGCCGGGGGCGCGTAATACGGCGCCGGGGCGGGTGCGTAGTAACGCGGGGCCGACAAGGCGGAGCCGAGCGCGGCGCCCGCCGCGAAGCCGATGATGCCGGCGGCGGCTGTGGCACCGGGATTGTAGCGCGGGCCGCCATAATAACGGCCGTGATAGTAGCCGCCCGCGTTGGCAGCGGCAGGCAGGGCCGCGGCGCCCAGTGCGACGACGAGGCCGGCGGCGACGGTGGTCTTCAGGGTCCGGTTCATGACGTGTCTCCTGTCACCCTGTCGGGTGTCGATCTTCGCGGGGCGCCGGCCAACCGCTATCCGCGGCGGCCTCGAAGCGCGTCCGTTCCATGACGGGCGGTATGACAGGTTCAGAATGAACCGCACCTGAACAGCGAAAGTTTGCCGCCCAGTCGGCCAAACCGGGATATGAAAAAGGCGGCACCTCTGATGGCGCCGCCTTGTCGTCAGATCGATGCGGACCGGTCAGTCGCGCAGCTTGACCACCACGACGTCCTCGCCGTCATCGCTGTCGCCCGGCTCCTGGGAAGCGGGCGAGGACAGGCTCGGCTCGGTTTCGGTCACCGCGGGAGCGGACGGCATCGTGATGCCTTCGTCCTCGAGCGCGGTCTGGTAATTGGCGATCACCGACTTGAGCTGGGCGATCTGGTCGTTCGCCGTCTCGTACCGGATCCGATATTGCTGGAGCTTCTTGTTCTCTTCCACCAGCGTCTCGAGATTGTCGGCGTATTTGTCGTTCTGCCGGCGGGCGTGGTTGAGGTCCGTCAGCACCGAGTTGTAGCGCAGGTTCAGCTCGCGCAGCTTGCCGCTGACCGAGACCAGTTCGCTGCGGTCGGTCTCGTGGTTCTTCTGCGCGCCGTCGAGCAACGCCTCGATTTCCTGCATGCGCTTCAGCAGTGCCCGGTTGCGCTCCTTCAGGCTGGCGTTCTCGCGGGTCACTTCCTGCAGGGTCTGGGCGCCGACGCGGCGCTGCGACGACAGGTTCTCGATCTCCGCGTTCAGCGCGTAGGTCTCGTTGTCGTGCTTGCGACGCTCTTCCTCGAGCCGCTCCTTCGAATAGTCGAGCTCCTCGTTGGCGACGTCGAGCTGCGACTTCACGTCGACCGCCTCGTTGCGGTATTCGACGACCTCGCGCTTGGCCGCCTCGAGTTCGTTCGTGACGGCGTTGTTCTTCTTGATCTCGCGCTCGAGCAGCGTGGTGCTCTCGGTCAGGTTCTGCTGCAGTTCCTTCTCGCGCTTGGCGATCGATTCGACTTCGGCCTTCAGCGTTTCGGCATGCGTCTCGAGCGTCGCGTGCTTGGCGTGCAGATCCTTCAGTTCGGTCGTCAGGTCGTCGATCTGCGCATTCGCCTCGACGAGCCTGGCGCTCTGGGCGCGATACTCCTCATTGACCTTCTTGTTGTTGTCGCGGATCGAGATGATGTCGTTGCGCGCGTTCTCGAGCGCCGTACGCGTCTCCGCGGACCGCTTGCGCAGAGAGTGGATCTCCGCGGTCGCTTCCTCGAGCTGCGTCGCCAGGGCGTTGACCTGATGGTTGCGGTCGATCAGTTCGGTCGACAGCTTGGCGTTCTCGGACTTCAGCCGCGCTTCGGTTTCGATCTGGGAGCGCGAACTTTCAACGAATTCGGCCAGGAGCTGGATCGAATTGCTCGACTCCGTCGCCGCCGCGCTCATCTGTTCGAACGTGCGGTTCAGCCCCTTGAGGCGCGACTTCAGATTGTCGACGCTGCGCAGCTTCTCCTGCATCCGCAGGACGATCGGCGACATCGATTCGACGTTCGACACGGTATCCTCCTCTTCACGAGGCCTGGCCGGGGCGTCGTATGCGCTCTCGTCCGCAACGTCGTTCTGTGATTCGTAGTCCGAAGTCCTCTGCGACCTGCCAAAGATTCCCATTGACCGACTCCTGTTAACATCCACCCTGATACGCGGTACTCGGTCTACGCCACGGCTGGTTGAGCCGATCATGAATTCTTAACGGTTTTCCGCGGCGTTTCAACGATTCGCGCGCGGTTGTGGGGAATTTTACTGACGCCTGCGGATGGGTTTACGATGCGAGCCGACGTAATTCGTTCACTTCGACCGTAATAACCCTCTCCGCTCCGGTCAATACGAGAGGAAATTAGATGACGCGCGCGAGAATTTTCGGGACGTTTACGGGCGTTTTTGCCGCTTTCGCCGGCATCGTCGGCGCGGCGAGCCAGGGCGAGGCTGCCTCGTTCGATTGCGCCAAGGCGGCGACGCCGACCGAGCACGCGATTTGCGACAAACCGCAGCTCTCCAAGCTCGACGATCAGACGGCCGGGCTCTACTACAGCCTGATCTCCGGCGGGAAGGTGTTGCAGAACGGCAGCGTGGCGGATGTGAAGGCACAGCAGGTGAAGTTCCTGGCGCAGCGCGACGCCTGCGGTGCCAACTACGACTGCCTGATCGACGCCTACACCGCGCAGATCATGTACCTGAAGGCCGCGGCCGGCGAGGGCATGTGACCCTCAGGATTCGGTCCCTGGCGCCCGTCTGCTCGCCGACTGTCTCGCCCGTCGGCTACATGCAGAAGTGCCGCTGCCCGTCCTTGCCGAGATAGGTGCCGGAGTCGGGATCGAAGCTCGTGTAGCTCGCCTCGCACACGTGGTACCACTCGGCGCTCCACGGCACCGGTGCGCTCGAATAATAGGCCGAGGTGCTGTTATCGGCGTATTGCACACCGGTGGCGACGGTGAGCCCGCCGGCCATAGTCTCGGACAGTGCATCCGTTTCGGGAAGCGGCGCCGCGACGGGCGGGGCAGGCTCGACCTGCGCGACAAGAGGAGCCCGACGGGCGGCGGTTTCGCTGTTTTCGCCGATCGGGCTGTTCGAGGTTCCTGCGGCCAAAGCGGCGGCGAGCGGAGTCGCGATCGCCACCATCAGGCCCGCGTTGATCCATTTCGTCGCCAGCATGGTGCGCTCCTTTCGGTTCGCCGGTCGGGCCTGTGAACCAAAGAGCGGCCGCGCCGACTGTCGGGTAGGAAACGCGCCGGCGGCGTCAGGGTTTCATGGAATTTTCGGGGCGGGATTGGGGCGGATAGCCCAAATCACTATTACAGTCCCCGCTTCAGATCCTCCAGCGACAGCACCGGGACGATCTCGATATGGGCGTCGAGCGCGGCGAACAGCGGTTCGTTGTAGGTCGTCAGCTTCGCCTGGTCGGTCTCCTCGAAGAAGACATAACCGGCACGTTCGCCGTCGATCAGGCTGAAATAGGCGGCCTCGGCGCCGGTATCGGCGACCAGCTTCTCGATTGCCTTGGCCATGGAGCCGTCCTCGACGGCATCGTTGCCCGTTTCGACGGGGACGGAGAACTTCAGCATCAGCCGCATGTGACGATCCTCCCTGATCGCGCTTAGCGTGCGGGAGACGATAGCATGCCGTCGCGTCAATTCCGTGCAGAAATGCGGGGGAGGCGACTATCGTCCCTTCTTCGGATACGTCCGCGTCCCTGGCTTCCCGCCCGACGACCGTCCCTTGGTGTTCGTCCCCAGAGGCGCGGGGGCCTGTTTCGGAGACCAGCCGTCCGGTGTCAGCGGTTCGGGCCGGTCCTTCATGCCCATCTCGTCGAGGGTGTGCTTTCGAACGCGCTCCGAGGGAGCGGGTGCGGTTTCTTCCGTCCCGGTCGGACCTTCGGTCCTCCTCGCCTCGTGTTCTTTCTTCCCTATCGCGTCTTCGGCGCTCTGCGCCTCTTGTTCGTGCTTCCCGGTCGCGCTTCCAGCGCTCCGCGCCTCTTGTTTGGATCCCTTCGCGCGGCGGGAGTCCTGCATCTTCTTTGTCTTCTTGCCCTTCGGCGAGACGCCGGCGTCGGGATAGGCCATCGGGTCTTCGGCGGTCAGCAGCTCGGCCTGTTCCAGCCGGTTGATCTCGTCGCGCAGGCGGGCGGCTTCCTCGAACTCAAGGTCGGCGGCGGCCTCGCGCATCTTCTTCGACAGGTCCTCGATGACAGCGCGCAGGTTGTGGCCGTAGGTGGCGCCGGCCTCGGCGAGGCCGGAGTCGACCGTGACGTGGTCCTGCTCGTAGACCGAGCCGAGGATGTCGGCGATGTTCTTCTTCACCGATTCCGGCGTGATGCCGTGCTCGGCGTTCCAGGCGAGCTGCTTCTCGCGGCGGCGTTCCGTCTCAGCCATCGCCCGCTCCATCGAACCGGTGATGGTGTCGGCATAGAGGATCACCTTGCCGTCGACGTTGCGGGCGGCGCGGCCGATGGTCTGCACCAGCGAGGTCTCGGAGCGCAGGAAGCCTTCCTTGTCCGCGTCGAGGATCGCCACCAGCGCGCATTCGGGGATGTCGAGGCCCTCGCGCAGCAGGTTGATGCCGATCAGCACGTCGAAGGTGCCGAGCCGCAGGTCGCGGATGATCTCGATGCGCTCCAGCGTGTCGATGTCGGAGTGCATGTAGCGCACCCGCACGCCCTGCTCGTGCAGGTACTCGGTCAGGTCCTCGGCCATCCGCTTGGTCAGCACGGTGACGAGAGACCTGTACCCCTTGGCGGCGACCTGCTTCACCTCGTCCAGCAGGTCGTCGACCTGGCTGCCGGCCGGACGCACCTCGACGGGCGGGTCGACGAGGCCGGTCGGGCGGATGACCTGCTCGGCGAAGACGCCGCCGGTCTGGTTCATCTCCCACTGGCCCGGCGTCGCCGAGACGGCGACCGTCTGCGGGCGCATCAGGTCCCATTCCTCGAAGCGCAGCGGCCGGTTGTCCATGCACGAGGGCAGGCGGAAGCCGTATTCGGCCAGCGTCGCCTTGCGGCGGAAGTCGCCCCGGTACATGCCGCCGATCTGCGGCACCGTGACGTGGCTCTCGTCGACGAAGACCAGCGCGTCGTCGGGCAGGTACTCGAACAGGGTCGGGGGCGGTTCGCCGGGCGCGCGGCCGGTGAGATAGCGCGAGTAGTTCTCGATTCCGGCGCAGGAGCCAGTGGCCTCCAGCATCTCCAGGTCGAAGATCGTGCGCTGCTCCAGCCGCTGCGCCTCGAGCAGGCGGCCGGCCCGATTCAGCTCTTCCAGCCGGACCTTGAGCTCGGCCTTGATGCCCTTGATCGCCTGCTGCAGCGTCGGTCGCGGCGTCACGTAGTGCGAGTTGGCGTAGAGCTTGATCGTCTTGAAGGCGTCGGACTTCTGGCCGGTCAAAGGATCGAACTCGGTCAGTTCCTCCACCTCGTCGCCGAACAGCGAGATGCGCCAGGCCCGGTCTTCCAGATGCGCCGGCCAGACTTCTACGGTATCGCCGCGCACGCGGAAGGTGCCGCGCTGGAAGCCGGCGTCGTTGCGGCGGTAGTGCAGGGCAACGAGATCGGCGAGAAGCTGGCGCTGGTCGATGCGCTCGCCGAGCTTCAGCGTGAAGGTCATCGCCGTGTAGGTCTCGACCGAGCCGATACCGTAGATGCAGGAGACCGAGGCGACGATGATGACGTCGTCGCGCTCCAGCAGCGCACGCGTGGCGGCGTGGCGCATCCGGTCGATCTGCTCGTTGATCGAGCTTTCCTTCTCGATATAGGTGTCCGAGCGCGGGACGTAGGCCTCCGGCTGGTAATAATCGTAGTAGGAGACGAAATACTCGACCGCGTTGTCGGGGAAAAAGCTCCTGAACTCGCCGTAGAGCTGGGCTGCCAGCGTCTTGTTCGGCGCTAGGATCAGGGCGGGGCGCTGCGTCTTCTCGATCACCTGCGCCATGGTGAAGGTCTTGCCCGAGCCGGTGACGCCGAGCAGCACCTGCGTATCTTCCTGCGCGTTGATACCCTCGACCAGTTCGGCAATCGCGGTCGGCTGGTCGCCGCGCGGCTCGTATTCCGAGACGATCTTGAGGGGGACGCCGCCCTCGGACTTTTCCGGCCGGGCCGGCCGATGCGGGACCCAGTCGGGCGCGTCGTCCGGCACGTAGAACGGCCGGCCGCGTTCCAGCAGCGCCGCCAGGTTGCCCTGCGCCTCCATCGCCGCCGTGGACGGCGCCGCGTCGGCATCGACGGGCGCCTGCGCCGGGGCGATGCCGGAGCCGGGCTCCATCAGGTCGACGCCCTCTGTGCCTTCTATGCGCGGCGCGCGGGCGGGCCGGGACGCCTTGGAATTCGGGGTTTTGGTTTTCGCGCCGGCGGCACGGGCCTTTTTGCCCGCTTCACCCTTCTGGAGCATCGGCGGCAGTAGGTCGTCTATGTCGAACGGCGGATTGTTTTGTGACCCGGTCACGCCTCCGGCGTTCCGCGCCTCTTGCGAGTCATACGCGCCTTGCGGCGCTTCCTCGAAGCCAGCGGGCTTGCTGCCGGTCGCGGCGGGGGATGTCTTCGATTTGGCCATGCGGCCAATATGGGACGAGTCACCGGCGATGGCGAGGGGGCGGTCGCTCGGCGGCGGCAGTCTCCTGACAGCAGGGTGTCAGCAGGGGACCCGAACCGGGTGGGCAAGGGAGCGGCGCCGAGGTGTTTCGCGCTTTCTTCGCGGCGGAACTTGGATTACAGTAACCGTCTAATCAATTGTTTAAAATGAAGTCGATACAAGAAAATTCTGGGCGCTAACTGAATCAGCGTTGCGTTGTGGCGGGTTGCCTTGGGCAATCGACAAGAAACCAGAACGCAGACGCGAGAGGTGCGGATGCGGATTTTCTGGCCCAGTATTGCATTCGCCGGCGCAGTGTTGCTGGCAGGATGCGCTGGGGTTCCGGTGGAAACCTTGCGCACCTACTCGGATGCCTTCCTGCAGGCGCGGGACGCCGGCGACCTCCTCTACGACGAAATCTCGCCGATCGTCTCCGGCAAGACTGTATCGAAACAGACGTGTGGCACCTCCGCGCTCGGCTATCCGCAATGCTTCAATCCGCGTACGGCGCTCGGTACGAGCAACACCCGGCGTAACGAGGATCCGTCGATCAAGGCCCGTCGCGACGCATTGGCAACGGTGGCGCTGTACAACTCGATGCTGGTCGATCTGGCGGAAGGCAAGTCGGCCGAGGCGTTCACCGCGCGGATCGACACGCTGGCGTCGCTGGCCGGCGCGGTCGCGGCTCTGGGTGTCATTCCAAGCGGCGGCCTGTCGGCGCTGATCGTGCCGGGCGCCGCCTACGCCTCGCAGATGGCGTCGCGCTTCGAGACCGCGCGGGCCAACGGTCTCGTCCGCCAATCGATCCTCGATAGCAAGGGCGACATCCAGGAGCTGCTCGCCGCGCTCGCCGACGACACGCCGCAGATCTACAGGGTGTTTCTCGCCGCCCGCGAGAAGGATCTCGTGGCGATCAACTTCGACCGCAACGCCGCGCGCCTCGCCAAGAACGAGGCGGCGCAGGCCCGGGCGCAGAAGCGCTATCAGGCGACGCTCGACAGCATCACCCAGTTCCACGAGGCCCTGACCGCCTACGTACAGCTTCTCGACCGGACGTCGCAGGCGCTGGACTCGCTGGTGGCGGCGGCCGCTCAGGAACCGGGCACCGCGGCGAGCCTGACGCTGCTGGCGCGCGAGGCGGCTGATATCCGGGCGAAATCCGAAGCGTTCTGGGAAACGATCCGCGACGTGCGGATGTCCGCGTCGACAGCCGGGGGCTGACCCGCCAACGTCGGAAGGGAGGCGCATCATGGCGACCGTCGAAGAGGTCCTCGGCAAGCTGGAGGGCGACCTGAGCATCGCCGGAATCCTGGAGATGCAGAACCGCGCACAGTCGATGGAGGAACTGAATGCGATCACCGAGATCGGCATGCAGATCGCCGACGACCGCCTGACCGAGGCGGTGGCCGGCTTCAAGGCGCGGACACGGCGGTTCCTGAACGTCACGGAAAAGATGCTGAAGGCGATCGACAGGCTGGACGATACCTTCGTGTCGATCTCGCCGAAGCGGGTGCCGTCCGCCGCGCCGGTGCTATCCGAACTGATCGACCGATTGTCGGAGGCGCTCCGGCTCTTCCACGACGACGAGGGCATGCGCACGACCCACACCTCGAACCAGCAGGTCGAGGACATCGACAATGACGAGGAGGAGATCCCGCCAGCGCCCGAACCCGTCGTCCTGCCGCCGCAGCCCGCACCGCCGGCAGACAAGATCCTGCACGCGCCAACGCCACTCGACAGCCGACAGTTCGAGGAACTGGCCGACGAGTACGTGCGCTTCTTCGAAGGTGCCGGCTACAAGAACGACCGCAAACCGCTGGTCAAGAAATATGCCAATGAGGCGGTCGCGCACCGGTCACGCTACGAAGCGGTCGGGGACCCGCTCGGCATCCCCTGGTGGTTCATCGCCGGCATCCATCTTCTCGAGTCCAGCTACAACTTCAAAACGCACCTGCATAACGGCGATCCGCTAACGGCGCGAACCTTCCGCGTTCCCTCCGGGCGGCCGAAGACGGGCAGCCCCCCATTTTCCTGGGAGGTCAGCGCGCGCGACGCGCTGCGCCATCACGAACTCGCGAATCTGTCGGACTGGTCGCTGCCGCGCGCCCTGTGGCGGTGGGAGCGGTATAACGGCTGGGGCTACCGCAGCCGGCTTGTCCCGTCGCCTTACCTGTGGAGCTTTTCGTCGATCTACGAGAAGGGAAAATACGTGGGCGACGGCGTTTTCGACCGCAATGCGGTCTCCAAGCAGTGCGGCTGCGCCACCTTCCTGCGCTACCTGTTCGAAACAGGCCAAGCGGCATTGGACCTCGATGTGGTCGGCGAGGACGAAACGAACCAGAGCGATCCCGACGGCGATGCGAAGACGGTCGTCGACAACGGCCAGCCCAATATCGACAACACGGTGCCGCCGGATCATCCTTTCCAGGCCTTTTTCGAGGCGAAGCTGCCCGGCGTCCAGAACTTCGCGTACCACGAGTTCCTGGTGAAGGGCGGCTCCAACAAGACGCTCAAGCTGAACACGGATCCGCCCGAGCGGCTGTGGGCAAACATCCTGCCGCTAGTGCCGGTTCTCGACAGGCTGCGTACCGATATCGGCGTGCCGGTCGTGCTGACCAGCGTCTACCGGAGCCCGGCCTACAATGCGAAGATCGGCGGTGCCTCGCGCAGCCAGCACATGGCCTTCACGGCCGCCGACCTCAAAGTTGTCGGCGCCGGCGCCGGATCGACCGGCGACTGGGCCAACCGCATCAGGCAGTACCGCCAGTCGGGGATGTTTGAAGGGGGCGTCGGCCTCTACCGGACATTCGTCCACGTCGACGTGCGCGGCACCCGGGCCGACTGGGACAACCGGTAGGGCCGTTTGCGTGCCGCCGTCGCGCAAAAAAAAGACCGCCCGGAAATTCCGGACGGCCCAAGTCTAGGGAGGAAACGCCCAAGGAGGGCTGCAACACCGGAAAACCGATGTTGCAATGCAACATATAGGGGGTCTCCGGCTGCCTCACAAGCCCAATTAAGCGTCAGTGAATGCTGGAATTTTGATCGACGCGAAGCGTTGAATGCACTGCGGGCAGCCCCCATTTCGGCGCGTTTGTCTGAGGTGGATTCGGCGTCGGTGCGGTTTCCAAAAGGCACGAGGTTACAGTGTACGCCGCGGCATGTACTGCACTTGCGTTTCCGCCCGAAACGGCGGGTTTTTTCAGCGCGTCGGCGGAAACCGCCGGAAGCGGCAGCGCTACCGCCGCTGCAGTTTGTCGTTGCCTGGCGTGCGCTATGCGGCGGCGGGAACGCACTTCGCTAGTGTCGGAGCCTGCCCTGGCCCCAAGAAACGAAACCTGTGACCGGCAATTCCGTGGGAGGTGGATCCCCGGATGCCGTTAAAACTGCATTCCATGCAGTTTGCGCGCATCAAAATGCGACAAACTTAGGCAGTTTTCGGCGGTGCGTGATGGAATCTGTCACGCAGAATTTGTCAAATCCGGTTCGAGTCGCCGCTTTCGCCCCTTCAGATCCCGCACGGTTGCCCGGTCCCCGCGACTGCGCAGCAGGTCCGTAACACCGGCATCCCGATACTCAGTTTTCGGTGACGCGCGTGGCGAACAGGGCGATGGCGCGCTGGTAGTTGGTCGACTTGTTCCAGCTTCCAATGACCCTGAAATTCGCCGTCCCTTCCGTCCAGGGCTGGCCGCGGCGCCAGCCATAGGCGCGCAGGTAGTTGGCGGTGGACGCCAAGACGTCCGGCACACTGCGGATCAGGTCGCGGCGTCCGTTTCCGTCATAGTCGACGGCGAAGCGGATGTAGTTGGAGGCGAGAAACTGCGTCTGGCCCAATTCGCCGGCCCAGGCACCGCGCATCTGCGCATTGGTCATGTCCCCGCGGTCGATGATCTGCAGGGCGGCGAGCAGTTCGTTCTGGAACATCTGGGTGCGCCGGCAATCGTAGGCCAGCGTCGCCAGCGAGCGGACCGACGACTTGTTGCCGAGATACCCGCCAAAATCTGTTTCCATCGCCCAGATCGCCACGATGATCGGCCCGGGTACGCCGTAGTTGCGCTCGATGGAGTCGAACAGGTTGGCGTACTTCCGCAGCATCGACTTCGCCTTGCTGATGCGGCCGGCGGTGACGCGCTTGCGGGCGAATTCCTCGAAGCTGACGCGGAAGTGGCTCTGGTTGCGATCGAGCCGGAGCACCTCGTTGTCGACACTGAGGCCGTCGAGGGCGGCAAGCGCTCGTGGCGAGATGCCCTTTCGCGCCGCTTCCGCCTTGAATTGGGCGATGAAGGCATTGAACCCACCTGGCGACTGACACTGCGCGGCCTCGGTGCGCGATACCGGCAGGAACAGCAGGGCGGCAGCCGAAGCGACGATCGCCATCAGCCAGGAACATTGACGGTGCATTGCAGACATCTCCCCTGCGTCACTTGCTTGCCGGCTTTTTATCACCGGGCGTGACGTGGCGCCATAACATTGCGGGGTGGCCGACCTCATCGCAGGGCCGGTGGTGTCGTTCTTTCGCAACGGTAGGCGCGAATCATCGCAATCTCGTATTTGTTCACCGAGTCTTCATTGCTGGCTGTTCGAATGCTTACGATGATATGGTGACAACTCGGTCACCGGTTTCGGACGCTTTTGAACTGATAGGGGGATCCCGGCGGTCGCCATCGAGAGAGACGAAGGATCGCGGGAGAAGGGCAGCGGTTTCATGAACAAACTACAGACACTCGTTGCAGCAGGCGCCGCGACGCTGGCGCTGGTTCCGGTAGGGGCGGGCTATGCCGCCGACATGCCGCAGTACACGCCGCCTCCCGTCATCACGGCGGTTCCCACATGGGACTGGACCGGCTTCTACGCCGGCCTCAACGCGGGCTACGGTTGGAGCTCCGGTGACGACGTCTCGCTCAGCGTCGTCGATCCGACCAATTTCTTCGCGCCCTGCCTGGCTGCGAATTCATGCCCGAGCGGCATCTCCTACAGCCGTGACGGCTTCGTCGGCGGCGCCCAGATCGGCTACAACTGGCAGATTGACCAGTTCGTGCTCGGCTTCGAAGCGGACATCGATTACTCGGACATGGGCGGCGGCGGCCAGATCGTCACGACGGTGCCGACCTTCGCGAACGGCGTGTTCCGCGCCTCCAGCGACATCAACTGGCTGGCCACGCTGCGCGCCCGCGCCGGCGTCGCATTCGACCGTACGCTGATCTATGCCACGGGCGGCCTGGCCGTCGGCGGTGTCGAGGACTCGTTCCGCTGGGGCTATCCGTCGCTCGGGACGACCTACAACGGCTCGAACAGCGGAACGGAGTGGGGCTGGGTCGCAGGCGGCGGCATAGAATATGCCCTGACCGACCGGTTCATTCTGGGTGGCGAGGTCATGTACTTCGATCTCGGTTCGACGACGGTGCCGGGCGTCGCCTCGGCTGCGTTCGCGCCGGCGGGAACGTCGGTGTCGGCCAGTTTCGACCATAACGGCGTGATCGCCCGGGCCCGCGCCAGCTACAAGTTCTGACCGGACACGGCTGGCGCTACACGGGCGCCGGCCAAAGCAGATGAAAACGGCGGCATCCGTGGATGCCGCCGTTTCTGTTCCTGCTTGTCTCGCGTCTGTCGCGTCCGTCAGCGCGAGGAGATCGGGGCGTTCGGGCCACGCCCGGCGCCGGGATAGCTCGGCGAGAAGCCGCCACGCGGCGGGTAGTAACGGGGCGGGCGGCCGACATACGGCCGACCGGGGCGGCCGTAATAAGGGCCCGGGTTGCGCGGATAGCGGTAGGCATAGGGGTACGGGTAGGCGTAGGGATAGCCGTAGCCATAGTAATACGGCGCCGTTGCGACCGCGGCGCCAAGGATGGAAATTCCAAGGATGGCGCCGATGTTCGGGATCGGCTGGGCGTAGGTGTACCCCGGCGCGACCGCCTGCAGGTATCGGCCGGACACCCACCCGCGATAGCGGCCCCACTGGGTATCGCACCAGCCATAACCGCCAGTGCATCCGTAGATGGTGACCGGCGCCCCGCGCGGCACGGTGGCAATGCGTCCGCACTTCGTGCTGCCGCAGGTACGCATGTTGACGTTGCCGGTGGCGTAGGCGCTCGTGGCCGCGCTGGCGGTGCCGGGCAGGGCCAGCATTGCGGCGAGGCCCGCAGCGGCGATCCCCGCGGCGGCAATCGTGGAACGGGAAAGCAGTTTCATCCGACTCTCCTTCGGTTCGGAGCGAGTCCGGGTCCTGCGCCTCCGTTGGCAGACGCCGGCAGCGGACTCGATACTGCCGGCCCAACACGGACGCACCCTGTATGCCGACTATACAACCGATTTAATACTGAACGTCAGATGAATGCCCAGGTTCCCTCCCGCAAGGCAGGTGGTCGGCACGGGATCGCCTCCCGCGGTGCCTGACGGGCGACCGCGGGGGCGTCCTGCGTCCGACCCGCTACCGGTAGGCGGCGATCGTCGCGCGGGTTTCGTCGAGCCGGCGGGCGGCATCGGCTGCGCCTGCCTGGCCCTTCGCGATGCCCATCGTGTGACCCTTGAAGGTCTTGTCGGGGGTCGAGAACATCGGTGCGCGTACGCAGGTCAGCCCGTTCACGTAGCACTCGCCCTGATAAGCCATCACCGAGATGACCTTGGCCTCGAGGTTCGAGTAGCCGAAGTGATACTGCGACTTCGGTGGCGTCTTGCCGGTCTCCTGCTCGATCTGGAAACGGTCGTGCTCGAGACCGCTGTTGTGGCCCATTTCGTGGGCGATCACCTGATCGGGAATGCAGGTGTGCGCGGAGACGTTGTATCCATAGGGTGCCGTCTTGCGCGACGGCGTTTCGACGCTCCAGCCAAACCCGCACTGGTCCGGATCGGTCTTGCGCAGGACCGCGACGAGGTCGGCCCGCTTCCTGTTGCGCATCTTGTGGACGGGCTTGAACAGCTTCTTGCCCTTGCTGGCGTTGATCAGATCCTTCTCGAAGGACTTCTCCTTGTATCCGCGCACCTCCATCGTGCCGACGAGCTTGTAGCGGATGGCGACGCCGGCGTTTTTCGTCGCCTTGTTGGCGAGTGCGATCGCCCGGCGGGCATCCTGCTTGATATTGCCCGACGCCTTGCGGGCCGCTTTGGTGTAGGGAACGATCACACGAATTATCGAGCGTCCCTCGGGGACGGGCAGCGACCGCGGCGCGGGGCCGGCGACCTCCGGGGCGGGGATGGCCCCGGGCGGCGGAAACCGGCCGGGATCGATTTCGCTGATGCGATGGATACCGCCGCTGACCGGAGCGATATCGAAGAGCCGTGTGCCGGCCTGCACCTGACCGCTGACTGTGCCCTTGGCGGCGACAAGCAAGGCGTATCCGTCATGGCCGTGAACGCGGCCGTCCCAGACGTAGCCGCCGAGGCCGGCTCGGGTCAGGCTGTCGCGTTCCAGCGTCAGCCCGTGGCCGGGGAAAAGTTCCAGTTCGAGCGTTGTCGCAACAGGAGCGCGGGTGATCCTGTCACGAGCCCTGTCGATGCCGTGCGGGGCGAGGTTGGCCTCGGCATAATCGCGGTCGATCCGGACGAGGCGCGAACGGGTCGCGTAGGGTGAGACCGCGACGTCGGCGAAGGCCTCGCTTTCCTGCGCGGTTAGCGGTTCGAACAGCCCGGCGGCGGAGGCGGCCGGGACGGTTGCGCAGAGTGCCGTGACGCTCGTCGCGATGGCGACAGGAAGGGTGCGCCAGGCGCGCGGGCGCGCGGGCGGGGTGGGGCAATCGGTCATGAAACAGTCCTGAAGTCTTGAAAACAGGGAGGAATGTGAAGGCGCGGCGCGTCGGGGAATGCGTCGGCTAACCCTCCCTAACGGGAGGTGCTGTCAAAAACCAGACCAAATGGTCAAAAAATTTTGGCGCTTCGGAACAAAGTGCGCACGGCGCCGTCTCGGTTCGCCCGGTCACTGCCGGGTCGCGGGCATTATTCGGCCGCCTGCGCCGAGTCGTCGTCGTCTTCGGTCGCGCCGAGGAACCCGCCGGACTGGCGGCGCCAGAGCCGTGCGTAGTGTCCGTTCAGCGCCAGCAGTTCGTCATGCGTACCGCTTTCGACGATGCGGCCGCGGTCGAGCACCACCAGCCGGTCCATCCTATGGATCGTCGACAGCCGGTGGGCGATGGCGATGACCGTCTTGTCGCCCATCAGCGTGTCGAGGCTCGACTGGATGGCCGCCTCGATCTCGGAATCGAGCGCGGACGTCGCCTCGTCGAGCACCAGAATCGGCGCGTCGCGCAGGATGACCCTGGCGATTGCGATGCGCTGGCGCTGCCCTCCCGACAGCTTCACGCCGCGTTCGCCGACGTGGGCGTCGTAGGCGCGGCGATCCTTCCAATCCTGCAGTTCCTGGATGAACGCGTCGGCATGGGCGAGCCGGGCGGCGGCCTCGATCTCGGCGTCGCCCGCGCCGGGGCGGCCGTAGCCGATGTTGTCGCGCACGGAACGGTGCAGCAGCGACGTGTCCTGGGTGACGACCGAAATCGCCGACCGCAGCGATTCCTGCGTCACCGCCGAGATGTCCTGCCCGTCGATCAGGATCCGGCCCGTGTCGATATCGAAGAAGCGTAGCAGCAGGTTGACCAGCGTCGACTTGCCCGCCCCCGACCGCCCCACGAGGCCGATCTTCTCGCCGGGGCGAACGTGCAGGGACAGATCCTCGATCACCTCGGTATCGCGCCCGTAGCCGAAGCTGACGCCCTCGAAGCGGATGTCGCCCTCGGTGACGGTCAGCTCGGTCGCGTCGGGACGGTCGGTCAGGCCGATCGGCCGGGCGATCGTCTGCATGCCTTCCTGCACGACGCCGATCTGCTCGAAGATCGAGGTGATCTGGAACGCGATCCAGCGCGACATGTTGGTGAGCTGGAAGGTCAGCGGCAAGGTCATGGCGATGGCGCCGACTTCCACCTTGCCGGCCGTCCACAGCCCGATGGCCAGCGCGCCGGAGCCGGCGATCAGGGCGGCGTTGAGCAGCGACAGCAGGCCGACGAAGATCGTGAACAGCCGCAGCTGGTCGGCGACGCGGGCGGTGTGCACGTCGATGCCGTCCCGGACGAAATCGTCCTCATCGCTCGGGCGGGCGAACAGCTTGACGGTGAGGATGTTGGTGTAGCTGTCGACGATCCGGCCCATCAGCGCGGAGCGGGCTTCGGAGTTGCGTTTGGCGCGGTCGCGAAGGCGCGGGACCAGAACGACAAGGCCGGTGATGTAGACCGCGAACCACAGGACGACGGGGACGGCGAGCCACAGGTCGGCGGACGCCAGCATGACAATCGCCGTGACGCCGTAGATCGCAATGTACCAGACCGCCGTGAGGGACGAGGTGATACTTTCCCGCAGGGCGAAGCCGGTCTGCATCACCCGGTTGGAGATGCGCCCGGCGAAATCGTTCTGGAAGAAGGCCCAGCTCTGCCGCACCACATGCCAGTGGCTCTGCCAGCGCACGAGGCTGGAGAACGGCCCCGACAGCGCCTGGTTGCTGACCAGCGAACGGGCGAAGGTCGCGGCCGGCCGCAGGATCAGGACGACCACGGCCATGCCCGCCAGCATCGGCCAGGTCTCGGCCAGAAAGCGGTCCGCCGGGGTACTCGTCACCAGGCTGACGAGCTGCCCGATGATCCAGGGAATCGCGGCGTCGGTCATGGCCAGTGCCACCTCGACGACGAGCAGCAGGGCGAACAGCCCCTTCGCCTGGCGGGCAAAGTGCCAGTAGAACGCCACGAGGCCGGACGGCGGTTCGGTATCGGGGGGCGTGCTGGTCGGAGTCAGCCGGGATTCGAAAAATCGGAACATTCTGCCGCCGGTCGGAGGAATTTCGGCCCGTTTCGCACCACTCGGGAACGGACAGGTCCCCTTATATAGGGCATGGGGGCCGTATTGGGCACCGGGCATCGCCGGTGCGACCGGGCGCAGAGGCGGCGGCTCCGATTTTGCCCCGATGTCTCCACGTCATGGCCATAATGGAATGCGATCGTCTTCCGTACCGGGAGCGAAGGGTACCGGCGCCAGTCGAGAGGTCACGACGCGATGCAAGTCCGCGCAGCAGCGATCCTGATTTTCCTGTTGATCGTGGTTGCGGCGGCCTACACGGCGCTGGCGGCCGGCGTCACACCCTAGCGCCCTGTCCGCGCCCCGCGACAGGCGGAGCACCCGTCAGGCGGACCACCCGTCAGGCGGATCGCCCGCGCGGCCGGAAACACCATTCAGGATTTCTGTGGGGCCGACCGGCCCTCGGCGGAAAGGCGGCGCCTGCGGGGGAATTGCGGGCGCCGCCGCCCTCTTTTCGCTTGATCCCTTCTCCGGCGAGCATCCGTTTCAAACGGTCACACCTCATCGCCGGCGCGGCCGGGGTCCCGCTTCCCGTCAGCGCTTGCCCCCTCGTGCCGCAGGCCGACACGACAACGCCGCCGTCACGGGGACGGCGGCGTCGGGCAATCCGGTCAGGCGATGCCGGCTCAGTAGAATTTCTTGACGGCCTTGCCGTTCACGGTCAGCACCTTGGAGGCGTCGGCGCGGCCCTTGCTCTTCTTCTTCTCGCCGAGCTTGTTGCCCTGGTATTTCTTCTTCGATGACGAATACATCGGCACGCGCGTACAGCCCGTTCCGATCTTCGCGTTGCACTCGTTGGCGTAGGCCATGATCGAGCGGATCTGCTTGCCGACATTTGAATAGCCGAAATTGTAGTCGCCCTTCGGCGGCTGTGTCACGACGTAGCGGTCGTGCTCGAGGCCGATATTGTGGCCCATCTCGTGGGCGACCGAGTGATAGGTCACGCAGTTGACGGATGTAACGGAGAATCCGTAGGGCCGGTCGGACGGAGTGGTGTTCTCGTTGAAGAAGCCGATGCCGCAAATGCCCGATCCACTGTCCGACACGCGCAGCATCGCCACGAGATCGGCCTTCTTCTTCTTGCGCTGCTTGTGGATGTCCTTCGCCTTGCCGCCGCCGCCCTGGATCGCATACAGGTCGCTTTGGTGGGACGATTCCTTGTACTTCGTCTTGAAGGTGCCGGCGAGCTTGTAGCGGATGCTGGCGCCACCGTTCTTGGCGCCGGTATTGGCGAGCGAAATCGCCAGCTTGGCGGTCTGCTTGATATTGCCCGCTTCCTGTTTGGCCTTCTTCGTGTAGGGGATCAGCACCTTGATGGTCGATTTGCCGGCCGGCGCGCTGAGGTCCTGCGGACCAGACGCGGGGGCCGAGTTCGGCGAGCGCACGAACTGTTCCGGGGGGAATTTCGACTCGTCGATCTCGGTGATCCGGTGGATGTCGCCCGAGATCGGCTGGATGCGGAACAGCCGGCCCTTGTAGAGGATCTGGCCGGTGGTCTGGCCGCCGGAGATGACCATCACCGCGTAACCGACCGAATCGTCGGCCATGCGGCCGGACCAGACGTAGCCGCCGTCGCGGCCGCTCGCCTTCTTCAGCGAACGCCGGGACATGTCGACGGTCAGGTCGTCGGCGAGTTCGACCGTGATCGACGGCGCCTTGGCGGCGCGGCTGAGCCGGTCCTTCGCCGTATCGGCGCCGAGCGGGGCGATATTGTCTTCCATGTAGGCGGTGTCGAGGCGGACGATCCGCTCGCCCATCACCACGGGCGAGCGATCCGCCGCGACAGTGGCGGCGGCCGACGCGGGCAGGGCCTCGAACAGGCCGGCGGCCGAGGCGCCGGAAAGCGAAAACGAAAGCGCGGCCGTCGTCAGGCTCGCGATTGCCATGGAGCGGCCTGCCGCAAACAGCAGGCCGGAAGAACGGAAGGATGAAGCAGACATGAAAGGCCTCTGAGCCTTGCGCCGGATCGTTACGGGCCAAAATGCCAGGATCCGACTGGGTGAAAACGGTTCTTGATGTTGGAGCGACCGGATCGAAACGATCCGGAAAATGCCCGGATAGTCGGCTAATCGTACCGTGCCGGTCCGGAAAACGGAACCCCGCGACGCCCCGTCAGGTCCGTGACGGTAAACACGTCTTCGTGTCGATGGAGTATCGACCGCCGCCCCGTGTGCAGCAGACGATGCGGCGGACGAAAAGCACTGTCGGGCAGGCGGTGGCCGAAATGAAAGGGCACCCGGACCGTGCGGCCGGATGCCCTTCGAATTGTCCGTTAATCGAATTGTCGCGCGCTTACGGCACGTAGGTCAGCTCGATCGCCGAGACGCCGGCGGCGATGTTCAGGCCGGACTGGGCCTGGACGCTGAGCGGCTGCAGGATGATCTGCTTGTTGGAGCCGCCGACCAGCGCGTTGGCGCCAAGGCCGACGCCGACGGTGGCTTCGGCCGACAGGCCGCCGTAGCCGCCGGCCAGCGAGCCGGGTGCCACCTGCTTGCTCGGGCCAAGCACGCCCCAGACGATGACCGTGTCGTCGGTCTTGCCGATATCCAGGCCGAACTTGCGGATCACACCGGTATAGCGGCCGACGGTGCCGTCAACGCGCTCGAAATTGCAGGTCAGGTTCTTGGTGGAGCCGACGATGAAGCCGGTGCCGCCGGCGACGTCGCACCGGAGAACGCCGGCCTCGACGTGATCCTGCGCAGCCGCGGGGGCGGCGAGGAAAGCGGTGACGGCGGCGGTGGCTGCAAGAGCTGCAATGCGACGCATGGTATTCTCCTTGTGTATTTTCGGAGGCGTCCGCGGCGCGGACCCCTCCAACGTGTTTGAGGCCGGGAAAGCTATACCGCTCCGGCAATTCGGTCAGTCAACGCGCTACTATCGGATCAGGTTCCGGCAATTCCATGACAGTAACCGGTGCAATTTTCATTGATCTGACGCAGGGGCTCCCTGCCAAGGGCGCCGGGATCAGCGGTCTCGCCAGTCCGGCAGCGTCTTCTCGGCCTCGGCGGCGATCGGTGCGCCGGAATCGCGTTCCTGGACGGCCTGCTTGAAGCCGACATCCTCCGCCCGCTGCTTCCACCACATGCCTTCCGGGGAATGGCGGGTGATGCCGTCGAACAGAGTCGCCATCTGCTGGGTGGTGGCGAGGCCCTGATTGTCCAGGGCGGAGTTTATCATCAGCTTCGACATCATGAGCTGGTTCTTCGGGACGCCGGCCATGCGGTTCGCCAGTGCGTCGACGGCGGCGTCGAGGCCTGCTTCCGGTACCGTTTCGATGGCCAGCCCGTATTCGACAGCCGTGTGGCCGTCGATCAGGTCGCCGGTGAACAGCATCCGCTTGGCGCGCTGCGCGCCGATGCGGAACACCCACAGGCCAACCGACGGGCAGCCCCAGATACGGGCCGGCGGATAGCCGATCTTCGCGTCCTCGGCCATGACGATCAGGTCGCAGCAGGTGGCGATATCCGAGCCGCCGGCAACCGCGTGGCCGCGCACCTTGGCGATCGTCGGCTTGTAGGATCGGTGCAGGCTCATGAAGGCCTGGGTGTTCGAATACATGAACTTGAAGTCGAGCATCGGATCCCAGGGCATGTCCTGGACACCCGGATTGGTCCCTTCGGCTTCGGCGAAATCCTGAAGATCGTAGCCCGCGCAAAAGGCGCGGCCGGCGCCCTGAAGAACGATCACATGGACCGCGTTGTCGTCGTTGGCGCGCTTCACCGCCGCCTCGATCTCCTGCGGCATGGTGCGGTCGATGGCGTTCAGCCGGTCGGGCCGGTTCAGCGTGATCGTGGCGATGCGGCCGGCGGTTTCGTAGCGGATCGAGCGGTAGTCGGGCGCCGATGCGCCTGGTCCCGGGGCGTGGGTCATACGAGGCCTCCCTGTTGGCGGTGACGGAGCTTGCCGCTCCTGTCGTTGCCGGCAAGCCTAGGGCAACGCGGCCTATCTTGAAAGCTTCCTCTTACGTGAACGTAACAAGCTGGCGTGCCGCCGCATAAACAGGCTCGACTTGGGGGCGAATCGGCACACATATGGAGCCATGCGCATCTGTATCTTCTGCGGCTCGCGGGCCGGCTCCGATCCGAAATACGCTGACGCCGCCAAAGCCGTCGGCACCCTTCTGGCGCGCGAGGGCATAGACCTCGTCTACGGTGGCGGACGCGTCGGGCTGATGGGGATCTCGGCGGATTCGGCGCTGGCCGCCGGCGGCCGGGCGATCGGCGTGTTGCCCAAGGCACTGGCCGACCGGGAGCTGGCGCATACCGGCCTCAGCGAGTTGCACATCGTCTCCACCATGCACGAGCGCAAGACGATGATGGCCGATCTCTCCGACGGCTTCATCGCGCTGCCGGGCGGGGCGGGGACGCTGGAGGAGATTTCCGAGCAGTGGACCTGGGGCCAGCTCGGCATCCACGCCAAGCCCTGCGGCTTCCTCAATGTCGACGGCTTCTACGATCCGCTGCGTGCAATGATCGCGACGATGGTGGAGGGCGGCTTCCTGACGCCGGAGTACGCCGACATGCTGAAGTTTGAGAGCGACCCGGAGGCGCTGCTCGCCGCCTTCCGCGCCTACGCGCCGCCGCCGCGCAAGTGGTTCCCGCCCGAGGACCAGGTGAAACCCTGAGCGTGCGGGTCACGCGGCGAGGCCGAACGCGTCTGCCAGCAAAGTATAGGACCGCTTGCGCAGGTCGTGATCGAAAATGTTCGAGGTGACGATCAGTTCCTCGACACCGCAGGCCGCCGCCAGCGCTTCGAGTTCCGCCTTCACCGTCTCGGGCGATCCGACCGAGTGGCGCGAGCGGTTGGCCCGGATCTGCGCGTGGTCGGCCTCGGTCAGGCCCATCGCGTCGATCTCCTCGGGGCTCGACAGCGGCGCGCGGATGCCGCGCATGATCCTCAGCCAGGCGAGGTCGGCGGTGGAGGCGATCCTGTTCGCTTCCTCGTCGGTCGGCGCGCAGATCGCCGAGACGCCGAGCATCGCCATCGGCTTGTCCAGCCAGACCGACGCCTGGAATTTCTCCCGGTAGATGCGCATCGCCTCCTCGGCGGGGTAGGAGGCGAAGTGATGGGCGAAGGCGTAGCCCAGCCCCATCGCGGCGGCGAGATGGGCGCCGTAGTTCGACGAACCGAGGATGGTGATCGGCGGCAGCGTCACGTCGGTGGGCATCGCCTCGACGCGGGCGAAGGGGTGGTTGTCCGGAAAGCTGTCGGTGCCGAAGGCGATCAGTTCGTGCAGCCGCTCGACGAAATCGTCCTGCTCCGCCCCCTCCATCCGCCGGCGCAGCGCCGCCATCGTCAGCTGGTCGGTGCCCGGCGCGCGGCCGATCCCGAGGTCGATCCGGCCGGGAAACAGGGCTTCGAGGGTGCGGAAGTGCTCGGCGACGGTCAGTGGCGCGTGGTTCGGCAGCATCACCCCGCCCGAGCCGACGCGGATGCGTTTCGTGGCGGCTGCGACCTGCCCGATCATGATCGGCGGCGAGGTGGTCGCGACGTTGGCCAGGTTATGGTGCTCGGCGAGCCAATATCGGGTGTAGCCGAGCGTATCGACATGGGCGGCGAGATCGATCGACCGCCTCAGCGCCTCGGACGGCGGCGAGGCGGAGGTGACGGGGGAGAGATCGAGAACGGAAAGGCGAAGCGGCATCGGCGGGATCCGGTGGAAGGAACCAGAGAGAACCTGCGCACGGAATCCGCCGCGTCAAGGGGCGGTGCCTGTCGGCCGGACGTCTTGAAACGAAAACGCCCGGGCGATGGCCCGGGCGTCCGTAATCCGGTTCAGGCGTGTGCGTCTATTTCAGTCCGCCGCAGAACCGCTGGATGCGGGTGCAGGCTTCCTCCAGCGCCTCGGTCGAGGTCGCGTAGGAGACGCGGAAGTGCGGGGCAAGGCCGAAGGCCGACCCCTGGACCACCGCGACGCCTTCCTCTTCCAGAAGCGCGGTGACGAAGTCCTCGTCGGTCTCGATCAGCGTTCCGCCCGCCGACGTCTTGCCGATGGTGCCGGCGCAGCTCGGATAGACGTAGAAGGCGCCTTCCGGCGTCGGGCACTTGAGACCGCTGGCCTGGTTCAGCATCGAGACCACCAGGTCGCGCCGGCCCTTGAACAGCTCGGCATTCGTCGGGATGAAGTCCTGCGGGCCGTTCAGCGCCTCGACGGCGGCATACTGCGAAATCGAGCAGGGGTTCGACGTCGACTGCGACTGGATCGTGCCCATCGCCTTGATCAGCGCCTGCGGGCCGCCGGCATAGCCGATGCGCCAGCCGGTCATCGCGTAGGCCTTCGACACGCCGTTGATGGTCAGCGTGCGGTCGTAGAGGCCGGGTTCGACCTGGGCGATGGTGGTGAACTCGAAGTCGTCGTAGACGAGGTGCTCGTACATGTCGTCGGTCATGACCCAGACGTGGGGATGCTTCATCAGCACGTCTGTCAGGGCCTTCAGCTCCGCGCGCGTATAGGCGGCGCCCGACGGGTTCGACGGCGAGTTGAAGATCAGCCACTTGGTCGCCGGCGTGATCGCGGCGTCCAGCGTCTCGGCCGTGATCTTGTAGCCGGTCTCCGCCGGGCCGACGATCTCGACCGGGGTGCCGCCGCACAGCGCCACCATCTCCGGATAGCTCACCCAGTAGGGCGCGGGGACGATCACCTCGTCGCCAGGGTTGAGCGTCGCCATCAGCGCGTTGAACAGCACCTGCTTGCCGCCGGTGCCGACCGTGATCTGGCTGGTGGCGTAGTCGAGCCCGTTCTCGCGCTTGAATTTGGCAACGATCGCCTCCTTCAGCTCGGGGATGCCGTCGACCGCGGTGTATTTGGTCTTGCCTTCGGTGATCGCCCTGATCGCCGCCTGTTTGATATTCTCCGGCGTATCGAAGTCCGGCTCACCGGCGCCGAGGCCGATGACGTCGCGGCCGGCGGCTTTCAGCTCGCGGGCCTTGTTTGTGACGGCGATGGTTGCGGACGGCTTGATGCGACCGAGTGCGTCGGCGATGAAGGCCATAACCCGTTTCTCCCGGGGCTGGAACGAGGGGTCAGAAAACGGCGCGGACCGTAGTTGTGTCTCGGCACAGAGGCAAGGGACAAGTTGACGGCAAGGCGATCCGCCGCTGGTATCGAACTGTCTTTGGAATTCCGGCCCGGTCCATGGGATGGTCTCCTGTATGAGTCATTTGAAGTCCATCCTGATCGCGACGCTGGTGCTCGCCGGTCTGGCGATTCCGCAGGCCCGGGCCGATGGAGCCGATATGGAAGAGAAGCTGAAGGCCGCCTTCGAGGCTGGCAAGCTCGATGGCCTGCACTCCGTCCTCGTTCTGCGCAACGGCGAGGTCTTCGCCGAAACCTACTTTCGCGGCGACGACTATCGCTGGGGCGAGAACCTCGGCGTGCGGACGCACGGGCCGGAGAAGCGGCACGACCTCAGGTCCGTCACCAAGAGCGTCGTCAGCCTGCTCTACGGCATCGCGCTGGAGGAGGGTCTCGTTCCCGATGTCGATGCGCCGCTGATCGCGCAGTTTCCCGACTACGCTGATCTCGCCGATGATCCCGAGCGGGCGAAGATCACCGTCGGCGATGCCCTGTCGATGCAGATGGGTACCGCGTGGGACGAGAGCCTGCCCTATTCCGATCCGCGCAACAGCGAGATCGCCATGGAGATGGCCGAGGACCGCTATCGCTTCGTGCTCGACCGGCCGATGGTCGAGGAGCCGGGGACGAAGTGGGTCTACAACGGCGGGGCGACGGCGATCATCGCCAGGCTGATCGCCGACGGCACCGGCAAGCCGATCGATCAGTACGCGAAGGAAAAGCTGTTCGATCCGCTCGGCATCGCGGATTCCGACTGGATCAAGGGCGCCGACGGCGTTCCCTCCGCCGCCTCGGGCCTCAGGCTCACCACGCACGGTTTGGCGGCGATCGGCCAGATGGTGATGAACGACGGCGTATCGAACGGCAAACAGGTTGTCCCTGCCACCTGGATCAACGCGATGCTGACGCCGCACGCGACCGCCGAGGGCGGACTGCGGTACGGCTATTTCTGGTGGCTCGCGCCGGAAGGCGACCCGCCGATCTGGGTCGCCGGCTTCGGCAATGGCGGCCAGCGGCTGTGGATCAACAAGCCGGGCGGGCTGGTGCTCGTCGTCTTCGCCGGCAACTACAACAAGCCGGACGCCTGGCAGGTACCGGTCGCCGTGACGCTCGATTTCCTCCTGCCCGAATTCGGGGTGAAGGTACGGTAGAGGAGACCGCGCGCGACGGTTTTCGCCGTATTAGCTTCCGTTTTTGCTTCCCGCTTCCCCGGCGCGATCTGGCACGGTGTTGCCGTATCGGGTACTGAACCTATCAAAATCAGATGGCACGTGGCCGATCCGGGAGGACGAAGAATGAATCTGATGGCGATGCTCGCCACGCGGCGCGACGACGGCCGACCGGTCCGGGCAGGGCTGATAGGAGCCGGCAAGTTCGGCTCGATGTTCCTGTCGCAGGTTCCCACCATTCCCGGCCTCGAGGTCGCGGCCATTGCCGATCTCGACGTCGACCGGGCGCGGTCGGCATGCCGGTCGGTCGGCTGGGACGAGGAGCGGATCGCGGCGACGGCCTTTATCGACGACGGCGCGGCGCTGTGTGCACGGGACGATGTCGAGGTGGTCATCGAGGCGACCGGCAATCCCAAGGCCGGTATTGCCCACGCGCTCGCCGCTTTCGAGGCGGGCAAGCACATCATCATGGTCAATGTCGAGGCCGACGTGCTGGCCGGGCCGGGGCTGGCGATGCGGGCGCAGTCGGCCGGCGTCGTCTACTCCATGGCCTATGGAGACCAGCCGGCACTCGTCTGCGAGATGGTCGACTGGGCGCGGGCAACCGGGTTCAAGGTCACGGCGGCGGGCAAGGGCACGAAGTACATGCCCGCGTTTCACAAAGTGACGCCGGACGACGTCTGGCAGCACTACGGCCTGAGCCCGGCCGAGGCGTCGGCGGCGGGCATGAATGCGCAGATGTTCAATTCCTTCCTCGACGGCACCAAGTCGGCCATCGAAATGGCGGCGATCGCCAATGCGACGGGTCTGCGCGTTCCGTCCGACGGGCTCGGTTTTCCGCCCTGTGGCGTCGACGACCTTGCCCACATCCTGCGGCCGCGGACGCGTGGTGGCGTCTTAGAGGATGAAGGAATGGTGGAGGTCGTCTCAAGCCTCGAGCGCGATTCCAGGCCCGTCTTCCGAGACCTGCGCTGGGGTGTCTATGTCGTGCTGGAGGCACCGAACGACTATGCTGCCGCATGCTTTCGGCAGTACGGCCTGAACACCGACTCCAGCGGGCGGTATGCGTCCATGTACAAGCCGTTCCACCTGATCGGACTGGAACTGTCCATCTCCGTACTCAACGCCGCGCTGCGCGGTGAGCCGACGGGATCGACCCGGATGTTCAAGGGCGACGCGGTGGCAGTGGCCAAGCGCGATCTCAAGGCCGGGGAGATGCTGGACGGGGAGGGCGGCTACACGGTCTGGGGCAAGCTTGTTCCCGCGGGCAAGAGCGTGCTGACCGGCGCGCTGCCGATCGGTCTGGCGCACCGTGTCGCGCTCGTTGCGGATGTCCCCGAAGGAAACATCGTCCGCTACGCCGACGTTGATCTCTCCGAAGATCTTTCGGTTGCCCTGCGGCGGGAAACGGAGGCGCTGGCGTAACATTTGTGCCGGCTTCTAAGTCCTTGATACCAAATTGAAACATATGGTTACACATTCGTAAGGAAACGGCCGCAAATCCGCCTCGCTTTCTGTCATGAGATGCCAAACTCCGGACCAACCAAAGCCGGATTGGCTCTGTTCACTATGATCCGAAGAGTTCGCGACCAACCGGACCAGAGGGTTTCTCGATGACGGGCAAGACGAAACAGGCGGCACTAGCAGGCGGCGTTCGCGCGACCGTCGTTGCGATCGGTGTAGCCGCAGGGATTGCGCTGACGCCTGCCGGCGCCATCGCGTCCGGTGCGCCGGACCATGGCGCAAACGGCGTCAAGGTCGCTTCGGTTGCAACCGCACCGGCGGTGGCGGCGGTCCAGACTTCGGCGTTCTCGAACGTACAGACGCCGGCGCTCTCGCCGGGACTGCCGCCGCCGCAACTCGCCGCCCTGTCGGACCGGCGTATAGTCGCGGGCCTGATCCTTGTTCTGTTTGCCGGATTGGCTGGCATCACCGCCACCATGTGGCGTGACCTCGGCCAGCAGTTCAGGGGCCAGCAGTTCCGGGGCCAGCAGTTCAGGGGCCGGCAGGTCAGGGGCCAGTGATGGCCGCGCCGTCCGACGGCGGGCAGGCGCTGCGGGTCTGGTTTCACGGAATCGGCCGGGGGACCCGGGTCACGGTCCTCGTCCTTGCCGCAGTTCTGGCTTGCGGCCTCTTCCTCATCGCCGACGGCCTGCTCATGAAGGCGGAGGACAGTCGTGCCGCGCGGCGCACGCCGCCGCCTGCCGAGCAGACCGCGGGGAGCCCGGAAAGCTCCGACACGCGGACGCGATAGTGCGGGAAAGGCCGCCACAATGGCGCCTTGGAATCTGTCCGGTTCAGTCATCAAGCCGGCAAACGCATGCCGGAAACATCGTGTCTCTATGGAAACAACGAGAAACCGTTTCCTGCATTATGGAGAACGAGATGGTTCCGCTGCTGGCCGGCGGACGCAGCCGTGGCGTCGGCTCGCGAACCGGCTCGACGTTTTCAGGGATCCCGACCGGTCTACACCGCATGGCAATGTCGGCGGCTGCCGGTGTCCTGTCCCTTCACTGTCTCGCGGCGCCTGTGGCGCTGGCGGGCGAGACCGCGACCACGCGGATCAGCGTCCTGTCGCCCGGCACAGTCGGCGTGACGGAGAGGCGCGCGGACTGGACGTTGCGGAGCCAAACAGCCGCGGCGCGGGCGCCGGAGGCGAGCGATCGGTCCGTCGGGCACCGCTACACGGGGCATGCCGATGTGTCGATGTTCCCGTGGCGCGAACTGCTGTTCTACGGGATGCTCGCCGCGATCGTCGTCGGCGGCCTGCTTGCCGCCACCGGCGGCAGCCGGCAGTCGTCGCGACACTCCTGACGACCCGTTCGCGCACTCTGCCGGGGCCGGACGGTGTTCGCCCGACGGAGCCGAGCGAATCGGCGCGATGACGGATTGCCATCGCCGCTTCTGGTAGCGAGGCGATACAGCAGATTTTGCCCCGGGCGCGCGTGAGCCCCAAAGAAAACGCCGCCCTGGGGGGCGGCGCAAGAGAAATCGGAGCGAATTGAAGTGCCAGTTTCGGACCGCCCCGGGTCGCCGATTTACCGAATTCCGGTTGTCGTCACCGGCGGCAGGGCGGGGCCAAACGGCCAAATTCAACGAACAGTCTACAGGTCGCGGCCGGAAACCGGAAACGATTCACCTCGTTAAGGTTAAGGTCGGCGGTGCGGTGGTTAATGGCACGGTCTCGTTACGAAACGGCACCATGTCACATCAGTCCGGTTCGACACGGTCACCGGCAGCGCCGCCTTCGGCGAGCGCCTTGAGGCGCGCAAGACCGGTTTCGTAGTCCCGGCCGGCCCAGGTCTCGAACTTCAGGCCGAACAGGCGGGCGAGCGGATTGACGCCGAGATCGGTCGCGAAGGTCCAGGCGACGACGCTGGTTCCGTCGTCGGGCGTCACGCTAAGACCGGCCGTCGCCGTTGCGGCAGCGCCGAAGGTCAGGACCGTCTCGACGGTGTGCTCAGGGGCAATCGCCGCGATCGTCACGCTGCCCCGCCCGACATTGGGATGGTCGCTGCTCCAGCGCATCGTCTGTCCCGCTTCTGCGGGCGGACCGTCGACGGTGACGCGCGTGCCTTCCGGGTCGATCGTCGCCCAGGGCGCCCATTCCGCGTACCGGGCGAGATCGGAGACGAGGGGCCAGACCGCGGCAGCCGGCGCGTCGATGACAATCGTGCGGCGGACGGCAACCTGGCGCGGCAGGACGAGCATCCCGACGGCGGCCAGACAGAGCAGGCCGACGATGACAGCGACGACGATGGTGGCAATCCGGCGCATTCGGCTTCTTCCGGCTGCGGAAAACGGGTGTTTCGGGGCGGCTGGACGCGTCGGGTCCGGATGCTCCGTGCGCCCGATCCTGCGGTGGTTCATCCTGCGGCAGGAAATCCTGCAGCAGAGGGTCCGGGCCGGCTAGTGCCCGTTCAGCTCGCCGCTGTCCTTGGCCGCCGCCCAGGCGCGCGCCAGTTCGATATTGCGTCGCTGCGCCGGCGACAGGTTTTCCTCGCCGCCGGCCTGTTCGATCAGGCTCGACACCATCTGCTCGGCCGCCTGGCACAACGTCCCTTCCTGCGGCTTGAACAGAATTCGCTCGAGCATTCTCAGATCGGCGCTTGGAACCTTGCCGAGCGCCGGGTTCGGCTTCGACGGCCTGCACCCGCCGAGGCGACCGCGCAGGCCGGACGCAGCCTTGTCCGCATCGGCGTCCTCGCGATCCGTGCTCTGGGCGACCGCCCGGCCGCGGGGAAGGTTCGGCGGCATCGGGACGTCGCGATCCTCGATAAGGTCGCCGATTTCGCAATGGAGCGCATCGGCCAGCCGGGCGAGCAGTCCGATGGTGGCGCTGATCGTGCCCTGCTCGATTCGGCCGATGTGACGGGTGGCGACACCGACCGCCTCGGCCAGGGCCGCCTGAGACAGCCCCTGTTCGAGACGGATCCTGCGTACATTCCGTCCGATTGTCGGCTCGATGTTCATCCCGACACAGTCCTCCCGGCGACCGGCAGGCCACCTTTCCCCCCTGCAGTACGGGATTTGTAACACCTTGTATCGGCGTCTTCCAAGGGATGCCGGGGCGGCTTCTCTCTATGGTATCTATATGTCTTATTTGCGTTTCTCGGTGTTTCCGACGCGTCATCGTTTCGACAAAATCGGCGCGTCCGTTGCTGCCCCGCCGCGCCGTTATTTTCTCGCCTGACTATTGTATCGAAAGTGATTATATATCAGTTAGTTCTTCCTATTGCCCGCGACTTGTGATGTGCCGTGTCACGTATCGGCAACACCTGTGTTCAAAACGTCAGGGGTGGTTCGGAGCCGTGTTGCGGTGTCATCTAAATAGGATCTATATGTCCACTATCTTCTGAGCCGGTCACCGGATGACCTTGTCGTAGCTCGCGTGCCGACTGACGTCATATGAGCGGGGAAACGGAAACCGACCGGGAGAGGGGGACGTGGCCATGTGGCCCACGACCTTTGTGCGGAACGCGACGGAGTGCCGGCTCGGACGGACCCGGTGTGTTCTGGTTCGATGGCCGCGGCGAGCTGATCGGCGGCTGTGAGCAACAGGTAAGACCAAAAGGGGTCTAGATGAACAATTTGAGAAACATGTTCCTCGGAACGGCAGCGGTGTTCCTCGCCGCTTCGTCCGGGGCCCAGGCCGCCGACATGATGATGGACACGAAGGCTCCGCGCGAGCCGGTGTACCGGTGCGACATCACCGGCTTCATCGAACTGCCGGGCACCGACATCTGCTTCAAGGTCGGTGGTTACGCGAAGTTCGTCGCCTACATGACCGAAGACACCAACCCGGGTGTCGGCGCCTGGTCGATCACGCCGGGAGGCCAGTCGCTCGACGACACCTTCCAGATGTACTCGGTCGGTCGTGTGAACTTCGACGCCCGCACGGCGACGGAGTACGGCACGGTCCGCGCGTTCATCGAAATGCAGGCGACCGACAACGACACCAACACCGGCGGGTCGTTCAACATGCGTCACGCCTTCGTCCAGTTCGGCAACTGGACCTTCGGTAAGACGTGGTCGACCTTCCTGCATCTCGACTCGTCCCCGGCCTACGCGAACCCGTACACGGTCGTCGGCGACAACTTCGTCCGTCGTAACCAGATCCGCTACACCGCCGGTTTCGGCAACGGCTTCTCGCTGTCGATCGCGGTCGAAGACCAGGAGTTCATGGACCCGGATTCGGCTGTCGCGACGGGCTTTGCCGCGCCGTGGTGGACGTATTGCGGCGGTGCCTGCTCGGTCGCCAACGACCGCAACGAGGCTCCGGACGTTGTCGCCAACATCCGCGTCGACGGCGACTGGGGTAACGCCCAGCTGTCGGGTGCGCTCACGAACAATCAGTTCCGTGACGTGTACAACGGTACCGCGTCGGCACCGGTCGTCGGGCAGCAGACCGACAGCGAGTTCGGCTGGGCCGCTCTGTTCGGCATGGTCGTCAATACGCCGGCAACGGGTGATGGCGACTACTTCGGCTTCAAGGCGATCTACACCGACGGTGCCTCGCAGTACCTCGGCGGTGGCGAGTACTCCGGGTACAACTTCGGTAGCCCGACGAACGTGGTTTGGGGCGCCTGCAGCTACACGCTCATCTCGCAGGGCGACTGCATCCTCGACACCGTCACCACGTGGTCGGTGCTGGCAAGTTTCACCCACAACTGGTCGCCGACCGTTGCGTCGACCTTCGGTGGTGGCTACCAGAACTGGGAGCAGCCCTACACCCGCCTGACCTCGGCCGCTTACCCGTACGCCGACTCGATGGAAGTGGACGTCTGGGAAATCTTCGGCAACGTCACCTGGACGCCGGTCCCGCGGACCTCGTTCATGATCGACGTGCACTACCAGTCGATCGACTTCAACGGCGCGAATGGTGCGTCGGCTTACTCCCCGGCCGGTCTTGTGACGGCTGCGCCGCTCAGCGACTCGCTGTTCGACCAGGACGAGGGTGCTTTCACCGCAGCGTTCGAAGTTACCCGTACCTTCTAAGTCATTCATCCTGACCTCCGAAGGAATCGGGCCGAGGCCCCGGCATGCGCGAGATGCCGGGGTCTCATCCTCCTGGACGGACCGCACGTGCGGTCCTGCAAACCGGCGGGCCCCGCGGCCTGCCGGTTTTTCCGTTTGGCGACTTCCTCACCATTCGACACAAGAGAAAAGCGGCCTCCGGTGCGGAGGCCGCTTTCGCGTCGGCCGTCTTCTGTCGCTGCCAGGGAAGGCGTGATCAGTCGGGCAAAGCGAAGGCCACCAGCGCATCGCCGAACTCGCCGAAGCCGGCATGGCCGCCTGCCGCGACGACGACATACTGCTTGCCGTCATGCTCGAAACTCATCGGGCTGGCCATGGCGGAGTTGGGCACATCGTGGCGCCAGATCACGTTTCCGGTTTCGATGTCGTAAGCCCGGAACGTTTTGTCCATCGAGGCGCCGAGAAACACCAGGCCCGACGCCGTGACCATGGTTCCGCCCATACCGGGCGACCCCCATTCTTCCGGCGTCTCGAAGAAGGAGATCTTCACCTGGCCGTGCGGGCGGCGCCACAATTCCCGGCCGGTCTTCAGGTCGATGGCGACGACCTCGGCCCAGGGCGGCGGCGAGCAGGGAACCCCGAACGCCGACATGATGATGCGCCGCTGCATGCCCCAGGGCGTGCCATTCATCATCGTGTTCTGGAAGGACTCCGGCGCGTTCTCCGCGACCTGCTTGAACGACGCCTCGGGAATCAGCCGGACCTCCGCGGCAAGGTTCAGGGTGTTGACGACGAGAATGCGGCGCTTCGGATCGACGGAGAGCCCGCCCCAGTTCACGCCCCCGGCATAGCCCGGCATGTTCAGGACGCCGTTTTCGGAGGGCGGCGTGAACAGGCCTGCATAGTCGAGGCCTTTCATCGTGTTCCGGCACATCCATTCGTCGACCACGGTCAGGCCGAAGGCATCGTCGGGATCGATCTCGGTATGGGCGATCGGGGCGGGAAGCGTGGGAATACGCTGCGTCGGGCTCGCTGTCTCGCCAGGAATCGACGACGCGGGAACGTCGATCTCCTTCATCGGGAAAACCGGGTCGCCGGTTTCCGCATTCAGGAGATAGAGCAATCCCTGCTTGGTGGCCTGGGCGATGACAGGGCCGTCCACGTCGCCGGCGCCGGTTTCGATGACGACGGGCTGTGAGGCAAGGTCGTAGTCCCAGAGGTTGTGACGCACCACCTTGAACGACCAGTCCGGCTCTCCGGTTTCGCCGTTGAGCGCGACGATCGCATCGGCGTTGGGCAGTTCATCGGTGCGGAAACCGCCGAAATAGTCCGGGCTGGGGCTGGTTGTCGGCAGGAACACCTTGCCAAGCTGTTCCGACGCCGACAGTGGCGCCCAGACGTTTGCGGCGCCGGATTTGTCGCGCAGCGCCGCGGGGATCGGGTCGAAGTCCCAGACGAGCGCGCCGGTGCGCGCGTCGAAGGCCCGCACGACGCCGTCGGGCATGTCGGCATAGCCGTTGTCGCCGATCGACAGGCCGAAGACGACCTTGTCACCGATGACGGTCGGCGGAGAGGAGATGTTGACTTCGCCGTTGCCGCTCGGCGGCAGCTTGTTGAGTTCGATCGGCTTGCCGTCATTGAAATCCGGGCATGCTTCGCCGGAGCCGGCGTCGAGTGCGAAAATCCGCGCATCGATGGTGCCGAGAAACACGGTCTTCGCGCACAGGCCGCCGGCATCGGCCGACTCCGTCGACGTCCAGCCGGTCACACCCCGGCATCGCAAGGGCGCACCGTCGGTCTTGCGGGTTGCGGCGGTCTGCTTGGTGTCGACCTTGGGGTCGAAGGACCACAGTTCCTTGCCGGTTGCCGGATCCAGCGCGATGACGCGGCTGAACGGCGTGCAGAAGACCACCTTCTCGTCGAAGTATAGCGGCGTGGCCTGAAAGGACGTCTGGCTGATATCGCCGGAACCGTCCGAAACGTCACCGCTATGATAGGTCCAGGCGATATCGAGCCCGTCGATGTTCTCGCGTGTGATCTCGTCGTAATCGACATAGCGCCCGCCGCCCGGCGCGTTGGCGTAGGAGGACCAGTCCTCGGCGAGTACCGGTGTGGCCAGGAGGGCGAACGTGAGGCAGGTATGGTAGAAAGTCCGGACTGTCATCGTCGCTCCAAACGATTCGGTTTCGGTAACGCGGCGAAGTGTAACCGCTCGATTTGTTACCGAGGGCGAAGATGCTGGCGATTTTCCGGATTGTTCTTGCGCTGGGCGCGCTGTTGATCGTCGCGACGCCGCTACTGGCGCTCAATCTGTTGAAAATCTGGCCCGTGCAGCTTTTCTATGCGGCGGGGATCGTCATCTACATCGGTCTGATCGCGCTTTATGCGCTGTGGCGGCGCCGGGCTAACCCGGCGCACGCCTGAGGGCCTGTCCTGGCCCGGTGCCGTTCCGGCGTTCAGGGGCGGTAAGCCCTAGAGCGGCGGGATGCGGAGCACCTGCCCGGGATAGATCTTGTCGGGGTGCTTCAGCATCGGCTTGTTGGCCTCGAAGATGCGGTTGTATTCGCCGCCCTTGCCCTTGCCATAGTTGGCTTCGGAAATGGCCCAGAGCGTGTCGCCCTTCTTGACCTCGTAGAAGACCGCGTCGGGCTCTTTCGTCTCGACCTCGATTTCCTCGTCGACGCTGGCGACGCCGGTGACGTTGCCGAGTGCCAGGATGATTTTCTCCCGAATCGAACTCGACGGCGCCGTGCCGGCAACCTTGACCGTGTCGCCCTCGACCTTGACGTCCAGTCCTTCGGCTTCGAGGCCGAGATCCTCGACCGATTTCTTCAGGTCGTCCGCCGGCGGCGCCTCGTCCTCCGAGCCGATGCCGAGCTTCTCGCCGACGTCCTTCAGAAATGAAAAAATACCCATTCTCGCCTCCGTATTCCGGGTTCCTCACATGTCGGTACAGGGTATGCGGTTCAGGGAAGAGCGGGAAGTAAAAAGTCGGCTGTATTCATGCCGACTGCGGCGTGCGCGGTGCGCGGGTGCGGCCGAGGATCGTCAGCATGATCGCGATGTTGAGAAGGTTCCAGGCAATGCCGTTCAGGAAGGCGGCGCGGTAGGACCCCGTCAGGTCGTAAATCCAGCCCGACAGCCAGCCGCCGAGCGCCATGCCGAAGACGGTCGCCATGATGACCAGCCCGACACGCTGACCGGCCTCCTTGGCCGGCAGGTACTCGCGCACGATGATCGCATAGCTCGGCACGATGCCGCCCTGCGACAGGCCGAAGATCAGGGAGACGATGTAGAGCGAGGCGAGCCCGTCGAAGGGCATGTAGAGAATCAGGGCCAGGCACTGGCCGAGCGAGCCGACCAGGACCGTAGGCACACCGCCGATCCTGTCTGCCAGGAAACCCGAGCCGACGCGGCTGATCACGCCGCCGGCGAGCATCAGCGACAGCATCTCCGCGCCGCGCGCAACGCCGTAGCCGAGGTCGGAGCAGTAGGCGACGATGTGAACCTGGGGCATCGACATCGCGACGCAGCAGCCGACACCGGCGACGATCAGCAGCATCTGAAGGGCGGCCGGCGACAGCGGTGTCGAGACGGCCTGGGTCCCTTTGCCGGCGGGCTGCGGCGTGGCGGGGCCGACCTCGACCGGCGGCCGGCGGCGCAGAAGCAGCGCCAGCGGGATCATGGTCGCGATGCAGATGATGCCGATGACGATGTAGGTGGTGCGCCAGCCCTCCGATATCAGGATGCCCTGCATCGCGTTCGGCCAGACCACGCCGGCAAGATAGTTGCCGCTGGCGGTGGCCGCGACGGCGACCCCGCGCCGGACGCGGAACCAGTGCGAGATGTCGGCGATGAGCGGACCGAAGGTCGACGCCGTGCCGATCCCGATCAGGGCGCCCTGGACGATGGCGAACTGCCAGATGCTCGTCGTGAAGGCGGCCAGCACGAAACCGGAGCCCAGCGCGACCGCTGCCAGAACGACAGGAAGAACGATCCCCAAACGATCGACGAGGCGGCCGAAAACGACGTTCCCGAGGGCGAAACCGACCATTGTCAGCGTGTAGGGGAGGGACGCGTCGGCGCGCGAGACCTCGAGTTCCGCCTGCACGTTGGGCAGCACCACGACAACCGCCCACATGCCGACACTGGCGATCGTGCCGAGCAGCATCGAGACGCCAAGCCGGAACCATGCGTATCGGCCGTCGATGAGCCGTTCGCTCGTCGCGGCGGCGATTCCCTGACCCGTCACGGGCGGTCGGTCCTGTCGTTGTGTGCGCCGGCGGACCGACGCCGCGAAATGCCGCGATCAGTCGTGCGGCGCGGTCGCCTCGTAGGCGGGAACGAGATTGGAAAAGGCGGAGAGCCAGCCGACAAGCTGGGGGTGGCTGTCGCGCCATGTCCCATCGAAGCGGAAATCGAGATAGCCAAGCGCGCAGGCCAGCGCGATGTGGCCGACATGCGGCGGCTTGCCCATCATCGGCGGCTCGGCTTCCAGCTCGGCCAGCGCCCGCTGAACCTTGTCGGCCTGACGGTCGAGCCAGGGTTGGTAGTGCATTTCCTCGGGCCGGAAGCGCTTCTCGTAGATCTGCAGGAGCGCCGCGTCGAGAAGGCCGTCGGCGAGCGCCTGCAAGCGCAGGGCGGGGAACCGGGCGTCGCCCTTCGGAACGATCTTGCCGCCGCCGGCCCGCTCGTCGAGATACTCGAGTATCACGCGCGAATCGAACAGCGTCGAACCGTCCTCGAGGATCAGGATCGGGATCTTCCCGAGCGCGTTTTCGCGCAAGAGCTCGTCATCGGGCGAATTCGTATTGGCGACCTTCACGTCGACCTGATCGACGAGATCGAGAATGTTCAAGGCGAGCTTGATCTTGCGGCCGAACGGGGACGGCGGGGAAGAGCGCAGGATCAGCATGGGAAAAGCTCCGAAATCTGGCAGTGCGGGACTCTTGGGTCGCTTCGCGTCAACACTACCGGTTCCCGTCGGTGATGACTATTGCCGCAGGCGATTTTGCGGTGGAGGTTCGTCCCGGACCGCCCGTCAGGACGTTACCGCCGTCACGAGGCCCAGCCGGTCACGGGCATTGAACCGCAGCATCGTCAGGATGGCGACCGTTCCCAGTCCGACGATGAAGCCGCACCAGATGCCGATTGCGCCGAGGTCGAGAACGAAGCCAAGGACATAGGCGAGCGGCGCACCGAGCACCCAGTAGCCGAGGATCGCGAACAGCAGCGGCACGCGTGTGTCGTTCAAGCCCCGCAGGATGCCGAGGCCGACGACCTGGGCGCCGTCGAAGAGCTGAAAGAACGCGCCGACAACGATCAGCGACACGGCAATCGCCAGGACGACCGGCGTGTCCGGGTCATTCGCGTCGAGGAACTGACGGGCGATCGGTTCGGGCAGGAACCAGAAGACGAACGCCGCGAAGGTCATGAAGATGAGACCAAGCACCATTGCCGTCCAGCCGGCGCGTCCGATGGCGCCGGTGTCGCCGCGGCCGGCGGCGAGCCCGACGCGGACGGTGCCGGCCTGCGCGATGCCAGCCGTTATCATGTAGGTGATCGAGGTGCACTGAAGGGCGATCGTGTGACCTGCGAGCTGCAACGGTCCGAGCCAGCCGACCATCAATGTGGAGGCCATGAACAGGCCTTCCTCGAGGAATCCGTTCAGGGCCGCCGGCGTGCCGATGACAACGATCGCCTTGAAGCGGGAAAAGTCGGGCCGCCAGAAACGCCTGAAGACATGATAGCCGCGTGTCGCCGGATGCAGGGCCACGTAAACGCCCATGATGACGAGGCCGGTGAAGGCGGTTATGGCGCTGGCGATGCCGGCGCCGACCAGTTCGAGACGCGGCAGACCCCAGTTTCCGAAGATGAGGCCGTAGTTGATCGCCGCGTTCAGGACGATGCCGAAGCAGGTGATCCACAAGACGATATTGGTGCGGTCGAGGGTCGCCAGCAGGGCGCGGAGCGCCATCATGCCGAGGACGGAGGGGATCGCCCACGCGGACCATGCCAGATATCCGCCGGCGAGCGCGGCGGCCTCCGGATCCTGGCCGAGCGCGACAAGGATCGGCTCGCCGTAGTAGAGAAAGGCGATTGCCGGTACGGAATAGGCCGCCGCGACCCACAGTCCCTGGCGGATCGTGCGGCGGACGGCGCGGGCGTTGCCGGATCCATGCGCCTGCGCTGCGAGGGCCGGTACCGAGGACATCAGCCCGATCCCGCCGAGCATCATCAGGAACGTCGTGATGAAGCCCAGCATGCCGGCGGCGAGCGCCTCGGCGCCGAGCCAGCCGACCATCACGACGTCGGTGGTGTTGATGGCGATATTGCCGAGATTGGTCAGCGACAGCGGTACCGCGATCGACGCCGTTCCCCGTAACTCGCTGCGTGCGGCCGAGGCCGGATGCGCCGGATCGGGTGGCGGCGGCCGGGAATCGTGGACGGGGGCGGCGGTCTCTGTCATGGCGCCGGCACAATGGCCGGAAACCGATCGGGTTACCAGTCTCCAAACCCGCCAGTCCGTTTCCAACGCAAAGGGCGTGCCGGATCGCGTCTGAAACAATTGAAACAGTTCCGGGCGATCCGGGTTGCCGGGATGTAACCGAAGGCCGGTACGCTTCGCGGTCCGCCGGTATGTCGGCTTGCCGCTGATCCGAACAAGAATGCCGGGAATCCGGAAAACGGAGGAATGCAATGTCTGTCACGAGCCCGCTCACCCCGGCGGCGATCCGTTATCTGGCTATGGCGGCGTTCACGATGGTCGCGGTCGCTTGGCCGGCAGGGGCTCAGGACGGACCGCGCGGCTGGGCGATCGTTGTCTCGCCGGAAAACGGGATCTGGAGCTGCTCCGGGTCCAATCCCGACGCCGCTTTCGGATGCGCGCGCCGTGAATGCCGGTCGGAAGGCGAGGCGGACTGCTATCGGATCGCTTGGTGCTATCCGGGCGGCTGGGGCGCGCTCTATTCGCAGCGGACAGCCGAGTTCCATGGTCCCAACGGCTTCTGTGGCGCGCCGTCGCGCGAGGAGGCACTGGCAACTGTCGAGCGCTGGTGCGCGGCGCAGCATCACGTCGTGTCCTGTTACGTCTCGACGCTCCTGACTGCCGAAGGCACCGAGGAAGCGGTCGACATCGAGTACACCTTCGACCGTTAGGCGTATCGCGGGCGCGCGTGACATATTCGTCGTTGCCCGCGTTGCAGACCACTCGGACGCGCTGTCATTTCGCCGGTTAATGGACTATTGTCGTAGCGGGAGTTCCGGCTCTCCGTACATTCGGCCGGACGATTCCCGTGAGGGCATCGCAACAAGACATTTCCAGGCACACGGGCATGCCCTTCGTTGGTATTACCTTCAGGAAGGGAACAAGCAATGTTCAGAAAAAGGATCGCGACCGTTGCGGTCGTGCTATCGGCCGCCGCAGGCCTCGTCGGGCCGGCCAGCTTGGCGAAAGCGGACCCTGCCGGCACCGAAGGCGCCGCGAAGAACCAGAACGTCCGCAGCGCGCTGTACTATGACGGCGCGAGCGCGGTACTCCGCAAGGGTATCAAGAAAATCAAGCATCCCTCGACCGGGATTTTTTGCGTCAAGCCGGCCTGGAAGGGCAAGGCATACAAGTACGTTCCGATCGTCAACGTCGAAGTCGATACGTCCGGCCAGCCGGACTCGCTTGCGCATTGGGCGTATGGCGCCGGGAACTGCCCCAATCAGAACAGCTGGTTCGAGGTGCGGACCTACGCCAACAGCATGGGGACCTGGAGCCTGTCCGACAGCGTCAGCTGGACGCTGATCGTGCCGTAATCGCGGAGCCGGGCGAACCGGATCCGAAATCGCAAAAGCGCAGTGCCGGATTCCCGGGGATCCGGCACTGCATGCGTCTTCAGGACCGGTTCAACCGGGCCCGATCATAGTCGTCGATCGCCTCGGCGAGGAGCCGATATTCTTCGCAGGTCTCGCCACAGCGCGTCGCGATTTCGGACAGCTGCTCGCGGGCCTCGTCGATCTTGCCCAGAACAACGAAGGCCTCGCCCATGTATTCGCGCGCCTTGACATAGTTCGGGTCAACCGCGAGTGCCTGGCGATAATAGCCAAGCCCGACCTCGAACCGGCCGAGGTTGCGGTGTGCGTAGCCCAGATAGTTCAGGATGCGCGGGTCATCCTTGTTCTCCGCCAGGCTGAGGACATCGATCGCCTCGCCATAGCGCCCGGTCTGCGCGAGCCAGCCGCCATAGGCGTAGCGGGTGTCATCGGTGACCGCGTCGCTGGACTGCTTGACGCACTTGCCTTTGGTTCCATCGTAGATCTCGCCGCGCGGGCAGGACCTGACCGGTCCACTGGCATCGCTGCCGCCCCCTGCGGCAAATGCCGCGCCGGTCAGCCCGACGCCGATGAAAAGGGCTGCGAGGGTGACGGGCACTGCGGCGGCGCGGCGAACGCCTGACGCTGAGATGGTGTCGGACTTTGCCATGATCGATCTCCTCCCGGACAATGGCTGGGTCATAGCGACAGTCTATCGCGGAGATCGCTGCAATCCTCCCATCATGCGATCACATCGCGGTGAAGCCGCAAGGACGGGCGATACCCTTGCCTTCCACCGCGCGCCGGATTATCCGGGCGCGTGACCCGTTCCATCGCCAATCTCACGCTTCTTGCCGCCGCTTTCATCTGGGGCACGGCATTCGTCGCCCAGGCGACCGCCATGCAGGATATTGGCCCGTTCCTGTTCAATGGATTGCGGTTCCTGCTGGCGGCGGTCGCGATTCTGCCCTTCGCGTTGCGGGAGCGGCGGCACCATGGTGGCCTGGACCGTGCCGGTTGGGCGTTCGCCGGACTGACGGGACTGGCGTTCTTCGGCGGCGGCACCCTGCAGCAGGTCGGCATTCAGTTTACGAGTGTCACCAATGCCGGATTCCTCAGCGGCCTCTATGTCGTGATCGTACCGTTCATGGCCTGGGCGGTGTTCCGCTCGCTGCCGCACCGGATCGTATGGCCGGCGGCACTTGTCTCGCTGGCAGGAACGATGCTGCTCGGCGGGGGCGGACTGGCTCCGCTCGGCGCCGGCGATGCCTTCATCGTCGGGTCCGCCGTCTTCTGGGCCCTGCAGGTCGTCCTGCTCGGTTACACCGCCGCGCGGACCGGGCAGCCGGTGACGATCGCCGTCGTCCAGTTCGCCTTCGGCGGCGTTCTCGGAATGGCGATCGCGCCGTTCGTCGAGCCCGTCGAGTTGAGCGCCATCGCGCGTGCCGGGGTCGAGATCCTCTATGCGGGCGTCCTGTCCGGGGGCGTTGCCTATACGTTGCAGGCGATCGGCCAGCGCTGGACGCCGCCGGCGGATTCCGCCGTTATCCTGTCGTCGGAGGCGCTGTTCGCCGCGGTGGCGGGCGCGGCAGTCCTCGGCGAGCGTCTGTCGCCGGCCGGCTGGTCCGGCGCGGCCATGATCATGGTTGCGATCCTGCTCGTCCAGCTCACACCGCTCCTGGCCCGGCGCGCCTGACACGGCGCGGCCGGACGCCTGCCGGGTCGTCCACGCGGCCTGGTGCCTTAACGTCACCCCTTGCGCCGGCGGCCAAGGGCTGGGACGATGCTGTCAGGCGAGGTCACGGGCGGGCCCGCTAACGAGACAAGAAGACCTTGGCGGTCCTCCCGGCAAAGGAGGAGTGCTGACATGTCCGATATCCATGACAAGGCAAATAATGGCACAGATACCGGGGCCGCCCGGTGCATTGCGCTGGTCGGCCCGTATCTGAGCGGCAAGACGACGCTGCTGGAAAGCATTCTTGCGCGCACCGGCGCGATCACCCGACAGGGTACGGTTGGCGGCGGCAACACGGTGGGCGATGCCTCGCCGGAGGCCCGGGCGCACGGCATGAGCGTGGAGGTCAATGTCGCCACGACCACGTTCATGGGCGACGCCTATACCTTTGTGGATTGTCCGGGCTCGATCGAGTTCCTGCACGAAGCCCGAAATGTCATTCCGGCGGTCGACATGGCCGTCGTAGTCGCCGAGGCTGACGAAAAGAAGGCGCCGGCGCTGCAACTGATTCTCAAGGAACTGGAGGACCAGGGCATTCCACGCCTGATCTTCCTCAACAAGATCGACAAGGCCGACGGCCATGTCCGGGAGATCCTGGAGTGGCTGCAACCGGCATCCGCCCAGCCGATCGTGCTCAGACAGCTTCCGATCTGGGAGAACGATATCGTCACCGGGTTCATCGACCTGGCGCTCGAACGCGCCTTCGTCTACCGCGAGCATGCGCCCAGCGAAGTGATCGAGATGAGCGATGCGGCGCGGGCCGAGGAGGTCGACGCGCGCTTTTCGATGCTGGAGAAGCTGGCCGATTATGACGACGAACTGATGGAGCAGTTGCTCTCCGACGTCGAGCCGCCGCGCGACAAGGTTTTCGACGACCTGACGACCGAGCTGCGCGAAAGCCTGATCGTCCCGATGCTGTCGGGATCGGCCGAACACGGCAACGGAATCCTGCGGCTGATGAAGGCGTTGCGCCATGAAGCCCCGACCGTCGCCCAGACGGCGGACCGCCTCGGCGTCGGCGCGGGAGCCGCGCCGGTTGCGCAGATCCTGAAGACCTTCCACACGACCCATGGCGGGAAGCTGTCGGTGGCGCGGGTGCTGCGCGGTCCCTTCAACGACGGCGATACGGTGTTCGGCGCCGGCGAAAAGGACGAACGCATCGGCGGGCTGTTCACGCTGGCTGGACAGGAGGCGAGCAAGTCGGCGACCGCCCGGGCCGGGGACACGGTCGGTTTCGGCCGTCTCGACGGCATCGGGACGGGCGAGACGGTTTCCACGGACAAAGGCGTTGCCCAGCTTGTTTCCGTCGATCCTCCGGCGCCGGTGTTCGGCAAGGTGATCGAGGCGAAGGAACGCAAGGACGAGGTGAAGCTGACCTCGGCGATCCACAAGATCATCGACGAGGATCCCTCGCTTGCGCTCGAGCACAATCAGGATGCCGGCGAGATGGTGCTGTTGGGGCAGGGCGAAATGCATCTGCGTGTCGCGCAGGAGCGTCTTACCGGCAAGTTCGCTATCGATGTCGACATGCACATGCCGCATGTCGGCTACAGGGAGACGATCCGGAAAGCCGCGACCCAGCGCGGCCGGCACAAGAAGCAGTCCGGTGGCCACGGCCAGTTCGGCGATGTGGTCCTCGAGATCAAGCCCTTGCCACGAGGGGCAGGGTTCGAGTTCACCGACTCCATCACCGGCGGCGTCGTGCCGAAACAGTACATTCCCTCGGTGGAAGCCGGCGTGCGTGATTATCTCACCCACGGCCCGCTCGGCTTTCCGGTCGTCGATGTCGCCGTAAACCTGGCGGACGGCTCCTTTCACACCGTCGATTCCTCCGACATGGCGTTCCGCACGGCCGGACGGATCGGCATGAGCGAAGGCCTGCCGCAGTGCTCGCCGGTTTTGCTGGAACCCATCATGCACGTCGATATCGCGGTGCCGTCGGAGGCGACGTCGAAGGTCAACGCCATCGTTTCCCAGCGTCGCGGGCAGATCCTCGGCTTCGATGCGCGGCCGGGATGGGCCGGTTGGGACGTGGTGCAGGTGCAGATGCCGGAAGCGGAAATGCGCGATCTGATCGTCGAACTCAGGTCGGCGACGGCCGGTGTCGGTTCCTACGTCTTTCATTTCGACCATCTGGCCGAACTGACCGGCAAGCTCGCCGATCAGGTCATCGAAAGCCATCGCCGCGAGGCGGCCTGACCGGAGCGGGGGGCGGAGGTGGGCTCGACCCGCCTCACGTCCCTGTCGCGCAGGCGTGAGTTGCCCGAGAAGCGCCTTCTGGCATAGTCGCGGGGCAGGCGTTCAGGGAGGTGGCTCATGCTCATTCGACGCAAACCGGACTGGTGGATACCCGAGGCGGCGGCGACGCCGGAACGGGTCTATCTCGATCGGCGCGCCTTTCTGACGGGAGCGGGCACGGTGATTGCCGGTACCCTCGCGCCGGGTATCGTCAGGGCGGCTGATGAAGACCCAACCGCCGACCTCTACCCGGCGGAACGCAATACGGCGTTCACGCTGGATCGCGAGGTGACGCCGGCCAGGTTCAACCTGAACTACAACAATTTCTACGAGTTCGGCGGCCACAAGCAGATCGCCGGTGCCGCCCAGGCGCTGAAGGTCCGCCCCTGGGAGGTGCGGATCGACGGTGCCGTCGAGCAGGAGATGACCCTGCAGATCGACGAACTCATCCGGAAGATGACGCTCGAGGAGCGGCTCTACCGGCATCGCTGCGTCGAGGCATGGTCGATGTCGATCCCCTGGAGCGGCTTCCCGATGCGCAAGCTGGTCGACCTCGCCCGGCCGCTGTCGAGTGCGAAGTATGTGCGCATGGAGACCTTCAACGATCCCGATGTCGCGCCGGGCCTGAAACAGAGCTGGTATCCCTGGCCCTACGTGGAGGGTCTGACCATCGAGGAGGCGACCAACGACCTCGCGTTCCTTGTTACCGGCGCCTACGGCGAGCCCGTCGCCAAGCAGATGGGGGCGCCGCTGCGCCTCGCGGTGCCGTGGAAGTATGGCTTCAAGTCGATCAAGTCCATCGTGCGGTTCCACTTCACCGACGAGCGCCCCTCGACCTTCTGGGAGGCGATCCAGCCCGGCGAATACGGGTTCTGGGCGAACGTCAATCCGGAGGTGCCGCATCCGCGCTGGAGCCAGGCGAGCGAGCGGGTGCTGGGCACCGACGAACGGGTGCCGACGCTGCTCTACAACGGCTATGCCGAGCAGGTCGCCGGGCTCTATGCGGATATGAAGGACGAGAAGCTGTTCATGTGAGACGTCTATCCGAGCGGGCCGATCGCGGCGAGGCCGACCAGGATCGCGCCGAGCCAGGCCAGGGCCACGTAGACGATCACCACCGGCAAGCGCACCAGGGCGAAGACCGGGACGATCGCCCAGGCGCTGGTGACGCCGCCGGCGACAAGAAAGGCCAGCGCGGCGCTCTTCGCCATGCCGCTGTCGATCAGACCGCGCACCAGCGGCAGGGCGGCGTATCCGTCGAGATAGATCGGCGTTCCGACCGTGGCCGCGACGGGGACCGCCCACCACCGGTCTCCTCCGACAAGGGCCGCGACGGCCTCGGCCGGTAGCCAGATCTTCAGGAAGAATTCCGCGACGAATGCGGCAGCGAGCCAGGGAACGACCAGCCTGATCGTGGATATGGCGCTGGCGGCGAAAACGGCGCGGCGGGTCGCTTCCGTCCAGAAGCGCCAGAGGATTCCGGTATCGGCGGAACAGCCGCCGCAGGCTTTGGCGATTCCGCCGGGCCTGAGCGGATCGGCGAGGCCGCCGGCACGGGTGATCAGAAGGGTCACGGCGCCGCCGAACAGACCAATCGCGAATGCTGCCGCGGTCTTGGCGATCGCGAAGGAGACGCCGAGCGTCCCGGCCGTTATCGCCAGCATGCCCGGGTCGGTGACGGGCGACGACAACCAGAACGCCATGATCGGTGCCAGGGGGACACCTGCGCCCAGGAGGCCCGCGACCAGCGGCAGGACGCTGACGCCGCAAACCGGGGTCAGCGCGCCGATCGCCGAGGCGAAAAAGATCATCCTGCCGATCCGGCCGTCGAAGGCCTCCGCGATCAGATTGACGGCGCCGGTCGCGTTGGCGGCTGCCACGAGAAGGACGCCGATTACGATGACTGGCGCGATCGCGGCGAGGTTGCCGACGGCGAAGACAGCGGCCCGAAGCCAGAGATCCGGCGCGCCGAAAACCGCCAGGCCAAGGGCGAGACCGCCGGCTGTCCAAAGCCACGGCCAGAACCTCGACTTCAGGCTTGTCCGCACCGACGAGAGGGGCTGAGTGTCTGCGCTCTGTTTCATGGACAGACGATGACCCAACACTGGTATCGTCACAAACGAATTTATATGATGCACATATGAACAATAACGAACGCTCGATCCGCGGGATCGACAGCGACCTCCTGCGAACCTTCTCGGTGGTGGCCGAGCGATCCAGCATCACGGATGCAGGCCGGCAGCTCGGCAGAACCCAATCTGCCGTCAGCGTGCAGATCCGCAAGCTGGAGCAGGCGCTGGGTATGGCCTTGTTCTATCGCCGGGCACGCGGAATGGCGCTGACCGATGCCGGAATCCGTTTATTGCCCCACGCGAAGGCCGTGCTGAGCGAACTCGATCGCATTGGCGATCTGTTCACGGCGCCGCTGGTCGGTCGGGTCCGTGTCGGCATTCCCGACGATTACGGAAGCGCGGTTCTGGAACGGATCCTCGCCGGCTTCTGTGCTCGGCACGCCGAAGTCGAGATATCGATGCGCTATGGCATCAGTTCCCAGTTTCCCGAGGCGCTGGATAACGGCGAACTCGACCTGGCGGTCTATGCGGCGGAGGCGGACGCTGAGGCGCCGCCGGGCACGATCCTGTTCTACGAACAGACCGTCTGGGCGGCGCGCGACGACTGGGTCTCTCCCGCGCCGGATCCGGTGCCGCTGGCCTTGTTCGACCGGTCCTGCTGGTGGCGCGACGCGGCCATTGCGGTGATGAAGGACGCCGGTCTGGCCCATCGCGTCGCGGTCTCGAGCGAAAGCGTCTCGGGCGTGAAGGCTGCGGTGCGAACAGGGCTGGCGGTCGCGATGCTGGCCAGGACCGCCCTGGAACCCGGCATGCGGGAACTGGACCGCCGCGACGGATTCCCATCGCTTCCGGCTTCGACGCTGGTGCTGGGACAGGCGCGCGGATCGGATACCGAACCTGTTCGCGAGATGGCGCGCGTCATTCGGGAGGGATTCGATCGGATCGGGGAAAGAGTCACGTCGCCTGGACTTTGAGGCCGGGGCTGCGCGAATACTTCTGGAGGCGCTGGAAAGAAAAGCCGGATCACACGAGGTGATCCGGCTATTAAAGGTGTGGTTTTCCAGACTGTTAGGAACGGCCCGAAAAACCGTATTCCAGAGGGGAACAGCTGACCGCATCGAGGTTCGTCGCCGGGAGGAGGTAGCGACGAACCTTGCTGCCTACAGCTTGATCATGGATATGGCGCACCATAGTGCATCGCACAATCCGCACGATTGCATGTCTGCCATGCTTGAATCTGCGTCGCGAAATTGTCGCACTCGGGCCTTTCGAACGTCTCGTTCGGGAGGCGTTTTTAGGCTGCTAGGACATTGGTCTGAAAAAAGAAAAGCCGGATCGCACAAGGCGATCCGGCTATTTAGTCGATCTACCCGCGAGGGGGGATTCGCGGGAAAATCGTCTTCCAGAGGGGAACAGCTGACCGCATCGAGGCTCGTCTCCGGGAGGAGGTAGAAACGAACCTTGCTGCCTACAGCTTGATCATAGATATGCTCCGTAATCGTGCATTGCACAATCCGGTTTGTTCGCATGTCAGATATGAAGGACGCTCATGGCTGCGCCGCGAGCGATCAGAATTTCCAACCGCGCGCCTTGGCGAGCAGAAAATCCCGGAACACGTTGATTCTGGCCGTGTCTTTCAGCTCTTCAGGATACACCAGAAAGGTATCGAAGGCCGGGATCTCTTCTTCCGGAAGCAGGAGAACCAGGCTCGACCCCTGGTCGATCAGGTAATCGGGCAGCACGGCAATGCCGATCCCAGCGTCGACCGCGCGGCGAATCCCGTGAGTCGTATTGATCTGAAGGACCGGAATGCGGGGGTCGCCTTCGGGCCGGCCGATCGTCTCCAGCCAGTTGATCTCGCGGAAATAGCTCGGGGACGGTTCGCCGAAGGTGACGATGTTGTGCTTGTCCAGATCTGCGATCGTTCGCGGCGTGCCGTGCCGCTTGAGATACTCCGGCGACGCATAGACGTGGAAATGCACCGTGAACAGGCGCCGCATGATGAGGTCGGGCTGCACCGGCTGGCGCAGGCGGATTGCGACGTCGGCCTGGCGCATGGACAGGTCCAGTTCGCCATCGTCGAGGATCATCTGCAGGTGGATGTCGGGGTAGAGCTCGACGAACTCGCGCAGACGCGGCGTCAGCCATGTGGTGCCGAGCGCCAGCGTTGTCGTGACCTTCAGCTCGCCGCGGGGTTTCTCGCGCGAATCCGTCAGCCGTGTGCGAACCGACTCAAGCTGCATGAACACATCGTGCGCGGTGCGGTAGAGCAGTTCGCCCTGTTCGGTCAGGATCAGCCCGCGGGCGTGGCGATGGAAGAGCGGCGCCTTCAGATCGTGCTCAAGCGCACTGACCTGCCGACTGACCGCCGACTGGCTCAGCCCCAGGGCTTCGCCGGCATGCGTGAAACTGCCGGCATCGGCCGCGGCATGAAAGATGCGCAGCTTGTCCCAATCCATTTCAAGGCCTCCCCCCCTCAGGCAGGGCTGTTGCCGGTCATTCGGCGGCGGCGCGCTCCTGCGCCTCGGCCAGATAGCGCTCCGCATCCAGCGCCGCCATGCAGCCCATGCCGGCAGCCGTCACCGCCTGCCTATAGGTTTCGTCCGTAACGTCGCCGGCAGCAAAAACGCCCGGCACGCTCGTATTCGTGGTTCCCGGCTCGGTGACGATGTAGCCGTTCGGCCGCATGTCGACCTTGCCCTTGAAGATCTCGGTCGACGGCGCGTGGCCGATGGCGACGAAGATGCCGTCCACGGCGCGCTCCTGCACGTCGCCGGTCTGGACGTTCTTCAGGCGCACGGCGGTGACGCCGGGCGGCTGGTCGTTGCCGACGACCTCCTCGACCACGGTGTGCCAGACGACCTCGACTTTCGGATTCTTGAACAGGCGGTCCTGCAGGATCTTCTCGGCCCGGAAGCTGTCGCGTCGGTGAACGACTGTCACCTTCGAGGCGAAATTGGTGAGGAACAGCGCCTCTTCCACGGCGGTGTTGCCACCGCCGACCACCAGCACTTCCTTGCCGCGGTAGAAGAAACCGTCGCAGGTGGCGCAGGCGGAGACGCCGAAGCCCTTGAACTTCTGCTCCGACGGTAGCCCCAGCCACTTCGCCTGGGCACCGGTGGCGATGATGACGGAATCCGCGAGGTACTCGTCACCGGAATCGCACTTCAGGTGGAAGGGCCGGCGGGTGAAATCGACCTCGGTCACGTAATCGCGCACGAGTTGCGTGCCGACATGCTCGGCCTGAGCCTGCATCTGCTCCATCAGCCAGGGACCCTGGATGACGTCGGCGAAGCCGGGATAGTTCTCGACTTCCGTGGTGATGGTGAGCTGTCCGCCCGGTTCGAGGCCCTGGATCAGCACGGGCTCCAGCATGGCGCGCGCGGCGTAGATCGCCGCCGTGTAGCCGGCCGGGCCGGAGCCGATGATCACGAGATTCTTGCGGTGGGTGGTCATTTCGGATCCCCTTTCGTGCGCCTCTCCAGGGCGGTCAGCTCAAGCCGACGCGCCCCAATTGCGCGGATTGAGTTTCTTCAAGGTGGTGGAGATGCGGTGCCGGCGCTGTTCGTAGGCGACGACATCGGGACCCGTGACCCAGTTCATTTGGACAGCGCGGCGCTGGCCTTCGTAGGGCTCATGGCCATGCCAGGAATTGGTGGAACGCTTGAACACGAGAAGCGTCCCGCCATGCGGAGGAACCTCCGCCACGAAATCGTTCAGGTCGGTGCCGTTCCGCAGCACACGCAGCCGGCCGCCATCTTCTTCCCAGCGCTGGTTCATGTAGAGCAGCACCGTGATGATCTTGGTCTCGGAATCGGTGTGGATCTTGCCGTCTGTCTTCCGGCAGAAGCCGCGGACCGTGTACATGGTCGGCTTGTCGGAGAGATCGACGTTGAACTTCTTCTCGATGAGCTCCTGAAAGCGCGGGCCGTCCAGTTCCTGCATCAGCTCGGCGAACCGGCCTGCAATCGTCAGTTCGCTCGGCGGATGCGAACCCGGGCCGGGCACGCGCGGATAGTCGCTGACGATCTCGTCGAAGGCTTCGGCCTTCACGAAATCGGGAACGATGAGCCATTCGTAAGGCTCGGTCTCGGTCGCGGTGCGCTCCAGCGCGTCGTAATCGAGCAGGGACATCGGGTTACACCAGTCTGGTTAAGGCCGTGGGCGCGTGGCAATGAGCTGGCGGACCGCTGCGGCGATTTCGGTTGTGGCATCTAACGGGCGGTAGGTCCAGCTATCAAGGTTGCCGTCAAACCACCGCACCGCCCCGTAATCTATCAGAGCCTCTTGGAACTTCTGGAATTTCGGCGTTCCGCCGGGCAGCCGGTATGCGTAGACAGGCTTTCCGGTAAACGCGGCTTCGCCGAGCATATTCACCGAATCGCAGGTCACGATGAAGGCGTCGGCCAGTCCCATATAGGGAAAATAGGGATTTTCGCCAGTCAGGTCCCAGACCACCGCAGGAACATCGGCGAGCAGTTGCCGCAGGATAGCGGTTTTTCCCAGGCCCGTGCGCCGCGAGGGCGTCACCAGAAGCCCGCAGCCGTGGTGCAGTGCGAACGTTCGCAGGTCCTCGGCAAGCGTCCGGGCCTCGCGGCTCGAGAAGGTATAGGCGCCACTGGTGCCGCCGACGAGAACGGTGACGAGCGGGCGGGGCAGATGGGCGACCTCTTCGGCGTGCGCTTCCGCTTCCGCCTGCAGGCGCTTGTGCGTCAACCGGTGCGGCGATGTCAGCGTGGCGATGACGTTGTTGCCGCGCAGGCGGTCGTGTTCGGGAACCCAGACGAGATCGAACCAGGAGGCCGGCACGCCGGGACTCTGTAGAACCACGGTGATCGTACGCCCGCCGGAGCGCCGCTTGATCGACCGCGCATAGGGAATGGCCTGCCGCCCCGATACGACCAGGACGTCCGGCCAGGGCGGCGAGATCCCGGTGTCCGGCGCCGCCGGTCCCCAGGGCGCCATGGCCTTGTGAAGCCTGCCCGGCGATACGTGCTTGACGATCGGCTCGATACCAAGCGCCTCGAGGACGCCGAGACACTGCACTTCGTGTCCCATTCCACCGGCGGTCAGTGCCCATCCGGTGAGCGGGCGGCGGGCGTTGTCGGGGCTGGCTTCGGGAGACTCCCCGGGGTGATCGGCGGGAACGGGATTGGCTTTGGCGCGGGTCAACACGGCGGTCCGGACGGTATCTTGTCTGTGTCGTGCCCAAATAAACCCTTCGGCGGGCACTGTCATCTTTTGCGTTGCAGCATGATCGTGGGCTTTGTGAGGCAAGCGCGACGTCTGAGGCAGCCTACAGGGTCAGCTCCCAGGTCTGCCCGACGAGATCCTTCCCGAAGCTGTGGTGCTTTTCCTCGCCGATCAGTCGGAATCCCTCGTCCCGGTAGATCTTCACGGCCGCGTGCAGGCAGTCATTTGTCCACAGGACGACCCGGGCGTAGCCGGCCGACCGCGCGAAGGCGAGGCATTCGGCAACAAGCCGGCGGCCGAGGCCGGTGCCCCGCGTATGGGGCTCGACATAGAGCAGGCGAAGCTTGGCGGTCTCGTCGTCCTGCTTCACCAGGAATATGGAGCCGAGGATCTCAGCCCCGCGTTCGGCGATCCAGCACCGCTCGCGTTTTGCATCGAAGTTGCGGATGAAAGCCGCCACCACGTCGGCGACGAGGGGTTCGAAGGTCTCGTCCCACCCGTATTCCTGCGCATAGAGTGCGCCGTGGCGATGGACGACCCAGCCCATGTCGCCTGGACGGTGGGGACGCAGGATGATCGGCTCGTCCGGCAGGTCGCGGCTGCCGAGCGCCCCCTCGATTGTCCGCATGGCCTGCAGGAGACGTGTGCGTCCCGTGTCGGTCAGCGCATCCAGCATCGCGCCGACCTGCGCCGCCGAGGCCGTATCGAGTTCGGCGAAGGCGGACCGGCCTGCGTCGGTGAGCGTCAGGTTCTGCCGCCGACCGTCCGTGGGCGACGGCGTGCGGGCAATCAGACCGCGGACTTCGAGACTGCGGAGGGTTCGGCTCAGAAACCCGGCGTCCAGCCCCAGATCGCGGGTCAGGTCGCTGGCTGCGACGTCGTCCCGGCTGGCGATCTCGTAGAGAACGCGGGACTCTGTCAGCGTATAGGGGCTTTTCAGGAGGCCGTCGTTCAGCAGGCCGATCTGCCGGGTGTAGAAGCGCGTGAACCGCCTGACGGCCGCAATTTCCAGTGGCGTGGCAGGCATCGGCCCCTCCTGTTTTTTGCCATAGTCAAATAAATATTTGCTTCCGTCAAATAAATGAGATGCGGCGTGTCATCGCGGCGTCGGAATGTTTGCGACATATTGTGTCCCGCGCGCGCAACGATTATTCGAAGGGGGCGGCACGGCCGTTCGATTCAGTTTGTTTTTTCAGCATGCCCCGATTTTGGGCGCGCCCAGACCAGGAGTCCTCTTGAAGGCCCGCCTCGACCAGATCGACTGGAAGATCCTCCGCGAACTCCAGGCCGACGGCCGCATCACGAATGTGGAGCTGGCGCGCCGGGTCGGCATCTCCGCGCCGCCGTGCCTGCGCCGGGTCCGGGCGCTCGAAGAAGCCGGCATCATCCGCGGCTACCGGACCCTGCTGGACGAGAAGAGTCTCGGCTACGAGGTCACCGCATTCGCCTTCGTCAGCCTGGACAGCCAGGCGGAGTCCGACCTGATCGGCTTCGAGGAGCGGATCGGCGAGTGGCCGATCGTGCGCGAATGCTACATGCTGTCGGGCGAAGTCGACTTCCTGCTGAAATGTGTCTCGCGGGACCTGCGGGAATTCCAGACCTTCATCATCGAGCTGACCGGTGCGATGAACGTGAAGAGCGTCAAGACGACGTTGACGATCCGGCAATCGAAACACGAGCCGTCGGTGCCGCTCGACGCGCACTAGGAAGGCCGCCGGGCGGCCGCCAGATCCGCAGAAACGCGACATTCCAGGCGATCACGAGGACAGTTCATGGCAGGCATCCGGTACATCGTGGAAGGCGGCAGGCGCCTGTCGGGCAGCATCACGCCGACCGGCAACAAGAATGCGGCGCTGCCGATCATCGCGGCGACCCTGCTGACCGATCAGCCAGTCGTGCTCGAGAATGTCCCGCGGATCCGCGACGTTGAGACGCTTGTCACGCTGGTCCGCTCGCTCGGCGCCGAGACGGAATGGGCCGGGCCGCAGACTCTAAAAGTTCATGCAAAGGCGGTGCGTGCGGTCGATCTCGATGCCGAGCAGTGCGCGCGAATCCGCGCTTCGATCCTGCTGGCGGGGCCGCTGCTGGCGCGCTGCGGCGGCGTGACTCTTCCCCCGCCCGGCGGGGATGTCATCGGCCGGCGGCGCATCGACACGCATTTCCTGGCGCTCGAACAGCTGGGCGCACAGATCACGGCGAACGAGAATTATCACTTCAAGGCCTCGAAACTCGTCGGAACGGATGTGTTTCTCGACGAACCGAGCGTGACGGGCACGGAAAACGCGCTGATGGCGGCCGTTTTGGCCAAAGGCACCACGATCCTGCGCAACGCCGCCTCCGAGCCGCACGTCCAGGACCTCGCCAATTTCCTCGTCGCCATCGGCGCGGATATCGAGGGAATCGGCACCAACACGCTGACGGTCCGGGGCTCGGACAGCCTCGGTTCGGCCACCCACACTATCGGTCCGGACCATATCGAGGTCGGTTCGATGATCGGTCTTGCGGCGGTCACGGGATCGGAGATCCGCATCCGCAATGCCGGCGTCCAGCACCTGCGCGCGATCCGGATGAACTTCGAGCGGCTGGGTGTCGTCTGCACCGTCGACGGCGACGACCTGATCGTGCCGGCGGAGCAGACGATGCAGATCCATCCCGATGCCGGCGGCCACATTCCGAAGATCGAGGATCAGCCCTGGCCCGCCTTCCCCGCCGACCTGATGTCGATCGCGGTGGTGACCGCGACCCAGTGCGAGGGCGTCATCCTGATCTTCGAGAAGATGTTCGAGTCGCGCCTGTTCTTCGTCGACAAGCTGATCTCGATGGGCGCGCGGATCGTATTGTGCGATCCGCACCGGGTGATCGTCAGCGGGCCGAGCCGGCTGCGGCGGGCGAAGCTGACATCGCCGGACATCCGCGCCGGCATGGCGCTGCTGCTGGCCGCCATGTGCGCGGAAGGCACGAGCGTCATCGACAACGCCCACCAGATCGAGCGCGGCTACGAGCGCATCGACGAACGGCTGAACGCCATGGGCGCGTCGATCGAGCGCGTGGAAGGCTGAGGCGCCCGGCCTACTTGAAGCTGATGTCGAGGATTTCGTAGCCGCGGGCGCCGCCGGGCGCGGCGACCTCGATGGAATCGCCGACCTGCTTGCCGATCAGCGCGCGGGCGATCGGAGAGGAAATCGAGATCTTGCCGGCCTTCACGTCGGCTTCCATGTCGCCGACGATCCGGTAGACCTTCTCCTCGTCGGTATCCTCGTCGACGATCTTCACGGTCGCGCCAAAGGTGACGGAATCGCCGGCAAGCTTCGACACGTCGATCACGTCGGCGCGGCCGAGCTTGTCCTCGAGTTCGGCGACGCGGGCCTCATTCATGCCCTGCGCTTCCTTGGCGGCATGATACTCGGCGTTCTCCGACAGGTCGCCGTGCGCACGCGCCTCGGCGATCGCCTGGATGATCCGCGGGCGCTCGACGGACTTGAGCCGCTTCAGCTCCTCCTCGAGGGCCGTATAGCCTTCGGTCGTCATCGGGACCTTGTTCATCGGACGACATCACTCCAAAAGATAGCAGCCTGCGGACGACTCAGCGCCGGCGCCGCAGTGTCACAGAATGTTCGAATATGCGCTGAAAAAGCGCAATGCCCCTTTTTTCAGGCGCACCTAATGCGCCGCGCCGGCGGCTTTCGCCTCCGCGTCGGCCCCCACATAGGCTTGCAGCGGTTCGACTTCAAGGGTGCCGGTCTTCCGGGCCCTTATGCCCTCGGCCGCCGCGACCGCACCGGCCACGGTCGTGTAATACGGCACCTTGTGGAGAAGTGCCGTGCGCCGAAGCGACCGCGAGTCCGACAGCGCCTGCACGCCCTCGGTGGTGTTGAAGACGAGTTGCACCTCGCCGTTCTTGATCGCGTCGACGATATGCGGGCGGCCTTCCAGCACCTTGTTGATCTTGGTGCAGGCGATGCCTTCGCCTTCCAGATAGCGCTGGGTGCCGCCGGTCGCGACGATCTTCAGGCCGCACTCGTCGAGGATCCGGACCGCCTTGAGGATCTTCGGCTTGTCGATATCGCGGACCGAGACGAAGACGGTGCCTTCGGTGGGCACCCGCGTGCCGCCGCCGAGCTGCGATTTGGCGAAGGCGAGCGCATAGTCGCGGGCAAGCCCCATGACTTCGCCGGTGGAGCGCATTTCCGGGCCGAGCAGGGTGTCGACGCCGGGGAAACGCGCGAACGGGAAGACCGCTTCCTTGACCGCGATGTGGTCGAGTTTCTTCGACACGAGACCGAAGCCCGACAGCGGCTCGCCGGCCATCACGCGGGCGGCGATCTTGGCGATCGGCAGGCCGATGGTCTTGGCGACGAACGGCACCGTGCGGCTGGCGCGCGGATTGACCTCGAGCACATAGATGTCGCCGTTCTGGATGGCGTACTGGACGTTCATCAGGCCGCCGACCTCGAGGCCGAGCGCCATCGCCTTTGTCTGGCGCTCCAGCTCGGCGATGGTCTCGTCGGAGAGAGAATGCGGCGGCAGGGCGCAGGCGGAGTCGCCCGAATGGATGCCGGCTTCCTCGATATGCTCCATCACGCCGCAGATGAAGACATCCTTGCCGTCGCACAGACAGTCGACGTCGACCTCGATGGCGTCGGCCAGATAGGAATCGAACAGGAGCGGATTCTTGCCCAGCACCGTGTTGATCTGGCCGGTCTTGTCGTTGGGATACCGGGTCTTCACGTCTTCGGGCACCAGCTCGGGCAGGGTGCCGAGCAGGTATTGATCGAACATCTTCTCATCGTGGATGATCGCCATCGCGCGGCCGCCGAGCACGTAGGAGGGCCGCACGACGAGCGGGAAGCCGAGCTCGGCGGTCACCAGCCGGCTCTGCTCGATCGAATAGGCGATGCCGTTCTTGGGCTGGCGCAGGTGCAGCTTGTCGAGCAGGCGCTTGAAGCGGTCGCGGTCCTCGGCAAGGTCGATCATGTCGGGCGAGGTGCCGAGAATCGGCACGTCGGCCTCCTGCAGCGCCTGGGCGAGCTTCAGCGGCGTCTGGCCGCCGAACTGGACGATGACGCCCTTCAGCGTGCCCTTGGACTGCTCGGTGCGGATGATCTCCAGCACGTCCTCGGCCGTCAGCGGCTCGAAGTAGAGCCGGTCCGAGGTGTCGTAGTCCGTCGACACGGTCTCCGGATTGCAGTTGACCATGATCGATTCCAGCCCGACATCGTCGAGCGCGAAGGCCGCGTGGCAGCAGCAGTAGTCGAACTCGATGCCCTGGCCGATCCGGTTGGGACCGCCGCCGAGAATGATCACCTTGTCGCGGTCGCTGGGGTCCGCCTCGTCGGCGGCCTTGCCGATGAACGGGCTCTCGTAGGTCGAATACATGTAGGCGGTCGGCGAGGCGAACTCGGCGGCACAGGTATCGATGCGCTTGTAGACGGGATGGACGCCGAGGCTGGCGCGCAGGGCCGCCACCGCCTTCTCGTCGGTTCCCGCGAGTTCGGCGAGGCGGGCGTCGGAAAAGCCCATCGCCTTCAGCCGCCGCAGCGGACCGGCGTCCGCCGGCAGGCCGAGGCGCTTGACCTCGGCTTCCATCGCGACGATTTCCCCGATCCGGGCGATGAACCACGGATCGAATTTCGAGGAGGCGTGGACGACATCCTCGGTGGCGCCGGCGCGCAGGGCCTGGGCGATCTTCAGGATACGGTCGGGCCGCGGCTCGCCGAGGGCGGCGCGGATGGCGTTCTTGTCGTCGCCCTGACCGAGACCGGGGATCTCGATGTCGTTAAGGCCCGTCAGTCCGGTTTCGAGGCCGCGCAGGGCCTTCTGCAGGGATTCCGCGAACGTCCGGCCGATCGCCATCACCTCGCCGACCGATTTCATCGACGTGGTCAGGATCGGCTCGGCGCCGGGGAACTTCTCGAAGGCAAAGCGCGGGATCTTGGTGACGACGTAGTCGATGGTCGGCTCGAAGGAGGCCGGTGTGGCGCCGCCGGTGATGTCGTTCTCGAGCTCGTCCAGCGTGTAGCCGACGGCGAGCTTGGCGGCGACCTTGGCGATCGGGAAGCCGGTGGCCTTGGAGGCGAGCGCCGAGGACCGCGACACGCGCGGGTTCATCTCGATGACGATCAGACGGCCGTCCTTGGGATTGACCGCGAACTGCACGTTCGAGCCGCCGGTTTCCACGCCGATCTCGCGCAGCACCGCCAGCGAGGCGTTGCGCATGACCTGGTATTCCTTGTCGGTCAGCGTCAGCGCCGGGGCCACCGTGATCGAATCGCCGGTGTGGACGCCCATCGGATCGACGTTCTCGATGGAGCAGATGATGATGCAGTTGTCGTCCCTGTCGCGGACGACCTCCATCTCGTACTCCTTCCAGCCGATGATCGATTCCTCGATCAGCACCTCGTTGGTCGGCGAGGCGTCGACGCCGCGCTCGATGATCTCGAGGAATTCCTCGCGGTTGTAGGCGACGCCGCCGCCCTGGCCGCCGAGCGTGAAGGAAGGACGGATGATCAGCGGCAGGCCGATCTCGTCGAGCGCGGGCAGGGCCTCGACCAGCGAGTGGGCCAGCATGGAGCGCGGTGTCTCCAGCCCGATCTTCGTCATCGCCTCGCGGAACAGCTCGCGGTCCTCCGCCTTGTCGATGACCTCGGCGCGCGCGCCGATCATCTCGACGCCGAACTTCTCCAGCACGCCGTCGCGATTGAGCGACAGGGCGGTGTTCAGCGCCGTCTGGCCGCCCATGGTCGGCAGAAGGGCGTCGGGGCGCTCCTTCTCGATGATGCGGGCGACGACTTCCGGCGTGATCGGCTCGATATAGGTCGCGTCGGCCAGGTCCGGATCGGTCATGATCGTGGCCGGATTGGAGTTCACCAGGATGACCCGGTAGCCCTCTTCCTTCAGCGCCTTGACCGCCTGGGTTCCGGAATAATCGAATTCGCAGGCCTGTCCGATGACGATCGGACCTGCACCGATGATGAGGATCGACTGGATATCTGTACGTTTTGGCATGTGGCTCGGCGCGCGGTCTGCGCGGGCGCCGTGCATGCCGTTCGGCAGCGCGGGTCGCTCGCTGGTGTCTGGGTATCAATCTGGCCGGGCGCGATACATAGGGGAAAACGGGCGGCGGCGGAAGCCCGTCGGGCCCACGTTCGCCGGATAATGCCGCGCCGACCCCGCGCGCGTGCGCAGCCAGGGGGAAGCCGGGACCAAAACACCGTTAATACAGTTTAACGCGCAACCCATAGGTTCATTAACTGGCAAATAACACCCCTGAGGCATCCTGCTGTGCGAACCGGTGGAGTCGGTGCGGCGCTGTGGGGGGGCGCGGGGCCGGCCACGGGAATCGGCGTGGACGTCAAACAATGACCCTGGGAGGGGCCGTCGTATGCAACAGAGTGGGGCGACCCAGATCGCGGTCGTGGCTGAGACCGGCGACATTGCCAATGCGTTGAACCAGCGGCTGGGACCGATCATGCCGGTCGCGGACTATCGAGTCGCCGATCTGCCCGAAAGCGGACCGCCGCCGATGGCGATCATCGATGTCGATCTGCGCGACCGGGAAACCGTGGACCGGCTCAAGGTCTGGCTCAAAAGCGGACTGACCGACCAGCAGGTGGCGTTCTGCGTGAACCGCAGATCGGGGCTGGAACCGATCCAGGCCTACGCGCTTGGCGCGACCTGTGTGCTGCCGCGGCCGCTGGACGTCGCGTTCATCGCCAACAAGATCATGTCCTGTACCGGCGCGCTGTGCAGCAGCCCGTCCGGCAACGCCGACGCGTTCATGGACTGCATTTCCACCGGCGTCGATGCCCTGCAGGGTGCGTTCGCCGCCGCGATTTCCGGCGAGGCGCCCGACATGGGGACGCTTGGCGAGGCCAGTTCGACCGTCGTCGACACGATCTCGGAGATCGGGCTGAAGCGCTGGCTCGAGATCGTCCACAAGCATCACAGTCGGACCTTCCAGCACAGCCTGATCGTCACCGGAGTCGCGGTGTCGTTCGCCCAGCATCTCGGGGTCAGCGTTCTCGACCAGCGGCGGATGGCCACGGCCGGGCTGCTTCACGATGTCGGCAAGGCCCGCGTCCCGATCGAGATCCTGGAAAAGCCGGGGGCGCTGACGCCCCAGGAGATGAACGTCATCCGCATTCATCCCGAAGCCGGCCACGAGGTCCTTTGCGGGGCCCCCGACATCCAGCCGGAAATGCTGGATATCGTGCTGCACCACCACGAGATGCTCGACGGCTCGGGCTACCCGCACGGCCTGACCGCGCCGGACATCTCCGATCTCGTCCGCATGGTGACGGTCGCCGACGTGTACGGCGCGCTGATCGAGCGGCGCTCCTACAAGCCGCCGATGTCGGGCGAGGACGCCTATACGGTGCTGGAGGGGATGGGGCCGAAACTCGACCGCGGACTGGTGCACGCGTTCCGGCCGCTGGCGGGAGAGGTGGTCTAGGGGACCGGACCGGTATCGGGCGTGTCGACGGGGAGGGGCCTGATCTCCATTCCGTCGAAATCGGCGATTCCCTGCGTGAGTGCATAGCAGGCGAGCCGCACGGTCTTCGGGATCGAGACCTTCTTCCCGTCTCGCTCGCCCTTCTCGTAATACTGGATCATGCGCTTCTTGAGGCCGAGCAGGTCGGCGGCCTCTTTCTGGCGCAACCCCTGGCTTTTCCGCCAGGCGCGGAACTGCGCTGGCGTCATGGAAACGTCGTTTCTAGCCGAACCCGGCATCTGCGGCCGACCTCCGTCATGCGTCACGAAATATTCATCCGACTGACATGCACAATGTGCGGTTTTTCCTTGACGGAATCGCACACAGTGCACATATTCCCCTCACAAAAGCGCACTCGGTGCTCTCGATCAAGCCCGATTCGAGGTTGAAGCCTAACAACCGGGAGCGTCAAGGAAAGGACCACGACATGCTTGTCGATATGCTTATGCTGCGAGCGGCGATGCGGTCCCAGAAAGTGGACCTGAAACGGTCCGGATCGCTGAACTGCCGCCTCAACACCATGTGGCGGAAGGCGGGACGCCTGTTGGGCTGATCCGCGTCGGCACTACGCTCAAAGCGGGGCGCGACCGAAGGGTCCGCGCCCCGTTTGAGTCTGCCGCCAGGGAACCGGAAAACGGAACCGATCGTGCCGGTTTCGCGTTGCCGGGACGACGCCCGCGGCTTACGATCCCGGCGTCGTAGCCGGGCAGAAAGGGCCGCAGCCGATGCGATGGCGGGGACGCCGTGCCAGCACCAATGTCGAGGACCGGCGCGGGAGCCGCGCGTCGGGCCGGTTCTCCATGCCGCGCGGCGGCGTGCGGATGCCCCGCAGCGGGGCCGGCCGTGCCGGCTTCGGCGGGATCGGCTTCGTCATCGTGATCGTCGTCGTGTCGCTGCTGTTCGGCGTCAATCCGATGACGCTGATCGAGGGCATGGATGGCGGCACCGGCGGCGTCTACGCGCCGCAGCAGGGCGAGGCCCCGGCCCCCCCGCATTCCGACGAACTGGCGCAGTTCGTCTCCGTCGTCCTCGCCGATACCGAGGATACCTGGAGCAGGATCTTCCGGACGGAGTACGACGCGGACTATGCCGAGCCGCAACTGGTGCTGTTCACCGGTGCGATCCGCTCGGCCTGCGGCTTCGCGCAATCGGCGTCCGGGCCGTTCTACTGTCCCACCGATTCCAAGGTCTATATCGACCTGGCCTTCTACGACGAGCTCAGGCGGCGCTTCGCGGCCCCGGGCGATTTCGCCCAGGCCTATGTGATCGCCCACGAAGTCGGCCATCACGTGCAGAACCTGACCGGCATCCTGCCGAAATTCCACGAAATGCGGCAGCGGCTGCCGCGGGCGGAAGCCAACGCCCTGTCCGTGCGTGTCGAGCTGCAGGCCGACTGCTTCGCCGGGGTCTGGGCCCGCGATACGGCACAGAAGGGCCTGCTCGACGAGGGCGACATCGAGGAGGCGCTGAACGCGGCGACCCAGATCGGCGACGACGCGATCCAGAAGCGCACGCAGGGCTATGTCGTGCCGGACGCCTTCAACCACGGCTCCTCGGAGCAACGCCAGCGCTGGTTCCGGCGCGGTTTCACCGAGGGCCGGCTGAAGGCCTGCGACACCTTTTCGGTCGACCGCGTGTGACCGGATTTTAAAGGTATCGGCGGCCGTCCGGGAACAAATGCTGGACTCCGGGCGTTGTTGCGTTGCAGCATAGCGCCGCAAGTACTCCGTTTTGCGTCAGGATCCGCTTATATGGCCGTTCAGGAAGATCTCGCGTTACCGCCGATCACCGCCGTTCATCTTGCCGATGACGGCCGCATCCCCAATTCCCTCCTGCCGCTGGTCATCTTTCACGAGGCGATGGACCCGCGGATGGCCACCGCCGAGGCCTTCGAGGCGCTGTTTCGGGGCAATGGCTGGGTGCCGGCCTGGCGGTCGGGGATTTTCGACTATCACCACTACCATTCGACCGCCCACGAGGCGCTCGGCGTCGCCGCCGGCACCGCGCGGATCCTGGTCGGCGGCGACCTGGGACGCGAATTCGATATCGCCGCCGGCGATGCCATCGTCATTCCCGCCGGCGTCGCCCACAAGTGCCTGGAATGCAGCGCCGATTTCCTCGTCGTCGGCAGCTATCCGCCGGGCCAGGACTGGGACCTCCTGACGGGCGACCGTGGCGATCGCCCGGGGGCGGACGCCCGCATCGGCGGCGTCGCGCTGCCGCAGACGGACCCCGTCAACGGGCCGGGCGGCGTCCTGACGGAACTCTGGCGCTGAAACGCCATCGGTTCGGCCCACCCTGCGGCTTCGCCGTTTCCTCGCGCATCTCTAACGCACCCTTAATCCGGGCGGAACAATCCGCAAGGCCGGGCCGATAGTTATTTAATCGGCGAATATTAAGGTCCATCCAGTTGAAAGCGCCGCCTCGTCGCCCCCCGGCGATCACGGCGCCATCGCCCTCCGTGCGATGACTGACACTGCCGCCCCGGCTCTCCCTCCCTCCCGGCCGGTGGCAAGACTTGGCGTTCGGTGCGCCACTGTCGGCGGACGCGTCCGGTCCAGGATAAAGACCGGATGCGTCCGACCGACGATTTTTCGGCCGTGCGGCACGGCACGCCGCATTCAAAATTTATCAAATATTTACGGAACGGAATCGTTAGCGTCAGGTCGCCGTCATCCCTGATTCCTACACGTCTTCGTGCCGACAAGGGCAGGAAAAACGGGGAACTGGACCATGAACCTCATCATGCGCCGGGCGCTGACGTCCGCCATCGCGACAATCGCATTGTGTTCCGCCGGCTCGGCGACCGCCGACGACCTGGCGAATTGCCGGCGTCAGGATCTGAGCGGAAAGTGGCTTGCGATTTTCGAGACAGACAAGCGCTTCTTCTGCCGGTTCGAGATCGACTCCGGGGGTGAAATCCATGAGGGCGCTTCGGTCTGCGTGCTGTCGTTCGACGACGAGACGAGGGCGAAGAATGCCGCGAGGGGGCCCCTGATGGAAGCCGCCGTCCGTAACGCGATCGATGGCGAATTCGAGCTTAAGAAGCACAATTGCCGTGTCGTTGGCGCGATGTGGAATAACGAGGACACCGGTAAAACCGATGTGCCGAGCGAGGAAGACATCGTCGATGTGTTCGCGCAATTGAGCGCGGACCGTTCGTCGATCAACGGCGTTATCAATGTCGAAGGCGAGGTCGGCCGGCTATCGATGTCGCGCCTGCGTTAGCGCGGCCGGCGGTCCCTGCCGGTGACCGTTGTCCGGTGGGGACGGGCATCCTGCGCATGCATTCTCCTTGCCGGGTCGCCGGCCCGTCCGGATCTGCTACCCGGCACGCGCGAGCAGGCCGAGCACGACGCACAGGATGCGGCCGGCGGTCAGCGCGCTCAGGCCCTGGATATCCCGCTCCGGCATCAGTTCGACGATGTTGAACCCGGCGATGCGCGCCTTCGCGGCGACGCCGGAGATCAGTTCGATAACCTGCCAGTATGTGAGGCCGCCGGGCGCCGGGCCGATGACGGCCGGCATGATCGCCGGATCGAGGGAATCCACGTCCAGCGAGACGATCACGTCGCCGCCCTCGGGGATCGCCTCGAGCGCGCGGCCAAGGCCCTCCGCGAAGATCTCGCGGGCGGACACGAAGGTTGCGCCCCAGGCAAGAGCGTCGGCGTGGTCGCCGGGACGCGCCGAGCCGATGGCGCGCTGGCCGACCTGAACGATCCGCCCGATATGGGGCATCTCGGACGCACGCCGCATGGTCGAGGACAGGCCCCATCGCTCGCCGTTCACCTCGTCGCGCCAGTCGATATGGGCGTCGATCTGCAGGATCGTGACGTCGCCCCGGCCTTCGAAGGCCTGGAACACCGGGATCGGGATCGAATCATCGCCGCCGACGGTCAGCGGCACCGCGCCGGCATCGAGGATCGCCCCGACAGCCGAGCGGATCCGGTCGCGGTTCGCCGCGGGCGCTGCGGCGTCAAAGGGCAGGTCACCGGCATCGACAGCCGCGAACCCGCCGGCGAGAACCGGACCGCCCAGATCGAAATCCATGTTGGCCGGGTCGGGGATGTCGGCGGCCATCGCCTGCCGGATCGCCGCCGGTGCGCCGGCGCAATAGGGGCCAACGGAGGCGTAGGGCGTGGCGCAGGGCGCGCCGAGGATCACCGCGCCGGCGTTCAGGGCCGACAGGCCGCCCGTCGACAGATCGATCGCGGGCAGGTCGAGAAAGGTCTCGCCGCGGCGTGTGCCGAACAGCGTGCTCATGTCCGCCATGGCGTCGCCCCCCGGACCCGGGCCGTCAGCGCTCGGCGAGCGCGGGCTCGCCCTTCGTGTCACGGATCATGTTCACGAAACGGGTGAACAGGTAATGGCTGTCCATCGGGCCGGGCGAGGCCTCCGGGTGATACTGCACCGAGAAGACCGGGCGGTCCTTCAGGCGGATGCCGCAGTTCGACCCGTCGAACAGCGAGACATGCGTTTCTTCCACGGTGTCGGGCAGGCTGTCGCGGTCGACGGCGAAGCCATGGTTCATCGAGGTGATCTCGACCTTGCCGGTGGTGTGATCCTTCACCGGGTGGTTGGCGCCGTGGTGGCCCTGATGCATCTTCATGGTGCGGCCGCCGAGCGCGAGGCCCAGAATCTGGTGGCCGAGGCAGATGCCGAAGACGGGCACGCCCGTGTCGATCAGCCTGTTGATCACCGGCACGGCATATTCGCCGGTCGCCGCCGGGTCGCCGGGGCCGTTCGACAGGAAGACGCCGTCGGGCTTCATCTCGATGATGCGCTCGGCGTCGGTCGTGGCGGGCACGACGGTGACCTTGCAGCCGAGGCCGGCGAGCTGGCGCAGGATGTTGCGCTTGGCGCCGTAGTCGATCGCCACCACGTGATATTTCGGATTGTCCTCCCGGCCATAGCCGACACCCCACTGCCACGGCGTCTCGTCCCAGACATAGGTCTGGGCGGTGGTCATATCGGGCACGAGGTCCATGCCCTCCAGCCCGGGCCAGCCGGCGGCCTGGGCCTTCAGCGCCTCGATGTCGAAGTGGCCGTCCGGGCTGTGGGCGATGACCGCGTTGGGCATGCCGCTCTCGCGGATCATCGCGGTCAGCGCACGCGTGTCGATACCGGCCAGGCCGATGATGCCGCGAACCTTCAGCCATTCGCCGAAATTGCGCGCCGCGCGCCAGTTCGACGGTTCGGTGACCGGGGTGCGCAGGATGCAGCCGCGCACGCCCGAGGCGGCAGCCATGTTGACCGTCTCGATATCCTCGTCGTTGGTGCCGACATTGCCGATGTGGGGAAAGGTGAAGGTTATGATCTGCCCGGCGTACGAAGGATCGGTCAGGATCTCCTGGTATCCCGTCATCGCCGTGTTGAAGCAGATCTCGCCCACCGCATGGCCGGTCGCGCCGAGGCCGATGCCCTCGATCACGGTTCCGTCGGCCAGGACGACGAGGGCCGTCGCCTTCGGCTCGGTCCAGCCGGTCGCCTGCCCGGAGTGGCCTGCCTCCAGGGGTCCTTGCGCAGCCATCAAAAGCTCCTTACATATCCGCGCCGTGAGGGCTCGACCCGCCGCAAGACAATCGACAGGCGGTAGACGTGTCGGCCAACCGGGATCCAGCGGAAGCTAGGACACAGGCAAATCCTCGTCAAGGAACGAGGGAAAGAATTTATCTCAGTTTTATCAATGGTTTGCAGAATCGTCAGCGGTTGCGCGCCCACCGCGCATCGGGCTATTCTCAAACTGTCGGGCAAGAGGATGGACGCAACATGTTGCGGGACCAGATCAACGATGCGCTGAAACAGGCGATGAAAACCCAGGACAAGCGCCGCATCGCGACGCTGCGTCTGATCAATGCCGCCGTGAAGGACCGCGACATCGCCGCGCGGACCGGCGGCAAGGACAATGTCAGCGACGACGAGATTCGCGAGCTGCTGCAGAAGATGGTGCGGCAGCGCGAGGAGTCGGTCGTCGTCTATGCCGAGGCCGGACGCACCGAGCTCGCCGAGCAGGAACGCGAGGAAATCGAGATCATCCGCGATTTCCTGCCGCGTCAGCTTTCCGAGGACGAGGTGAAGTGCGCCTGTGAGGAGGTCGTGAAGGACATCGGCGCCGCCGGCCTGCGCGACATGGGCAAGTGCATGGCAACTCTGAAGGAGCGCTATCCCGGCAAGATCGACTTCGGCCGGGCCTCTGCCGTCGTCAAGCAGATGCTGAACTGAGGCAGATGCCGACCTGAGGCGGGCGAGGCCCGGAGCCTTCGGGTCCGGGCCCGCAGTCAAGCGGGCTCGGACTTCTTGCGCTGTTCCATATAGCTACGCAGGACCGCATTGATGTGGGTTTGGTAGCCGCGGCCTTCGCGTCGGAAATATTCCAGAACATCCGAATCGAGGCGGATCGAGATCGGCGTCTTGCGCTGCGGGCGCACGACCTCGAGGTCAGACCAGTCGACATCGACGAGGTCGGCCCAGTCGGGATCGTCCCGCATCGCGGCCTCGATCTCCGCGTCGGTCAACGCGTCGACGCGGGCCCAGTCGGTCTTGTCGTGTGTCTTTTCCAGCCGCCCGTCAGCATGCTCGATAATGACCGTACCGTCTTCTAGTTCAGCGACCAGGCGGACTGTGTCTTCGCTGCTCATAGGCTCTTCTTTCTGCGATCCGTGCTCGTCGCGCCGAGATCAGGCGTATACGCGATCCTCGAAACGTGAAAACCACCGTCACGAGCCGTTCGCTCAGCATCCCGATGGCTAGAAAGCGCATCTCCGGCTGTTCGACCGGCGAGCGGAGGATCACATGGTGCTCGTCGTCGAATATGAGGCGTGCGCGGATGAAATCTATGCCGTGCTTGCCGAGATTGATCCGGCGTTTGTTCTCGTCCCATTCGAAGTCGCCGTCGCTGAAGTCCATCGCCACCTCTCAGAGAAGGCATTCGCACCTCATGCGCGGTCCTTATCATCCATAGCCGGACTGGCCGTCATGGCGCCGCCGGTCGAGACAAACAGTTCTGTATATAGGGGTGTATATACATTGTTTCGACTGTCGCGGCAACACCGAATCGATTCGCCTCTACCGATTCGCGGGCGTATAGTCGGCGCCCATTCAGACGTCTGTTGGTGCCTATGCGCTTTCCGCCCTCGTTGCTCGACGAGATCCGTGACCGGCTGCCGGTTTCCGACGTGGTCGGCCGGAAGGTGAAACTGCGCCGGCAGGGCCGCGAGTTCATCGGGTTGTCCCCGTTCAACGCCGAGAAGTCCCCGTCCTTCACGGTCAACGATCAGAAGGGCTTCTACCATTGCTTCTCGTCGGGGCGGCACGGCGACATCTTCCGTTTCGTCATGGAAACCGAGGGGCTGAGCTTCCCCGAGGCCGTGGAGCGGCTGGCGGGCGAGGCGGGCGTGACGCTGCCCAAGGCGGACCCGCGCGCCGAAGAGCGCGAGAAGGTCCGCACCGGCCTGCAGCAGGCGATGGAGGCGGCCGCCGCGTTCTTCGAAGCCAGTCTGACGGCGCCGGAAGGCCGGCAGGCGCGCGACTATCTCGTCGGGCGCGGGCTCGACGGCAAGGTCGCCAGGCAGTTCCGCATCGGCTATGCGCCGGGCGGCCGCACCGCGCTGAAAGACCATCTGGCGAAGCTCGGCTTCGATCCCGAGACGATGGCGAAGGCCGGGCTGATCATCACGGGCAGCGACATTGCCGTGCCTTTCGACCGGTTCCGCGACCGCGTGATCTTTCCGATCACCGACCTGCAGAACCGGGTGATCGCCTTCGGCGGCCGGGCGCTGCGCGCCGAGCAGCAGCCGAAATACCTGAATTCGCCGGAGACCGAGCTGTTTCACAAGGGACGCGTGCTGTTCAACATGGCCGCCGCCCGACGGGCCCTGCAGCAGGCCGGGGCGCAGAGTGCGACCGTCATCGTCTCCGAAGGCTACATGGACGTGGTGGCCCTGACGCGGGCCGGCTTCGGCAATGCGGTCGCCCCGCTCGGCACGGCGCTGACCGAGGACCAGCTCGCGCTGCTCTGGCGGGTGTGCGACGAGCCGGTGCTGTGCTTCGACGGCGATGCGGCGGGCATGCGGGCGGCGTTCCGCGCCGTGGACCTGGCGCTGCCGCACCTGCAGGCGGGCAAGAGCCTGCAGTTCGCGCTGCTTCCCGAGGGGCAGGACCCCGACGACCTCTTGCGCGAGGCGGGCGCGTCGGCGGTGGCCGAGGTGATCGCGAACGCCAGGCCGCTGGCCGACATGCTGTGGACGCGGGAGGCCGAGGTCGCGCCGCTGAACACGCCGGAACGGCGGGCCGCGTTCGAGCAGCGGCTGGCCGAGATCGTCGGCAAGATCCCCGACAAGCGCGTGCGCCGGCACTATGGCGAGCGGTTCCGCGACAAACTGGCGGAATTTTTCGGGCGCGGGACCGGTGGCGGCGATCGCCGCGGCTATGACCGCTTCGGCGGCGGCGCTCGCGGCCAGTCGAAGGGGCGGGCGCCCTGGCAGCGCGGCGCCGACCGGGCCGCGTCCGGCGCGTCGGGCGGCGGTGCATCCGGCGGGTTCTCGGCGAATTCAGGCCCCGGACGGGCGAGTTCGGACCTCGTGCGCAAGCTGTCGGGCATGCGCATGGCGCTGCCGCGCCGCGAGGCTATCCTGTTGCTGGCATTGATCAATCACCCGGACCTGCTGGGCGAGCGGGCCGAGGCGGTGGCGCATATGGAGCTCGTCAACGCCGATCTCGACCGGCTGCGCGGCCATCTGCTCGATATCGTCGCGCACCGGGAGGACGAGGCGGCCGTCGACGTGCGCGAGAGCCTCGACCGGCGGGGGCTCGGCGAGCTGGTGACGCGTCTCGAGGGGCTCTGGACGAGCGCCGGCCGGGCCGAGTGGTGGGTGGCCGGTGACGCCGCGGAGGTTGACGTCGAGCGTGCCTGGGACCATACGGCGGCCTTGCATCACAAGCTGGTCACGTTACATAGGGAACTCAAGGCAGCCGAGATAGCGCTCCAGGCAGAGCCGAGCGACGAAAATCTGGCACGGCTGTTCGACATTCAGGCACAGCTTTCGAACGCCGAGGGCACCGAGGCGCTTATGGAGGGATTCGGTCAGGCATCCGGCCGTCCCGTCCGGGCGTTCTGACCCGAGGTGACCAGAATGGCGAACAGGTATCGAAATCGGGTTAACTTTAATCACGGATTAAGGGGCACGCGATAGCACGGATAGTCGGAACAGCGTCTACACATCGCGGCGGGCACGCCGGGCCGCAGGACGGGACGCGTCGATATCCGGGACCCTTTGTCGGGAGACACTATATGGCAACTACCGCAAAGAAGGCGGAAGAGGCACCGGAACAGCAGACCGAGGGGCCGGACGGGCCGCTGCTCGACCTGTCGGATGCCGCGGTCAAGAAGATGATCAAGGCCGCCAAGAAGCGCGGCTACGTGACCTATGAAGAGCTGAACCAGGTTCTCCCCTCGGAGGAAGTCACCTCCGAGCAGATCGAGGACACGATGGCGATGCTCTCCGACATGGGCATCAACGTCATCGAGAACGAAGAGGCCGAGGAGAACGACGACTCCGGCGGCGGGGGCGACGAGGAGGAGGGCGGCGGCGAACTGGTGGTCGCCCAGCGCACCGCGGTCGCCACGACGACGACGAAATCCGAGCCGGCCGACCGCACCGACGATCCCGTGCGCATGTACCTGCGCGAGATGGGCTCGGTCGAACTGCTGTCGCGCGAGGGCGAAATCGCCATCGCCAAGCGCATCGAGGCCGGCCGCGAGGCGATGATCGCGGGGCTGTGCGAAAGCCCGCTGACCTTCCAGGCGATCATCATCTGGCGGGACGAGCTCAACGAGGGCAAGATCCTCCTGCGCGACATCATCGATCTCGAGGCGACCTATGCCGGCCCGGACGCCAAGGCGCCGGCCGCCGACAATTCGAACGAGCCCGCCGATGCCGACGGCGCCAAGAGCGACGGCGCCAAGCCGGCGGAGGCCGAGAAGCCGGCCGCCAAGGCCAAGACCGATGGCGAGGAGACCGAAAGCGCCGACGGCGAGAGCGACGACGACGACGATGACGAGTACGAGGCCAACATGTCGCTCGCCGCCATGGAGGCCGAGCTGAAGCCTCAGGTCGTCGAGACCTTCGACAACATCGCCTCGAACTACAAGAAGCTGCGCCGCCTGCAGGACCAGCACGTCGAGAACCGCCTGAAGAACACGCATCTCTCGCCGAGCCAGGAGCGCCGCTACAAGAAGCTGAAGGAAGAGATCGTCGTCGACGTGAAGAGCCTGTCGCTGAACCAGCAGCGCATCGAGGCCCTCGTCGAGCAGCTCTACGACATCAACCGCCGCCTGCTGGGCTATGAAGGCCGCCTGCTGCGTCTGGCCGAATCCTACGGCGTCGACCGCGAGGATTTCCTCAAGCAGTACCGCGACCACGAGCTCGACCCGAACTGGATCCGCCGCGTGGCCAATCTCGGCGCCCGCGGCTGGAAGGAGTTCATCGCGTCGGAAAAGGACACCGCCAAGGACATCCGCGGCGCGATCCAGCAGCTCGCCACCGAGACCGGCCTGGAGATCGGCGAATTCCGCCGCATCGTCCACATGGTGCAGAAGGGCGAGCGCGAGGCGCGCATCGCCAAGAAGGAGATGGTCGAAGCGAACCTGCGCCTCGTCATCTCGATCGCCAAGAAGTACACCAACCGCGGCCTGCAGTTCCTGGACCTGATCCAGGAGGGCAACATCGGCCTGATGAAGGCCGTCGACAAGTTCGAGTACCGTCGCGGCTACAAGTTCTCGACCTACGCCACCTGGTGGATCCGGCAGGCGATCACCCGCTCGATCGCCGACCAGGCCCGCACGATCCGTATCCCGGTGCACATGATCGAGACGATCAACAAGATCGTCCGCACGTCGCGCCAGATGCTGCACGAGATCGGCCGCGAGCCGACCCCGGAGGAGCTGGCCGAAAAGCTCGCCATGCCGCTGGAAAAGGTGCGCAAGGTCCTGAAGATCGCCAAGGAGCCGATCTCGCTCGAAACGCCCATCGGCGACGAGGAAGACTCGCACCTCGGCGACTTCATCGAGGACAAGAACGCCATCCTGCCGATCGACGCGGCGATCCAGGCGAACCTGCGCGAGACCACCACGCGCGTGCTCGCCTCGCTGACCCCGCGCGAGGAACGCGTGCTGCGCATGCGCTTCGGCATCGGCATGAACACCGACCACACGCTGGAGGAAGTCGGCCAGCAGTTCTCGGTGACGCGCGAACGCATCCGCCAGATCGAGGCGAAGGCGCTGCGCAAGCTGAAGCACCCGAGCCGCAGCCGCAAGCTGCGGAGCTTCCTCGACAACTGACCCGCTCGGCGGGCGTCCCGCGTTGCGGGACCCGCGCGGCGGGTTTCAGATCACGAATACGAAACGGCGGGCCATGGGCCCGCCGTTTTTCGTTAGAGAAGCGCGTTGTGCGACCGCGTAGTAAACCCGTCGGCTGTCATTGCCGGACTTGTTCCGGCAATCCATGACCACCGCCCCGACATTGTCGCCACCACCGGGGGTATGGATCCTCGGGACAAGCCCGAGGATGACCTCGGACGAGGGGAACTCGGGCATAGCGCCCGACGTTGGGGCGCCCTGCATAGTCTCCCGAATAAATCAAGCTTCCGCCACCGCCCTCCTTGCCGCTCGCGCCAAACGTGTGCACTGTTCAACTTACCTAGGGGATGGGACGTTCAGTGGCGGATCCTGCTCAATTCGAAAATCGCGAACAGCTGGAAGCGTGGCTTCGGGACAATCCGCCTGCATGGGCGCAGGTCATTGCGGCCCGGGCGGCGTTGCGCGTTTGCCCTATTGCCATGGCCTATGCAGGACGCGCAGATCCGTCGACGGAGGACACGCGTCGATATTGCCTGACTGTGTGGCGCGCGGTATCCATATCATGGGCCGCGCGCACATATCCGGCCCATGATATGGAGCGCGCCGCCTCCGCCGCCTCCGCCTCCGCCTCCGCCTCCGCCGCCGCCGCCTTCGCCGCCTCCGTCTCCGCCGCCGACGCCGCCTTCGCCGCCTCCGCCGCCTCCGCCGCCGACGCCGCCTTCGCCGCCTCCGCCGCCTCCGCCGCCGCCGCCGCCGCTACTGAGATCTGGGAAAGCATCAGCCGGGATGCGAATTGGCTCGTCAGTCTCGTCAGTACGGTGGAAACGGACGAGGAGTTTATTCAAGCGGCGCTGCTGGCGAAGAAGCCTTTGTGGCTTCCGGACAGTCCGGACGAACCCGGTTCCGGTATTCGCCTGCCGGATTGGGCACGAGAGACCTGGGACGTCTTCAAGGTGTCGCGCCTCGTTCCGGAGTCGGGCTTCGGTATCTGGGTTAGCTGGTACGAAGCCCGTCTGAGAGGGCGGTCGAGCGGCGGGTTCGATCCGTCCCTTTCGAGCAAAGCGGCGGAAGACCTGGACGTCCGCGTCGCGACCCAGCCGGAGGGTTTCTGGGACCGCGCCCCGGCGGAGGTGAACGCCGAGATCAGGGAATGGATCGAGGCGGCGAAGGAATCCCCTGCGGTCCACGACGAGAATTATGCGGACGAAGAAACTCCTCCGGCCGAGGCACCTGCCCAAGGACCGGGGCCCAAGTACACAATTCAGGATGGCCAACTCGATGCGGTCGAAACGCTCCCGGAGGTAGACGAGCGCTCCGACGCGACACAGCAAAAGCTGTTTGAGCGCCTCAAAGAACAATTCGCCAGGCTCTCTCGCGAGACGCCGAGGATTCGGAACGAACAACCGGGCCTTGCGCAGAGCATCGAGGATTATGCGCGTGTCGTCGCCGTCGACGAACTCGAGCGCCTCGATGTTACGGACCTCTGGATGGTCGGAGCGGGGCTCATCGAGCACGCACGCGCTTTCGAGAATCAAAGTCCCGATGCAACGATAACGCCGCCCCTCGAACCCGAACGCCTGGCCTTGCTGCGGGAGGTCGCCCGTTTGCACGCGGCCTTGGTCATGGGATTCGAGGAGGGTCGGGCGCTCGCAGACCGTGCTGATCTTTCGACACTCGATGCCGCAACGCTCCGTACTTTGGCGTCGGCAGAAGGGAGTGTGATCCGCGATCTGCTTGACCGAAGTTCGCTGCTTCTGGACCGCGCGAAGGCACAGATCGAGGCGCTGGACCATCTCTTGATGGACGGCGGGGTTCGTGCCGAACGAGCGGCGCAAATCGCCTATCCGGCAGTCAGGAATATTCTCATCGCATGTGCGCAGGTAGCGAAGAAAGCTGCGATCGGTGGCGTCGCGCTGACCTCTGTCGGTCTCGCCGACGGGATGCTGATCGCATGGATCGAGTTCCTCGTCGCAAACATGTCCCCGATCCTGTCCGTGACGGCCACGCAGCCCGAACTAAACCAGTATTTCGAGTGGCTTCTGCGGCGCCTGGAGGACCTTCGAGACGAGGAGGACCAGTCGTAGCTTTGGAAGTGTTACCTTAAGTTTCGCGCTTGGCGGGCCTGGTGCCCGCCGTTTTTAATTGCGGGAGGTGTTTTGCGACTCCCAGTCCGCTTCCCGGACCGCGGAGGGGCTGCCGGCCTCTACCGTTCCCCATCCGCCGCCGGGACATAGAGCCGGCCGTCTTCCGTGGCCTGATGCACCGGAGGCGCTTTCGGGCGGTCCGGGCTGCCCCGCGGGCTGTCCTCGCCCGGCGCGTCGCGGTGATACGGGTCGAGCGTGCCGTGGCGCACGGGCTCGTGGCGGTCGCTGCCGGTGTTCGGCACGTGCTGGGGCGGGTTGGGGCCGTGGTCGTCGCTGACGAGGCCATGGTCGTCCACCGGGCGGTGGTTGGCGTCGTAGCGGACGCCCTCTGCGGCCGCGGCCACGGGGTCGTGGGCGGTGTTGCGTCTGCTGGTCGTCATCGGTCTGCTCCCTGACACGGTCTCAAGAGGGAACGCGCAGCAGGCCCCGATGTTCCCGCGCCCTTTGGTCCCGCGCCCTTTGGTCCTGCGTCGGGAGAGGCTGCGTCACTCGGCGATGTCGCGCACCTCGATGGCGGCCATCATGCCTTCGTCCTCATGGTCGAGGATGTGGCAGTGATACATGAAGGTGCCGACCTGCTCGGGCCGGTCGAAGGGGATACGGACCTTCACCGCCTGGCCGGCGAGCACGGGATAATTGTCATGGTAGACGTTCGGGGCGGGCGTGAAATCGCTGTCCGCGCCGACCACGTCGAGGACCTGGAAGCGGGTCTGGTGGATATGGAAGTTGTGCGCCTCGTCGGAGGGGTTCGCCACCCACCAGGTTTCGAGCGAGGGATAGGGCACGCAGGTGTCGAGCGTCTCGTCGAAACACTTGCCGCGCGTCGCCACCGGCTTGCCGGCGACCTCGCCGGCGTATTTCATCCCGATCGCCGCGTCGTAGGCGTCCATCACGGCGTCGTAGGAGGCGTCGTCCGGCACGGTGGCGATCGCCGTGCCCATGATATTGAACCAGTAGCGGTCATAGCGCACCGCCTGGCAGGACGGCGGCACGGGGAAATCGGTGCCCGGTGTCATCGACACGGGATAGGACTTCACGTCGAAGACGACCAGCCGCGACTGACCGGGGGCAAGGCGCGGGCAATCGGCGTTGCCCGAGGTAGCGGTGACGGTCTCGCCGCCGGGATAGCCCGAGCCCTCGACGGCGACGAAGTGCGGCGCCGGCGGGCTGTCCGGGTCGGCGCGGGGATTGAACGTCACCGCAGCGAGATCGACCGGGGGCAGGGTGTTGCCCTCGCCGGGCTTCGCGCCGGTGAGAAAGCCCGCCTGCCGGAACACCGCCTTCGCCCCGCCGTCCGGTACGGTCCGGCCGGTGCCGTCGTCATAGGCGACATAGACCTCGATGCGGGCGCTCGGCATCATCAACAGGCTGTCGCGGCGCATGATGCCGTCGTTCTCGTTCTGGCCGACGGCGACGCCGTCGACACTGACGACCTGGAACGGCAGGATCCGTTCGGTGCCGTCGGGCCGGGTCTCGACGAGTTCCAGGCGATGGGTGACGTTGGCGCTGGTATTGGCGATGCGCCACAGGTGCGGCCGGCCCTCGTCGATCTCGATTTCGGGATAGAGCTGGCCGTTGACCGGGAACAGCCAGGCGCGGTCGTCGCCGTTCATGCAGCCGCCCGGGATGGCCCGGTCGACGGTGCCGTCGGCGTCGTAGCACAGGTCCCAGTCGAGGCCGCCGGTGAGCGTCCAGTTGGCCTCTCCGGTGGCGCGCTGCACCTGGATGTCCTTCAGCATGAGGAGCTGGTGGTCCATGTCCGGATGGGATTCCGGCAGCCGGATATAGTCGCCGGGCAGGCCGACCGTGATCAGCCCGCCGAGCCCGCCGCCGACCTGGGTGGACGACATGCCGTGCGGGTGCGGGTGATACCAGAAGACCCCGGCGGGGTGGTCGCCCGGTACCGCGATCTCGTAGTCGGCGGTGCGCGACAGCCGGTCCATCGGGATGTGCTTCTGCGTGCCGGCCGGCATGCCGCCCGAGGCCGGGGCGGCGTGTCCATGCCCGTGCCCGGCCCGGTCGCCATTGTCGACGAGGACGAAGACGTTGTCGCCAAGCGGCTTCGACAGATCGGTCCCGCCGGCATTCTTCGGCGAGACGATCATGCCGTGGGTGTGAATGTTGGTGACGCCGCCGGTCTGGCCGGTCAGGGCGTTGGTCAGCGTGAGGTCGATCGTGTCGCCGGGATCGACGGACCAGACCTCCGGGACGAAGCTGCCATTGTAGAGAAAGGCGTCCTCGACGGTGAAGTCGCCGAGGACGGTCCGGCCCCGGGCGGCCGTCAGGTGCACGCGGAGGCGCCCCGGATCGCCACCGGCCTGCACCGGGCAGTTTTCCGAGCGGTCGCCGGCCGGCACGGGCGATGCCGCGTCGAGGCTGCTGCACACCGGATAGGCGATGTCGCGCAGCGGCTCGGCCGCGCCCTGCGCCGGGCAGATCTGACCGAACGATATCGCGGCCAGCGCCGCGAGCGGATATCTGTTCATACGCTGTCCCCCAACAGGCAATTCCCAAACGGCAGGCCTCGCAGTGTCGGCCCCGAATCCGACTCGGGGGCCATGGTAGTCCGGTTCACCGGCGGCGTCCCCCCGCCGGTCGCAGTTCGTGCCGGGCGGCGGCCGTCTTGCATCCTGCCGGCGTATCCGTAATCTCTGCCGCCATGAATTCCGGCTTCTTCAGACAGGATCCCGCGGCTGCCCTGAACGACGCGATCCAGCGCGGCGACTGGCCGGCGGCGGAAGCCCTCCTGCGCCCCATCGTCCGGAAGGACCGGCGCAACGCGATGACGCAGCTTCAGCTTGGCACGGCGATCGCCCGGCAGGGGCGCATGGACGAGGCGCTGGAGTGTTTCGACCGGGCCGCGAAGATCAATCCGCGGATGCCGGAAATCCAGTTCGAGCGCGGTCAGGCGCTGCTGGCGCTGGACCGGGTGGAGGAGGCGCGCGGCGCCTTCGAACGGGTGCTCAAGGTCGCGCCGGGCGACCCCGCGGTGCTGGCGAACCTGGCGATGATCGCCAAGATCGAAGGCCGGCTGGACGAGGCGGTGACGGCGTTCGACAAGCTGCTGGCCAATCCGCGGCTTCCCAGGCAGCAGGCCGTGCTCATGCATCTCAGCCTGATCGAGGCGCTGCGCGACACCGGCGATTTCGACCGGATGCGGGCCGAGGCGTCGCGGCTGGCGAAGCGGGCGCCGGACATGCGCTCGACCCTGATCAGCGTGCTGTCGCAGGGCGCGCGCGGACGCCTGCCGCTCAGGCCGGCGGATATCTAGAAGGCATCCGGCCGGCGTCGGCCGGACCCTCAGACGTTTCCGATTTCCGTGTCGAACCCGGCGGACGAATCCGCGCCGGTGCCGTCGCGCTTCTGGCGGTAGGCCTTGCGGTAGAGCGACATGTCGGCGTCCAGCGCCTCCTGGAAGTCGAACTGCTCGGCAAGGCCGTCATCGTCCAGTTCGCCGATATCGAGCTCGAGGCCCTCGCGGCGGATCGGCACCGCCTGCGCCACCGGTGTGCCGGCGGGCAATGTGCCTTCGAAGTCCGGATCGACCCAGATCGAGGGAAAGTGCACGAAGCCGCGGGTGAAGGCGTCGACGTCGACGAGCCCGGTCAGCGTGCGGAAGGGGAGATCTTCCCGGTTGAAGGGGTGGCCGAACAGCAGCGAGACGCCGGGCGGGGTCTCGATCGTCCAGAAGTTCGAGAATTTCACCGCAAAGACGCCCGGGTCGATCCTGAACGGCGCGCCGGTGAGCTGCTCGGGTACATGGACGCCGATCGGCGACACCGTGACGCGCGAACCCGGGACGTCCGGAGGATCCCAGTCCCAGCTCAGCTCCCCGTCCTTGACGTGGAGGTCGGTGGCGAGCGGAAAGACGATGCCCTCCCGCACGGCATCGAGGAAGGGCGGGCAGCGCTTGACGGTCGGCACGTCGACGCCGCCCTTGGCCGCGCTTTCGGCGGTGCGCGGCATCGTCTTCACCCAGTCCGGCAAGGCCTGCGAGGCCTTGCGCGGCTGCGGCACGATATCCTTGTATCCCGGCAGGCAGCGGAACTTGATCCGCATCGGCTTTCCTCTCCTGCGACAGTCGTCGGGCATGGGAAGCATTTTTGCCGCGAGGGATCAACCCGTCGGGGCGCCGGTTGCGCCGCAGATACCGGATGTAAATTCGGCCGGGGCGGGTGTCAGGCCTCGTTCTCGGACAGCTCGCTGTCCCGGTTCGCGAACACCCTGGAGCTCAGGAGGTGTTTCGCTGTCGAGGGCCAGCGCGCCCCTAGAAACCGCTTCTTGGGCACACGGGCGATGTTTACGCTGTCGGACTGGTTGCCGCCCAGAACGTGATAGGATTTGGAATCCTCCCCATTGTAGAAGCCGACGTGTCCCCTCCAGTCGGCCTTCGATACACGCCAGAAGACAAGCACGGAACCCCAGACCGGTTCGCACGGCTCGCCGAAATTCAGCCATTTCCGTGCGCCAAGGGGGTTACGGGGCAGTGGCTCCCGTGGAAGCGTCGCGCCGATGCAGTGGGCGGTGAACAGACCGCACCAGGCTATGTCATCGTCGTCGTAGTCGATGTCCAGATTGTCTGCCCACCGGATGAGCTGTGGATTGCTGCCGGGACCCTTGACCTCCCGGATGCCCATCAGCCGGCGTGCTTCTTCCATCCAGACGTAGGCGGATGTGTCCGGCACGCCGGGCGACTCAGCGAAGATTGCCCGTTCCGTTTCGCTATCGACCTGGCCGTCGATCGAAAGCTGATGGCGCTTTTGAAATTCTGCCACCGCGGCCATGGTCATGCGACCCCAGACGCCGTCGAGCGGGCCCGGATTGAAACCCTGCGCCTTGAGCGCCGCCTGTATTGCCAGAATGTCCATGACTGATACCTCCCTAAAGTTGTTGTCGTTATAATTGCAATTATAGCACGTATATAGCGGAATTGCACCTTGGGGTTGCATTCCCGCGGTCAACTTCAGTCCTCGCAATTTGTCCCCGTCCCACCGCCGTGTTACGCCTCCCGCGAAATCCAATGGAGGCGCATATGACCTGGGACGTCTATCTGTCCGGCGAAATCCATACCGACTGGCGCGCGCGCATCATGGAGGGGGCCGAGGCCGCCGGCCTCGACGTGCGGTTTTCCGCGCCGGTGACGCATCACGAGGCCTCGGACGATTGCGGCGTTGCGATCCTTGGCGCCGAGCCCGACGCGTTCTGGCACGACCAGAAGGGCGCGCGGCTGAACGCCATCCGCACCCGGACCCTGATCGAGGCGGCCGACGTCGTCGTCGTGCGCTTCGGCGACAAGTACAAGCAGTGGAATGCGGCCTTCGACGCCGGTTATGCCGCGGCCCTCGGCACGCCGTTGATCGTGCTGCATCCGCCAGAGCACCAGCACGCGCTGAAGGAAGTGGATGCCGCCGCGGCCGCCGTGGCCGAAACGCCGGAGCAGGTGGTGGCGCTGCTGCGCTACGTCATCGACGGGGCGCTGCCCGGCTATACGGAGGCCGCGCGCGCGGCGGAGTAGGAGGAGCAGGCCGGGGCGATTGACGTGGCTTCGCGGTGCAGATCGGGGCACCGATTGCGCGGAACACGGGCGAGAGCGGGCGAACGCAACTCCGTTTCAAGGCCGCGTCATCTCGTTGCGGAATCCCCGAAACGAAACGCCGTCGTGCGTTTCGCGCCAAAATCCGCGCATTTTCGGGCCGGACTCCGGCGCCGAGATAGTTTTATCGTCCGGTCGAAGATTTCCCGGCGCCCATCGTTCCCGTAGCAGCAACGCTGCATTCAGGTTTTTGCATCTTGTGGCGTTTTGAAACATTGGAAACACTTTTACCCGCTGCCGGCCGTGCAGCTGAAACGTATGGCAGCGAAAGTGAAACCCGTCGGTCGCGGTAATAAGCGTCGCAGACGGGACTTTCAAGAAGCGCCACCGGCCTCCGCAGAGCGTAAAGGGCCCCCAACCTTTTCGCTCGTTGCCGAGGGCTCAGGCTTTCGGCCGGAGCCGGTGTGCGCAGTCTAACCCCGCTGTCCCCGCGCAAGGTTCCGCTGCAACGTCCAGATCCGTCCGACGGGTGCCGCCGTGATCCCTCCCGCACGTCTCGCACCGGACCTTTCAGGCGGCGCCCGGGATGTCCCCGCCCGGCGCCGCTTTTGTTTTTCCGCCGCCCTGAACCCCGCTTGACGCCGGGCCCCGATTGCGGCCTAACGGCGCCATGAGCGACACACGGCACCAAACCATCGACCTGATCGCGCGCTACTACGCCGCGTTCAACGCCGGCGACGTGGACGGCATGCTGGCCTGCCTCGCCGACGGCATCGTCCACGACGTGAACCAGGGTGCCCGGCGAACCGGGCGGCCGGATTTCAAGGCCTTCCTGGAGCACATGAACCGCTGCTATTCGGAGGAGGCCGTCGATCTCGTCGTCATGGCCAGCGACGACGGCCGCCGCGCCGCAGCCGAATTCACGATCCTGGGGGCCTATCAGGCGACGGACGCGGGGCTGCCCGAGGCCCATGGCCAGACCTACCGCCTGCCGGTCGGCGCCTTCTTCGCGATCGAGGACGGCCTGATCGCCCGGGTCACCAACTATTACAACCTCCAGGACTGGATCGCCCAGGTGGAGGGCGGTGCGGGCGCCTCGTGAGCCAGGGATCGCCCGAGCGGCCCGCTGACGCCGTCACCATCCGGACGCTGACCGGAGACGCGATTACGCCGGCTATCATCGACGCGCTGGCCGGGCTGCGGATCTCCGTCTTCCGCGCGTTTCCCTATCTCTACGAGGGCGACCGGGCCTACGAGGCGCGCTACCTCGGCGATTTCGTCGCGATCCCCGGCGCGGCCGTCGTGCTCGCGGAAGACACCGGTACGCCGGTCGGGGCGGCCACCTGTGCGCCGCTGGCCGGCGAGGTGGCGGCGTTCCGCAAACCCTTCGAGGATGCCGGATACGATGTGTCCGAAATCTGCTATTTCGGCGAATCCGTTCTCGATCCGGCGTATCGCGGGACGGGGATCGGCCATGCCTTCTTCGACGGCCGCGAGGCGCATGCCCGGGCGCTCGAGCTGAAGCATGCCGCCTTCTGCGCCGTGGTGCGCCCCGACGATCATCCGGCGCGGCCGGCCGGCTACCGCCCGCTGGACGCCTTCTGGAAGAAACGCGGCTACCGGCGGGTGGACGGGCTGACCTGCACCTTCCCCTGGACGGATATCGGCGAGGCGGCCGAGACGGACAAGCCGATGCAGTTCTGGATGCGGGCGCTGTAGGGCAGTGGGTGCAGAATGCGGTATGCACCCATAGGGTGTATCAAGTTGCTGGACATTCGCCAGATGAGGCGTATCCTGCTTTACCGATTGGCTTTGAGGCCCTCGTTTCGCTGACGGAGACGAAAAATGCGTATTATCGTCCTGCTTGCAACCTATGCGATCGCGAATGCATGGATCGTGGAAGCAATCGCCAAGCCTCTTGATCTGGGATAAGTCGACTGCCGGACCCGCGGCGTGGCGCTCTACCGATACCGGCAGGGCGCTTTTTCTTCGCTCGGTTGCCTTCCTCGCTCATTCGCCGCAGATTTTCTGATACGCCATTCTGAAATTCACCTTGTTGAGCAGGTTTGAGGACGGCGTGTCGCCGCCGGTCTCGATCATCAGCCGCTCGATGTAGGCCACGATCTTTTCGGCCAGGTCGATATTCTCGTTCAGCACTCTCCGGTCGCTGTTCCGTTTGACGTACTCCACGAATCCGAGCGCCGTGTCATAGTCGTCCCTGTCATGGTTCGGCTTGGATTTCATGTGCCGCAGAATGTCCTGCACGCTCCGCTTTACCGGCACCAAGTCGCAGGCCAGCCTGCTGATGTGTTTGTCGACGTTCTCGCCTTTGTTGTGCAGTTCGACAACATTGCGGATCCGGGCGTTTACATAAGTGTCGGCGACGGCAAGCGCGATATTGCGGGCGCTGTCCATTCCGCCGGTGTTCAGGCAGTCGTAGTCTATTTCTCTGAGAGTGTTCAGGTATCTGGATGCAATCCTATGCTTTTCCATGTCGTTGAAAATATCGGGTCGTGCGGTGTAAATGTATGAAAAATTATTCATTTTGGATACATATGTTCTGAAGATGTACCTTATTCCTTTCAGCGTATTTTCGGCTACGGTTTTGTCTAATTCATTATCATTCAGGATATCCGGCTCATAATCGCACTTTCCGTCAACTTCGAACGGGTAATTTGAACTAGATTTCATTTTCTCATAAAAAAATTTTACCTTTGGAAATCGATCAGACATATTTTCAAAATGCCTTATCGCGTCTCCTTGAATGAGAACTTCTTTATAGGGGCTCGTATCGACATCGTTGAAAATCCCGGCCCAGTTGAGGGCGACGAGAATTGACATATCTTTATAGAGCGACCAGCTTTCCAGGACTATTCGTCTGTCATTCGACTTGGAATAGTATTTTCCAATATCATTGTCTAATGAGATTTCATTCTTTCTTGTAAAATGTATCCAGAAGTAAAGTTCGTCGACGGCATCCTTTCTCATATTGTGCATGACGAGAAGATTTGCAATGGAGTATGCCGCGTGCGGTGTTTTGAAGTTTAGTCTATCCAAATAAAATTCAGGTTGTAGTCCGCTGAATAATCTTTTGATTAGGTCAGAATAGTCATTATTGTGGCCTAGGAAGGGGATCGGGCTGCATTTTCTGTGATCGAATGGACTCCGGTTCTCGTATTTCAGCAACAAATATAATTTCTCAATCCGCTCTATCTCGCTTTTGAGATCGATATCGCGCAGATGAAGCGCTGTGTTCGTGAGCTGCTTGTTCTTCGATATCGGGCTGGAGATCGAATACGTGCTCTTGTAGGCGGACCGGAACGCATTGAGAAAGTCCGTGCTCGTGATGAACTCGGGATCCTCGCTGTCCGTTACGCTTCGCAACTCGAGAGCACAGTCGGCGATCGGCTTGATGATATGACGGTAGACGAGAAAGTCGCTCTGTGATGCGTGGCCACTGTGCAGAGGCGCGTTCCTGTCTCCGGTTATGTACTTGGAGGCGTAGAGCAGGCTTTCCTGGATGTTCTGCAATTCGGAATACAGATACAAGGCGCCGTCCGTCGCTTCGGAATAGGTCGCCTCGTGGCGGTTCGAATTGGCTGTCGGGATCAGCGTCGGCTGGTGCTGCTGTGTGGTTTGCTGCTGGACGGCGGCGAATTTCAGTGTCGCGACCGGTGTTTCGACACTCGACAGGGCATTCCGCAGAACGCTGGCCGGAAATACCGCGGTAATCAGAAGCACCAAGGCGCCACTGCCGAGGATGAAACCGGGAATGAGCGTCTTTTCGGAACTCTGATGCCGGATCAGAAAATCCGTCGTCATGTAGGAGATGAACGTGCCGAGCCCGATCGAGGGCAGGTAGGCCAGGAGATCTGCAATCAGGACGCCAAACCGGAACCAGGGACTCCTCAGGTCGGCGAAGAAGAAACAAAGCACCCCGACCACGATCACGGCGCAAACGAAAACGATTACCGTGCGCCATTTCCGGATGGTGGCCAGAAAGAAGGCCGCGATCGCCTGGGTATCATCGGGTTTCGGAACCGCCACGCGTAACGCGGCGCCAAGAAAAAACGCGCCCAGTACAAACCACATTGCACTGCCCTTTCGTCACAGGTGCAGACAACCGATTTTCTACTATAAGGCGATTAATCTATAATTCGCAATCCAAGCGCGAATAGGCTGGATACATGTGGCTGTGCCGGACCTTCGGCCCGATCTGCAGAGGACTGGTCGAATACGCGCCGGTGCGGCGCAAGATCATGCGGACGGTGAAAGGGAGGGCACGCGCAGGGGACGCGACCGGGTGGCGGAACCGGGGAGATTTCTACCCCCCGATCTCCCAGGTCACGTTGACCTCGACGCTCAGCGCCTGTTCGCCGGCTTCGACCGCGACGTCGGCAACCGCTTCGGCGCGCATGGCCATGGCGGCCATCTTGCGGGGGACGGGGCGATAGCCGCCGGCCTCGTTGATCGATAGGACCCGGGTGAGGGTGACGCCGGCGGCGTCGGCGTAGATCTGCGCCTTGCGCATCGCGTCCTTCATGGCGATCGCCCGGGCCTCGTCCAGGCGCTTGTCGGCGTCGGAGACGATGAAGTCGATGCCGGAGATGGAGTTGGCGCCGACGGTGACGGCCTGGTCGAGGACGCCGCCCAGCGCGTCGAGATCGCGGACGCGAATGGTGACGGCGTTAGAGACGCGGTAGCCGACGATCCGGGGCGCCTCGTCGTCGTCGGACTTCTTGGGATAGCGGTAGCGCGGCTGCACCGAGAAGCCGGAGGTCTGGATGTCCTTCGCCTCGATCCCGGCGTCCTTGATCGCCGCGATGACGGCGGCGATGGCCGCGTTGTTGGCGTCGAGGGCTTCGCGGGCGGTTTCCGCCTCGGTGACGACGCCGGACGTGACCATGGCCATGTCCGGCTTGGCGAAGATCTCGCCGGTGCCGGTGAGCGTCAGGGTCGGCGTCCGGGGCGTTTCGGCGCGCGCGGGAATGGCCATCAGTGCGGCGCAGGCGAGGGCGGCGGCGACGAGGCCGGCTCTCAGCATCATGGACAGGTGCATCGGATCCCTTCCGTTGCAGGGGACTGTGATCGGGGGCGAGGTTCACCACCCAATTGCGTCCCTATTGCGGCGCAACGGTTGATCAATCATGGTTAACCGCGGGTTAATTTCCCGGTGGTGGAGGGGGCGACCATCCGCTGTCGCCGGTTCCCCGCCCCCTTGCGCAAAGCCTGTCTGCGCGGCGCGTGCCTCTGGTCCGCAGTCTCCGAAAAGCCCCGTCGTCCCTCAGAGTGCGGTCACGCGCGAGCGGATCTCACCCCTTGCGGAAATACAGATGGCCACGTTGCCACATCGCCGACATGAAGGCGCGGGCGAGGTCAACAGGATCGTCCGGCGTCGGCTCGGACCTGGCCGACGCCTGCCGGATGCACTGTGCGATGGTTCTGTTGCCGTCGATCGCCTCCATAAGCGCCTGGTCGAACGGGGCGAGCGCGATCGTGTAGCGGCCGCGCTTCCAGACATTCGGACGCTCGGCGGCCGCGTCCGGCGGTTCCGGCCGGAGGCCGATCGTCTTGAACGGCGTGTAGTGCCGCCATTCATCGGTCTCGAAGGTGACGTCGTATCCGGTGGCCGAGCGATGGCAGAGGTTGAACCGATGCACCTTGTGCATCTGAAAGAAGTTGTCGACGAAGGTTGCCTGCTCCTTCGCCGGCAAGGCGACCAGGCGCTCATACCCGGGAAAACCGGGCCGCAGGAAGCTGGCGGCCGCATAGGCTCCCGGATCCAGCCACCCCCGGAACGTCAACCCGATATCGTCGGCGAATTCGAAGATTTCGGGGACAGAATAGGCCCGGTCCTGGGGATGCAACAGAATGTCGACCAGTCCGGCGTCATGTTTCCAGTCGCCCGATTGCGCGATGAACGGCTGGATGGCGTGGTGCCGCGGCAGGTGCTCGCACATTTGTCTGGTCAAGGCGACGTCGGCGTCGCTTTGGGTCATTCCGGCGGCGCGAAACGCCTCCTGCAGCATGTACACGCCCGCGCGCAGGGTGGCGCCATACAGCATGAGATGCATCACCCCGTCAGGGGCCAGCACATCGGCAAGGGCCTGTCCGCCGGCAACGGGATCCGGAAGGTGATGCAGGACGCCCGTGGAGACGATGAAATCGAATTTCCGGTTCAGCGACCCGATATCGAACAGGCTGAGTTCAACGACTTCGAGGTTCGTCAGACTGTGGCGGTCCTTCAGATCCCGGGTGCACCGCAGACTGGTCTCGCTGATATCGATCGCGGTGACCCGGCAGTCCCGATTGAAATAGGCCTGGGACGCACCCTGAGACGTCCCGCAGCCTGCGATAAGGATGTCGAGCGGCCTCTTGTCGCGGTCGGGCCAGAACAGGTTGAAGTCTCGGCCCGGGTCGGCCAGCTGGAAGTTGCCCGCCTTGCGCCATTCGTCGAGATCCTTCACCGGCTTCGGGTAAACCCATTTGCGGTATTGGTCCCGTACCTTTGGATTGTCCTTGCGCTTACGCATCACACCTCCGGATCCAGGCGATGATCATCTGAGTCTCGACGCGCGATCCGCCAGCGCGAGCGACCCGGGGGTCGATGAAGTCACCGATTCGTAAAGGGAATTTCGATCGTAGGAGCCAGGGGATCAGGCCGCAACACGTGGTTTGCGTTTTGCCGCGCAACGCCTTCGTTCGGTCCCGAACAGCCCTCGCGTGCCGTGGACGGGCGGCCATCGCGCGGACTGTTCATCGGCCCCTGGTCAGGCCCGAGGCCTGGATCACCGCGGGGATCGCCTCGTCGTTGAGCGGCGCCATGATGTGGGCGCCGGCGACGCCGTCGATCTCCGCGAGTTCCTGCAGGAGCTCGACGCAGATCGCCCGGCCCTCCGCCTTCGGGTCCGAGGTTTTCTCCATCCGCTCGACGATCGCGTCGGGGATGACGACGCCGTAGAGCTTTTCGCGCATCCAGCGTGCCGATTTCGCCGACGCCAGCGGCGCGACGCCGATCAGGATCGCGAGCTGCTCGGTGATGCCGTGTTCGGCGAGGCGGGCCACATAGCGGCGCACCACACCGGTATCCATGCAGAACTGCGTCTGGGCGAACCGGGCGCCGGCCTCGATCTTCGCCTTCAGGCCGACCGGCTCCCAGTCGTGCGGCGGATCGACCGGCGCGTCGGCGGCGCCGAGGAAGAACGGCGCCTTGCCCTCGACCGCCCGGCCCGACGGCAGTTCGCCCCGGTCGCGGATGCCGACGGCGGTCTGCATCAGGTCTCGCGAGTCCAGATCGAAGACGGGCTTGGCGTCGGGCTGGTCGCCGGCCGTCGGGTCGTCGCCGCGCAGGATCAGCAGGTTGCGGATGCCGAGCGCGGCGGCGCCCATCAGGTCGCCCTGCAATGCGATGCGGTTGCGGTCGCGGCAGGTGAGCTGGAGGACCGGTTCGATGCCCGCGCCGTGCAGCAGGGCGGCGGCCGCGAGCGAACACATATGCGCCTTGGCGCCGGCACCGTCGGTGACATTCACCGCGTCGGCCAGGCCATGCAGCGGCTTCGCCTTGTCGAGAAACAGATGCTCTTCCACGGCCGTCGGCGGCACGATCTCGGCGGTGATGGCGAAGTGGCCGGCGGCGATCGTCGCCTGCAGGTGGCTCGTCACGTCCAGGCCGTCGCCGGTGCCGACGTGCCATCCCAGTTCCAGCGTCATGTGAGCCGCTCCCCGCCGTTGTCCCCTGCGCCCGGTGTGGTGCCGAATCGAGGCGTCTCTTCCAAGACTGACGTCGCCGGGGAGTGAGTCAAGCGATCAGGTTGCGGCGCCTTTCTTCTTCTTGCGCCGATGATAGGTCAGCGCCTCGGCGATCATGGTTCTCAGTTCCGGCCGGGCGAGATCGTCGCCGGCGCGGAATTGGACGCTGCGGTTGCCACCGAAGGCGAACCCGTCGAAGCGCTCGCGCCAGCCTTCCACGAGCGACGTGTTGCAGCTGACGAAGAGCGCAAACGTCTTGTCGTCGGTCTTGTCGCCGTCGATGCGGATCGTGGTACCGGATTTCGTTCTCGACGTCAGGTAGCTCGGCTGGCCCCATTTCAGCGTCTCTTCCAGCGGGCCGGCGTTCTCCTCCTCGGCGACGTCGAAAATGATCCCGCGCAAGGTCCGCAGGCCGTCACGGACACCCGGAGCGTAGCGGTCGAAGACGGTGCCGGTCGCCGGAGCCTGCCGTGCAGCGCATGCCATAAGGGGCCTCCTCTGTCGGGTCCCGGTTTTCAGTCCGCGGTCTGTTCCCGATTCCGGCCCTTCAGGTATCGCCGGACCGGCGGGCCGATCAGGATCAGCGCCGAGAGGATCATGATCGCGACGGTAATCGGGCGTTCGAACAGGATCGCCAGGCTGCCGTCGCCGAGGCTCAGCGTCTCGCGCAGGCGTTCCTCGACGATCGGGCCCATGACGATGCCCATGACGAGCGCCACCACCGGCCAGCCCATGCGCAGAAGCAGGTAGCCCATCACGCCGGCGGCGAGCGCGACGCCGCAATCGAACAGTCGGGTGTTCACCGCGTAGATGCCGACCAGCGAGACGACGATCACCGTCACCGCGAGGATGCGGTGCGGCACCTTCACGATCATCGCAAACGGTTTGAGCCACAGCGCCAGCATGGCGAAGGCGACGATGTTGATCAAAAGCATCGACCAGTAGAGCGTCGAGATCAGCACCGGCTCCTTGATGAGCAGAAGCGGACCCGGGTAGATGCCGTTCAGGGTGAAGACACCGAGCAGCAGGGCACTCAGCGCCTCGCCGGGAATGCCGAGCGTCAGCAGCGGAACGAGCGCGCCGGCCGGCACGGCGTTGTTGCCGGCTTCCGCGGCGAGGCATCCTTCCGGCGTGCCCTTGCCGAAGGCGTCCGGGTCCGTCGAGGTGCGCTTGGTGACGTCGTAGGCGATGAACGAGGCGAGCACGGAGCCCGGTCCCGGCAGCAGCCCGACGAAGGTGCCGATCACGCCGGAGCGGATCAGCGTCTTCCAGTAGCGCAGCGCCGTCACGATTTTCGAGAAGTCGAGCGTCGAGCGGCTGAGGCTCATCCGGTCTGTCTTCAGGATGCCCTGCTCGAGCAGCAGCAGCGACTGGCCGATGCCGAACAGCCCGAGCACGAGCGCGACGAGATCGAGCCCGTTCTGCATCTCCCAGATGCCGAAATCGTAGCGCGGGCTGAGCGTCGGTCCGTCGATGCCGACCGTCGACAGCCAGAAGCCGAGCCCGATCAGCATGACGCCGCGGGCGAGCTGATGGCGGAACGAAACGACGACGAGGAAGACGCCGAACAGGGCGGCGGCGAGATATTCCGGCGGGCCGAAATTGGCCGCGACCTGCGACAGCAGCGGTGCCAGCACGACGAGAATGACGATGGAGATGAGACCGCCGCCGAGCGAGCCGACGAGCGCCGCCGACAGCGCCGTCTGGGCCTCACCGCGCTCGGTCAGCGGAAATCCGTCGAAGGAGGTGACGATGGAGGAGGGGACGCCGGGCGTGCGCAGCAGGATCGCCGGCACCGCGCCGCCGAAATAGCCGCCGCAGAAGACGCCGAGCAGCAGCGACAGGGCCACGTCGGCGGTGAGCGCGAAGGTGAACGGCAGGAGCACCACCATGCCGACCATCGGCCCCAGGCCCGGCAGCACGCCGACCACGATGCCGACCCAGGTGCCGATGACCAGCGCGATGAGATTGGCGGGCGCAAAGGCGTTGGAAAAGCCGTCGAACAGGAATTCCATGGCGTCAGGCTGCCTTTGAGCGACAGGGTGCGGGCAGCCCCGCCTTTCCGCTCATTCCCGCGAACGCGGGAATCGCTCTCTTGGGGCACCGCCCGTGACCGCCTCGACCCGGTTCCCGCTTTCGCGGGAACGAGCAGACAAACGGAAGGCCTTCTCCCGCAGACCTCATCCTGAGGGGCCGCCTCGGGCGGCGTCTCGAAGGATGGGCGGCAGAGCGTGGGACGACTGTCATCGCTCAGCCCTCGACCCACTCGACGACGGCCGGTGTCGGGAACCAGATGTCGAGGAAGGAGATGAAGGCGAGGTGGAGGCCGGCGGCGACGGCGGCGGCGATCAGCAGCGCCCGCACCGGCTTGCGGACGCCGACGACCGTCAGGCCGGCGACGACGAAGGCGAAGGCCGCCGCCGCGAGGCCGACGAGCGAAATGGCCGTCGGAAAGAAGACCATCAGGACGAACAGGCCGACGGCGCGCTTCGGGACACCGTGACCGTCGAGATGCCAGGTCGAGCGGGTGCGCTCGCGGACGAGACGGATCGCGCCGGGCAGGGCGCCGGCAACCGTCAGCGCCAGCGCGATCAGCGGGAAGATCAGCGGCCCCTTGTAGAAGGGATCCGGCCCGTCCTGGTCGACCAGCCACGGCGAGCCGGCCAGGAGGACGAACGCGACCAGCCCGATGCCCGCCGCCAGCGCGTCATGCGCGCGGGAGCGGGGATCGGGGCCGGCCGTCACGGTCTGTCGGTCAGACGGTTCCAGTGTCGCCTCCGCCGGTTGCCCGGCGGCACCCTATCACTGGGTAATGCCGAGGTCTTTCATGATCGCGCCGAACTGCTCGAGTTCGCCGTCCATGCGCTTGCGGGCCTCGTCGGGGCCGGTCGGATGGGCGACGACACCGGCATTCTCGATCACCGTCTCCACCTGCGGGTTCTCCATCGCCTTGAAGAACGCGTCCGACAGCTTGGCGACGATCGCCGGGTCGGTCTCCTTCGGGACGAAGGCGCCAAACCAGATCGAGTAGGCGTCGCCGTAGCCCTGCTCGGCGACGGTCGGCACGTCCGGATAGGCCGGTACCCGGTTCGGCAGCATGGCGGCAAGAAGTTTCATCTTGCCGGACTCGACGTAGTCCTTGAGTCCCGGCGTCGAGAAGGTGATCACGTCGGCGTCGCCCTGCACCACCAGGATCGGGTTGAGCTTCTGGTAGGCCGTTTCCTTCCACGCGAATCCGCCGACATCGGCGACCTTCATGGCGATCAGCGTCGGCACGGCACCGAGGCCCCAGTGGGCGAGCTTCAGCTCGTGGTCCTTGGCGTACTCGGCCAGCTCGTCGAGATTGTCGTATGGCGCGTCGGCGGCGGCCGCGAGCGTGAACGGGCTCGACCAGACGAGGCCCAGCGGCTGCAGGTCCTGGTTCTTGTAGGGCGTCTTGCCGCGCAGCACCTGGGTGATCATCGGGCCGATGGAGATGAGGCCGATCGTGTATCCGTCGGGCCGCGACTTGGCCAGTTCGGCGGTGGCCAGCACCGCGCCGCCGCCCGGTTTGTTGACGACCTTCACCGGCACACCGAGATCCTCCGACATCACCGGCGCGATGGCGTTGGCGACCAGCGTCGAGGGATCGTTCGGCGCCGGCCACGGGATCATGATCTGGATCGGCTTGTCGGGCCATTCGGCCCAGGCCGCGCCGGCCGTCAGGGCGAGGGCAAGCGCCGCTGTCATAATCTTGCGAATAAGCATTGGGTCGTTCCTCCGTTATTCGTGTTTGTCTTTGTATTGACCGGGTCAGTCTTCGACTTCCAGGTTCCCCGCCTTCTCGACGCGGTGGTCCATGAAGGGCTGCAGCTTGTCGAGCAGCCGAAACAGAGTCTCGGTCTCGCTTTCGCTCAGCGCCGAGACGATGACGTCGTTGCGGGCATAGGCCATCACCAGTGCCCGGTCGTGCAGGTCGCGCCCCTCCGTCGTCGTCACAAGACGGATGGTCCGCTGATCGTCCTTGTCGCGGACCGTCTGGATCAGACTGCGCTCCACCATCTCCTTCACCTGCCGGCTGAGCTGGCCCTTGTCGATGACGAGCCTGCGGGCGACGTCGCCGAAGCGGACGGGTTCCATGGCGGCGGTCAGGCCGAGGATGCGAAATTCCACCAGCCGCAGCCCGAAAATCGACTTCATCCAGCCCTGGCCCATGCGATCGTTGGCGGCGACCAGCATGGCGAGGCGGAAGGTCAGGAGGTCGCGGATATCGCCGATGCCCGGATGATGCGCGGGCGTCTGTTCCCGGGAGGCGAGGCGTGTCATGGGCGACATGGCGGGACCACACTGGTTTCGATGCGGGCGCATCGTCCCCGCCTTTGTTGCTTATGTCAACGAGCAAACCGCTATTCGTGCAACTGGCGTGACCGATCGGTCAGGTGGTCGTACCAGTCCCGATACCGCGAGCCTTCAGCTACAATGCGGTACCCGCCCCGGTATCGTCGCCCTGAGCCGTGGAGCCGGGCGATCCGGTGCGGCTGGTCCAGCCAGGCCAGGGACCCGGCCAGAATAGTAACCGGCCGGAACAGGGAACCGGCCGGAACAGGGGATGGGGCCGACCAGGTCAGTCGCGCTGGATCAGCTCGATCTTGTAGCCGTCCGGATCCTCGACGAAGGCGATGACGGTGTCGCCGTGCATCATCGGTCCCGGCGGACGCGGGATCGGGCAGCCGGCTTCCTCGAGATCCTTGCAGGTCGCGTAGATGTCGGGAGCGGCGAGCGCGATGTGGCCGTAGCCGTTTCCGAGATCGTAGGGCTCTTCCTGGTCCCAGTTGTAGGTCAGTTCCAGCACGGTGTGGTCGCTCTCGTCTCCGTAGCCGAGGAAGACGAGGGTGAACTTGCCGCCGGGAAACTCGTTTCGGCGCAGTTCCTTCATGCCGAGATAGCGGGTGTAGAACTCGACCGATTTGTCGAGATCCTTCACGCGCAGCATGGTGTGAAGCAGTCGGGTCGGGGCAGTGCTCATGCGGGCTCCTTGAAAGCGGGACTGGCAGGTTGCCGTGCATATAGCGCGTCCTTGCCGCGAATGCATGTCGCGGCAATTTGTCCCCGCGTTGCCGGTAATTTCTGCTTCGTTTGCGGGGGCTTACGCTTGCTGCATGATCCGCGGCGCGTCACAATGCCGACATATCACCCGCCTTACCTTCGGGCGAGCAAAGGAGCGATCATGGCTGTCGGAAGAGTTCTTCGCGGAGGCCTGCTGGTCGGAGTTGCGGTCGGCGTCGGTGCGGCGATCGTCGCGCCGACCGTGTGGCGGGTGATGCGCCCTGCGGCGAAACAGGCCCTGCGCGCCGGCATCGCCGGCTATGGCGCCGCGCGAACGGCGGCGGCGCGGGCCGGCGAGGAGGTCGAGGACCTCGTTGCCGAGGTTGTCTACGAGATCGACGAGGACGAGGCGGGCGCGTCCGATTTTTCCGAAGAGGACGTGTCCCCGGAGGAAGCGGACATCGCGGCGCGGACGCCGGCACGCGGCACCGCGAAGACCGCTGCGCCCAAGTCGTCTGGCAGCACAGCGGCAAAGAAGTCGCCCAAGGCGGCGCCGAAGCGGAAGGCCCCCAGTGCCTGAGACAGGCCCCCCCGGCGTAGACCAGTTTACGGCGCGGATCGCGCACCAGATCCCCGGCCGTGTTCGCTTGCGGCTTGAAGGTATCACGGCCGGGACCGCCGGGCTCGAGCGCCTCGCCGATGCCATCGCCGCAATACCTGGCGTCCGCCGCGTCGATATCCGGACCGACACGGGCAGCATTCTGATCCGCCATGCCGGCGTCTTCGATCCGATCCTGGAGTCGCTGGTGACAGCCGGTCTCGACGTGCTGCCGCGCGGTGCCGACGAGACGATCGACCCCATCGGCGACGTCGTCCGGGAACTTGGCAGCGTCGGCAGGTCGTTCGACGCGGCGACGGACGGCAAGATGGATTTCTGGAGCGTCGCGTTTCTCGGTCTCGTCGGACTTGGGCTGTGGCAACTCGCCAACGGTCGGGTCGCCGGGCCGGCGCTGACGGTGCTTGGTCAGGCGGCGACGATTGCTATGGCGCGTCCGTACCGTCCCGCGAGACGGAAATGAGGCGTCGGCCTTCGGCGAAGGCGAAGTAGCCGCCGGACAGGGCTGCGGCGAGCGCGAATTCCGACCAGTGAACGGGGCCGACACCGAGCAGATTGCGCAGGCGCGGAAACAGGAAAGGCAGCGCCAGCATGCCGCCGGCGGCCGCCAACGTGGTCTCGAGGCGGCGCTCCGAAAGCCTCCGGTTGCGACCGGTGCGGTCGCGCAGCACCCAGCCCTGAAGGATCTGGGCGAGCGCCAGCGTCAGGAATGTCACCGTGCGCGTTGGCGGACCGACACCGTCGCGGCGCAGGCTGATGAAATGGCCGATGAGCGCGGCGGTCGCGATACCGGCGCCGTCGAGAAGCATCGAGGCGGTCTCGTGACGGGTGAAGAGGCCGTGATCGGCGCCTGGTGGCGGGCGGTTCATCACCTCGCCGGGTTCCGCCAGCGCCAGGCCGATCGCCGGCAAGACGTCGGTCACGAGGTTGAGCCAGAACAGCTCCATCGGTGTTTCCATCTCGCCGCGCCCGTGCATCTCCTCGATCAGCATGACCATGATTTCTGACAGGTTCGTCGACAGCAGGTAGCGCACCGCGTTGCGGATGTTGTCCTCGGTGGCGCGGCCGCGCGCGATGGCGTTGGCGAGTTCGCGCAGGTCGTCGTCGGCGATGACGAGATCGGCGACCTCGCGGGCGACCGCCGTGCCGTTCTGGCCCATGGCGATGCCGACGGAGGCGGCGCGCAAGGCAGGGCCGTCGTTGACACCGTCGCCGATCATCGCAACGCGATGGCCGGCCGACTGCAGGCCTTCGACGATCCTGAGTTTGTCGGCGGGGCTGACGCGGGCGAAGATCGACGTATGGCCGGCGAGGTCTCCGATCTCCGCGCGGCTCAGCTTGGCGAGGCTCGGGCCGTCCGCGACATCGAAGATGCCCGAGCGCGACAGGCCGAGTGCCTTGCCGACGGCGAGCGCGGTGGCGGGCTGGTCGCCGGTGATCATGACGGTGCGGATGCCGGCGCCGTGGAGCCGATCGATCGCCTCGCGCGCCTCGTAGCGCAGCGGATCGGCGAGGCCGACGAGCCCCTGCCAGACGAATTTCCCATCCGGTCCTTCGGCAAGCGTCGCGTCGGCGTACCCGACGCCGAGCACACGGAGCCCGCGCTCAGCCATCTCCTCGTTGGCCCCCAGGATCTCCGCCCGTCGTTCATCACTCAGCGGGACCACCGCGCCGTCGACGCGTTCGCCGACGGCGAAGCGCAGCAATTCGTCCGGTGCGCCCTTCACGTAGAGCCGCGGCTGGCCCTTGCGCGGATGTTCGCTCGCCATCCAGCGTCGGCGCTGGTTGCGACCGCGGACGTCGCGCATCGGCCGCTCGTCCCGCAGCGTGTCGATTTCGATGCCGGCCCTGGCGGCGAACTCGAGCAGCGCCTGCTCCGTGCCGGACCCGCCGCCGTCGGTCGCCTCGTTGCACAGGGCGACGGTCTGGGCGAGGGCGTAGACATCGTTCCGGCCGGTGCGCCCGATGGCGGCGACGCCGGTGCCGGGCTCGTCCTGTGCGACATCGACAACCATGTCTCCGGCTGTGACGGAGACGACTGCCATACGGTTTTCCGTCAGGGTGCCGGTCTTGTCGAAGCAGATCGTGTCGACGGTGCCGATCGACTCGATCGCCGGCAGGGCGCGGACGAAAGCGCCCTGTTTCTCCAGCGAGCGGGCGCTCAGCGCCAGCGTCGTCGTCGCGACGGCGGGGAGGCCTTCGGGAATCGCGGCGACGGCGAGCGCGATGGCGCTCTTCACCAGCATCACCGGTCGTTCGCCGCGCAGGAGGCCGACACCCAGCATCACGCCCGACACGCCGAGGCAGACGGCGGCGAGCTGCTGGCTTAGCCGGTCGAGCTTGTCCTCGATGACCGGGCGCGGCGGCCGGGCGGACCCGATCAGCCCGCGCGTGATTGCCATCTCGGTCTGCTGACCGGTGGCGAAGACGACGGCCCTGCCGTTGCCGCCGGTGACGACGGTTCCCGCGTGGACGATGTTGAACCGGTCGGATACCGCCTCGGGCGCGCGCGGCAGCGAGGCGGCGGTCTTCTCGACGGGCAGGCTCTCGCCGGTCAGGGCGGACTCGTCGACGCTCAGGTCGTCGACATCGATCAGCCGGGCATCGGCGGCGACCTGCGTACCCTGCGCCAGCACCAGGATATCGCCGGGCACGACATCGCGGGCGGGAACCAGCATCGGGCGGCCTTCGCGATAGACGGCGGCCTCGTGCTCGACGGGTTTCGACAGGCGGCGGATCAGGCGTTCGGTGGCGTTTTCGGTGGTGAAGCCGATCGCGGCATTGGCGGCGATGACACCGACCGTCACGACCGCGTCGATCAAACCGCCAGTCGCGACCGACAGCGCGGCGGAACCAACCAGCATGCCGACCGGTAGCGTCGAGACCTGTTCGAGCAGCATTTCCCGGCGCGATCGCCCCGTCGGTGCGGGCGTTGCGTTTTCGCCGTAGCGACCTTGCCGGTCCGCGACGGTCTCGGCCGTAAGACCGGAGGCCTGTGTCTTGCACCGCTGCAACGCGGTAGAGGCATCGGTGACGGCGACGTACGTTATCGCCGGGCTTACGGTGTGCGGCCGTGCCGGTGCCTGCCGGGATCGTGCGGCGCGAGTGGTCCCGGCTGCCGGATTGGCGATAGCCTCGGCGAGGAAGGTCGCGGCAGCGTCGGCGGAGAGCGTCTTCGGATGCCGGACGACCACGCCCTTCGCCCAGCGGTCGGCGGAGGCGATCCGCATCCCGTGCGCGTCCAGAACCTCCGCGATGGCATCCCAGGTATCGGGCCAGCGCCCGTCGATCCTCAGGCGGGTCCGTCCGGGGAGATGATGATGAACTCGTACGCGCACGTCAGGTCACCCGGCGATCTTTGGCGATCGGCTATTCCGCAGGCTGCTCGAACTCCCTTTGTAGCAGACCTTCCATGACGTCCGTCAGGCGCTTTGCCGCATCTTCCGGCGCGCGGTCGTTGACGATCTCGACCAGATCGACGCCGGCCGGTACGCTCAGCGGCACGGGCGTCAGGCGTTCGTCGATATCGGCGCCGCTTTCGCGGCCGCGGCCCTCGATGCGGGCGCGCAGCACCTCCGGCGGGGCGGTGACATGCGCCACCGTGACATTGCGATAGCGCCTGGCCGCCTGCGGAATGACCGTGCGCGAGAGGTTCGCGATGACGATATCGCCCGCGGCGATCCAGTCGTCGACGACAAGCGGAATGGCGTAGCCGAGATTGTGGGCGCGCCAGTGGAGCGCGACGCGGTCCGTCGCGACGAGGTCGTCGAACGCGGCATCCGACAGGGTGTCGTGATCCTCGATATCGGCGTCGGCCGCGCGCGTGATGAGGCGACGGACGACGCGGACGTGAGCATTGGCGGCGAAGGTCTCTGCGGCGAGCCGGATCAGGGTGTCCTTGCCGGCGCCCGAGGGGCCGACCACGGGAACGAGGGTTCCAGGTCCGATCTTCCCGCCGGTTTCGCTCACGCGACCCGCTGCCCCTTGCGCCAGACACCGCGGACGACCGGCACGTCGTCCTCGTAGCGGACGCGGACGAGGTCGGCCGACAGGCCCTCGGCGATCGATCCGCGATCCTCCAGCCCGACGGCGCGGGCCGGATTGGCGGTCACGAGCCGGATCGACGCGGGCAGGGAGATCGACTCGACCCGCTCGGGCAGGACGAAGGCGGCGTGCAGCAGGCTGAAGGGGATATAGTCGGACGACAGCACGTCGAGAATACCCTGCTCGGCGAGATCGATGGCCGAGACATTGCCCGAGTGGGAGCCGCCGCGCACCACGTTGGGCGCGCCCATCAGCACGGCGAGGCCGGCACCATGGGCGGCGCGGGCGGCCTCGACCGTTGTCGGGAACTCCGAGAGAACGACACCCGCATCGATCGCCTCGGCGACATGGGCCTCGGTCGCGTCGTCGTGACTGGCGACGATGATCTCCGACTGCCGGCAGCGGTCGAACAGCGCGGCGCGGTTGGGCTCCGCATACTTGTCGTGCAGCACGTGGCGTTCGGCGATGAACGCGTCGAGCTCGGCATCCGACATGCCGACCTTGCCCTTGTAGTAGAGCCGGAACGCGTCGAGGCTGACGAACTGGCGCTGGCCCGGCGTGTGGTCCATCACCGAGACCAGCCGGAGGTTCGGGTGATCAAGGAAGGTTTCCGCTTCCGGCACGACGTCCGGGGCCGCGATCTCGCAGCGCAGGTGCAGGAAGTGCTCGGCGCGCAGGCGGTCGGACTTGCCGGCGGAATGGATCGCGTCGGCAAGCGTGCGCATGTGCTGCGCCAGCAGGCCGTGATCCTGGTCGGTGCCGACGCGCAGGGCGTCCAGGACGGTGGTGATGCCGGAGGCCGCGATCTGGGCGTCGTGCGACTGCACCGAGGCGATCGGGTTCCAGGCGACGCCGGGGCGCGGCGAGAAGTGGCTTTCCAGATGATCGGTGTGCAGCTCGACCAGGCCCGGGATCAGGTAGTCGCCCTGCAGGTCGTCGGCGCCGGGCACCGCCGTTGCGCCGCTGTCGACCGACGCGATCAGGCCGTCTTCGACAGACAGGGTGCCCGTCACGACTTCGTCGCCGAGGACGATACGGGCGTTCGAAAAGATGTGATCCGTCATGGAGCGCCTGACTAGAGGGTCCTCAGATCGCGAGCTTCCGGAGCTGCTGCGAGAGGATATCGATGAGCGAAACGGAGACGACGACGATGATGAGGATCGCCGCCGTTTCTGCATAGTAGAAGCCGCGGATCGACTCAAACAGGATCTGGCCGATGCCGCCGGCGCCGACGATGCCGAGCACCGTCGCGGAGCGCACGTTGGTCTCGAAGCGGTACAGCGAAAACGAAATCCACAGCGGCAGCACCTGCGGCACGACGCCGTAGATGATCTCCTGGAGACGCGTCGCACCGGTGGCGCGGATACCTTCGACCGGGCGCGGGTCGATCGCCTCGACAGCCTCGGAAAACAGCTTGGAGACGATGCCCATGTTGTGGACGAACAGGGCCATGACGCCGGCGAACGGGCCGAGGCCGACTGCGACGACGAAGAGGACGGCGAAGACGATCTCGTTGATGGCGCGGCAAGCATCCATCAGACGGCGTACCGGCTGGACCACCCAGACCGGCGCGATGTTGCTCGACGAGAGGAGCGCGAAGGGAATGCCGAAGACGATCGCCAGAACCGTGCCCCACAGGGCGATCTGGACGGTCAGGATCATCTCCTCGACGTAGTAGTCCCAGTCGTGGAAGTTCGGCGACAGGAAGCCTCTGGCGTATTCGGCCATGTTGCTGGCGTCGGTGAAGAGGTTCACCAGCCGGAACATCTCGGCGGGACCCCAGCTCCAGAGCAGCACGATTGCCAGGCCGCCCCAGACCAGCGTCCGGTAGGCCCAGTCGCCAGCGGTAGCGCGGGGCACCTCGATCGGCGCCTTGTCGGCGGGTCGGGAGATGGTTTCGATTCCAGCAGTCATCGGCGGCTCGAATGTCTTGTTTGCGTGTCGCCTGGACACGGGAAACGGCGGCGCCGGAACAGGGGATCCGGCGCCGCCGCGCTTGTCCGGTCAGTCGCTTACGACTGCGGGATCTTTTCCATCAGGCCTTCGTACTTGGCCTTCTCGGCGGCGAGCTCTTTCAGCTTCGCGGCCTTGTCGTCGGCGGACAGCTTGTCGTCCGAGTTGACCTGGAACTCTTCCTTGGTGATCGCCATGATGCGGATCGGGTAGAGCTGGGCGTCGGAAGACGGCTTGAACGGCGCCCAGGCCAGACCGGCCAGGACTTCGCGGGCCTTCTCGACTTCCTCGGGCGAGCCGAGGCGGCCGTAGGAGAAGAAGAACGTGTAGATCTTGTCCTTGGTCTCCTGGTCGAGATCCTTGCGCCAGACGATCGGGTCGGACGGGATCAGCGGCGACTTCCAGATGACCTTGATCTTCTTGTAGGCGTCCGGGCTGTTCTGCTCGATGCGCGCCATGTTCTCGGTGTTGTTGGTGGCGACGTCGACCTGCTTGTTGGCAACGGCCATCGCGTTGGTTTCGTGATTGGCGTTGCGGACGGTCTTGAAGCACTTCTTCGGATCGACGCCGTTTTTGGCGAAGATGAAGGTGGTCGGGACGAGGAAGCCTGACGTGGAGTTCGGGTCGCCGATACCGAAGTTCAACGAACCGTCGCACTTCAGCACGTCATCGAGCGAGCTGATCGGCGAGTCGGCCGGCGCCAGCAGCAGCGACCAGTAGCCGGGGTTGCCGGTAACGTCGACGGACTGGGCGAAGATCTCGCCGTCCGAGCGATCGACGGCTTCCATGGCCGACTTGTTGCCGAACCAGGCGACCTGCACCTTGCCGAAGCGCATGCCTTCGATGATGCCCGCGTAGTCGGAGGCGAAGAACGGCTTCACCTTGATGCCGGTCTCGGCTTCCATGGCAGCCAGGAAGGGCTCCCACTGGGTCTTCAGGTTCTGGGTCGACTCGGTCGAGATGACGCCGAAGTTGAGTTCGGTCGTCTCCGCGTGGGCGGCGCCGAGCAGCGAGGCGGAGATCGCCGCGGCAGCAAGGCCCTTTACGACAGCGTTCATGGTGTCCTCCATGTGAACAGTCATTATGAACAGGAAACTGGACCGCTTGCGTTATGTGCGGTCACGCGCCGGCGAAGGCGGCTGCCGGCCGCAGGGCGGCCTGCTGGGCGGGTGCCTTTTCCGGGACGTCGGGGAGCACGAGTTCTTCGCTGGCTTCGCCGTAGATCTCGCGCAGGAATTCGTGGGTGAGGGCCTCGCTGGGCCCGTCGTAGGCGACCTCGCCGTCGCGCAGCGCAATCGTTCGCGGGCAGTAGCGGCGGGCGTATTCTACCTGATGCAGGCAGACGACGACGGTGATGCCGTCGTTCTCGTTGATCTCGGCGAGCGTCTGCATGACGCGCTTGGCCGAGGCGGGATCGAGAGAGGCGATCGGCTCGTCGGCGAGCACGATCTTCGCGCCCTGGACCATCGCGCGGGCGATCGCCGCGCGCTGCTGCTGGCCACCGGACAGGGTGGAGGCGCGCTGGCGGGCGGTCTCGGCGATGCCGACGCGGGCAAGCGCCTGCATCGCGGCGAGCATCTCGGCATGGGTGAACAGCCCGAGCGTGCCGCGCAGCGCCGGGATCCGGCCGAGCACGCCGGTGAGCACGTTGGTGAGGACCGACAGGCGGTTGACCAGATTGAATTGCTGGAAGATGACGCCGATGTCGCGGCGAATGTCGCGTGCTTCCGCGCTGAGGCGACCGTCGGCCTGCACCGGGCGGCCGCCCACATGGATCTTGCAGCGGTCGTCGCGGTCGGATTGTATCAGGCCCGCGATGTGGCGGAGGAGGGTCGACTTGCCGGAGCCGGACGCGCCGATAAGAGCCACCATCTCGCCGCTGGCGACGGAGACGGAGATGTTCTTGAGCGCGGGCTTGTTGCGGAACGTCTTGGACAGCCCTTCGACGACAACGTCAGCCACGGGTACCCCCTTGCCTGTTGCGCGGCCCTGTCGTTGGTGCTTCCGGCTTTCCGGCCCCGGTGCAGTGACAGTGTCTCCGGACCGGATCGAATGCCGATTTCCATTAGGCCACGGTCGAGGCTTAGCGGGCGTATATGACGGCTGTTTTGCTCTTAAGCGTCAGTTTCATGACAATCCGGAGAGCAGGATTATTCAAGTATTTCCGGGGGTTCGCCGCTCCCTGCGGCGACGTGCCGGGATTGACTTTGGGGAAAAGTGACGGGAAACCGAAATCCCGTCGCCGAATTGGAGAAAAGGTCGGTAGCGTATGAAACGTCTCTACCATTCGGCGGCTTTCGATCCGTCTCTCCCGGTGGGAAGCTACTGGGAAGAATCGGCCCCGCCGCTCCCCGTCGAGACCCCGAAGCTGGTGTCGGACACGACCTGCGAGGTGGCGGTGATCGGGGCCGGATTCACCGGTCTGTCCGCCGCCCTGCACCTCGCCCGCGACCATGGAGTCGACGTGCGTGTCCTCGACATGGGGGAACCCGGATGGGCAGCGTCCGGCCGCAACGGCGGCTTCTGCTGCCTCGGCGGGACGAAGGCGTCCCATGAGACCCTGGCGAAACGACATGGAGTCGACGAGGCCCGGCGCTTCGCCAGGGCCCAACTCGCCGCCATCGACCTCGTCCGTGACCTGATGCACAGCGAGGACATCGACGTCGATGCGTTCGGCGAGGGCGAATACGAGGTCGCCCATACGCCGCGCCATGTCGATGGTCTCCGCGCCGAAATCGACAGGATGAAGGCGATCTACGGCTTGGAGCCGCGGATCGTTCCGAAGGAGGACCTGCGGCAGGCGGGAACCGCGATGGGCGGTGCGGAAGCCGCGCTCTTCGTGCCCGTCGGCTTCGGACTGCACCCGATGAAGTACGTTCGCGGGCTGTGCGCGGCGGCCGTCCGGCGCGGTGCGAGGGTGCACGGCCATAGCGCGGTGACCGGCTGGAAGAAGGCCGATGGCTGGCACCACCTGACGACGCCCGGCGGCACGGTCCGGGCGAAGACGGTGATCGTCGCGACCAACGGCTACACGCCCGAGGGCCTTCATCCGGGCATGGACGGCCGGGCGCTTCCGGCGCTGACGAACATCATCACGACGCGGCCGCTCACCGAGGCCGAACGCGAGGCACAGGGCTGGACCACGCCGGTCCCCGCCTATGACAGCCGCATCCTGCTGCATTACTTCCGGCTGTTGCCGGATGGCCGGTTCCTGCTCGGCGCGCGTGGCGGACTGGACGCCGGGCCGGAAAGCGTCGCGGCGATGAAGGCGCACATGATCGGGCGGCTGCAGGCGATGTTCCCCGATTGGGGCGACGTCGGGATCAGTCACTTCTGGCGCGGATTTGTCTGTCTCGCCGCGGATCTCGTTCCCCACGTCGCGCGGATGCCCGACGATGGCAGCGTCATCCAGGCGCTCGCCTATCACGGCAACGGTGTCTCGATCGGCACGTGGTCGGGGCGGGCGGCGGCGCAGCTTGCCGCGCGCGCGGCACCGGACACCGAGATCGTTCCCGCCGTCGCGGGCCAGCCGATGCCGAAGTTTCCGCTGCCGGGTCTGCGCACCCTCTATCTGCGCGGCGCCTATGCAACATACTGGCTGAAAGACGAGCTGCTCTAGGCCACGGCGCTTTTCCGGTCGCCCGGCGGCGCGTAGAAGATGCGGCTCATCGCGGGGCTCGGCCCCGAACCTGCTCGGGGGCGGCGATGGTCGAAGCCTATATCCTCTGCGGCACGCCGCGTACCGGAAGCACGCTGCTCTGCGATCTCCTGGCGTCGACGAAACGCACGGGATATCCGGATTCCTACTTTCGCCGCGTCGACATCGCCGAATGGGCCGAGGCGTGGGGCGTGCCGGGACCCGACGTGACGGGCGAGGCCGCGTTCGAGGCGGCCTATCTCGCCGCCGCGATCCGGGCCGGCAAGGGCGGGACGCCGATCTTCGGCTTGCGGCTGATGCGCGAGAATCTCGAAGAGCTGTCGGCGATCCTCGACCGGATCCATCCCGGGCTGCCGTCAGACAGGGCCCGCTTCACGGCCGCCTTCGGCGAAACGCTCTACCTGCATCTGTCGCGCGAGGACACGCTGGCGCAGGCGATCTCGCTGGTGAAGGCGCAGCAGACCGGTCTGTGGCATGTCGCGCCGGATGGCACCGAGATCGAACGGGTCGGTCAGCCGAAGGAGCCCGAGTACGATTTCGCGCGGCTGCGGCGCGAGGTCCTCGAACTCGAAGGCTACGACAAGGCCTGGAACACCTGGTTTGCCGCGCAGGGCATTACACCGCTTCGGATCGGCTACGAAACGCTCGCCGCCGATCCGGCCGGAGAACTGATCCGCATTTGCGAGGCGCTCGGCGTCGCGGCGCCGGATGTCGATACGATCAGACCTGGTGTCGCGAAGCTGTCGGACGAGATCAGTCTCGACTGGAAGCGGCGGTACGAGGCGGATCTCGCGCCGGGTTGAGAGTGGCCTGTCTCTGACCGTCAGCCCATCTCGGCGGCTATCGGTTCGTAGCGATCGAGAAACGCCTCGGCGTCCAGCGTGCGGAAATCCTCCAGCGCGGTGCGTAGCCGGTCGTGCGGCCAATCCCACCAGGCGAGCGCGTCCATCCGCGCGCCGGTCTTTTCGGTAAAGCGCCGCTTGATCGTCTTCGCCGGGACGCCGCCGACGATGGTGTAGGCTTCGACATCCTTGGAGACGACCGCACCGGCGCCGATGACCGCGCCGTTGCCGATCGAAACGCCGGGCAGGATTGTCGCGCCGTGGCCGAGCCAAACGTCGTGGCCGATCGTTACCGCATTCTCGCGCCGCCAGTCGAAGAACGCCGTCTCCGTCTCCGCGTCCTCGAAATAGTCCGCGGCCCGATAGGTGAAGTGATGCAGGGTCGCGCGCCAGACGGGATGGTTGGTCGCGTTGATGCGCGCGTGGCTGGCGATGTTGACGAACTTGCCGATGGTCGCCGCCCACACCTCGCACTCGCGCATCAAGTAGGAGTAGTCGCCGATCACGATTTCCGCGACGTGGCAGCGCTCCGCGATCTCCGTGTAGCGGCCGAGCGTCGAGTCGGTCACGACGGCGGTTTCGTGAACGAGCGGTTTTTCGGACAATCGGGTCATCGGGATATTCTCAGGCCGCGGCCCGGACGTCGAACGTCTTGACGTCGACGGCGCGGTCGCAGACCGCATCGCGAACCTCTACGTCGTGGAATATCCCGAGCATGGCGGTTCCGGTAGCCTTGCGCTCCCGGATCAGGTCGACGACGACGTCGCGGTTGGCCGCATCCAGCGAGGCGGTCGGCTCGTCGAGGATCAGGATCGGATGCTCGGCGATCAGGCCGCGGGCGATGTTCACGCGCTGCTGCTCGCCGCCCGAAAATGTCGCCGGCGGCAGCGACCACAGGCGTTCCGGCAGGTTGAGACGCTGCAGCAGACCGGCGGCGCGGTCCTTCGCCTCGGAGGTGGAGGTTCCCAGCGCGCGCAGCGGTTCGGAGACGACGTCGATGGCGGCGACGCGCGGCACGGCGCGCAGGAACTGGCTGACATAGCTGATCGTGCGGCGGCGCAAGTCCAGAACCCGCCGCGGCGATGCCGACGCCATGTCGTAGATCTTGTCGCCATCGACGACCAGGATCTGGCCCTCGTCGGCAAGGTAGTTGCCATAGATCATGCGCAGGATCGTGCTCTTGCCCGCGCCGGACGGACCGGTCAGCGCGATGCATTCGCCCTGCGCGACCGCGAGTTCGACGCCGGCAACGACCGGGATCGGGACGCCGCCCTGCAAATGCATCACGAAGGTCTTGCCGACCCCGGACAGGCACAGGCGCATGGTCATGGCAGAAGTCCTTTGCGGGCTGAGACCCGGACGCGCGGTCCCCGGCCGGATGCGATGGCCGGGCGCGTTCCGTGGCGGTGCGAGCGGTAGTGGTAGCAGCAGGTATCGGCGGCCTCGTCGAAGCCGGCGGTGCCGCCAATCGCCGGTGCGCCGGCCATGCAGTCGGGCGTGGCGGCCGGATCCACGGCGTTCGGCAGGCGGCGGGGCGCTGTGTCGGTCGCGTGTGCCACGCGGATCTCGACGACCGGGCCGGCCGTCGATGCCTTCAGCGGGAAGAACCGGATGTTCGCGAACGGATCTGTCATCGCCTCGTCCTCACGGCTGCAGGACGGAGGAGACGAGAAGCTGCGCGTAGGCGCTGTGCGGATCGTCGAGAACCTGATCGGTCAGCCCGGTCTCGATCACCTCGCCCTGGCGCATGACCATCAGCCGGTGCGAGATCAGCCGGGCGACCGCGAGGTCGTGCGTGACCAGGATCGCCGACAGCCCCAACTCCGACACGAGGCCGCGCAGCAGGTCGAGCAGGCGCGCCTGCACCGACACGTCCAAGCCACTGGTCGGCTCGTCCATGAAAACCAGGCGGGGGCCGGTGACCAGGTTGCGGGCGATCTGCAGGCGCTGGCGCATGCCGCCGGAGAATGTGTCGGGCCGGTCGTCGATCCGGTCCTGGGCAATCTCGACGCGCTCCAGCCAGTCGAGTGCCTCGCCGCGGATGGTGCCGTAGTTGCGCGCACCGACGGCCATCAGCCGCTCGCCGACATTGCCGCCGGCCGAAACCGTCATGCGCAGGCCGTCGCGGGCATCCTGGTGGACGAAACCCCAGTCGGTGCGGGCGAGGAAGCGGCGTTCCGCCTCGCTCATCGAGAAGATGCCGCGCATCTGGCCGTCGCGCATCCGGTACTCGACGACGCCGGCCGTCGGCGTCAGCCGGCCGGACAGGCAGTTGAGCAGCGTCGTCTTGCCGGACCCGGACTCCCCGACGATGGCCAGCACCTCGCCCGGCCAGAGGTCGAACGACACGTCCCGGCAGCCGGTCCGGCTTCCATAAAATCGCGATATCCCGCTGACGCGCAGCAGGGGCGTTTCGTCGTCCTGGGTGGCGGCATGCGGCATGTCAGGCCTCCGCGGGCTTCATCGCCCGCTGCTCTTCGCAATGGGCGGAATCGGAGCACACGAACATGCGGCCGCCCGTATCGTCGGTGATGATCTCGTCGAGATAGACGCCGGTCGATCCGCACAGCGCGCAGGGCTGCGAGAAGCTCTGCACCTCGAAGGGATGGTCCTCGAAATCGAGGTTGTCGACCCTGGTGTGCGGAGGAATCGCGTAGATGCGCTGCTCGCGGCCGGCGCCGAACAGCATCAGGGCGTCTGATCCGTTCAGCTTCGGATTGTCGAATTTCGGGATCGGCGAGGGGTCCATCACATAGCGGCCGTCGACCAGCACCGGATAGGCGTAGGTCGTGGCGATATGGCCGTGGCGGGCGATGTCCTCGTACAGCTTCACGTGCATGATCCCGTATTCCTCGAGCGCGTGCATCTTGCGCGTCTCGGTCTCGCGCGGCTCGAGGAAGCGCAGCGGCTCGGGGATCGGCACCTGGAAGACGAGCACCTGGTCTTCGGTGAGCGGCTTTTCGGGGATGCGGTGGCGGGTCTGGATCACCGTCGCGTCTTCGGTGCGCGTCGTCGTCTCGACACCGGCGGTGCGCGCGAAGAAGCCGCGGATCGACACTGCGTTGGTGGTGTCGTCGGAGCCTTGGTCGATCACCTTCAGCGTGTCGTCGGGACCGATCACCGCCGCCGTCACCTGCACGCCGCCGGTGCCCCAGCCGTAGGGCATCGGCATCTCGCGGCTGGCGAACGGAACCTGATAGCCAGGGATGGCGATACCCTTCAGGAGCGCCCGGCGGATCATCCGCTTCGTCTGCTCGTCGAGATAGGCGAAGTTGTAGGTGGTTTCCGTCGTCATTTGCGCGATCCGGTTAGCGCAATCGCAAGAAAGGCGGCGTAGCCTTCCACGGTCTTCGAGCGGAGCGATCGCCGATGGAATGCGCCATCGATAATCTGACTTGTATGCCGATCTGGGCCTTGATCGCCCTGCTGGCCGCGGTCGCGTGCGTCGGCTGTTTCCTGATGGTCTGGATCTTGCCGGACGATATGTGCGGGCCGGGCGGGTGGCTGATCGATACCAACGAACCGCTCCTGGGCTTCAACTGGGGTAACGGCGAAGATGGCCCCTTCGGTGATGGCGATGGAGGCGGCGACGGCGGCGACTGAGTTCATTCGGCCGCCTCCCGGGCATCGACGTTTCCACCCGTCGTCGCTTTCCCCACCTCGCCGCGCATGCGGCGAACGAGTTCCAGCTCGGCCTGAAAATCCACGTAGTGCGGCAGTTTCAGGTGCTCGACGAAGCCGGTGGCGCGGATGTTGTCGGCGTGCGACAGGACGAATTCCTCGTCCTGCGCCGGCGCGGTCTTCTCCTCGCCGAGTTCCTCCCAGCGCAGCGCCCGGTCGACGAGGGCCATCGACATCGCCTTGCGCTCGGACTGGCCGAAGACGAGGCCATAGCCGCGGGTGAATTGCGGCGGCTCCTTGGCCGAGCCCTTGAACTGGTTGACCATCTGGCACTCGGTGACGGTGATGCGTCCGATCGGGACGGAGAAGCCGAGTTCCTCGGCGAAGACCTCGACCTCGACCTCGCCGATGCGGATCTCGCCGACGAAGGGATGCGAGCGCGCGTAGCCGCGCTGGGTCGAATAGCCGAGCGCCAGCAGGAACCCCTCGTCGCCGCGCGCCAGCGCCTGCAGGCGCAGCGATCGGTCGGCCGGAAATTCCAGCGGCTCGCGGGTCAGGTCGCTGATTTCGGCATCGGGGTCGGATTGCGGATCGGGCTCGATGAGGCCTTCGCCGCCGAGCAGGTCGGTGACGCGGGGCACCGGGCCGGCATGTGCCTCGCCGCTCTCGGGGGCGTCCGGTTCGAAGCCGTCTGCAAGCGACGGCTCGAGCAGCCGGTGGGTGTAGTCGAAGGTCGGCCCGAGAAGCTGGCCGCCGGGCAGGTCCTTGTAGGTTGCCGAGATGCGGCGGCGGATGCGCATGTCGCCGGTGTCGACCGGATTGGAATAGCCGAAGCGGGGCAGGGTGGTGCGATAGGCGCGGATCAGGAAGATCGCCTCGATCAGGTCTCCGCGCGCCTGCTTCACCGCCAGCGCCGCGAGGTCGCGGTCGTAGAGCGAGCCTTCCGCCATCACCCGGTCGACGGCGAGCGCGAGCTGTTCGGCGATCTGCGACAGGGTGATGTCCGGGACCGAGCGGTCCCCGCGCCGTTCGTCGGCGAGGAGCCGATGGGCGTTGCGGATGGCCGTCTCGCCACCCTTCACCGCGACGTACATGGGTCAGGCTTCCTCGGTTTCTGAATTGGAGGCGGTTTCTGATTCGGGGGCGGTTTCGGCGACGCGGGTCGAGCGCGGCAGCGCGACGATCCGGCCTTCAGCGGTGAAGATCACGTCGACGCCGCGCGGAAACAGCGCGTGGTTGGCCGCCGCCTGTCCGGCAAAGCCGAGCGGCAGCGGATGGGCGGCGAGCGCGGCGGTGTCGCGGATGCCCGGTCCCGTCAGGCTCAGCGTCTCCGGGCCTTCCAGGGTCTCGACCGCGATGACGATCGTCGTCGAGTGATCGGGGAATTCCGCCGTTCCCTGCCGGAACGCGGCGAGGACCGGCATCCTGGCGGGGTCGGCGATAAGGGCAAAGTCGGCCTCGTTCGGCTCCGCGACGATGGGGGCACCGGTGTGGAAGCGCAGCCACTCGGAAACCGCCGGGACGGTGGCGAGGGCCGGACCGAGCCAGACCGGCGTCTCGTGGTCGAACAGGGTCAGGGCGATCGCGCCGGCCTCCGGCGACAGGGGGGCGGGCGGAGCGGTTTCGGCCGCGATCCCGACGATCTTGCCCGGCCGCGCCATTGCATCCATCACCGCCCGAAACGTCGACTGGGCGGCGAAGACCGGTTCGGCGAATCCGCCGGACAGAGCCGCCGGCGTCGGTGCGTGCCGGGTCATTCCTCATCCTCTCCGCGGACCATCGTGAAGAAATCGACCTTGGTCGCGGCGGTGCGGTCCGCGGTCGCCTTGTCCTCTGCGGCGCGGGCGGCGAGCGCCGGCGCGACGACGATCTCCTCGATCTCGGCGCGCCGGTCGTCGCGCTGCCACAGCGCATCGATCAGGGCGGCGAGCCGGGCCTTCTCGGCGTCGCGCCCCATGATCCAGGCGAAGCCGGCCTCGCCGGTCTCCAGCGAGACGGCACAGCGGGTGACCGTCACCTCGCCGAGGTTGAACGGCGCCCCGCCGCCGCCGGCGCGGCCGTGCACCATGACGAGGCCGGCCTCCGGCTTGCGCAGCCATGACCAGCCGGGACGGGCGGCGATGCGGTCCCAGGCCTCTTCCAGGAAGCCGCGTTCGGCGGCCGCAATGGCGCTCATCGCGCGCCGGCGCGGCCCGGTGTCCGATTGCGGCTGATCGTGCGAGCCGCTGCTCATTCGCTCATGTCCATCCGTTTCCCGACCTTCGCGCTTTCGCATCCGGTCCGGCGGGGCTGCAATTTTCGGTAGACCGTGTGACTCAAGTTGTCTATTTATCTAGACAAGCATGCATCTGATAACGGTTTCAAGTGACATCTCTATGACGAGCGAAAAGTCGGTTCTGCGCGGGGACGGCGTCGCACTGTGGCGGCGGATTGCGGACGTTCTGCGGCAGGAGATCGCCTCGGGCGTGCACCCGAAAGGAGAACGTATTCCGTCCGAATCCGAACTCGCGAGCCGCTTCGGCGTCAACCGGCACACGGTGCGGCAGGCGTTGTCGTCGCTGTCCCGGGACGGGCTGGTGAAGGCCGAGCAGGGCCGCGGGACGATCGTCACGGGAACGACACTCGACTATCCGATCGGTCCGAGAACCCGGTTTTCGGAAATCGTATCGGACCAGGCCCGGTCGCCGTCCGGCCGGCTCATCGCCGCGAGCGAGGTCGAGGCCGACGTGGATATCGCCGCGGCCCTCGATCTGGCGCGGGGCGAGCGGGTTCTGAGGATGGAGAGCCTCCGGGCGGCCGACGGCGTGCCGCTCAACATCGCGACGAGCTGGTTTCCGGCGCAGCGGCTGCCGGGCTTCGTCGCCCACTATGCCGAGACCGGGTCGATCACTCAGGCGCTGCGGCAGTGCGGGGTGGCGGACTACAGCCGCCGCGAGACCCGGGTCACTGCCCGACTGGCCGATACCCAGGACGCGCTCGCCCTGATGGCCGAGCCCGGCGCGCCGCTGCTCGTGACCGAGAGCGTCAACGTCGATCCCGACGGCCGACCGATCCAGTATTCGATCGCCCGCTTCGTCGCCGACCGCGTTCAGATCGTCGTCAAGAGCTGAGCCGGGCCGCCCGGACTGCGCGGGCCGCGGCGGCCTGGATGTGACGCCGCGCCCTATCGACGCGGTCCCGGCCGTTTGCCACACTGTCCTCCCGCTCGACGACTCCTGAGGTGAGGGAAGGGATCTGGTCCATGCCGGAAACCGCCGAAGACACGCCGCCGACCGCTCCCCTTTCCGCCGACCGCCTGTACCGTGCGGCCGACCTGTCCGGTCTCGACTTCGCGACGACCGCGGACCTTGAACCCGTCACCGGGCTGATCGGCCAGGGTCGCGCGCTGGGGGCGATCGCCGCCGGCACCGGTATCGCGCGGCAGGGCTTCAACCTGTTTGCGATCGGCCCTGTCGGCAATCTCACGCGCAAGGCCGTGGAAGAGGCCCTGAGGGACGCGGCGGCCGGGCGGCCGGCGCCGTCGGACTGGGTCTACGTCAACAATTTCAAGGAGCCCCACAAGCCGGTGGCGATCGCCCTGCCGGCGGGCCGCGCACCGCAGTTCCGCGATGCCATGCGCGGGCTGATCGAGGCGCTGAAGACGGCGATCCCGGCAGTGTTCCAGAGCGAGGAGTACCAGGTTCGCCGCGGCGCCATCGACGAGGCGTTCCAGAAGAAGCAGGCCGAGGCCTTCGCCGACCTGCAGGCGAAGGCGAGCGGGCAGAACATCGTCATCGTGCGGACCCCGATGGGCTTTGCATTGATGCCTGCAAAGGACGGCGAGGTGATCCCGCCCAACGAGTTCAGCGCGCTGCCGGCCGACGAGCGCGAGCACATCCAGGGCCAGATCGAGGTGCTCGAAAAGGACCTCGAGCATATCATCCACCGGATCCCGCAATGGGAGAAGGAACGGCGCGACGAGATCCGCAGGGTCAACAGCGAGACGGCGGAGGTTGCCGTCGAGCAGCCGATCGCCGAGGTGCTGGAGGCCGTCGGCGACCTTGAACGCGTCGCTGGGCATGTCGACACGGTGCGCGCCGACCTGATCGACAACATCAACCTGTTCATCGCCCAGGCGGCGGCTGCCGAGCAGGCGGAGATGCCAGACGAGATGATCGGCGGGCCGTTCGACCGGTACGAGGTCAACGTGCTGGTCACGCAGGAGACGGCGGACGGGCAGGACGGTTCCGGCGGGGCGCCTGTCATCGAGGAACTGCACCCGACCCTGCCGAACCTGACCGGGCGCATCGACCACATCGCGCGGCAGGGCGTGCTGGTCACCAACTTCCGGCAGATCAAGCCCGGCGCCCTGCACAGGGCGAATGGCGGCTACCTGATGCTCGACGCGCGCAGCCTGTTGTCGGAAGGGTTCAGCTACCAGGCGCTGAAGCGCGCGCTCAGGCAGAAGCAGATCGTCATCGAGGACGCCGGCCGGCTGATCGGCATGTCGAGCACGATCTCGCTGGAGCCGGATCCGATCCCGCTCGACGTCAAGGTCGTGCTGTTCGGCGACAGGATGCTCTATTACCTGCTGTCGTCGCTGGATCCCGATATCGGCGAGCACTTCAAGGTGGTCGCGGATTTCGAGGACGACGTCGAGCGGTCGCCGGAAAACGAAGCGGTCCTGGCGCGCTTTGTCGCCGCGATCCTGGCGCGGGAGGAGATGCGGCCGATGGAGCGTGACGGCGTCGGGCTCGTTCTCGACCACGCCGCGCGCCTTGCCGGCGATTCCGGCAAGCTGACCCTGATGGTCGACGCGATCCGAGACGTGCTGGCGGAGGCGGACTACCGGGCGGCAGAGGCCGGTCGGGACACGATCGCGCGCCAGGACGTGCGCACCGCGCTCGACGAACGCATCCGCCGCAACGCCCGCCTGCGCGACAGGGCGCAGGAGCAAATCCTGGACGGCGTGGCGCTGATCGATACGGATGGCGCCCGCACCGGCCAGATCAACGGGTTGAGCGTGCAGTCGCTTGGCGGCTTCTCCTTCGGCCGGCCGACGCGCATCACCTGCCAGGTGACGCCGGGCACCGGAAAGGTAGTCGACATCGAGCGCGAGGTAGACCTGGGCGGACCGATTCATTCCAAGGGCGTGCTGATCCTGTCGGGCTTCCTGACCGGACGGTTCGCCACCTCGATCCCGATGTCGCTGTCGGCGAGCCTCGTGTTCGAGCAGTCCTATGGCGGGGTGGACGGCGACAGCGCCTCGTCGGCCGAGCTCTACACGCTGCTGTCGGCCATTGCGGAAATCCCTTTGCGCCAGGACCTGGCGGTGACAGGCTCGGTCAACCAGCATGGCGACGTGCAGGCCATCGGCGGGGTCAACGAGAAGATCGAGGGCTTCTTCGACATCTGCAAGGCGCGCGGGCTGACGCGCAAACAGGGCGTGCTGATCCCTGCGTCCAATGTCCGCCATCTGATGCTGCGCGAAGACGTGGTCGAGGCCTGCAGGGAGAGGGATTTCGCGGTCTACCCGGTCGCCAGCATCGACGAGGGCATCGCGCTGCTGACCGGCAGGCCTGCCGGGACGCGCGGAGCGGACGGGCGCTATCCCGAGGGGTCGGTCTATCGGGCGGTCGAGGACAGGCTGCAGCGCTTCGCCGCGATCCGCCGCAGCTTCGGCCGGGGCGGTGAACCGGGCGATGAACCGGGGGGCGGACCGGGGATCGCCTCATGACGGCGCGCTTCGCCTACAAGCGGGTGGTCGTCGGGATCGATCATTGTGCGCCCGACCGGGAGACCGTGCGCGCCGCGGCCGAGCTTGCCGGGCTGATGCGGCTCGACCTGATGGGCCTGTTCATCGCGGATCCGGGACTGCTCGGGCTCGCCGGACGTCCGGGCGCGCGGGAGTTCCAGGTCCTGGCGAAGCGATGGCAGCCGCTCAGCGCGGAGGGACTGTCGCGTGACATCGAACTGAGCGCGCTGTCGGCGCGCCGCGCCATCGATGCCGCTGCCAGGGCGTCCGGCGTTCGCGCCCGCTTCGAGACCGTCCAGGCGGCTGTCCGCGAGGCCATCCGCGCGGCCTCGCAGTCAAGCGATATCGTCATCGTCGCGGAGCCGCACAATCCGGTGGACCGCGCCATCGCGCCGTTCCCGCAACTCGTTCGCGCCGCCGTCGAGTCGGCGGCGACGGTTCTGTTCCTGCCGCGACGCCTTGTGCGCAGCCGCGGACCCGTGCTGGCGATCGCGACGTCGGCGGCCGATCCGGGCATTGCCGTCGCGGCGGCCATCGCGTCGGCTGCAGGGGAGGGCCTTGTGGTCATCGAGGCGTTCGAGCGCACCACGGCTGAGGCCGGCGAAGGCCCGGATCCGGCAAGCGAAGCCGGCGTGTCCGTCGGTCGCCTGACCGTTGCCCGCAGCGCGCTTGCGGACATCCGGGCGCTCTCGTCGGCGCTCGGCGGGGTGGGCGAACGCATGATCGTCGTTACTCGGGGTGCGTTTGGCGAGGCCGATGGCGCGCACCCCGCCGACCTGGCGTCGCTTTGCGGGGTTCCGGTCCTCATGGTCGAACCGGCCGGCGATAGCGACACGGCCCCCTGAGCCCGGGCGCCGCGCGCGTTGACCCCGCGCGCAAACCGTGTGTTTCCCGATGTTTCCGGCTCGTTTAAAGTGCCGGCACGTGACCCTTGGGCATTTCGCCCATTTTTCGCGGAAAACCGGAGATTTCGATGAAGGCCATTTTCGGCCCGGCCGTTACGGCAACCCTGATCGCTGCGCTTCTGGTGGGACCTGCTCCGGCGCAGGAGGTCACCTCCGGCGTCAAGCCGGGCTTCGGTCCGATGATCATTGGCGACAGCCCGAAGCGTCCGGACGATGCCGGCTTGCTGGCCCAGGCTGTCGGCGATATAGACGGCGATGGCCGCGACGAACTGGTCGTCGGTCTCGGCCATTATCCGCCGCAGTCGAACCAGTCCGAGAAGATTGTGATCCTGTCGCCGGACCGATCCGGCAAGATGTCGGAAGCGACCAAGGCATTCGTCTCCACGCCGCCGTCCTTCACGCATCCGCGTTCGATCCAGATGAAGGACCTGAATGGCGACGGCAAGATGGATGTGTTCGTCGCCGCTCACGGCTACGACCAGGATCCGTTCCCGGGCGAGAAAAACGCGCTGTTGATGTCGCGCAAGAGCGGCAAGCACGAGGTGGTGAAGAAGGGCTTCCCTAAGTTCAGCGACTTCACCCACGGCGCTGCGCTCGGCAACGTGAACGGCGACAGGTACGGCGACGTCTATGTCGGCAACGGCAACGGCCAGTCGAAATATTCGCGCCCCTTCCTGCTGCTCGGCAAGAAGGGCAACAAGGTGTCGCTGTCGCGCCAGCTCTCGGACGAGGTTCTCGGCGACGACACCTACTATTCCGCCGCCGCCCTGGCCGATCTGAACGGCGATGGCCTGGACGACCTGATCCTCGGGTCGAACGGAACCGGCGACAAGAATGACCTGCAGCGCAACGTCGTCTACTTCAACCACGGCAGGAAGCAGATCTTCCGGACCGGCAAACCCGACGTTCTGCTGCCCTGGGGGCGCTACGGCGGCGGCACGAACACCGTCGACATCCGCACCCTGGACGTGAACAGCGACGGGCTGACCGATATCCTGATGGCTCAGCACGGCAACGTGCCGAATTTCCACGGCTACGGGATGCAGCTCCTGGTCAATCTGGGCAAGGGCAAATTCCGGGACGAGACGAAGAAGCGCCTTGGCGGCATCATCAAGGATGAGGACGGGAAGTTCCTCAACCACCTGATGCCGGCCGATTTCTTCGGCGACGGCCATCCCGACCTCGTCACGTTCGGCAGTGTCGGCGATCACGCCGCGCCGGTATTTTACATCAACGACGGCTCGGGCAAGTTCAAGCGCTACGACCGCAGCCTGTTCATGTCGGACGACGACTCCTACCTGTTCCACGGCATGGCGCTGCCGGGAGACGTCAACGGCGACGGACTGAGCGACATCATCAACATGTCGTTTGGAACCGGCGACTTCGGCGTCGCAACGTTCATCAATCAGGGCCCGGTCGGTGCCGCTAAGGGGCCGTCGATCGTGCGCCAGCCGCAGAAGAAGACGGTCGCCAGGAAGGGCCAGCCGGTCCGGCTTTCCGTTTCGGCGAAGGGATCGCGGCCGCTGAGCTACGCCTGGACGAAGAACGGCAAGCCGGTCAGGGGCAACGGTCCCGTGCTGGAGATCGGCAAGGCGAAGAAGAACAAGGCCGGCAAGTACCGCGTCACCGTGTCGAACGACGCCGGCACGGTATCGAGCAAGACGGTCAGGCTTTCGGTGAAGTAGCGCGCTGCCTCAGCCGATGACGCGCAGGCGGATGCCGGGCGGTACCGAGGCGGTCGCGAGCGGGATCGCCGGACAGGCGGCGGCTGGAATCGCCGGGACGGCATAGGCGAGGACCGTCGCTGCCTGCGTGCCGGAACATGCTGCACGGTGCCGCGACACCGTGCACGATCGCGACGCGGGTCAGGCCGGCGGCCAGGCTTCCACGCCCCGATGCGGCTTCAGCATTGAGAAACAAAGCGTTTACCAAGCCCGATGACATAACGGAAACCTCTGCCGGGTACGCTTTGCGGTGCGTGCGGGCTTCGCACAGGCCGCGAATGGGAAGGTGATGGACATGAAGACGCTCAACACGAAAGTCTGCGTCGTGGGCGGCGGACCGGCCGGTGTCATGCACGGGCTGCTGCTGGCGCGCGCCGGTGTCGAGGTCACGGTGCTGGAAAAGCATGCCGACTTCTTCCGCGATTTTCGCGGCGACACGATCCATCCCTCGACGATGGAACTGATGCACGAACTCGGCGTGCTCGACGATTTCCTGAAGATCCCGCACCAGAAGACGTCGACCGTCGAGATGCGCTTCGGCGATTACGACGCCACGGTTGCGGACTTCTCGCACCTGCATACCCAGGCGAAGTTCATCGCCATGATGCCGCAGTGGGACTTCCTCAACTTCATGGCCGATTTCGGCAAGCGCTATCGCACCTTCGACCTGCGCATGGAGACCGAGGCGACCGGCATTATCGAGGAAGGCGGGCGCATCGTCGGCGTCAGCGCGACGTCGCCCGAAGGCCCGCTCGAGATCCGCGCCGACCTGGTGGTCGCCGCCGACGGACGCCATTCGACGATCCGCGACGTCACCGGCGACTTCAAGGTCGAAGAACTCGGCGCACCGATGGACGTGCTGTGGTTCCGCCTCTCGCACAAGGACAAGGACCCCTGGACCACCACATTCTTCTTCGAGGCCGGCCATCTGGCGATCCTGCTCGACCGCGGCGACTACTGGCAGGTCGCCTACGTGATCCCCAAGGGCCGTTTCGACGCGATCAAGGAGAAGGGCCTTGCCGCCTTCCACAAGGGGCTGACGGATATCGCGCCGTTCCTGGAAGACCGGATGAGCGAACTGGCGGACTGGGACCACATCAAGCTGCTGTCCGTCCAGGTGGACCGGCTCGATCGCTGGCACAGGCCGGGCCTGCTCCTGATCGGTGACGCCGCCCATGCCATGTCGCCGATCGGCGGCGTCGGCGTGAACCTTGCGATCCAGGATGCGGTGGCGGCGGCGAACATCCTCGCGAAGCCGCTGCGCGAGGGGACCCTGAGCGAAGAGACCCTCGCCGCCGTGCAGGCGCGCCGGGAATTCCCGGTGCGGATGACGCAGAAGCTGCAACTGATGATCCAGAACCACGTGATCAGCCCGGTGCTGAGCGAGGACGACGATCTGAAGCCGCCGCTTCCCGTTCGACTCGCGGACAGCTTCCCGCCGCTCCGGCGGCTGCCGGCGCACATGATCGGGCTCGGCGTCCGGCCGGAACATGTCGAGACGCCGGAGGACCGGACCGCGCTGAAGGACGGGTCGAAGGCGGCCTGACGCGGCGTTCCCGGTCAGGCCGGGTCGTCGATCAGCGTCCGGGCCAGTTTGAGGGCCGCGGCGAAGTCCTGCGCAAGGTGGACGCCGTCGCCCGGATGCAGGATGTGCATGCCAATCAGCGTGCGTTTCGGACCCCGCTGTAATCCGCAGACGATGACCTTCGTCTTGTGGCGGCGGGCATGGTTCAGGAACTCGCGGAACCGGGCCGAGCCGCTGGAATCGATCAGCGGCACGTCGCGCATGCGCACGATATAGACCCGCGGCGGCGTGCCGATCCGGTCCATGACGTCGGCAAGGCGGTTGGCGACGCCGAAGAACAGGGGCCCGCGCATCTGCAGCACCTGGATATCGGGCGGCAGGTCTTCCAGCGCGATCCGCCTGGCGCGCCGCGCCTCCGCCGCCGTCTCGTCCTCGTCGGTCTCGACGATCGTCACCCCCGGCTGGCCGATGGCGACGACCTCGCTCATGCGGTGCATGAACAGGATCGCGGCCATCACCACTCCGACCTCGATGGCGACGGTCAGATCGACCATCACCGTCAGGCCGAATGTCGTCAGGAGGACCAGCCGGTCGCCCCATGGGGCCGACAGCAGCTGCCGGAAGCGTTCGACCTCGCTCATGTTCCAGGCGACGATCACGAGAACGGCGGCAAGACTCGCCAGCGGGATGTAGGAGGCGAGCGGGGCCGCCACCAGCATGAAGGCCAGCAGGAACACCGCGTGCAGCATCCCCGATACCGGGGTGCGGGCGCCGGAGCGGATATTGGTGGCGGTCCGTGCGATGGCGCCGGTGGCGGGCAGGCCGCCGACCAGCGCGGAAGCGGCGTTGGCGGCGCCTTGGGCGACCAGTTCGCAGTTCGAGCGGTGACGGCGCCCGGTCATGCCGTCGGCGACCATCGCCGAGAGCAGCGACTCGACGCCTGCGAGGAAGGCGATCGTGAAGGCGCTCGGCAGCAGCTCGACGATGCGGTCGATGCTTATCTCCGGCAGGCGCGGCGCCGGGATCGAGGCGGCAATGCCGCCGAAGCGCGACCCGATCGTATCGACGGAAACGCCCGAGACCGCGACGACGAGCGAGGCCAAGACGACCGCGATGAGGAAGCCCGGCACCTTCGGCGCGAACCGGCGCAGCACGATGATGAGGGCGAGCGCGCCGCCGGCGATGACGAGGGACGGGATGTCGACGGTGTCGCGGGCGAGCCAGAACGCATGCCACTTGTCGACGAACTCGGCCGGGACCTCGTCCATGGACAGGCCGAACAGATCCTTGATCTGGCTGGAAAAGATGATCACCGCGATGCCGGCGGTGAAGCCGGTGACGACCGAGTCCGGGATATACTTGATCCAGGTGCCGAAGCGGGCGAACCCGGCGGCGATCAGGATGATCCCGGCCATCAGCGTGGCAAGCAGGAGGCCGTCGTAGCCGTAGGTGTCGATGACGTTGTAGACGACCACGACGAAGGCCCCGGTCGGGCCGCCGATCTGGAAGCGGCTGCCGCCGAGTGCGGAGATCAGGAACCCGGCGACGACGGCGGTGACGAGCCCCTGCGCCGGCGTCGCGCCGGAGGCGATGGCCAGTGCCATCGACAGCGGCAGGGCGACGATGGCGACCGTCAGGCCGGCGATGGCGTCGTGGCGCAGCAGCGACGGGCCGTAGCCCTCCCGCAGGGCCGTCACCAGTTTGGGAACGAACAGGCGCCAGTCGGTTCGCGGGGCGAGGTGGTCGGCGCGGTCGGTCATGGGGCGCTACTCTTCGAGTGGATTCCGGCGGGGGTCAGGCTTGCTCCGGCGGCGCCTTCAGGCGGACGCCGCGGCCGCCCGAGACGCTGGGCGCATTCTCGGCGATCAGTTCGATACCCGAGGTTTCGAGCGCCTCGATCACCTTCATCAGCGTTTCGACGACGCCGCGCACGACGCCGTCGCTCGCCTCCATGCGCTGGATCGTGGCGAGCGAGACGCCGGCGCGTTCGGACAGCGTTTTCTGATCGATACCCAGAAGGGCGCGCGCGGCGCGCATCTGGCCGGAGGAAATCATGGGTGGGCCGGTGAACAATTGCGATGCCGGATCAGCCTACAGGATCACTATATGGAAATGCAATAATGATGTTTCATACCTCATTATAGCGGTATGAAGTGGCCGCATACGTAGAACTACGATACGTATTAGTTTCAATTGAAACCGGTTTGCCGGAGGGGAACACTGTCAGCCTCGAGGAGGAGGCAGCGAGCGTCTGCCCGCGGCAACAGGAGGTTGACATGTTCGAGCGCTTCTACCGGAACCAGGACCGGCACGCGAAACTGATGGGCGAAATGATGCAGCGCTACGGGGTGTTGCAGGGCGAGGCGGTCAGCCAGAGCGACGCCATGGCGCTGGGCGCGGCGGCGCGCCGCTGCATGGGCTGCCAGTCGCTGGAGCAATGCGAGGCCTGGATGGCCGAGACGACCGGCATCGAAGGCTCCGAAAAATTCTGTCCCAACGCGCGGACGTTCACGGACATCGCGAACCACTGACGCGGTCGCCGCCAAGGCTCAGCCCGCCGGTGCTGTCGATGATCCAGGATACGGCCCGCGCGGGATCGCCCGCGCGGTCGTTTTCGTTGCGCGGACCCTAGTCGCCGACGCAGGGCTTGTAGATCTTCTTCTTCAGGTTCGACATGAAGGTCGCATACGGGCACATGTCGCTCTTGCCGCCGCAGAACTGCGCCGTCAGGTCGACCGCGGCCGGCTCCGGCCCGTTGACCTTGAGCTTTGTCGTCTTGCGCAACTGCTTCATGGTCTGGGCGCGAATGGCGACGGAGACGTATTTCTCGCCGTTCTTGGCGTCCTTCCAAACCTCGAAGGCGATGCCGGAGCCCGGCGGGGTTTCGAAGGGGGAATAACTGTCCAGCGTCCACTTGGAATCCAGAAGGCCGCCGAGGTTGAGCACGTTGTTGTCGTGGGCGACCAGCAGCGTGATCTTGTCGCCACCGGGCGTCCCGGCCGACTTGAGCTGGCCGTAGATTTCATTGGCGACATTCGAGGCGTTGATCTTGGCGGCATACGCGTTGGCGTCGAAGCCGTAGAAGAGCAGGGCGTGCAGCGCGTTCACCTTGCGGATCACGTTCGGCTTCGCCCGGCCCCACGCCACCTCCGACATCGGCAGACCGCTTCCGTATTCCATCACGAAGTTTTCCGAGACGGACGTGGCGATGTTCACCTGGTCCTCGCCGCTGAAGCTGTCGAGCGTGCAGTTGTCCGTGGAGATGCGGGCCTTCTGGCAGGCGGCCGGCTTGCAGCAGTCGAGCACCGTCTGCAGCTTCGACAGGTTGCTCGCGTAGTCGTTCGCGATATCGGACGTCGTGCCGATCAGCTTGTCCTTGTAGGAATTGTTCTTCGTATCGTTTTCCGTGCAGATGTCTGCGCCGGTGGGATCGAAAAGAGGATCGACTTCGCTCTTCGGGTTGCCGTCCGGTCCGACGGCGAGGTGTTCGACGGGATAGCTGCAGCCCGGCAGCATGCCCTTGATCATCTTCTTCGCGGTAACCACCGTGCGCTGGTAGTTGTCGGCATGCACGAGGACGGCACTTTTGCCCGGGCAGGAGCCTTTTCTGTAGAGATTGTTCTTGCGGAAGTAGTGGCCGTAGAATGCGCCCATCTGCTTCGCGGCCTTCTTGCCCTGTTTGGTCAGGAAGCCGGGTTGCACGCCGAAACCGGGCCAGCGATCCTTGGACAGGTACTTGTAGTAGTCCGCATCGTCGGGATCGCCGATCGGCGAGCGCAGCGAATGCCGGTTAAAGATCACCACCGATTCAAGCTTCATCGGCGAGGCGGCGTATGACGGAGCGGGCGGCAGGACCAGGGCCGTGAGGCAGGTCAGGGCCGCGAAAAAGATGGCGCGCATGGTTGGCAACTCTCGGTTCGGATCGGGACAGTGGCTTGGAATGCGTTCGGGCATTCCCTGGCTTCGATACGGGCCAAGTATTCCTTTGATGCGTTAACTTTCCTCAAAGGGACACGCCTGAATTGCAAAATTGTTTCGGGTCGCTATTCGGCAGTGCACGCAATCGTGAGCCTGCGCAAGGGATCCGGCACCTTGCAGGCGCCGTTGACCGGTATCAGATGCTGCCGACCGCAGCAGTCCAAGGCCGTGGCGTGCGACCGAACGCGGCCCCGGAAATTCACGCTTACGGCGTCCCGCCGGCAGGAACCATGTCCATGCGCGCTTCCCCCTCCGATTTCTACGACACCATCCCGGTTCTCGATCGCTTCGAGACGGTCGGCGACACCGAGCGCTATCGGCCGCTGCCGGCCGGCTGGCTGATCGGCGTCGCCGATGTCGAAGATTCCACCGGCGCCATCGCCGGCGGTCGCTACAAGGCAGTCAACATGGTCGGCGCCTCGGTGATCTCCGGAATGATGAATGCCCTGAAGGGGCAGCGGTTTCCCTTCGCCTTCGGGGGCGACGGGGCCTCGATCGCGATCCCCGCAGACGCCCGGGCCGTGGCGGAGGAGACGCTCGCGCGAGTCCGCCGCTATGCCCGCGAAGGCCTCGGTCTGGAACTGCGGGTCGGGCTTGTGCCCATCGAAACGATCCGGGCTGCAGGCGTGGATGTACGCGTCGCCCGGCTCCGGGTCTCGCCGGACGTGACCTTCGGCCTGTTCGCCGGCGGCGGCGTGCAGTGGGCGGAGGAGGCGCTCAAGGCCGGCCGGATGAGCCTTCCCGAAGCGCCGGAAGGCGCCTGGCCGGATCTCGAGGGATTGTCCTGTCGCTGGGAGCCGATCGAAGCGCGTAACGGGCGGGTCCTGTCGCTGATCGCGGTGGCCGCGCCGGGCGCGAGCGATGCGGCGTTCGCCGATCTCGTGACCAGGATTTCCGCCATCGCGGACAGGGCGCCGGACCGGGGTGTTCCGGTCTCGGCGAAGAGCCTGGTCCCTAAGATCCTCTCCCGCGGTCTGGTGCTGGAATCGCACAATCGCCGCGGCCGGCTCGGCGCGGCGCTGCACATGGCGAAACTGTTCGCCATCTCATGCCTGGCCTGGGTGCTGTTCAGGACCGGCTGGCGAATGGGAGACTTCGATCCCGAGCGCTACAAGGAAGCCATCGTGGTCAACTCGGACTTCCGCAAGTTCGACGACGGCCTTCGCATGACGCTCGATTGCGACGCGGCGACGGAAGCCGAAATTCGGCGGGTTCTCGAGGAGGCCCACGCCGGCGGCGTAGCGGACTACGGGATCCACACCCAGGACGCCGCGCTGATGACGTGCATCGTGCCCTCGCTGATGCGCGAGGACCACATGCACTTCATCGACGGCGCATCGGGCGGATACGCGCAGGCCGCGGCGATGCTCAAGGAGCAACTGGCCGCGGCCGCGTAATCAGGATGTCCTTCGTTTTGGCCTGCCGTCAGGCGGCGGCGGCATCGTCCGCGGTCTTGGACCGGCGCAGGCCGCGCTCGTACCAGGGCTTGCTGGCATTGACGATTTTAACCAGCGACAGCATGACCGGCACCTCGATCAGGACGCCGACGACGGTCGCCAGGGCAGCCCCGGAGCCGAAGCCGAACAGGCTGATCGCGGCGGCGACGGCGAGCTCGAAGAAGTTGCTGGCGCCGATCAGGGCGGACGGCCCGGCGACGCAGTGGACCTCGCCGGTCGCCCGGTTGAGCAGGTAGCCGAAGCCGAAGATGAAATAGGCCTGCAGCAGGATCGGCACGGCGAGCAGCACGATGACGAAGGGCTGGGCCAGGATCTGCTCGCCCTGAAAAGCAAACAGCAGCACCAGCGTTGCCAGCAGCGCCACCACCGAGACCGGCTGGAGCCGGGCGAGGAGTGCATTGAACGCCTCCGCTCCGCCGTGCTTCATGACATAGTGGCGCACGGCCTGCGCAATCACCACCGGCACCAAGATGTAGAGCACGACCGACAGGGCCAGCGTGTCCCAGGGTACGATGATCGCCGAGAGGCCGAGCAGCAGCGCCACGATGGGGGCGAAGGCGAACACCATGATGACGTCGTTGAGCGCCACCTGGGACAGTGTGAAGTGCGGTTCGCCCTTCGTCAGGTTGCTCCACACGAAGACCATCGCGGTGCAGGGCGCCGCGCCCAGCAGAATGAGGCCGGCGATGTAACTGTCGATCTGGTCGGCGGGCAGCAGCGGCCGGAACAGCCAGCCCAGGAAAAACCAGCCGAGCAGGGCCATGGTGAAGGGCTTGATCGCCCAGTTGGCGATCAGGGTGACGCCGATGCCCCGCCAGTGCGCGCCGACCTGGGAGAGGGCGGCGAAGTCGATCTTGAGCAGCATCGGGATGATCATCAGCCAGATGAGCACCGCGACGGGAAGGTTGACGTGGGCGACTTCCATCGCTCCGAGCCCCTGTGCCAGGCCGGGCAGGAAATGCCCGAGCCCCACACCCGCGACAATGCAAAGGGCGACCCACAGGGTCAGGTATCGTTCAAAGACGTTCATGAGTTCGGGGCTCCGAATGTGGTCGCGGTTTCAGGCGGCGGAGATGCCGGTATCCATGTCATGCGGCTTGCCGATGTCGTCGAGATGCGTCTTCAGCGCGACACGGTCGAGCGAGGACAGGGGCAGGTTGACGAAGATCGAGATGCGCTGCTGCAGCATCCGGTAGGTGTCGTTGAAGGCGGCGCGCCGGAGCGCCTCGTTGCCTTCGACCGCGGCGGGGTCCGGAACGCCCCAGTGGGCCGACATCGGCTGACCGGGCCAAATCGGGCAGGCCTCGGCGGCGGCATTGTCGCAGACGGTAAAGACGAAATCCATTTCCGGCGCGTCCGGGCCCGTGAACTCCTCCCAGCTTTTCGACCGCAGGCCGTCCATCGGATGGTTGAGGCCCTTCAGCAGGTCGATCGTATAGGGATGGACCTCGCCCTTCGGCTGGCTGCCGGCCGAATAGGCCGTGAATCGCGGATTGCCGAGCCGGTTCATGATCGCCTCGGCGATGATCGAACGGGCAGAATTTCCGGTGCACAGGAACAGGACGTTGTAGTGCTCGTTATCGGACGACATTGTGGTCTCCACTTTCGTTTTGCGCGGTGGTGCACTGACCGATGGCCTCGGTCAGGCCGCCGCAGATGTCGGGGTGGCCGTCGCAGCAATCCTCGGTCAGATGGACCATCAGCTTGCGCATCTCCTCGATGGCGACGGCGTAGAGGATATTGCGGCCGCGTCGCACGCTGGTGACGAGGCCGGCCTGCTCCAGCTGGTTGATGTGGAAGCTGAAGGCGGACGGTTGAAGTTCGCAGGCGCGGGCGAGCTCTCCGGCGGGCATTCCGGACGGTCCCGCCCGCATCAGCGTGCGGAACAGGGTCAGACGATGGGTTTGCCCCAGGGCGGCGAGGCGTGTGACGGCCGTTTCGTGTTCCATATTTCAATTATACATGAAATATTGAATCGTCAAGCGGGCATAGCGCCACCGCGCATTCGTTCCCTGATGAGGCGGCGCCCCCTCTCAACTCATCGTGAGCCGGTTTTCCGGAACGGGTATCGCAAGTCCGCGTTCTCGGGACATGAACCGATGAGGCGATGAAGCCCATCAAAATTCGATCCAAACCCGAAAGGGATCACAATGTTGAAGTTCATGACCGGTACAGCCCTCGCAGTGATGTTCGCCGTTGCTCCGGCAATGGCAGACACCACCGGCTCCGCGGCCAGCAGCCAGACCGTTCCCTCGGCCACGAGCGAGCAGAAGGCGGTTTCGCAGCCGGCCGACAAGGCGGGCGGCGACTCCGCCACCACGCTGAACGAGGGCATGAAGGCCAACGATACCTCGATGACCGCGACGGGGGCCGACGGCGAGCCGGTGAGTTCCGTCGACAAGAAGGCCGGCGAGATGGGTGAGACGACCCTCGAGGAGGGCGCCCCCGCGACGACGGCCGGCGGCGAGGTCATTCCGGCACCGGACGGCGATCCGGCCAGTTCGGACGACTCGTAAGACCTCGTACCGCGAGGAGGGCCGGGCACACGCCCGGTCCCAAACCGGAATTGCCCGGCACATGGTGCCGGGCTTTTTCGTTTGTCGGTAACCGGTGGCCGGGGCCGGGCGCTAGAGCCCGTTGAAGGTCCGCTTGATCCAGCCCTTGAAGTACGCCACGTCGGTATAGACGCCGTACTTGTTCTTCTTGGCGCAGCCGATGCCCCAGCTGACGATGCCGGCCTGGATGCGGCGCTTCTTCTTGATCACCAGCGGTCCGCCGGAATCGCCGGAACAGGCGTCTCTGCCGCCTTTCTTGTACCCGGCGCAGAGCATCCGGGACGTGATCTCGCCCTTGTAGGACTTGCGGGCGTTGCACGTCGCGGTCGACACGAACGGCACGTTCACCTGCTGAAGATCGGCGGCGTAGACGTTGCCGGACGGCTTCACCTTGCCCCATCCGGTCACCGTGGCCAGATCGCCGGGCCGGGCCATCCGGCGCTTCTTGGACTTGCTGATCGGCACGTTGGTCTTCAGGCCCGTCGCCGGTGAGGCGAGCTTGATGATGCCGATATCGTAGTCCGACGTGCGGGGATCCCAGTCCGGGTGGATGACATAGGTCTCGACGGCATGGCGCGTGCCGCCGCTGTCCAGCGACTGCGTGCCGGTCAGGACCTCCACCTCGCTCTCGTCCTTGAGGGCGTCGAGGCAGTGGGCGGCCGTCAGGACATAGGACCTGCCGATCAGCGAGCCGCCGCAGAACTGCGCGAGGAAATTGTCGGGCTCGTCTGAATACAGCAGCGCGACCTGCGCCGGCCAGCGGCCCGACCGGGCGGTCTTGCCGCCGATGATCTCGGCGTTGGCGCGGAAGTCCTGCGCCGCATCCGCGCCGACATGGCGTTCGATCATCGACGCTTCCCAGGCGAGCACCCTGTCACGCGCCGGGTTCGAGCCGCCCGCCTGTCCGCCCGTCGCCGCAAACGCGGTGACCGTCGCAGCCAGCGAAACGGCGGCCAGCCGTCTTCCGGATATCGTCATTGTTGCCTCCCGACTCTGCCGGCCGACTGCATCATCGAATGATTAGCCGGCATCTGTAATCCGTTATGCGCCTCGCGGGCCGATTCCGGCAAGAGGGGTTGCGGTTGCTCCGGGCCGAACGATCGCCTATGTGAGAGGCCAACTTCCCGGACAGCCGATGACGGAGTTTGAGCGAACGATGGCGCGCCAGTTCATCTATCACATGCAGGGGCTTACCAAGACCTATACCGGCGGCAAAAAAGTCTTGGAAAATATCAACTTAAGCTTTTACCCCGATGCCAAGATCGGCGTGCTCGGCCCGAACGGCTCGGGCAAGTCGACGCTGCTCAGGCTGATGGCCGGTCTCGATACCGAATTCACCGGCGAGGCGTGGCTGGCCGACGGCGCCAGGTGCGGATACCTGCCGCAGGAGCCGCAGCTCGACGAAAGCAAGGACGTGCGCGGCAACGTCATGGAGGGGGTGAAGGAAAAGCAGGCGATCCTCGACCGCTACAACGAGCTGATGATGAACTACTCCGACGAGACGGCGGAGGAGGCGTCGAAGCTTCAGGACGATATCGACCGGCTGAACCTGTGGGATCTCGACAGCCAGGTGGAGCAGGCCATGGACGCGCTGCGCTGTCCGCCGCCGGACGCCGAGGTGGGCCCGCTGTCGGGCGGCGAGCGGCGCCGTGTGGCGCTCTGCCGGTTGCTTCTGGAACAGCCCGACCTGCTGCTGCTCGACGAGCCGACCAACCATCTCGACGCCGAGACCGTGCACTGGCTGGAAAACCATCTGCGGGAATATCCCGGCGCCATCCTGATCGTCACCCATGACCGCTACTTCCTCGACAACGTGACGGGCTGGATCCTCGAGCTCGACCGCGGCCGCGGCATTCCCTACGAGGGCAACTACTCGGCCTACCTGGAGAAGAAGGCGAAGCGGCTGGAACAGGAAGGCCGCGAGGACGCCGCCCGCGAGAAGGCGCTGTCGCGCGAACGCGAGTGGATGGCGGCCAGCCCCCGCGCCCGCCAGGCCAAGTCGAAGGCCCGTATCCAGGCCTATGACGACCTCCTGAAGCAGAACGAGGACCGGATGAAGTCGGGCTCCGCCCAGATCGTCATCCCGCCCGGACCGCGGCTCGGCGACGTCGTCATCGATGTCGAGCACCTGTCGAAGGGCTTCGGCGACCGGCTGCTGATCGACGACCTGACCTTCAAGCTGCCGCCCGGCGGCATCGTCGGCGTCATCGGCCCGAACGGTGCGGGTAAATCGACCCTGTTCAGGATGATCACCGAGCAGGAGACGCCCGACAGCGGCGAGATCCGCCTCGGCGATACCGTGAAGCTCGGCTATGTCGACCAGAGCCGCGACGCGCTCGACCCGAACAAGACCGTGTGGGAGGAAATCTCGGGCGGCAACGAGGTGCTGGAACTGGGCAAGCGCGAGGTGAACTCGCGCGCCTATACGTCGGCCTTCAACTTCAAGGGCGGCGACCAGCAGCAGAAGGTCGGCTCGCTGTCGGGCGGCCAGCGCAACCGCGTGCATCTGGCCAAGGTGCTGAAGTCGGGCGCCAACGTGCTGCTTCTCGACGAACCGACCAACGATCTCGACACCGAGACCCTGTCGGCGCTGGAAGACGCGCTGGAGGATTTCGCCGGCTGCGCCGTGGTCATCAGCCATGATCGCATGTTCCTCGACCGCCTCGCGACCCACATCCTCGCCTTCGAGGGCGACAGCCACGTGGAATGGTTCGAGGGCAACTTCGAGGACTACGAGGAAGACAAGAAGCGGCGGCTGGGCCCCGACTCGGTCATGCCGAAGCGGATCAAGTACAAGCGCCTGACCCGGGCGTAAGTATTGCGCGAGCGGCCATCCTTCGAGACGGCCGCGTCGCGTCCTCCTCAGGATGAGGCCGGACAGAAGTGCGGCATTCGCGTCACGGGCCTCCTCATGGTGAGGAGCGCTCGTTGGAGCGCGTCTCGAACCATTGGAGACAGGCGTAGGGCCGCCAATTGACTGGACTGGTTTGACTTTATCGGCGATCCTCTCTTCATGACCGAGGCAGAGAACATCGTACTGGAGCACCTGCGCCACATCCGCCGCGCCGTAGACGACGCGCGGGAGGACATGCGCGAGGTGAAGAACCGGCTCGGCATCCTCGAAAACCAATATGCGAGCCTGTCGACTCGTCTTGATCGCATGGATGGCCGCGTCGAGCGTATCGAAAACCGACTAAATTTGACCGACGCCTGAGGCCGCCGCGACGTGCCCACCTGGTCTTCGTCCCAATACCTCAAATTCGAAGACCAACGCACGCGGCCTGCGGCGGAACTGGTTGCGCGGGTGCCTCTGGAGGGCCCCAAGCGGATCGTCGACATCGGCTGCGGGCCCGGCAATTCAACGGAACTGCTGATCAACCGCTGGCCGGACGCGTCGGCAGTGGGCTTCGACACCGCCGACACCATGCTGGAGGCGGCGCGCGAGCGGTTGCCGGATATCGACTTCTTCAAGGCCGACGCGGCGACCTGGGAGCCGGGGCCGGATGTCGACCTGATCTACTCCAACGCGACGTTCCAGTGGGTGCCGGACCATCTCACCGTTCTCGAACGGCTGTTCAAGGCGCTGAAGCCCGGGGCGGTCCTGGCCGTGCAGATGCCCGACAACCTGACGGAGCCGAGCCATCTGGCGATGGAGGAAGCGATTCAGGACGGGCCCTGGGCGGAGAAGCTTGCCGCCGCCAGTCTTGCCCGCGATCCGCTGCCGGGCAAGGCCGTCTACTACGACCGGCTGGCGCCGGCCTCCACGAGCTTCGACATCTGGCACACGATCTACACCCACGCGCTCGACGGGCCGGCGGGCATCGTCGAGTGGGTGAAAGGTACCGGCCTGCGCCCCTATCTCGATCCGCTCGACGAGACGGAGCGAACCGGCTATCTCGCCGCCTACGAGGCCCGTGTCGCGAAGCACTATCCCGCCCGCATCGACGGTAAGGTGCTGCTCTGGTTCCCGCGGCTTTTCCTGGTGGCGGTGAAGGGGGGCTAGGTCCCGGTTCCCCTCAAATTCCCTGACTGGATTTTCACCCGCTCAGTCCCGCGAAGGCGGGAATCTTTTGGCGGCCGGGCAAGGCCGTGCCCCCGGCTGGCCGATCTCCGCCGTCGCGGGGATGAGCGGTGTGGGCGGGATAGGCGGAGCGGGGGCTGGCGATGAACGGAGAGGGCTGGTTCACCGCGCCGTCGCCACATCTTCCAGTTTGCTGAGATTGGCGACCAGATCGCCGAACCGCTCGCCCTGCACGACGATATGCGCCTTCAGGCGCTCCTCGGCGGCTCCGGCGTCGCCGTCCAGGATCGCTTCGACGATCCCTTCGTGTTCGGCGAGCGACGTCATCATGCGGTTGTGGACCCGCAGCTGCAGCCGGCGGTAGGGCTTCAGGCGGCGGTGCAGCCGCTGCGCCTCCTCGGTCAGGAAACTGTTTCCGCAGGACTGGTAGATGATCCCGTGGAAGCGTTCGTTCTCGTAGTAGTAGGCGTCGGTATCGCCGCTCCCCGCGGCGCGCGCGCAGGCGGCGCAGGCATCCTTCAGGGCCTCGCGCTGCCAGTCGCCGATCCGCCGCGCGGCGAGGCGGCCGCACATTCCTTCGAGTTCCGCCATCACCTCGAACATCTCGAACAGACGGCCGGCGCTGACCTGCGCCACCACCGCCCCGCGGCGGGGCCGGTGCTCGACCAGCCCGCTGGCCGCAAGCTCCAGCAAAGCCTCGCGAATCGGCGTGCGCGAAACGCCGAAGCGCTCGGCCAGCGCCGTCTCGTCGAGACGCGTGCCCGGCGGCAGTTCACCGGTGGCGATATCCTGTTCCAGCGCGTCGCGCAGGCGGGAGGCGGTTCGTTCGTTCATGATTTTCAGCGTACAGAACAAGGTCTCTTGTATGCAAGAATATTGACGGCGCATTCAATCCGTGGTGGCGTGTGCTCCAACGCAAACCCAATTGCGAGAACGAAGGGAGGACTGATCCTATGAAAGCAATCCTGAAATCCGGTGCGGCGGCTCTGGTGCTGGCGCTGGCGGCAACCGGCGGCGCCGGGGCCGCGGACAAGACGCTGAAGGCGTCGCATCAGTGGCCTGGCGGCAAGGGTGACGTGCGCGACGAGATGGTGCAGATCATCGCCCGCGAGGTCGGCAATGCGGATGTGGGGCTGGAAATCCAGGTCTACCCCGGCGCGTCGCTGTTCAAGCCGCGCGATCAGTGGGGCGCGCTGACCAAGGGCCAGCTCGACATGTCGGCCTTCCCGCTCGACTACGCGTCGGGCCGTGTGCCCCAGTTCTCCGCCACGCTGATGCCGGGTCTGGTCCGCAACCACGACCGCGCCAAGCGGATGAACGATTCGGACTTCATGGCCGACATCAAGAAGCTGATCGAGGACAACGACGTCGTCGTGATCTCGGATGCCTGGCTTGCCGGCGCCTTCGCCTCGAAGGAGAACTGCATCACCGACCCGGCCTCGATCGAGGGGCAGGTGACGCGGGCCGCCGGACCGGCCTTCGAGCAGATGCTGGCGGAAGCGGGCGCCTCGATCGCCTCGATGCCGTCGTCGGAAATCTATACCGGCATGCAGACGGGCGTTCTCGACGCCGCCAACACGTCGTCGGGCTCGTTCGTCTCCTACCGGCTCTACGAGCAGGTGACGTGCCTGACCGCGCCGGGCGCCAATGCCCTGTGGTTCATGTACGAGCCGATCCTGATGTCGAAGAAGACCTGGGAGAGCCTGACGCCGGAACAGCAGGACGCCGTGATGGCGGCCGGCCAGGTGGCCGAGGACTACTTCTTCGAGGAGGCCAAGAAGATCGACCAGAAGATGATCGATACCTTCAAGGAGAACGGTGTCGAGATCGCCGAGATGTCGGCCGACGACTACCAGGCCTGGCTCGATATCGCCAAGGCGTCGTCCTACGCGAATTTCGAAAAGGACGTGCCGGGCGGCAAGGAACTGATCGAAAAGGCGCTCGCCGTCCAGTGATCCCGGTCGTGTCGGACGGGGCCGGACCCTTGCGTCCGGCCCCGGTTCCTTCGGTTACCTATTCTTAGTTTGCGGGACGGAGTGGAATGCAGGCCTATATTCGCGTCGTGAGCACCGTCTCGCGGGCCTTCGGCATCTTTTCCATGTTGCTGCTGGCCTCGGCTGTGCTGGTGGTGTCGCACATGATCTTCGTGCGCTACGTGCTCAACGGGTCGACCATCTGGCAGACCGAGTTCGTCATCTACGCGATCATCGCGGCGACGCTGCTTGGCTCCCCCGCCGTCCTCATCGACCGCGGCCATGTGGGCGTCGACCTGCTGCCGCAGTCGATGCACGGGCCGGGCCAGACGATCCTGCGGGCGATCGCCGGCATCGCCAGCCTGATCTTCTGCATGGCGCTCGGCTGGTCGGGCTGGTCGTATTTCCACGAGGCCCTTCTCGGCGGCTGGAAGACGGCGACGGTCTGGGCGCTGCCGCTGTGGATCCCGCTGCTGCCGTTTCCCGTCGGCATGGGCCTTTTGTGCCTGCAGTACATCGCCGAACTGATGAAGCTTGCCGGGCCGAACCCGGCGGAGGCCGCGCTATGAGCACGCTCGGAGCCGGCCTTCTCATCCTCGTCGTCCTGTTCGCGCTGCTGGCGACGGGCATGCCGATCGCCTTCGCGCTGGGGCTCGTTTCCATCGGCGCTCTGGTGCTGACCGACGGCTTCGGCATGATCGAGCTGATCGGCGAGACCTTCTTCGGCGGACTCGACAGCTTCGCGCTCGTCTCGATCCCGATGTTCATCCTGATGGGCTCGGCGGTGGCGTCCAGTCCGGCCGGCAAGGATCTCTACATCGCGCTCGACCGCTGGCTGAACCGGGTGCCGGGCGGGCTGGTGCTGTCCAATCTCGGCGCCTGCTCGATCTTCGCGGCGCTGTCGGGTTCGTCGCCGGCGACCTGCGCGGCGATCGGCAAGATGGGCATCCCGGAAATGGTCGACCGGGGGTATCCGAAGTCGATCGCGGCGGGCTCGATTGCCGCCGGCGGGACGCTCGGCATCCTCATTCCGCCGTCGGTGACGATGATCGTCTACGGCATCGCCACCGAGACCTCGATCGGCCGGCTGTTCATCGCCGGCCTGCTGCCGGGCGCGCTGCTGACGGCGCTGTTCATGGCCTGGACGCTGATCTCCTGCCGGCTGGCGGGCTACAGTTTCGAGCAGATGGCCCAGCGCTTCACCTTCAAGGAGCGCTTCCAGGCGCTGCCGCGGGTGATCCCGTTCCTCCTGATCATCGCCGGCATCCTCTACGTGCTCTACGGCGGCGTCGCGACGCCCTCGGAGGCCGCGGGTGCGGGCGCGCTGTTCTGTATCGTCCTGGTCGTCGTCATCTACCGCATCTTCCGGCCCGGCCCGCTAATCCAGGTGTTCCGGTCGTCGCTCAGGGAATCCGTGATGATCATGATGATCATCGGGGCGTCCGAGCTGTTCGCCTTCACCCTGTCGTCGATGTTCATCACCCAGTCGATCGCCGGCTGGATCGCCGACCTCGACGTCAACCGCTGGGTGCTGATGGCGCTGATCAACGTGTTCCTGCTGGTGGCCGGCTTCTTCCTGCCGCCGGTGGCCGTGATCCTGATGACGGCGCCGATCCTGCTGCCGATCATCACGCAGGCGGGGTTCGATCCGTACTGGTTCGCGGTTATCCTGACGATCAACATGGAAATCGGGTTGATCACGCCGCCGGTGGGGCTCAATCTCTACGTGATCAACGGCATATCGCCGGACATTCCATTGCAGACGATCCTGCGCGGCTCATTGCCCTATGTGCTGTGCATGGTTGTCGGGATTATCATCCTGTGCATCTTTCCCGAGATCGTCACCTGGCTGCCGACGGCCCTGATGGGGCCGGGAGGATAGACCCGGTCGACCACGACACCGAAGATGCACCCCGCGGGGCGGTGACGCCCCGAGAAAACGGACTTTTGCGCGAACGATGACGACGTCCCTCTACGCCCGCCTGGCCGCCCGCTTTCCCGATCCCTCGAAGACCTTCCTCGAGACCGTCGAGGGGCGGGTGATCACCTATGGCGATCTCGTCGCCGAGAGCGGCAGGATCGCCCACGCGCTTCTCAAGCTCGGCGTGAAGCCGGGCGACCGGGTGGCGGTGCAGGTGCAGAAATCGCCCGAGGCGCTGCTGCTGTACATGGCCTGCCTGAGGGCCGGCGCCGTCGGCCTGCCGCTCAACACCGCCTATACGCTGGCCGAACTCGCCTATTTCATCGGCGACGCGGAGCCGACCGTCGTGGTCTGCGATCCGAAGGTGCGCGATGCCGTCGCCGCGCTTCCCGAAGCGCAGGGCGTCGCCTCCGTCGAGACGCTCGATGCGGCGGGCAGGGGTTCGCTGATGGACAGGGCCGCGGAGGAACCCGCCGGCTTCACCGACGTCGCGCGGTCCGGCGACGACCTGGCCGCGATCCTCTATACGTCCGGCACGACCGGGCGGTCGAAGGGTGCGATGCTGACGCAGGACAACCTCGCGTCGAACGCCGAGGTGCTCGTCGACACCTGGCGCTTCACCGCCGACGACGTGCTGATCCACGCCCTGCCGATCTATCACACGCACGGTCTGTTCGTGGCGACCAACACGATCCTGATGGCCGGCGGCTCGATGCTGTTCCTGCCGAAATTCGACGCCGATATCGTTCTTGGACTGATGCCGAGAGCGACATCCATGATGGGCGTACCGACATTTTACACCCGGTTGATCGATAGTCCCGGCCTGACCCGGGACGTGTCGAAATCGATGCGCCTGTTCACGTCCGGGTCGGCGCCGCTGCTGGCCGAAACGCACCGCGCGTTCGAGGAGAAGACCGGTCACCGCATCCTCGAGCGCTACGGCATGACCGAGACGAACATGAACACCTCGAACCCCTACGAGGGCGAGCGCCGCGCCGGAACCGTCGGCTTTCCGCTGCCCGGCGTCGACCTGCGCATCGTCAATGCCGACACCGGCGAGAGCCTGCCGCAGGGCGAGATCGGTATCATCGAGGTGAAAGGCCCCAATGTTTTCAAGGGTTACTGGCGGATGTCGGAGAAGACGGCCGCCGAGTTCCGCCCCGACGGATTCTTCATCACCGGCGACGTCGCGATGATGGATTCCGACGGCTATGTCCATATCGTCGGCCGCGCCAAGGACCTGATCATTTCCGGCGGCTTCAACGTCTATCCCAAGGAAGTCGAGAGCGAGATCGACGACATGGAGGGCGTGGTCGAATCGGCCGTGATCGGCGTGCCGCACCGTGACTTCGGCGAGGGGGTCACGGCCGTCGTCGTTCTGGAAAAAGGTGCCGATCTGACGGAAGACGCGGTCCAGTCCCGGCTGAAGGACCGGCTCGCCGCCTTCAAGGTGCCGAAGCGCGTGTTCTTCGTCCCCGAACTGCCGCGCAATACCATGGGCAAGGTGCAGAAGAACGTGCTGCGGGACAGCTACGCCGACACGTTCCGGGTCTGAAGGCAGCCGAGACGCTATCCCCCCAGCGCGCCTTCGCCGCGGTCGAGCAGGACCGGAATGATCAGGTCCTCCTCGTCGTCGAGGTGGCGGTGCAGGCTTTTCAGGAATCCCGACAGGCGGTCCGACATCGTCTCGGCGGCGAAGCCGATGCGGTCGGGCGGGCCGGCGAGGGCGCGGGCGAGGCCACTGCCGGCCTCCTGCAGCGTCAGCAGGCCTGTATGGATCGTCTCGTGATCCTCCTCGAGCACGTCGAAGCCGCGCGACAGCCGCGTCTCCAGCGCCGTCAGCACCGGGAAGTAATGATGATCCTCGATCGTGTGGTGCTCGTTGAGCTGCGACAGGAAGACATTGATGCGCGGAATGAACCAGGCCTGGAACTGGTCGGCCGGCACGGCGCCGGCCTTCAGTTGATCCGACGCCGACAGCAGCGCGGTGTTCAGTTCGCGGAACATGTCGTGGCGGGAGAGCCAGAACTTCGACAGGTCGCCGAGGTTGGGATGGGTCGGCCAGACGTCGCGGGGATACTTGTCGATGAGCACCCGCAAATCCGTCGGCCAGCCGGTGCGGTGGTCGAGGTCGAGCGGCGGCGCGTCGTCGGTGTGCGGCATGGATGCTTTCGAATCCGGGGAACAACGGGCGGACGCGAGAATCTCGGGCGCGGCCGCCTGCCGTCAATCGGGATGACTGCCCGGCTGGAGCCTATTGCGCAGCCGGGGCGCTGTCTGATCCGTTGCCGGGTGCGCTGTCGAACAGCATGTAGCTGGTGGGGTTGTCGGGGCACAGGCCCAGTTCGCATTCGGCGAGCGTCGACACGCCGTTGCCGAGCGCAAGGACCGCAAAAAGCGCCACGGCGATCAGCGACATACCGGCGAGTCGGACCGGCCGGGGCGCCAGTTCCGGTTCGAACTGGCGTTCAAAGAACAGCATCGCCGCGCATCCCAGGATGATCAGCGCAAAGACGATGAACGCCCAGGTGTAGAAGTGAAACCCGAGAAAGGCGCTTCCGTAGGCGCCCGTGCCGGGCACCACGTGAAGGGCGACCTGGCGCAGCGAGACCGCGGCGCCGACGATGGCGGAGACGATCGCCATGGCGTAGTGCGCCGGGCGCGGCTCGATGGCGACGTTGAGGGCGATGCCGAGACCAGCGGCGACGAAGCCGGCGCGCTGCAGCAGGCAGAGCGGGCAGGGCAGTTCGCCGTTGATGAACTGCTCCGCGAAGGCGGCCAGCAAGACGACCGAGATGGCGATCAGGCCGAGGGCGTTCAGGGTGCGGGCGAGGGCGGGGCTCATGATCTCTCCCTCACAGGTCGATGTTGAGTGCGTCGGTGAAGTGGAACCGGATCAGCACCAGCATCGCGAGCACGGTCAGGGTCCACAGGCCGATGGTGGCCCCGCGCCATTGGCGCCAGGCGGTGAGGACGGCCAGGAAGGCAAACAGGAACGGCAGCGCCATCATCGGCTAAATCACTCCCTCGTGTGTGCAGCCGGAACGCTGTCCCCGGAATCGCATTCCGAACCGAAGCCGCCGACGTGTCGAGAACAGACTACATCGGCAATCCTGTAGATTCGGTTGCCTGCGGCGCGGACGCCGGTTCGGCAGGGCTGCTCTGCGCTTTGCGCGATTGTGTCTTCCCTCAAATCATGGTTTTCCCTGATACACGGAGGAAACCCTGCAACATTTCATCGGCATCGGCTTCAAGGTCGCTTCGGCCTTCGTGCTGGTCTGCATGGCGGCGCTGGTCAAGTATCTCAGCGCTGACATCCCGACCGGCGAACTCGTGTTCGCGCGCAGCTTCTTCGCCCTGCCGCCGCTCCTGATCTGGATGGCGGTGCGACGCGAGTTTCCGACAGGCCTGAAAACCCACCGTTTTCGCGGTCATGTGCTGCGCGGCGCCTTCGGCGGCACCGCGATGGCCTGCTATTTCATCGGCCTGACCTATCTGCCGCTGCCGGACATGACGGCGATCCAGTTCGTGACGCCGCTGGTCACGCTGGCGCTGGCGACCGTAATCCTCGGCGAGGTCGTCGGCGTCTATCGCTGGTCGGCCGTCGGGGTGGGGTTCATCGGGATCATCCTGATCCTGTCTCCCTATATCGGTGCAGGAACGACGTCAGGAAACGATGCGGCCATCGGCGGACTGATCGGCCTGACCGGCGCGGCGATGGCGGCACTCGCGATGGTCCAGGTACGTCAGCTCACGGGAACCGAGACGACGTCGGCCATCGTCTTCTATTTCTCGGTCACGTGCTCTTTATTGTCGCTTCTGACGTCGCCGTTCGGGTGGGTGGTGCCGTCATGGACGACGTTTGCCATTCTGGTCGCGATCGGCACGCTTGGCGGCGTCGGACAGATCTTGCTGACACAGAGCTATCGCTATGCGCCGGTGTCGGTCGTGGCGCCGTTCGACTACACGGCGATGATCTGGTCTCTGCTGATCGGATTCTTCGTCTTCGGTGAGGTGCCCTACACGATCGTGCTGGCCGGGGCGGCGATCGTCATCGGCGCCGGCCTGTTTGTCATCTGGCGCGAGCGCCAGCTCGGAATCCAGCGCGAACGCCAGCGCAAGGCGGCGCAGCCGACCGTCTGAGGCCGGCGGTGCAGGCCCGGACGATCAGAACGCCTTGAAGGTGATGATCGTGTACGTATCGCGGATGCCGTCGAACTGCTGCACCTTCTCGTTGACGAAGTGACCGATGTCGGTGTCGCGGTCGACGTAGAACTTCACCAGAAGATCGTAGTCGCCGGCCGTCGAATAGATCTCCGAGGCGATCTCGGCATCGGCGAGCTGGTTGGCGACCTCGTAGGCCCGGCCGAGGTGGCATTTGATCTGGACAAAGAACGGAATCATGGGTGTCTCCGAAATGGGGCCGGTGGTTCGTTGCAGGACGAGTCGGGCCGATGTGACCAGAAGCGCGGGGCCGCGGCAAGTCCACCGTCTCGCGGCTGTTTCCTCCGACCCCGGTGTTTCTACTTCGGAGTGGCGAGATCTACCAGATCGGCGGTCATGGCGCTGTCGGGATCGGCGAGCGGCGCGATCACCGTGAAATGGTTGAGGCCGTCGGGCGCGTGGTAGCGCGTCTCGACACCGGCGGCACCCCATTTGTCGACGATATCGCGGCTCTGGCGCAGGAATTCCGAACTCTCGGCACCACCGACCCAGGCGTGCAGGTGCGTCCCGGCCGGCGGCGCGGGCCAGAAGGCCGGGCTCTGGCGGGCGGCTTCGGCGGCATCGAGTTTCAGCGCGGCGTTCAGGCTGGTGGGGACGAGAGGCTCCAGCTCGAACAGGCCGGAGATCGGCTGGGCGGAGGGGACGACGGGGCCGTTTGCGCCCCACTCGGTCGCCAGCAGGGCGGCCGACAGATGACCTCCGGCGGAATGGCCGGAAATCGCCAGGGGAACGCGGAACCGGTCCCACAGGACCCGGGTCGCCTGGCGCATCTCCTCGACGATGTCGGCGATCGTGACCTCCGGGCACAGGGTGTAGCCCGGCACGGCCATGGCGACGCCGCGGGCGATGCACCCGGCGGCCATATGGCTGAAGAAGCTCTTGTCGAGGCCCTGCCAGTAGCCGCCGTGAATGAAGACGGCGAGGCGCTCGACACGAGCGTCTCCGGCGGGGAAAAACAGGTCGATCCGGTTGCGCGGCCGCGGGCCGTAGGCGAAATCAGCCTCCATCGTTACCCCGTCGCGGAAGGCGGCGGCATCGCGCGCCCATCCTTCGATGATCGCCGGGTGTTCGGGCACCAGCGCGCGGTTGTTGTATTCGGCCTCGTAGTCGATTGCAGTCATGTCCGTCCTTCGCGGGTGCGCTCTTGAAACTCGCCTGTATGTCGGATACGTGACTAGCACGATCTCATTGGGGTGTCCCGGAGGGACTGAGAGGCATTCCGCCAACCCATTGAACCTGATCCGGATGATGCCGGCGGAGGGACATGAGATGATCCGACACGACGCTCCTTTTTCCGTTTCGCCTCTTTCCGGTTTCGAGGGCGAACCGCGGCGCGGCGCGGGTCACCTGCGATGAGCGCGCTTGTCGTCGATGCCCGGATGGTCGCCGAGACCATAGCGAAGCTGCGTGAAGCGCGCCCGCGCGTGCATTGCATCACCAATGCGGCGGCGGTCAATTTCACCGCGAACGTCCTGTTGTCCGCAGGGGCTGTCCCCTCGATGACCGTCAATCCGGAAGAGGTTCCCGATTTCGTTGCCGGCGCGGACGCGCTGCTGGTCAATCTCGGGACACTCGATCCGCTCCGGGTGGCGGCGATCGACGCGGCCGTCGACATGGTGCGGGAAACGGGCAGGCCCTGGGCGCTGGACCCGGTCTTCGTCGAGCGGTCCGCGTTGCGGCTTGCACTGGCGAAACGGCTCGTCGATACAGAACCGACGGTGATCCGTTCAAACCGTGCGGAGCTTGCGGCCCTGACGGCCTCGGAGGGAACAGATACGGACGCCGATGCGTTCGCCCTGGAGAGCCTGTCGACTGTCGTGCGGACCGGAGACACGGACTATCTCACAGACGGCGCCCGGTCGCTGACCGTGACCGGCGGGCATCCCACGATGGCTCTGGTGACGGCGACCGGATGTGCGGCGACGGCGCTGCTGGCCGGCTTTCTGTCGGTCGAGCCGGATGCCGTCATTGCCGCGGCCGTCTGTCTGGCATTCGTCGCCGCGGCGGCCGAACGGGCCGGCAGACAGGCATCGGGGCCAGGGTCCTTCGTGCCGTCGTTCATCGACGCGCTGCACACGCTGACACCGGACGAGATCGGCGCCGCCGCGAGGATTTCATGACGTTCATTCACGCAGGACTGTGCCGCCCGGTGGTTCCGGCGCGCCGCGATGGCCGGGGTGCGGACCCGGCATCACAGACCAGGAGAGAGCAATGACGGCGATCGCGGTGAGCATTGCCGGAACCGACCCGACGGGCGGCGCCGGCATCCAGGCCGATCTGAAGACGTTTTCCGCGCTCGAGGTTTACGGCGCGACGGTGATTACGGCGCTCGTTGCGCAGAACACCACCGGTGTGCGGGGTGTGCACGACGTGCCGCCGGATTTCGTCCGCCAGCAGATCGATGCCGTTTTCGATGATCTCGCCGTGGACGCGGTGAAGATCGGCATGCTCAGCGTTCCGGACACGATCCGTACCGTTGCCGAGGGGCTCGCCGATCACCGCGCCAGAACCATCGTGCTCGATCCGGTAATGGTGGCGCAGAGCGGCGATGCGCTGCTGCAGCCCGAAGCCGTTGCCGTGTTACGCGACGTGCTGGTGCCCAAGGCGACGATAATCACGCCGAACCTTCCCGAAGCGGCGAAACTTCTCGACGACGACGTCGCCGGTGACGAAGCGGCGATGCGCCGGCAGGGCGAGCGGCTGTTGGCGCTCGGGCCGCGGGCCGTCCTGATGAAGGGCGGACACGGGACCGGTGAGGAATCGGTCGATCTGCTGGTGACGCCGCACGAGACCGTGCGGCTGGCCGCGACGCGGATCGCGACCCGCAATACGCACGGCACCGGCTGCACCCTGTCGTCGGCCATCGCGGCGGGGCTGGCCCGCGGCATGGCGCTCGAGAATGCCGTGCGGCTCGCCAAGACGTATCTGACTGCTGCGCTGAGGTCCGCCGACGCGCTGTCGATCGGGCGGGGGCACGGTCCGGTCCATCATTTCCATGCCGTCTGGGCGGCGCGTACGGGAGACATCGTATGACGCAGACGAATTTCACCCGCCGGCAGGCGCTCGGGGCCGCCGGTGCCGCGGCCGGCAGCGTTGCGGCGCCGTTGGCGACGCCGGCGCTCGCGCAGGGGATGACGAAGTGGCGCATGGTGACATCGTGGCCGGCCAATCTGCCCGGACCGGGCGTCAGCGCGCAGCGGCTCGCCGACCGGATCGGCGCTCTGAGCGGTGGGCGGCTGACCGTCGACGTCCTGGCGGCCGGAGAGCTGGTGCCGGCTTTCGGCGTGTTCGACGCGGTCTCGCAGGGTGCCGCCGAAATGGCGCATACCGCCTCGTTCTTCTGGCAGGGCAAGGTTCCCGGCGCCGTGTTCTTCACGACCGTACCGTTCGGCCTGACGCCGCCGGAGCATGTCTCCTGGGTGGAGCGCGGCGGCGGGCAGGACTTGTGGGACGATCTCTACGCGCCCTTCGGCATCAAACCCTATATGGCCGGCAATACCGGCTTCCAGATGGGCGGCTGGTTCAAGCAGCCGGTCGCGTCGCTGGACGATCTCGCGGGTCTGAACATCCGGTCCGCCGGTCTCGGGGCCGAGGTGTTCCGCCGGCTGAAGATGAACGCGGTGGCGATCCCGCCGGGCGAGATCTTCGCCGCACTGGACTCCGGCGTTGTCGACGCGGTCGAGTTCCTCGGCCCGTTCTCCGATCAGGCGCTCGGCTTCGACAAGGCCGCGCCGTACTACCTGTGGCCGAGCTTCAATAAGCCGAACGGCACCGGCGAGGCACTGGTTTCGATCAAGGCGCTGGAGACACTCGATCCCGAGCTTCAGGCGGTCGTCGCCACGGCCTGCGCGGCGGAGGCCTCCATGGGGCTTGCCGAGGCGGACTGGCTGAACGGGCAGACGGTGAAGCAGATGCGGGCCGCGGGCAAGGTAAACTTCGCCCGCTGGCCCGCGCCGGTGGTCGAGGCGGCAAAGGTCGCCGCCAACGCGGTGATGGCCGATCTCGCGGCAAGTTCGCCGCAGACGGGCAAGATCGCCGAGTCCTACACTGCCGCGCTCGAGCAACTCGGCGGCTGGTCGGCCCTGTCGATGGCGCCGTATCTGTCGGGGCGGATCGCGTAGGCAACGCGCCGCGCCGTTTGAAAGCGGTGCCTTCGGCGGAGTCTCATGCTAGGCCCCGGATCGGTATCCGGGGCGTCAGGCCGCGGCGTTGAGAAAGACCGTGCCACACGGGAACCCTGGTGCCCCGGACTTGATCCGGGGCCCAGCGTCGTAACGCGCCGAAGGCATCGCCTTATCCCGCCACCACCGTCTGCCGTTGCTCGCCCAGGCCGTCGATCCGAAGCACCATCTCGTCGCCGGCCTTCAGGTAGACCGGCGGCTTCTTGCCCATGCCGACGCCGGGCGGCGTGCCGGTGGTGATGATGTCGCCGGGGATCAGCTTCATGTAACGCGAGGCGTAGGAGACGATCTCTACGACGGAGAAGATCATCGTCGATGTGTTGCCGGTCTGCATGCGCTGGCCATTGAGATCGAGGCTCATGGCGAGGGTCTGCGGATCGCCGATCTCGTCCTTCGTCGCCAGCCACGGGCCGACGGGACCATAGGTCGGGGCGCTCTTGCCCTTCACCCATTGGCCGGTGCCCTCGATCTGGATGGCGCGTTCGGAAACGTCGTTGCACAGGCAATAGCCGGCGACATGATCGAGCGCGTTCGCCTCGGAGACGTTGAAGGCCTCCGTGCCGATGACGACAGCGAGTTCCACCTCCCAGTCCGATTTCGCGGAGCCCTTGAGCAGCACGACGTCGTCGTTGGGGCCACAGATCGATGTCGGTGCCTTGTTGAACAGGATCGGCTCGGCGGGAGCGGGCATGCCGCTTTCGGCTGCGTGATCCGCGTAATTGAGCCCGATCGCCAGGAAAGAGTAGGGCATCGGCACGCAGGGGCCGAGTCGGGTGCCGGCGGGAACAACGGGAAGCGCCGCCCGGTCGACGGCGGCGAGACGCGCCAGCCCCGTCGGCGACAGGACATCACCGGCAATGTCGTCGATCACCGGGGACAGGTCGCGGATTGCCCCGTCGCCGTCGATGATGCCCGGTTTTTCGCTGCCCGATGGTCCGAAGCGGACAAGTTTCATTCGCGTTTCTCCCGATATTGTCTTGGAAGCCTGTCTGGGCGGGGCCGGAATGATCGGCGATTGCCCCCTGCGCCGCAAGGCGCGGTCGCGGCAAACCGAAGAAGTCCGGAAACGGGGCGGGGACAGGGCGTTGTTGCGAAGTTGTCACAAGGCAAATCAATACCGGCTTGCAATGGCGTTTCAGTTGAACCGTGCGTTGCAACAGCCGTTTGCGCGTGACTAGTCTTCTGAAAAGAATGGCTGACTACACGCTGGGGATTCGGCAGCGGTAGGCTTGGGGGACGCTACCTGGAGGGCGAATGATGACGAAATCTGGTGTTTTTGTACGCGTACTTTCGGTTGCGGCCGCTGCGGCGCCGGTTTTCACCGTTTTCATCGCGAACAATGCTGCCGAAGCCGGCGGCTTCGCAATTCGCGAACAGAGCGCCAAGCATCAGGGCATGAGCTTCGCGGGGGACGCCGTGTGTGGCGATTCGATCGCCGGCACCTTCTGGAATTCCGCCGTCGTGACCTGCGCCCATGGCCTCGTGGTCGAAGGCTCGCTGTCGGGGATCATCCCGATCACCGAGGTGACCACCAATCCGTTCCCGGGAAGCCTGTTTGGCGCCGGCAGCCCGATCGCCAATTTCGGCGATCCCGGCAAGATCGGTGAGGCGGCCATCGTGCCGGCGACAACGGTCGCCTACGGAATCGACGAGCACTGGTCCGTCGGCGTGACGGTGAACGCGCCGTACGGACTGTCGACCGATACCCGCTTCAACAACGCCGCACAGATCTACGGGCGCAAGTCCGAGGTGGTGTCGATCAACGCCAATCCTGTCGTCGGCTTCCGGTTCAACGAGGTGTTCGCCCTGGCCGCCGGCGTCCAGGTCCAGTATTTCGACGTCAAGCTGACCCAGGCGGTCTCGCCGCTGCCGCGCACACCGTCGGCCGAACTCAAGGGCGACGATATCGGGTTCGGCTTCACCGCGGGCATCCTGATCACGCCGTCGCCGGATACCGAAATCGGCATCGGCTTCCGCTCGTCGATCGAACATTCCGTCGACGGCAACCTGTTCCTGCCCGGTTTCCCTGCCCTGCCGGTGTCGACCGATCCGAAGCTGCCGGACATGATCTCGGCGAGCTTCCGGCAGCGCATCACGCCGGCGTTCACGCTTTACGGCACGGCGGAATGGTCGAACTGGAGCGAATTCGGCACGTTTGACGTGATCAACAAGGGCACCGGCACTGTGGCGACCACCCTGCCGTTCGAATACGATGACGGCTGGTTCTTCTCGCTCGGCGGCGAATACGAGTTCACCAACGGCTGGACCGCGCGTGCGGGCATCGGCTGGGAGATCTCGCCGGTCAGCGATCAGGTCCGCTCGGTGCGCCTGCCCGATGACGACCGCCTGTGGCTATCGGTCGGCGCGTCCTACGACATCACCGAAAGCATGACTTTCAACGCCGGCTACTCGTTCCTGTCGACGTTTGGCACGACCATCGACTACAGCCCCGGCAACCCGCACTATGTCGCGCCGGTTACGTTCTCCGGCGATGTCGATGCGCAGGTCCACATCGTCTCGTTGGGCCTCAGCTACAAGTGGTCCGGCCCCGAGCCGGTCGTCACCCAGCCGATGGTCTACAAGCAGTAACGGAACCGCCGGAACGCATCGTCCGGCCGTCCCGTAACAGGGGATCGCCCTTCGGGGCGATCGCGTCGAAGGGCAGGGGCAGGAAAGGGGGCTCCTGCCCTTCTGCTTTTCAGGGCTCGCGGTCAGATGCCGTGTCAGGCGTCTGTCACCATGTGCCGTTGAAGTTTCCGCCGTCGATGAGCAGGTTCTGGCCGGTGATGTATCCGGCATGGACGCTGCACAGGAAGGCGCAGGTCTGGCCGAATTCCTCCGCCGTTCCGAAGCGGCGGGCAGGGATGCCGGCGGCCCGCGCCGCGGCGATTTCTTCCTCCGGCTCACCGGTCGCCTTCGACTGCGCGTTGGTGGCCGAGCGCAGCCGGTCGGTGTCGAAGCTGCCGGGCAGCAGGTGGTTGATCGTCACGTTCGAGGCAACGTATTTCAGCGCCACGCTTTTCAGGAAGGCCGTCAGCCCGGCGCGCGCGCCGGACGACAGGTCGAGGCCGGGCAACGGCGCCAGCACCGACGACGAGGTGATGTTGACGATGCGGCCGAAGCCGCGCTCGGCCATCGGGTCGATCACCTTCTGGATCAGCTCGATCGGCGTGACCATGTTCATCACCGTGCCGCGCAGCATCGCGTCGCGATCCAGCTCGCGGAAGTCCCGGAAGGGCGGTCCGCCGTTGTTGTTGACGAGGATGTCCGGGACCGGGCAGGCCTCCAGCAGCGCGTCCTGGGTGTCTTGCAGGGTAATGTCGCCCGCGACCGGCGTCACCGTCACGCCGGTCCGCTCCGCGATCTCGTTTGCGACCGACTGAAGCCGCCCGGCATCCACCCCGTTGATCACCAGGTCGCACCCGGCTTCGGCCAGGGCCTCCGCGCAGCCGCGGCCCAGCCCCCGGCTCGAGGCGCAGACGATGGCGCGCTTTCCCTTCAGTCCAAGATCCATTTCATGTCCTTTCTGTCGTCAAATTTCGGGCATCCTATCAGGTCGCTGGTACGGTTTCGCGCGTGTCGCGAGACCGTTCTGCCCCTACGGCGGCTGCGGCGCAATGCATGGCACGCTTGCGCTTTTGGCCTTCAGGTTAAGGTTAAGTAGTCCTATATTGCGGTTCCGTGACGTGCCGTCATATTCCTGCAAACGGAATCGCCATATAGACGCCACGACCGTAAGACGAGGCGGGTGAAGACCTTGAGCCTAACACCGCAACCGCTGAAGTGCCGGAGCCTTTTCATCTCCGACATGCACCTGGGGACGAAGGGTTTCCAGAGCGAGCTCTTTCTCGACTTCCTGAAGCATCATGACGCGGATACGATCTATCTCGTCGGCGACATCATCGACTTCTGGCGGTTGAAGCGGACGTGGTACTGGCCGCAGCTTCATAACGACGTCATTCAGAAAATCCTGCGCAAGGGCCGCAAGGGCGCGCGGATCGTCTACGTACCGGGCAATCACGATGAATTCCTGCGGGAATACGTGGGGACGCATTTCGGCGGCATCGAGGTGATGCGCCGGACAGTGCACACGACGGCCAAGGGGGAACGCCTGCTCGTCATCCACGGCGACGAATTCGACGTGGTCGTGCGCTACGCCCGCTGGCTGGCGATGCTCGGCGATGTCGGCTACGCCTTCGCGCTGACCTGCAACACCCATTTCAACTTCGTGCGCCGCAAGTTGGGCTTTCCCTACTGGTCGCTGTCGGCCTGGCTCAAGGCGAAGGTGAAGAACGCCGTCAATTTCATCGGCGAGTTCGAGCAGGCCCTCGCGTCGGAAGCTGCCAAGCAGGACGTCGACGGCGTCGTCTGCGGTCACATCCACCATGCGGCGGACCGGCAGCTCGAAGGCGTGCGGTATCTCAATTGCGGCGACTGGGTGGAGAGCTGCACGGCGCTTGCCGAACACGAGGACGGAACGCTGGAGATCATTCACTGGCCGGTCATCCTCGACTCCCAGGCTCAGGCCGAGCTCGAAACAGAGCAGGCGGCGGCCTGACCCTCAGTGATGAAGCGTCTCGTTCTTGCCACCGACGCGTGGCACCCGCAGGTAAACGGGGTCGTGCGGGTGCTCGACCGCCTGCGCCAGGAGACGCCGGCATTCGGGGTCGAGGTCGACGTCATCTCGCCGCAGGAATTCCGGTCTTATCCGATGCCGACCTACAGCGAGATCCGGCTGGCCGTCTGCAGCGCCTCCGGCATCGGCCGACGCATCGATGCCATGGGCGCGGACTACGTCCATATCCCGACCGAGGGACCGATCGGCATGGCGGCCCGGCGCTGGTGCCGCCGCGAGGGGCGGCCGTTCACGACCAGCTTCCATACGCGGTTTCCGGAGTATCTGGCGCAGCGCCTGCCCGTCCCGCCGTCGGTGACCTACGCCTGGTTGCGGCGGTTTCATAACGCCAGCCGAGCCACGCTGGTGTCGACCCCGCGGCTGGCCGGCGAGCTGAAAGGCCGCGGCTTCACCAAGACGGCGGTCTGGCCGCGCGCCATTGACACGGACACCTTCTGCCCGGGCGAGGCGGCGTCGCTGGATTTTCCACGGCCTGTCTTTCTGTATGTCGGCCGCGTCGCGGTCGAAAAGAACATCTCTGCCTTTCTCGGGCTCGATCTGCCGGGCACCAAGGTCGTCGTCGGCGACGGGCCGCAGCGTGCGGACCTCGAACGGAAGTACCCCGAGGCGCGGTTCCTGGGCGTACACGAGGGCGAGGATCTGGTGAAGCTCTACCGGGCCGCCGACGTCTTCGTGTTTCCCAGCCGCACCGATACGCTCGGTCTTGTTTCGATCGAGGCAATGGGCTGCGGCGTTCCCGTCGCCGCCTATCCCGTGACGGGACCCGCCGATGTCGTCGGCGAGTCCGGCGCCGGGGTCCTCAGCGAGAACCTGCGGGATGCGGCGCTCGCCGCGCTCGACATCCCGGGGGACGTCTGCCGGGCGCGCGCGCTCGAGTTCAACTGGTCAACCAGTGCCGGTGCCTTCGTCAATCTGATCGAAAAAGCCAACGAGATGCCCGCCGATCCGCGCTGAGGCGGCTTGCCGCGGCCCTGCATTTCTGTAACGTCGTCGCTGACTGCTCCTGCTGACATGACTGAGAAAGGACCGGCCAGTGAGCCTCGCCAAGGATGCCATTCCGGCCTTCGATGACGTCCGGACCGCCGCCGAGCGGCTTGACGGGATCGCCGTGCGAACGCCGCTGCTGCGCTCGGCCGTACTCGACGAGATGACCGGGGGAACGGTCTTCCTCAAGCCGGAAACCCTGCAGCGGACCGGCTCGTTCAAGTTCCGCGGGGCGTTCAACGCGATCGCCTCGATGGATGCGGCAAGCCGCCGGCGCGGGGTTGTCGCCTGCTCGTCGGGAAATCATGCACAGGGTATCGCGGCGGCGGCAGCGCACTTCGGTATCCCCGCGACCATCGTCATGCCAAAGGACGCACCGGCGCTGAAGCGGGAACGTACCCGCGCGCACGGGGCGGACGTCGTCCTCTACGACCGGGCGACCGAGAATCGCGAGGCCATCGCCGCCGGGATCGTGGAGGAGACCGGCGCCGAATTCGTCTCGCCCTATGACGACGCGCGCGTCATTTCGGGGCAGGGGACCGCCGGCATGGAGATCGCCGGCCAGGTGGCCGATGCGGGCGCGCGGCTCGACACGGTTCTCGTTCCGTGCGGCGGGGGAGGGCTGACCGCCGGCGTCTCGCTGGCCATCAAGGCGCTGTCGCCGGAAACCGACATCGTGACGGTCGAGCCGGAGGCCTTCGACGACACGGCGCGGTCGTTCGTCTCGGGCAGCCGTGAGCGCAACCCGGCCTTGTCGGGTTCGATCTGCGATGCGCTCCTGTCCCTGCAGCCCGGGGAACTGACGTTTCAGGTGAACCGCAAGCTGGTGTCGCGCGGGGTCTCGGTCTCCGATGGGGAGGCGCTTGCCGCGGTCGCCTTCGCCTGGCGCGACCTGAAGCTGGTGGTGGAGCCTGGCGGCGCGGTGGCGCTGGCGGCGATCATGACCGGCAAGGTGGATACCGGTGGAAAGACGCTCGCCGTCGTTCTGTCCGGCGGCAATGCCGACCCCGGCCTTTACGGTCGGGCATTGGCCGGTGACGGCTAACGGCGCCGCCGCGCCGGTCTCAGCTGAACAGGATCATCTTCTGGTCGAAGGTGAGACCGGTCAGATCCGCCGGCGGCGCATCGCGACCCGTATCGTCCGGTCTTTCCGCGCCCTGCAGCCTGGTAACCGTGCCGGTCGGTTCGATGCTCTCCGCATCGACCGGCTCCGACGCGGAGGGATCCGCTTGCGGTCCGGGCGCGTGCGTTTCGGGCACGTCGATGAACGCGGTATCGCGGTCGGTGCCGATTGGCCTGACATGTTCGTCGGGCCGAAATCCGGATATCCCGTCGTCGTCCACGAATTCGACGTCGTCATCCATCTGCCGGGCATTGTCCGCCCGCGCTTCGGACGGTGCGGCCGCTCCCTCCGGTTCGGCAGCGGCTTCTGCCTCGACGTCGTCGATATCGTCCATATCCTCGATGAACCGGCCGGCCGCCGGGTCGTCTGCGAAGATATCGCGGCTGGTTATCCGCTCGGGCTCGGCGACGGGAACGGTGTCGAGGGACTCTGAGAATTCGGCGATGCGCTGTTCGAGCTGGCGCAGGCCGCGTCCCATCGCGTCCATGCCCTTGAGCGTGGCGGTTCCGTTGCGGCACGCCGCCTGAATGTCCGCGGCGCTGCGATCGAGTACGTCGCACAGTTCGGCGGAGACGTTCTTTTCGCGGAGGTTCCAGACGATCTCCTGGATCCGGTCAGCGGCCTCGTGAACCTGACGGAACGCGGTCTTGCCGGCGTCGGATTCCATGTCGAGGTCGACGTCGGTGGCGTTCCGCCGCACTGCGCCGTCCTCGCCGTACCGGGGAACGGCGACGATCTCGACGCGGGTCTGACTGATGACGTCCGCGAGGCCGGTGACACGGGCCTTCAGGTTGTCGACGAGACTGGCGGGCTGGGCCGCAGCCGGTGCCGGCAGGCGGTCGAGCGAACTCTGCAGCCGGTTCAGCGCGCCAAGCAGCGTCTTCGTGTCGGCGGTGCGGTTGCGGCGAGCATATTCGTTCAGGAACCAGCGACCGCGCGCGGTTTCCGATACCGCGGCCAGAATTGCCTCGTAGTCGGGATCCAGCGGCCGGGCTATATCGGTGCCGGTCCCCGCACTGCGGGCCGGAGGCTCCGGCTTGTCATCGGGAGGCGTCATCGCGGGCTGCCCGGGCTGTGTAAGACATGGATCGAAATCGCTTCACCTGGAGTCTGTCGCTCTACTATACGACCCTATTTCTTATCTTAGGGTTGCAGTTGCCCTATCTGCCGCTCTGGCTCGAATCGCGCGGTCTTTCCGCGACGCAGATTAGCGTGATTCTCGCGATTCCGCTGGTCGTTCGTCTGGGCGCGACGCCGGCTATGGCCTTCATCGCCGACCGGTTGCCCGGCCGCGGACTGGCGATCCTCATCTATTCTGCTGCGGCAGCCGCGCTGTTTCTCGCCTATCACCTGCCGGGCGGGTTCTGGACGATTGCCGGCGTCACGGTGGCGGTCTCGATATTCCTGAACCCGCTGATGCCGATCACCGAAGCGACGGCGATGCGCGGCGCGCGGCTCTACAATGTCGATTACGGGCGCATCCGGCTGTGGGGTTCGGTGTCCTTCATCTGCGCCAACCTCGTCGGCGGCGCGATCGTCGCGCGGACCGGCGGGCCGGGTGCCCTGGTCGCATTGAACGTCGCGGCGATCCTGACGGCACTCGCCGCGCTGACCCTGCCGCGCCGCGACGTGGTGGAAGACACCGGACCCGAGCCGGCCGTGGCCTCCGGACCGGAGAAGGTTCGCCTGTCGGAGCTCTATGCGCTGTTGCGCCGCCCCGCCTTCGCCGGCGTGCTGACCGGGGCAGGCCTGGTTCAGGCGGCTCATGCCTTCTATTACGCTTTCGGGTCAATAGGCTGGGTGGCGGAAGGCATCTCGCCGTCGACGATCGGTATGCTGTGGGCCATCGGGGTTCTGGTGGAGGTTGGTCTGTTCGCGGCCTCGGGCCGCGTCGTCGCCCTGCTTGGCGTACGCGGCCTGTTCGCCGCCGGAGCGCTGGGGGCTGTCGTGCGGTGGTCGCTGATGGCGTGGACCTGGCCGGCGGCTGTCTACTTTCCGATCCAGGCGTTGCACGCCCTGACATTCGGCGCGACGCACCTGGCCATCATGAACTATCTGGCGGAATCCGTTCCCGACCGGCACTCGAGCGGCGCGCAGGGCCTGTTCTCCACCGTCCTCGGCCTGCTGACGGGCGCGGTGATGCTGGTGGCGGGGCCGCTCTACCGGACCGTCGGCACCGGCGGCTATGGCGTCATGGCGGCTATGGCTCTGGTCGGCGGTGTTGTACTGGCCGTTTCGCTCCGAAGGCGGTGAAGGCGCTCAGCCCCAAAGCGAAGGTTCGGGCGGATACACCTCACTGCCGTCGTACCGCAGGCCGGGATCGCGGTCGCGGGCCAGCAGCAGCGGGCCGTCGAGATCGACCCACTCGGCCTGCTGGGCGACCAGCAGGGCCGGCGCCATGGCAAGCGAGGTCGCCAGCATGCAGCCGACCATGATGCGCAGTCCGTCGGCGCGGGCGGCCTCGGCCATCGCCATGGCCTCGGTCAGGCCGCCGGCCTTGTCGAGCTTGATGTTGATCGCGTCGTAACGGCTCGACAGGCCGGTGAGGCTGGCGCGGTCGTGGACGCTTTCATCGGCGCAGACGGTGATCGGCCGCTCGATGTCGGATAGAACCTCGTCGGAGTCGGCCGGCAGCGGTTGCTCGACCAGTTCGACACGCGCCTTCGCGCAGGCGACCAGCAGAGTCTCGATGTTCGCCGGGGACCATCCCTCGTTGGCGTCGACGATCAGACGCGAATCGGGGGCCCCCTCGCGGACCGCGGCGATCCGTTCGGCATCGCCGTCGCCGCCCAGCTTCACCTTCAGCAGGTCGCGATGCGACGCCTTCTTCGCGGCCTCCAGCATCGACTCCGGCGTGCCGAGGCTCAGCGTGTAGGCCGTGACCAGCGGCTTCATGTCCCCGACGCCGGCGAGTTTGGCGGCGCTGACGCCCTTTTCCTTTGCTTCGAGGTCCCACAGGGCGCAGTCGACGGCGTTTCGCGCGGCGCCCGCCGGCAGGAGGTCCGCCAGCTCCTCGCGCGTCAGACCCGTGGCGATCCGGTCGGTGAGCTTTTCGATATCGTCGCGGATGCCCTCGACCGACTCGCCGTAGCGCGCGTAGGGGACGCATTCGCCGCGTCCCCGATGGGCGCCGGTTCGGATTTCAGCAACGACCACGACGGCCTCGGTCTTCGTGCCGCGCGAGATCGTGAAGCCGCCCGCGATGGGCCAGGACTCGATCGAGACCGTCAGGTCGCCCTTCATCAGGAATGAAACTCCTTCACGAGCCGGTCGACGATCGGCTCGACCCCGAAGCGCACCGGGTCGGTTGCCGGCAGGTCGTACTCCAGCGACACTTCCTGCAGGAAGGCCTTCGCCTCGGCCTCGTCGAGCTTCTCGGTGTTGACGGCGATGCCGACACAAATGAGCGAGGGGTTGGTCAGTTTGCCCATGTAGGTCGTCGCGTCGATGACCTCGCGGATGGTCGGGATCGGGTGCTGGACGTTGCGCATCTTCGTGCGGGTCGGCTCATGGCAGACGATGAAGGCGTCCGGCTGCGAGCCGTGCAGAAGACCGAGCGAGACACCGGCGAACGAGGGATGGAACAGGGAGCCCTGGCCCTCGACCACGTCCCAGTGATTGCTGTCGGCTTCCGGCGATATCCACTCGGCGGCGCCGGAGATGAAATCGGCGACCACCGCGTCGACCGCGACGCCGCGCCCGGAGATGAAGATGCCGGTCTGGCCGGTGGCGCGGAAGTCCGCGTCGAGGCCACGCTCGCGCATGCCCTTCTCCATTGCAAGCGCGGTATATTTCTTGCCGACGGAGCAGTCGGTGCCGACCGTCAGAAGGCGCATGCCCGAACGCTTGGTGCCCTTGCCGGTGTTGAAGCGCTCGGTGGAGTGACGCACGTCGAACAACTTGCGGTGGTTGCGGGCCGCGGCCTCCGCGATCGCCGGAACGGCACCAAGACGCATGTGCAGGCCGCTGGCGACGTCCATGCCGGCGTCGAGTGCCTTCACGATCGTCTCGACCCAGTGATCGGGCAGCACGCCGCCGGGATTGACGACGCCGATGATGAACGTCTTCGCACCGGCCGCGATCGCGGCGTCGATGTCCATTTCCGGCAGTTCGGCGTCGGCGGCGCAGCCGTCCAGCCGCATCTGCCCGACACACCAGTCGCGGCGCCAGTCGACGATGCCGTATGCGGTCTTTGCCGCCAGGTCATCATGAACATCGCCGAGGAAGAGCAGGTAAGGGTGCGCGATTTCCATGGTTTTTCGATCCTGAAGGGGTATTTAGAGTGCCGCAGGGCGAGAATCGTGACCGCGGCGGGTTGCTGCCGGTGATGGCGCCCATCACTATGCGTCTATTATCGGAGCGCCATGGCCTGAGGCAAGCGTTGCGGTGCAACACGGGTATGCTATTCGCGGGTATGGACTTCGCGGGTTTCGACGGGTGCGGCGACGGGCCGGCGCACTGAGGGGCTGACGTCAGGGGATGATTTCAGGAACACCATGAACCAGCGACCGGCGATAAGCGCCACCGGTTCGGGTGACGCGCTCGTTCTCTCCGCGTCCGGCGACTGGACGATCGGCGAGGCGGAGCGGCTCGACGGCGAACTGGGGCGGGCGACCAAGCTGCCCCGCGACGTCCGCCGGGTGGATATCGACCTGTCCGGGATCGATCGCCTGGACACCGCCGGTGCCTGGCTGATCCACCGGACGGCACGCACCCTCGCCAAGGCGGGGATCGAAGTCGCCTATACCGGCGTGGGGCCGTCGCGAGAAGTGCTGATCGGCGAGGTCGAGCGGTCCGATCACGATCCGGCCCCGCCGCGCCGGGAGCCGCCCATCCTGCTGCAGATGGTGGCGGACACCGGCTCCGCCGTCATCGAGTCCGGCCGGGACCTCGTCAAGCTCACGGATCTGCTCGGCCAGTCGTTGCTCATCATGCTGGGCTTCGTGGTCCGGCCCTGGAAGTTCCGCATCACCTCGATCACGTTCCATCTCGAATACATGGGCGTGCGGGCGGTGCCGATCGTCGCCCTGATTTCGTTCCTGATCGGCGGCATCATCGAGCAGCAGGGCGCCTATCAGCTTCGCTATTTCGGGGCGGAGATCCTGTCGATCGACCTGGTCGGCATTCTGGTCCTGCGCGAAATCGGACTGATCCTGACGGCGATCATGGTGGCCGGCCGGTCGGGCAGCGCCATCACCGCCGAGATCGGCTCGATGAAGATGCGCGAGGAAATCGACGCCCTGAAGACGCTGGCGCTCGACCCCGTCGAGGTGCTCATCGTGCCGCGTCTGATCGCATTGCTGATGGCGTTGCCGCTGCTGACGGTCATTGCAGACCTGTCGGCCCTCGTCGGCGCCGGCCTCGTCGCGTGGATCTATATCGACCTGCCGCCGTCGGCCTTCATCCCTTACCTGCAGAACGCGGTGGAGGTGAACACCTTCCTCGTCGGCCTGATCAAGGCGCCCTTCATGGCGCTGGTGATCGGCATGATCGCGTGCCTGGAAGGCCTGCAGGTGGAAGGCAGCGCGGAGTCGCTCGGCCAACACACCACGGCGTCGGTGGTCAAGGCGATCTTCATGGTCATCGTCCTCGACGGCCTCTTCGCAATGTTCTTCGCAGCGGTGGATTTCTGATGGCCGGCGTCTCCGAAACGCAGCAGCCGGCGGCGGGGGGGACGGATCCGGCATCCGGGACCGGCAATGGCGCTGTTCCGAGCGGACCGAAGGATGCGGTGATCCAGGCGCGCGGCCTGACCGTCGGGTTCGGCGAGACCAACATCCTCGATGGGCTCGATCTCGACGTCTATCGCGGCGAGGTGCTCGGAGTCGTCGGCGGGTCGGGCACCGGCAAGTCGGTGTTGCTGCGCACTCTGATCGGATTGCTGCCGCGGCGTGCGGGGTCGATCCGCATGTTCGATATCGACATCGACGCTGTGTCGGCGGAAGAGCGCCGGAAGGTGGAGCAGCGCTGGGGCATCCTGTTCCAGGAAGGAGCGCTGTTCTCGTCGCTGACGGTGAAGCAGAACATCCAGGTGCCGATGCGCGAGCATCTGAAGCTGCCGCAATCGCTGATGGACGAACTGGCCGAACTGAAAATCGCGATGGTCGGCCTGAAACCTGACGCGGCCGACAAGTATCCCTCGGAACTCTCCGGCGGCATGACCAAGCGTGCGGCGCTGGCCCGCGCTCTGGCGCTGGACCCCGACATCGTGTTCCTCGACGAGCCGACATCGGGTCTCGACCCGATCGGCGCGGCGGCCTTCGACGATCTGATTTCGAAGCTCAGGGACACTTTAGGTCTGACGGTTTTCATGGTAACTCACGACCTCGACAGCCTGTTTTCGATCTGCGATCGGGTTGCGGCTCTCGGCAACAAGAAGATTCTCGTGGCCGGGGACCTGAAAACCGTGATCGAGAATCCGGATCCCTGGATCCAGGAGTATTTCCGCGGCAAGCGGGCGCGCGGTGTCGCGGCCCGGATCAGTGGGAGTTAGCGGCGGACATGGAAATCCGTTCCAGTCCCCTAATCGTCGGTTTCTTCACGCTCGTCGCGATCTTCGGCGCGTTCGGCTTCATCTATTGGGTCGGTGCCTATGGCGATACTGCGGGCAGGGTGTCCTACCGCGTGGTGTTCTCCGACGAGGTGACGGGCCTGAACAAGGGGTCGTCGGTGCTCTACAACGGCATCAAGGCCGGTGACGTCGTCAGCCTGTCGGTCGCCAAGGACGATCCGGCCCAGGTGGTGGCGCTGATCCAGGTCGACCCGAACTATCCGGTGAATGTGGACACCACCGCGCAGCTTCAGTTCACCGGCATCACCGGCGTCGGTTTCATCCAGCTCAAGACCAGCAAGGCGGACGCGAAGCCGCTGCGGGACGCCTGGGGCGAATCCGACGAACCGCCGATCATCTATGCCGAGAAATCGACCTTCCAGGACCTCATGGAAGGCGCCAAGTCGCTGCTGACGAAAGTCGATTCCGTGGCGACGCGGATCGACAATCTGGTCGCCAACAACGAGACGGCGGTCACCAACACGATCCGGAACATCGAGACGTTCTCCGGCGCGCTGGCGCAGAACTCCGACAAGATCGCCAGCTTCATCGACGATGCCAGCTCCGCGGCGCGCAGCCTGAGCAGCGTCGGCGGCAAGATCGAGGTGCTGGCGGGCAACCTGAACACGATCGTCGAGGCTATCGACCCGGACGAGGTGCGCGCCGTGATCGGCGATGTGCGCACCTTTGCCGATGCGCTTGCGGCCAATTCCGACAAGGTCACGGTGCTGGCGGAAAACGCCGGCCAGGCGGCGGAGCGCATCAACAATCTGGCCGGGCGGCTGGAAGGAATCGCCACCGACGTCAAGAAGGTTGTCGAGGCCGTGGATCCGGCCGCGATCTCGAACACGATCGCGAACTTCGATCAGATAACGACGACGATCGCGAGCAAGGACAAGGAAATCTCGCAGTTCATCGACGACGCCACGGCAACGGCGGCGGAACTGCGCAAGGCGTCCCAGAAGATCGATACGCTGCTCACCAAGGTCGACGGCATGGTCGGTTCGCCCGACGGCCAGAACATGATGAGCAACATCTCCGAGGCCGCGAAATCGTTCCGGCAGCTTGCCGACAATCTCAATTCGAGGCTCGACACGATAACGGCCGACGTGCAGCGTTACGGCGTCTCGGGGCTGAAGGATTTCCAGGCGCTGATGCAGGATGGCCGGCGCACCTTGAACAGTCTCGACCGGACCTTGTCGAGTATCGAGCAAAATCCGGCCGGATTTCTGTCTGGACGTTCGTCGGTGCCTGAATACAATCCGGGCCGGCGCTTTTGAGGTGCCGGACAGGCGGCTTGCGCCCGTTGGGGTGTGAGAAACAGAGGGTAGGGGGAGTTCTGGTGGAACGAGCGTGGCGACCGGTTGTCGTGCTTGCGTTGGCCGCGCTGGCCGGCGGATGCTCGCTCGCGGCCAAGCCGGCGCCGGCGACCTACGATCTTCAGGCGCCGACGAATTTCCCCGCCGGGACCGGCTCGACGGCCTCGCAGTTCGCGATCACCGAACCGACCGTGGTCGGCGCGCTGGACAGCGAACGGATCGTCGTGCGGCCGGCGCCGACCTCGATCACCTATCTGGCCAAGGCGCAGTGGAGCGACCGTGTGCCGAAGCTCGTGCAGGCCCGGCTGATCGACGCCTTCCAGAACACGAACCGCGTGCGTTCCGTCGGGGTTCCCGGCAGCGCCGTCGTCAGCGATCTGGGCCTCGTCACCGACCTGCGTGATTTCCATATCGATGCCGAGACCAACACCGCCGTGGTCGCCCTGAACGTCCAGATCGTCGGCGAGCAGTCCGGTCGGGTGATCGCGTCGAAGACATTCGAGGCACGCCATCCCGTTGCCAGCGACAATGCCGATGGAATGGTCGAGGCGATGAACGCGGCCTTCGATCAGGTCGCAACGGAGATCGTCGTCTGGACCCTGGCGCGCATCTGACGCTTCGTCATTCAACCTGATCCGGCGCGTTTTGCTGGAATCGAACTATGCGACGTTTTCGGCCTTGAAGGCGGGGAAACGGCCACCGGCGGCATGCGGGCCGCGCGCGGGCGACACGATTCCCTCAGTGCCGCCCGGTTTCAGCTCGCCAGCGCGCGCTCCGGGGCGGCGAGTTCCTTCAGGGCCGCGCCGATGGCGAGGAAGTCGCCCTTGCGCGCGGACGTGCGCCGCCAGGCCAGGCCGATCTTGCGGCTCGGCTCAGGGCTCTTGAACCGCAGCAGCATCATCCGGTCGTCGCGCACCTCCGCGTCGACCGCCATTTCCGGCAGCAGCGTCACGCCGAGCCCGTTGGCGACCATCTGCACGATCGTTGTCAGGCTCGTCGCGCCGAGTTCGCCCAAGGTGTCGCTGTCCGCCAGCCTGCAGAGACTGAGCGCCTGATCGCGCAGGCAGTGGCCTTCCGACAACAGCAACAGGTTCATGTCCGACAGGCGGGCGGGATCTACACGCTTGCGCTCGTCGATGCTGTCGTCGGCCTGTGTCACGAGCAGGAAGCGGTCGTCGAACAGAGGGAAGGTCTCGATGTCCGGGGACTCGACGGGCAGGGACAGGAGTACGAGGTCGAGTACGCCGCGCGAGAGGTCGTCGAGCAGGGCTTCGGTCTGCGTTTCATGCAGTTCGAGCGAGATTTCCGGGAACCGGGACCGGATCAGCGGCAGCGCGTGCGGCAGCAGATATGGCGCGATGGTCGGAATGACGCCGAACCGCAGGGAGCCGGCCAGCGGGCGCTCGGCGTGGCGGGCATAGTCCACAAGGTCGTCGGTTGCGCGCAGGATCGAGCGGGCGCGCCGGACGACTTCGGTGCCGGTCGGCGTCAGGGCGAAGCTGCCGCGGGTCCGGTCGATCAGAGAGACGCCAAGCTCGCTCTCGAGCTGCTTGATCTGCATGGACAGGGCGGGCTGGCTGATGCGGCAAGATGACGCCGCGCGAGCATAGTTCCGTTCGCGGGCCAGCGCGTCCAGATACTTAAGCTGCTTCAACGACGGCATATAAGTTTTCCTTATCAAAACTTATGGATTTCTAATTTGCGCTGATTGGGTCAATGGGTCAAGTTCTCCTTAGAATACTTCGAAAATGGAGGAGGCCCAGGAGCGACCCCGACTCGCGCTCCCGACACTTCACACGTCCCAGGCAATCCCACGCACCCCGGCCGTCGGAATGGACGGCGCATACAGATACGCAGAACACCAACGGAGAGAAACATGGACGCGAAGCTCAAAGACGTGAACGACACATCGGCGAAATGCCCGGTGATGCACGGCGCCATGACCGCGATGGGCACATCGAACATGGAATGGTGGCCGAACGCGCTGAACCTCGAAATCCTTCACCAGCACGACACCAAGTCCAACCCGATGGGCAAGGAATTCAGTTATCGCGAGGCGTTGAAGACGCTCGATGTCGAGGCGCTGAAGAAAGACCTGCACGCGCTGATGACCGACAGCCAGGACTGGTGGCCGGCCGACTGGGGCCACTATGGCGGACTGATGATCCGCATGGCCTGGCACGCGGCCGGCTCCTACCGCCTGGCCGACGGCCGTGGCGGCGGCGGCACCGGCAACCAGCGTTTCGCCCCGCTCAATTCCTGGCCGGATAACGTCAGCCTCGACAAGGCGCGCCGCCTGCTGTGGCCGATCAAGAAGAAGTACGGCAACGCGGTCTCCTGGGCCGACCTGCTGATCCTGGCCGGTAACATCGCCTACGAGTCGATGGGCCTGAAGACCTTCGGCTTCGCCTTCGGCCGCGAAGACATCTGGCACCCGGAACTCGACACGTACTGGGGTGCGGAAAAAGAATGGCTGGCGCCGAGCGACAACCGCTATGACAATGTCGACGATCCCTCGACGATGGAGAACCCGCTGGCCGCCGTCCAGATGGGCCTGATCTACGTCAATCCGGAAGGCGTGAACGGCACGCCGGATCCAATGAAGACCGCCGCCCAGGTGCGCGAGACGTTCAAGCGCATGGCGATGAACGACGAGGAAACCGCGGCCCTGACGGCCGGCGGGCACACCGTCGGCAAGACCCACGGCAACGGCAGCGCCGAGGCGCTGGGTCCGGAGCCGGAAGCGGCTGGCCCCGAAATGCAGGGCCTCGGTTGGGACAACCCGAACATGGACGGCAAGGCCGCCAATGCTGTCACCTCCGGCCTGGAAGGCGCCTGGACGACGCATCCCACGCAGTTCGACATGGGCTTCTTCGACCTGCTGTTCGGCTACGAGTGGGAGCTGAAGAAGAGCCCCGCCGGCGCCAACCAGTGGGAGCCGATCAACATCAAGGAGGAAGACAAGCCGGTCGATGCCACCGATCCGTCGGTTCGTCACAATCCGATGATGACCGATGCCGACATGGCCATGAAGGTTGATCCGGCCTATCGCGCCATCTGCGAGAAGTTCATGGCCGATCCGGAATACTTCCGGGACACCTTCGCCCGCGCCTGGTTCAAGCTGACCCACCGCGACATGGGCCCGAAGGCGCGTTACGTCGGCCCCGATATCCCGGAAGAGGATCTGGTCTGGCAGGATCCGGTTCCGGAAGGGCCGGTCAACTACGACATCGGCGGCGTCAAGGCGAAGATCGCCGCGAGCGGCCTGACCATCCCCGAGATGGTCGCGACGGCCTGGGACAGCGCGCGGACCTATCGCGGATCGGACATGCGGGGCGGCGCCAATGGCGCGCGTATCCGCCTTGCTCCGCAGAAGGACTGGGAAGGCAACGAGCCGGCGCGTCTGGCGAAGGTGCTGGGTGTGCTTGAACCGATCGCGGCCGAGGCCGGCGCCAGCGTCGCCGACGTCATCGTCCTGGCCGGCAATGTCGGCATCGAGCAGGCCGCCAAGGCCGCCGGTTTCGACATCTCCGTGCCGTTCGCGCCGGGCCGGGGCGACGCGACGGACGAGATGACCGACGCGGAGTCCTTCGAGCCGCTCGAGCCGATCCACGACGGCTACCGCAACTGGCTGAAGAAGGACTACGTGGTCAGCCCGGAAGAGCTGATGCTCGACCGGACCCAGCTGATGGGCCTTACCGCGCCGGAGATGACCGTCCTGGTCGGCGGCATGCGTGCGATGGGCACCAACCATGGTGGGACCAAGCACGGTGTCTTCACCGATCGCGAAGGTGCGCTGACGACCGACTTCTTCGTCAACCTGACCGACATGGCCAACAGCTGGGTTCCCGCCGGTGAGGGTGTCTACGAGATCCGCGACCGCAAGTCCGGCTCGGTGAAGTGGACGGCGACGCGGCTGGACCTCGTGTTCGGATCGAACTCGATCCTGCGGGCCTACGCCGAAGTCTACGCTCAGGACGACAACGCGGAGAAGTTCGTGAAGGACTTCGTCGCCGCCTGGACGAAGGTGATGAACGCCGACCGGTTCGACATCGCCTGAGACCGGCTTGAGAGGATTCGGGGCCGGCCCATCGGCCGGCCCGTCGAAGCAGGACGGGTCGTTTCGTACGGACCCGTTCGTCTTCGCCCAAAGTTGGGTGCCACTCTGCCCGTCGGGTTTCCCGGCGGGCACTTTTTGGTTCCTCCGGCCGGCAGCCTCCGTGACCGGAACGGGCGCGCCACGATGAGTCCCGTTCTTTGCCCCCAGGTGTTGCCGGATTCCCCTTTTCCGCGCCGACAGGCGCACGCTATGGTTCATCAGGGCCATCTGCGGGAAGGGTTGGTATGCGTCTTCTGGTCTGTGCGATTGCGGGTTTGCTTGCGCTGGCCTTCGGGAACGGTTTCCTGAACGCGGCCGCGCACGCGGAAGAGATCGTCCTGCGCGGCGAGCTTTATGACGCCGGCACCTATGAGGTGGACGGCCGGGAGCCGGCCTGCGGGCGCACGCGCACCATCCTGACAGCCGACCTCGGCGACTATGGCGCCTCGATCGGTGCTTTCATCGTGCTCAATCCGGTCAAGCTCGACCGCCTGTCGGCGGCGACACGCCTGTTCATCTATTCCCACGAATGCGCCCACCAGCTCTTCGGCAAGGGCGAGGAACGCGCCGACTGCTACGCCGCCAAGCGCGGCAAGAAGGAAGGCTGGCTGAAGGAAGCCGACATCGACCAGGTGTGCCGGATCTTCCCGCACACCTCGAAGAGCCCGGAGCATCCCGACCGGCAGGCGCGCTGCGACAATATCCGCGCCTGCTACGCGAAGGCCTCCGCGCCGTCCTTCTCGCCGGTCCGCACCGGCGCCAGCGCGCTCGGCAACGGTCCGGGCGGCCTGAACCGGCCGATGCACTGAGCGGCCGGCCGCGGCCCGCGGCGCGGAGCATGGGGCCGTCGGACTTGATTTTCCCGCCCGCGCGCCCCAAAACAGCAGCATCCCTGTAACAGTTCAAAATTCCCCGAGAACGGATCTCGCCTGATGGAAAAGTTCACCACGCTCACCGGAGTCGCCGCGCCGCTGCCGGTCGTCAATGTCGACACCGACATGATCATCCCCAAGCAGTATCTGAAGACGATCAAGCGCACCGGTCTGGGCGAGGGCCTGTTCGCCGAGCGCCGCTTCAAAGAGGACGGCAGCGAGGATCCGGATTTCGTGCTGAACAAGCCGGCCTGGCGCAACGCCAGCATCCTGATCGCCGGCGACAATTTCGGCTGCGGCTCGTCGCGCGAGCACGCGCCCTGGGCGCTGATGGACTACGGCATCAAATGCGTTATTGCGCCGTCCTTCGGCGACATCTTCTTCAACAACTCGTTCAAGAACGGCATGCTGCTGATCCGCCTGCCGCAGGACAAGATCGATCTTCTGATGGACGACGCCAGCCGTGGCGCCAACGCCACGCTGACGATCGACCTGGAGAACCAGACCATCACCGGCCCCGATGGCGGCACGATCGAGTTCGAGGTCGATCCCTTCCGCAAGCACTGCCTGCTGAACGGTCTCGACGATATCGGCCTGACGCTGGAGAAAGGCGAAACGATCACGGGATTCGAGAAGAGCGTGGAGGCCGAGCGGCCCTGGCTCTGAGCGATCCGACTCGTCGGCTCTGCGGTCATGAAACGGGCGCCCGGCGGCGCCCGGTTTGTTTTGGCGAACCTGGTGTCACTCCGTCCGCAGGAGGATTGTCTTTGACGGCGGAATCGAGGTGTTGCTGACCGCCGAGTTGTAGATGTCCATCGACAGCGCCAACGTTTGAAGTGACAGGTGCCTGTCCGGCGAGCCGTAGTCCGGGATCGGAATGCCGAAGCGTTCGCCTTCCGGATCCTTCACCGAGACAGCCCACCGCTTGCCGTATCCTGCATTGCGGACGACGCGCAGGAAATCGACGTATTCGCTGTAGCCGTTTTCGTTGAGCCGGATTTGCGGGACATATCGATCCCGTTCGAGGGATTGTGCCGCGATCAGATCCCCGAGATAGCGTACGACCCGTTCGGGCGATCGAAGGCGGAACTCCAGCGGATCGATGCGGTAGCCTTTCGAGTCCCGGCGCGACAGTTCGTACTTGAAGTGCGACTGGATGTGATCGTCGCTGAAATGAACGAAGAAGTTCACTTTGTCGACGTCACTGTTTCTCGTGTCGACATAGTTCTCGACGGAAAATCCCGCGTCGATGATCAGTTCCACGACGTGCCGGAAGGCCGCATAGCTGCACCGGTTTCGCGGGTTGTTCTTGAACCGGACGAAATTCACGTCCCGGATCGTATACGGTGTGAAATCGTCCGTGTCGCATCCCGGCACCTCCCGGCCATCTTCGCAGGCGACACGAGACCGGCATTCCGGCGGAGACCTGTAGTTCAGCTCCCTGAACAAGCTGAGCGTAATCTCGATTTCCTCGACTGTCAGCATGGACAGGAGGGTCAGGTTCCATCCCTGTTCTTCGTAGTAGAACAGCCGGTCTCTATCTAAGGTCGTCTTTAAATCTTTTAGAGCTTCCTTGTCGTTAAGCTCTGAAATCAAAAGCTTCTGGACTCCCGTATTGAAATTAATTCCTGTATTGTTCGTATTTCCAACCCCCGCGGCGAAATTGTCATCGTATATAGAATAATACTTTTTCCCCGTCTTCTTCTTTATATTTGCAATGTTGGTTCCAACGTTGACGATGGTATCGTCGACGATAAAGGGGATGTTCGGATTTATGCTACCGGATATTCTGCCTGTCCCCTCATAACTGGTGATACTCGTAAACTGCATCGGATAGCCTTTTGCGGAGCGCACCGCGTTCAGGAGCAGCAGTTGATTGCCGACATTTCCCGTCGCTTCGTTGAACTGGTAGGTCTGGTCGTTGATCTCGAACTTCGTGCAGGACACAGACAGAAGGCCGGCGACTACGACGGACAAAGCGCATAGCCTTGCGGACTGCACTTGAGTGCGATGTCGGATACCGCGCTCGCGCCGGTCATTCGTTCTCGCCGCGTGATCCAATCGCGGCGCGCCGGACCCAGCCATGGTTCTCTCTCCCCTCCGAAGGCGCCGCCTTCTTCGAGCGGCATGTCCTTCCCCGGTGGAAGAGTAAACCGGCTGATCAATAATGCAACTTTAAATACACTAAATACTTTAACATACTCTTAGGTTGCGTACCCCGGTGGGCTGTACTGCCGCTTCGGATTTCTCCGCGCCGCCGGTCAATACGGTCTGGCCACGATACGGAACGGGCGGCCCGTCTCAGAGGCCGCCCGCTCCCGATTTCATTGGCTCCCGCGTACAGCCTTGAAGGCCGGACGCCCTCTAAAAACTCCGCGTCACCTGGAAGGCGGCGGCGAAGGCGCCCTGGTTGTCGTCGGCGGCGGGGTTCGCCACGAAGGGGCTGAAGGCGCCCGCAAACGTCCCCGTGCCGTTGAAGTCGACATGGCCGTAGTGGACGTCGAGCATGAATTCGGTGCGCGGCACCGGCTGCCAGGCGATATTGGCGAAGATCTCGTAGACGTCCTGATCGAAGTCGGAGGCCAGTTGCGGCGCGGCGGCGTTGAACACCGTCAGCGGCGCCTCGATGCTCTGGTAGCCGGCACCGAGCGTGGTGTAGACGGTGGGCGACCAGCTGTGCGTATAGCCGGCCAGCACCGACCAGGTGACGACCTCGTCGACGATGCAGCCGCCCTGGGCGGGAACCGCGAGACTGCACAGGCCCCAGACGCTGTTGGTGGCGCCCAGGAAGTTGTCGTTGTTGTACTGGGTGGCACCGTCCGTATACATCGCCTTGAAATAGAACGTGTCGTCCTCGCCGAGCGAAGGCGCGGCCAGCTCGAGGCCGAACAGGGCGGCCCAGCCGATGTCGCCGTCGGTCTGGTTGCCGGGAAGCGGCGCAGGGGCGGTGCCGGCCGCGGACACCTCGCGGAAGCGGTTGTCGTGGATCGCGCCGGAGAGCTGGGCGGAGCCCCAGTCGCCCTCGGCGTGGAGGTGGGCGACGATGTCGGGCCATTCGTTGCGGTCGTTGACCACGGCGTTCGGCGCCGGCGGCGTCGCATAGAAGCCGGTCGCGGTGATCGCCGACGGGGTCAGGAAGTTCTGGTCCTCCAGCGCGATGGCAAACGACATGCCGTTGCCGAAGCCCGCGGTATAGCGGATTTGGTTGCGGCGCATGGTGACGTCGCCGACGACGGTGAAGGGATCCGAATAGTCCGGCGTCGAGGCGTTGTGCACGAAGGCCGACCAGGTCTTGCCGAAGGTCCAGTTGCCGAACTGGACGAAGGCGTGCCGCAGCCGGAAGGCGCCGCCCGTGTTCCTGTCGTTGTCGTCGGCTTCCATCTCGATGAAGGCGCGTACGGTGCCGTATTCGGTCGCCGTCCGGGCGTCGAAGTTCAGGCGTCCCTGGCCGTACATCTGGAAGGTGTCGGTCAGCTTCTGGCCGTCCGGCACGATATCGCCGGCGATGAAGCCCTCGTCGCCGAACCACTGGTCCTCGGATGCGACGACGACGAGCCGCGCACGGCCGCCGACCTTGAAGCAGATGTCGGTGCCCGGCAGCTCGATGAAACCCGTGATGTCACACCGGTAGACCGGTTCCCGCGGCGCCTTGACGTCCATCGTCATGTCCGCGGCCTGTGCGCCCCCGGCCACGCAGAGCAGTGCCGCAGTGGCCATCAAATATGTCTTCATCAGGTCTCTCCTCGTGTTGCCCCGGACCCTGGTCCCGCATGTCCAGGTTGCACCGGCGTCATGCCGACGTAAGGCGTTGTCGAACCATCTAGACCGCTTCCGGTTGATTCTTGAAGGCGTCTAAATAACCGCCTCCCGAATGCGTCTGCGATGATCGACGACACTGTCCCTACATAGACAGATGCCGCATGACGGTAATCCGACAAAGGCATGAAACCGCGCGGGTGGAGGCGCTTTCATCCCAGCCGTGACCGGATTGCCACGGTCCCCCAGAGTCACGCTTGCGTAGCGGAAAGGGCAGGAACGCCAACAGTATTCCATATATTCAGAAAATAATATATAATATCGCTTCCGCGCCCGCGAGCGCGGTCGACAACAATGAAACCCGAGGGAGGAGCGGCATGGATCGACTGTCGACGAAGAGCGCGTTACGGAGCCGTGCAGGCGGGCAGTGGATCGCGGCGCTGGTCGCCCTTTCGCTCGTCACCTGCATCGCGGCATCGCGCACGCAGGCCGAGGACTACGGCGGCATTGCCTACACGTCCGTTCAAGGCCAGTTTGCCGATGTGCAACTCGGGGTGGAGAACGCCATCATAAACCGGGGGCTGGTGGTCGATTATCGCGGTCACTTCGGCAAGATGCTCGAGCGCACCGGGTCGGCGGTCGGCAGCGCGGAGCAGGTCTATACGCATGCGGAATGGCTGCAGTTCTGTTCCGCCACCCTGTCGCGCGCCATGGTCGAGGCGGATCCGCGCAATCTCGGGTTCTGCCCCTATACGATCGTCCTGTACGAACTCGCAGCGCAACCCGGCACGGTGCAGATCGGATACAGGGTGCCCGGCAAGGCGGGCGACGCGGCGTCGATGAAGGCGCTGGGCGCCATCGACGCGCTGCTTGCCGGGATCGTGGCGGAAGCGGCCGAATAGCGGTTCGCCCACGCGCAGACTTGCCGGCGCCCGCTGGCGTCGTTATCACGCTTGGTCCCTGCGGTCCCCTGCGGACCCGGGTTGTTTCCTCGTGTCCCGGACCAGCCGATGCGCGTGATTCCGAGCCTCCGCCGCGGACCTCTGGGCGCCTTCGCCCGAGGCATGGAGCGCCGCGTGCTGACGGCGGTTTCGGCCCGGCCGGCGCTGTATTTCGGGCTGCGGAGACTGACCGGGTCGCTCGACCGGCTGTGCGTCACGCGCAAGACCGACATCGTCATCGAGGGATTTCCGCGTTCGGCCAATTCCACCACCGTGACGGTGTTCCGGTCGTGGCAGCGGAAAAAGGTGCGGATCGCCCATCACAAGCATCACGCCGCCCAGATCCTGCGGGCGGTCGCCTGGGACATTCCGGCAGTCGCGCTCATCCGCGAGCCGCGCGCGGCGGTGATCTCGCTCATCGCCATGCTCGAGGAGACCCGTCGCCGGCAGGCGAAAGGCGAGGCCGATCCGGCGTTCGCGGCCCAGACAGGCGGTGTACTCACAGGCTGTGCACTCACGGGCGGGACGGCCGGTCAGGCCCTGCTCGGCAGGGCGGGTGACCCTGACCCGGATTTTACCGCAGCGTTCCGGTGGTGGATCGGTTTCTATGCACCGCTCCTGGCGTGTCGCGACCGGATCGTCATTGCGCCCTTCGAGCAGGCGACGGGGAACCTCACGGCGGTGATCCGGGCGGTGAACCGCCGCTTCGGGTCGGACTTCCGCGCGAAGCCGCGCAAGGTCCAGATCGAGCGGCAGAAGCACGGCAAGACGCGCCGTTTCGGCTGGCGTTCGATGCCCGATCCGCTGCGTGAGGCGGTCAAGGCCGAGGTCGAGGCGGCATTTGCGCGGGCCCTGGACCGGGACCGTCGTCTGCGGTCGCTGGTCGCGGAGGCGGAGACGCTCTACTCCCGCTTCGTCGACGCCTGAAACCCTCGCGGGCGCGCGCGCCTGTGCGTATTAACCGTAGCCGGTGACCGTCGTCGCACCCGTTGCCATAATCTGGCACCATTAACCTCTAAAACTGATGCGGCGCTTAAAAAACAGCCGGTTTGGCCGGTGAGGGGTTAACCATCATGTTGCGCCAGGCGGCCTCGAGCCTCGATGTGACGACGCGGGTGACGCTGGCGGTGCTGGCGCTGGCGAGCGGCGTCTATACCTATCTCGGCGTGCGCGAGCTTCTCGACGGCTCGGCGATGCTCGTTTTCTTCGCCGCGATCATCTATTCGGCGGCTGTTTCGGTCGGTATCTACGCCTTCTGGTCGTTCCTCATGCGGTTCATGCCGCATGTGCGCGACGCGACCAGCCGGGCGCTGTTGCTGCTGGCCATGGGCCTCGGCTCGGTGATGATCGTCGCCATGTCGTCCTGGCTGAACGCGGCGGCGCTGGCCGGGTCGGCGGCGCTGGAGCAGCATCTCGCCAACAAGCTTGAGACCTTCGTCACCGATCTCGACACCGCCCATTCCAACGCACTCGCGGCCCAGAGCCTGTTGCCCGACATCCAGATGGCGTCGCTGAGGTTCGAGCGGCTTGCCGACGACGAACAGCGGCAGGGCTCGCTGACGGGAACGTCCGGATCGGGAACGGTGGTTCAGCTCCTGACCCAGATGTCGCGACAGCTCGACGGGCTTTCCACCGAGGTCGAAGCCTCCGCCGGGCGGGTGCAGCAGCTCTTCGACGAGGGCAGCCGCCACATCACGCGGATGCGCGAACTCGTCTCGGCGCGCGGGCCGATCAACCCGCGCGCGGATGCCTTCGCGGCGGAATCGATGGCGCTGATGGGCGTCATCGCCGCCATGCAGCAGACCTCCGTCGCTCCGGCGGTGAAACGCGCGGCGGAAGACCTCGCGCGCGGCTTCATCGCCCCGGTCGCCGACGGCAGTTCCGCCGATCTCGCGCAGCGCCAGACGACCGTGGTCGGGAATGTCGAGCAGGCCGTCACCGCCCAGTCCGAGCAACTCGCCGCCGCCGCCGAGCAGATCCTCGACACCGAACCGGTCCGGCCCGAGCGGTTCGAGCCGCTGACCACGGCGGAAGCGGTGCTGCGCTACGCGCCCGACTTCCTGCCGAGCTGGGCGGGCGCGATCTCGATCGACCTGCTGCCGGCGGTGCTGGTGCTGATCCTCTGCGTCGTCCATGCCGGCATCCGCCGCGAGGGCGAGCCGGTGACCGACGCTTCGACCATGTCGGCGGCCGACCTGCTGACGGCCATGCGCATCCTGCGCGAGGTGGAGGACGAGGGCCGCCGGGCGATCCCGGCACCTCCCGCCACGCCCGGGGAGACGAAAGAACCGGAGCTGCCGCTGGAACCCGCCGCGGAGGCCGAAATGGCGGGCGAGCCGGACGACAAGCCGCTTCCAGACGGCGTGGTGACACCCTTCGCCACTGCGCGACCGGAAAAAGGGGCGCGACCGGAAAATGGGGCACGACCGGAGAAGGGGTCGCGACCGGAGAAGGGGTCGCGTACGGAGACGAAGGAGTGAGCGACGTCCCCTCTGAACGCCGGCCGGTGCTGCAGGCCAGAGAGCCGGAAGAGAGACGGCCGGGGGGCTTCCGGCGCCGGCTGTCGGACCGGCCGGACGAAACGATCCTGCTCTGGGCGTTCCGCGGACTCCTGGTCGCGACCTTCGTCATTCTCGGCCTCGATCTCGCCGAAATGCAGAAACAGACGCCCGGCGATTCCGGCGCGCTCATTCCCGGCCTGATGCCGCAGGTCGAGCCCTACCTGCCGTCGGTGCGCGAGGTCGGGCCGGGCGGCGGCACCACGGGCCCGGTCGTCGCGCCCGAAACGGCCGAGGCATTGCGCAATCCCGTCCGGTTCGACCTGGTCTCCGGCGGACGCCTCCTGTTCGACGGATCGATCGAGCCGGGCTCGGCCAAACGCTTTGCCGACGAGGTTGAGAAGCGCGGCGCCTATATCGAGACCGTCGTGCTGCGTTCGCCCGGCGGCTCGGTGGCCGATGCACTGGCGATCGCCACGATCATCCGCGAGGCGGGCTTCAATACCGAGATCGGCGCGGGCGGCTACTGCGCCTCGTCCTGCCCGTTGGTCTTTGCCGGTGGCAAGGAACGTCTGGCGGCGGACGACGCGTCGGTCGGCGTGCATCGGGTGTTCGCCGCCGACGAGACCGTCGGCACGCCCGCCTCGGGCATGGACAGCGCGCAGCGCATCTCGGCGGAATGCCAGCGCTTCCTGATCGAGATGGGGATCGATCCGCTGGTGTGGGTGCACGCGATGGAAACGCCGAAGGACGAACTGTTCTATTTCACGCCCGACGAGATGGTCGACCTGAAGCTGGCGACAGGGATTTTGTCGAATTAGGCTTGGCCACGATCTCTCCGAGCCGGATATCAAACCGGATTGAGAATTTATTTGTGGTGCTCAGCGTCTTCGATTAACCTGTTTATTCTTATCAGCAGTGTTTTTCCGCGTTCTATTGCGCTAATGAAGAAGACAATCGACAAAAGTATCCCAAATAAAACTATATATATTTTTTCATTAGTGCTATAATTATTTATACTCCAATTGTCGTATAAATCACTCCATATACTTGTTAAAATTATAATAGATAAAAGTATAGTAAAAATCATGAATGATATCATGCTCGCAACTTCCGCATGTTGCTTTGACATAATTAGCGAGTCACGAGAATTCGCATCAATAATCCGTATTGATCGGAGGTATTTCCGCCTTTCGCTTATACGTAAAGATTTCGATATCTTACCGACGCACCAGCCTACGCTAGGTTGAGCCATATGGCCAATTATGTAGCCAGCTAGCACCATAGTTATCCCGCCCCCAATGGAATTTGTTCCGATAGAGGATCTGTAGAAAAATAATAAAGCTATACAGAAATATACTCCAGGAAATATCCTAACGTAAAGATCATACCATACATCTGGAACTTGATTGAACGCTTTGTCAAATTGAACCATGATGATATCCTGCAATATATACGATTTTTAATCGCTATATATAATAGATTTTACTAATCTAAAGGATTCATCAAAATTGTTTTTTTGCAGAAAATCGCTATTTGAATTAGCATATTGACGACTTTCAATTGCCAGTCTGGTTGAATGTAACGATGAATCAAAAAGGATTCTATAAAATTCACTTACTTTGAAATCGATGAACTGTATCATTTGTGGTACGTATTTTGTCGAAAATTTCATATGAACATCCAAGATCAATCTACCAGTTTTTATTGTAAGCGTTTCGGTATCGAAATTCATGAAGGCTTCCCCATTTTCGTATTTTAATCGAGCCCATCGTTGTTGCATATGCTTGGGCTGCCATTTTGCGCAGCCAAGCCGAACCTTCACGCCATCGGCTGTCGAATATTCGCCGAACATAACTGTTTCGGACATATTGTCAGGTAGGTCTTCTGAACGGCCCATTCTATAATCTATCAATTTAAGGTCGCCACCAATAAGGCACGATATACTTAATAGGTGAGAGAAGGTTTCTAAAGTTTGGCCTCCGGATTCGTTTTCGTTTATCCAGCTCCGATCATCCACCCCTTCAATAATAATGGCATTAATACTCTCAAGTTTCCCCAAGCTTCCACTCAATTCTAATGCATCAAATTCATTATCCCGGGATACGAGTTCCTTCTGAACACACGATAACAATCCAAAATAACGAAAGTATACAAGTGGAAATGCTTTTTCTAGAGCATAATACTGAAATAGAAATATTTTATCTGAATATAGATTTTTAAAATTATCGGAGTTAAAATATAGAATGTCTTTCTCATTGGCGGATATAGGTTTTTCAACACCTATTATAAAGTTTTTTTGTAATAATAAATCTATATAAAATCTATGATTCGTTGGTGGTGTCGCAATAATAAATCGTATGTTTTTATATTCACTATAATACTCCATAGTTTTATCAATATCTTTAATATCACTTATATTCATGTATATATCTTCGATATCAATATTTGATTCTACATCATCATAACATTTAATGTCATATACATTTACTAGATTGATAATATTCTCTTTTTGTAGCTCTCTATACGCGTCAATGTATCTTTTATTGAATATTTCTCCAGCACCAATATGAACTATATTTATGGGTTGTGATATTTGATTCCTCAATATTCCGAGCGCATTTGTTGGGTGCGTGTCATGAGGTCCGTTTACTGGTGCGTGTCGAATCATCTTTCTTTATTATTCGTATGTTGGAACTCTTGTGCCGAGACATATTGTGGCGGTGGATGTGCAACTACGGCGTCACCGACCGACTGAAAATTTACGTTAGATGCGGAGTGATTCAAAACTCCTAATACAATTATTCGCGATCCCGCTTCCTGATCGAGATGGGGATCGATCCGCTGGTGTGGGTGCACGCGATGGAAACGCCGAAGGACGAACTGTTCTATTTCACGCCCGACGAGATGGTCGACCTGAGGCTGGCGACGAAAATCCTCCCGAAACAGGCGCAGACTGCGCGCGCGAACTGATCGTCCTGCAGATGACCCCCGGCGTCGTTGACACCGGCTTCCCATAGGGGAAGATCATGGTCCGCTCAGGAGGCAGGAGAGGCCGCAATGCCGGACCGCGTCGCCCAGCCTATCGAACAGCTGATCCGCGAGGCCCTGATCGAGTCGCCGGTCGCCAGGCGCATGGGCATCGAACTCGCCGCGCTTAAGCCCGACAAGGTCGTTCTCCGGCTGCCATTCTCGCCGGATAACATCACCGTCGGGACCATCGTGCATGGCGGCGTCATCGCCACGCTGATCGACACCGCTGCGATCGCGGTTTCGGTCGCCGGCCTGGTGGAGCCGCCGAAGGGAACAGCGACTTCGACCCTGACCGTCACCTATCTCGCACCGGCCGATAACACCGCTCTGACCGCTGAAGCCCTGATCCTGCGGCGCGGCAAACGGCAGACTGTGGAGGAGGTCGTCGTCCGCGACGAGGCCGGGACACTGGTCGCCAAGGGGCTGATCACCAATCGGGTATTTTGAGAGGGCTATAGTTGCCTCCCGCGCCAAGACCGGTAGCCGCCGGCGGCTTCGCGGCCTATTCTGCGCCGGACCGATGGCGACCTTACCCAGGGGCTACTTCCCGTGACGACGCATAGTCCGTATCGGCCGCGCTTCGCGGCACAACGCGAGGCCGCGCTTTCATGATCGAGGAAACGACCGCCGGTTTCCTGGCGCGCTCCTTTTCGCTGACGGCGATGCTGCACGTATGCATCGTGCTGGTGATCGCGGTGCGGGTGATCATGAAGCGGCCGGCGACCGGCGTGGCGCTGTCCTGGCTGTTCCTGGTGACCGCAGTGCCCTTCGGCGGGGCTGCCATCTATGTGCTGATGGGAGAGCGGCGCACCGGTGGCCGGCGGTCGACCGAACTCGGCCACATGCGCGTCCACATGCGCCAGCTCAGCGAGGAGCTGGTGCGGGAGGACGGCGCCGGGGTCGACTGGTCGCGGCATCCTCCGGCGGTCGCCGGGCTCGACCGGCTCGGCCAGTCGATCGCCGGCACGGCGGCGATCAGCGGGTCGGCCTTCGAGCTGCTCTCCTCGCCCTCGGAAATCCTGCACCGCATCGCCGACGATATAGACGGCGCGCGCGAAAGCGTGCTGATGGAGTTCTACATCTGGAACGAAGGCGGCGACACGGACCTTGTTCTGGAAGCTCTGATGCGGGCGGCGAAGCGCGGCGTCGTCTGCCGGGTTCTGGTCGATGCACTGGGCGGACGGCCGTGGTGGCGCGGCAAGCAGCCGGAGGCCCTGAAGGCGGCGGGCGTCGAGGTGCTGCCCGCCCTGCCGGTCGGCCCGTGGCGGGCGATCTTCGGCCGGACGGACCTGCGCCTGCATCGCAAGATCCTCGTCGTCGACAGTCAGATCGGTTGGACCGGCAGCATGAACATGGTCGATCCGCGCTACTTCAAGAAGGAGGCGGGCGTCGGCGAATGGGTGGATGCGATGGTGCGGCTCGAGGGCCGGGCCGTGACCCTGCTGGCGGCAACCGTGGTCGGCGACTGGGCGATGGAGGTCGAAGACCAGATCCACACGATCGTCAGCGATTCGAAGCTGAAGGCGGCCGATGCGAAGGGCGATACCGACATCCAGGTGATCGCCTCCGGCCCGGGCGAGACGGGCGACGGTATCCTGCTCATGCTGCTGTCGCTGATCAACGCGGCGAAACAGGAACTGATCCTGACGACGCCCTATTTCGTGCCCGACGAGTCGCTTCTGCGCGCGCTGCGCGGGGCGTCGGGGCGCGGCGTGACGGTGACGCTCATCCTGCCCGAGCAGATCGATTCCTTCCTGTCGCGGCACGCCAGCCGCACCTATTTCGACGAGCTCTACGAGATCGGCGTGGAGATCCGCTTCTACCGGGGCGGGCTGCTGCACACGAAGTCGATCACCGTCGACGGCACGCTGTCGATGTTCGGCACGACCAATCTCGATATGCGCAGCCTGTGGCTGAACTACGAGGTGTCGCTGTTCGTCTACGGCAAGGAGTTCACAAGCGCGCTGCGCGACCTGCAGCTGACGTATGTGGAGCAAACCGACAAGCTCGATGCCGAGGCCTGGGCCAACCGGCCCTTTCGCCAGCGCTTCGTCGACAACATGTTCCGGCTGGTCAGCCCGCTGCTGTGAGGCGGGCGGGATCGGCGCCTCCTTCGGTGGGGCCGGCATGTCCGTTCCCGGTTGCGGGCCCTGACCGCATTACGTTAGTGGAGAGATCGCGTCGTCCGTCTTCCGCTAAATCGGCGTTCCGGAGGGTTTCCCATGCCACTCGACATCTGGTTGCTGTTCGTTCCCGCGTGCTTCGCGATCAACGTCTATCCGGGCCCCAACAACATGGTGGCGCTGGGCAACGCGGCGCGTTTCGGGTTCACCCATGCGTTCCTGGCCGCGCTCGGACGGTTGCCGGCCTTCGCGGTGATGATCGGGCTGGTGGCGGTCGGGCTCGGTGTCGTGCTTGCCGCCTCCGAGACCTTCTTCACGGTCCTCAAATGGGTGGGCGCGGCCTATCTGGTCTGGCTCGGCATCAAGATGGTGCGCGCGCCGGTCGACATGGCGGCGCTGACGCGTGCCGCCGCGCGCGAGCCGGTCGGCAGGCTCGCCGGCCGCGAGTTCCTGATCGCGGCGACGAACCCGAAGGCGATCGTCACGTTCACCGCCTTCTTCCCGCAGTTCCTCACGCCCGGCGGCGACTACGTCACCCAGATCGCGCTGATGGGGGCGGCGTTCCTTGTCTTCGAGGCGCTCTCCATCGCGCTCTATGCCTATGCCGGAGGGCATGTCGGCCGGCTGGCGGGGACAGCCGGCCGCATGCGCTGGGTGAACCGGATCTCGGGCACGGCGCTGATCGGCGCCGGTATCCTGCTGGCGCTGGCGCGGCGGCCGCAGGCGGCGTGAGCCGGCTGCCCGCAACGCCCTCTTCGTTCTCTTTTTGTTCTTGACGCGGCGCCTCCATTCGGCTGAACTGCGGGCATGATGAGCGACCTTCCCGACGGCCTGATCAGGCGCGACGACGGGACGGTGTCGTGCTGGTGGCACGGGACCGATCCCCAGTACATCGACTATCACGACCGCGAATGGGGCCGGCCGGCCGACGACGACCGGCTGCTGTTCGAAAAGCTCTGCCTGGAAGGTTTTCAGGCCGGGCTGTCGTGGATCACGATCCTCAGGAAGCGGGAGAATTTCCGCGCGGCGTTCGACAATTTCGATGTCGAGACGGTGTCGCGCTACGACCTGAAGGATATCGGGCGGCTGATGGAAAACGAGGGCATCGTGCGCCATCGCGGCAAGATCGAGTCCGTCATCAACAACGCCAAGCGCGCGATCGCCCTGAAGGAGGAGGCCGGCTCGATCGCCGCCTTCGTCTGGCGCTACGAGCCGACGCCGGACCGGCGCCCCGCGCGGCTGGACCATGCCGCTGCGATGGCTATGCCCAAGACCGAGGAATCGACGGCGCTGTCGAAGGCGCTGAAGAAACGCGGCTGGAGCTTCGTCGGCCCGACGACGGTCTATTCGTTCATGCAGGCCATGGGGCTCGTCAACGATCACCTGGAAGGCTGCCATTGCCGCATACCGGTGGAAGAGGCGCGCGCCGCCTTCAAACGGCCCGCGTAGCCGCCGGGTTCCCGGCCGGCCCGTGACATCGGACGGCAAATCCGGCATCACGTCGCCATGAAGCTCGATATTTCCGACATCGCTGCCGATTTTCCCGACTTCCGCGTCGCCGCCGTGGTGGCGCGCGATCTCGCCATTCCCGCCGGGCGGCCCGCCGGCCTCGATGCCCTGATCGGCGACCGCGAGACCACCCTGCGCGCACGGTGGGCCGGGATGGAGCTCTCCCAAATCCCCGGTGTCGCCGCGTGGCGGGCGGCCTACCGCGCGTTCGGGATCAAGAAGACGAGCTATCGCTCCTCCGTCGAGCGGCTGGTGAAGAATGCGCTCGCCGAACGGCCGCTTCCCGCCATCAATCCCTTCGTCGATTGCTACAACGCCGTGTCGCTGGCGCATGTCTTTCCGCTCGGCGCCGACGATCTGGACAAGGTCACCGGCGACATCGCCTTCCGCCATGCGCGCGACGGCGACAGCTTTCAGGACATGGCCGCCGATGGGCGGGAAGACCCGCCGAAGCCGGGCGAAGTGGTCTATGCGGACGGCGAGAAGGTGCTGTGCCGGCGCTGGAACTGGCGGCAGGACCAGCGCTCGCTGGTCTCCGCCGACACCCGCCGCGCCGTCGTCACCGTGCAGGCCAACGGCTGGGGCGATCTCGAGGCGGCGGTGGCCGATCTCACGGACCTGCTCGCGCGGTTCTGCGGGGCGACAACCGCTGTGACCGTCGCCTCCGCGGCCGCGCCGGTGGTCGACCTCAGTCAGCCGTAATGCCTTAGTCCGGCAGGCCCGACAGGAACGCGTCGGCGGCCTTTTTCGCGTCGCCGGCCGGATCGGCCTCGTGGCCGATATGGGCGGTGACGATCGCGCCCTCCTTCAAGAGCAGCAGCGTGCGGGCGAGGGCGGCCGGGTCATCGGCGCCCGCGTCGGCGGAGATCTTCTCCACCTGACGGAACAGCAAGCGTTTGTGCTCGGCCGCCTGCGCGTGGATCGGATGATCGGGGTCGGGATATTCCGAGGCGGCCTTGATGAACATGCACGAGCGGAAGCCCGGCTCGGCGAACCATTCGCCGAGGGCGTCGAACATCGCGTAGAGCTGGGCCTTGGGCGGGCCGGCCTCCTCCATGCGACGGAACAGCCAGTTGCGGAAGTTCTCGTCGCGCAGCCTCAGCGTGGCGAGGATCAGCTCCTCCTTGCTGCGGAAGTGCTTGAACATCGTCGTTTTCGAGATGCCGGTCTCGGCCGACAGCAGATCCATGCCCGTGGCGTGGAGGCCTTCCCGATAGAAGATCTTCAGCGACTCCCGAACCAGTTCGTCGCGTTTGCTGGGACGCATATCGGCTCCTTAATGGACTGACCGGTTTATACATAATGCAACATACGATGAAAATCGACAAATATTTTTGCTAGTAAAATCAACAGGATAACCAAAGTTCTGCGCCGGGATAGACCGTGACGCGAATTTTTCGCTTGCATAAATGTACAGATCGGTTCATTTACGGCTCAACATAAACGAACCGATCGGTTCATTTAATGGGTGCCGCCATGATCCGTCCGCCGCTTCCCCCGTTCACTGCCGAGACCGCCGCCGCCAAGGTGCGCGCCGCCGAGAACGCCTGGAACAGCCGCGACCCGGCGCGTGTCGCCGCCGCCTATACGCCGGACAGCGACTGGCGGAACCGGTCGGAGTTTCTGAGCGGGCGCGCCGCAGTGGAGGCGTTCCTGACGCGCAAGTGGCAGGCGGAACGCGACTACCGGCTGATCAAGGAACTGTGGGCGTTTACGGACACGCGCATCGCGGTGCGCTTCGCCTACGAGGCGCTCGGCCCGGACGGCCGCTGGTTCCGCGCTTACGGCAACGAGAACTGGGAGTTCGCGCCAGACGGCCTGATGGCCGTGCGCCGGGCCTCGATCAACGACCTGCCGATCGCCGAAAGCGAGCGTCTGTTCCGCTGGCCGCTCGGTCCGCGTCCGGACGGCCATCCCGGCCTGTCGGACCTCGGCCTGTGAAGACCCCCACTCACCCGATCGCCTGACCTGAAGCAATTCGCCCCAACCCGGAAGGAGACATCCCGTGACCGCCTGCAGCCATGACCACCATCCCCCTGTCGCCCATGCGCCGCTCGACCGCCGCCATTTCCTTACCGCCGGCGCGGCCGCCGCTGCGACCGCGCTGAGTGCTGCCGCGCCCGGCACGGCGGCCGCAGACAGTCCCGCCGGCAATCCCGCCTACGCGGATCCGGCCGAGCCGGCCCTGCCGGCATCGACGATGGAACTGGAAAAGGGGAGGGCGGCGCTCCTTGTCGTCGACCCGCAGATCGACTTCCTGAGCCCGGCCGGCGTCGCCTGGGGCGTGGTCGGGGAGAGTGTCGCCGAGCACAACGTGGTCGACAACCTGCGGCGGCTTTTCCAGGCCGCGAAGGCGGCCGACATGCCCGTCGTCGTCTCGCCGCACTACTACTATCCGCACGATCACCGCTGGATGTTCGAGGGCGCGCTGGAGAAGGTCATGCACTCGATCGGCATGTTCGACCGGCCCGGTCCGCTCGACATGAGCGGCTTCGAAGGATCGGGCGCCGATTTCATGGCCGAGTACGAGGAATACATCTTCGACGGCCGCACGATCATCGCCTCGCCGCACAAGCTCTACGGACCGGAGCAGAACGACGCCGGGTTGCAACTGCGCAAGCTGCGCGTCGACCAGGTGATCCTGGCCGGCATGTCGGCCAACCTGTGCGTGGAAAGCCACATGCGCGAGTTCATCGAGCAGGGCTTCGAGGTCGCCGTCGTCTCCGACGCGACGGCCGGCGCCAAGGTGCCGGAAGGTGATGGCTATCTCGCCGCGCTCATCAACTTCCGGATGATCGCCAACGCGGTCTGGCGCACCGATGAGGCCGTCGGACGCATCGGCGCGCTCGGCGCCTGACCCCCGCTTCACGCGAAACGACACGTCGCGCCGTCTGCCGGCGCGGCCACACCGAACCCGGCGCGAGCCGGCACTTCCTCCGCGCGCCAAGGACGGGGCGCGGAGACCATCAGCCCCGAGCCGGACGGCTCATATTGCAAGGAGACCAGCCATGAAGATTTCGACCGCCCTTTTCGCCGCCGCCACACTGGCGGCCGTCCTGTCGGCCACCCCCGCCGCCTTCGCCGCCGACGAGTACAACGTGTCCACCGGCACCACGCTCAGCGGTGCGGGCGTGGCCGCCCGCGGCGACGACGTCGTTGCCCTCGCGACGGACCTGGACGTGGTTCCCGGTCTCGCCCGGTTCACGGTCGAGCACGACGGCGTTGCCTATTACTTCGCCTCCGAAAAGACCATGAAGGCGTTCGCCGCCGATCCGGAGCGCTATGTGCCCCAGTACGGTGGCTTCTGCGCCTTCGGCGTCGCCATCGGCAAGAAGCTCGACGCCAGCAACCGCTACGCCGACATCGTCGACGGCAAGCTCTATGTGTTCCTGAACGCGGTGGCGTTCGACAAGTACAAGGAAGACAAGGCCGGCACGCTGGCGAAGGCGGCGCAGAACTGGCCGGCCATGCACCACCTCTCCGTCGAGGAGGTGAACGGGCTCGGATCGTAGGGTCCGCAGGTTCGCATGCCCATTCAGGCGCCGGTGGCGGCTTTGGCCGCTGCCGGCGTCTCCGCGCGCGCCGCCGCTAAGGATTTCTCTAGACGGAAATGTTTCCCGGCATGCGCAGGCCGCCGTCCGTGAACAGGCGTTGCGCGTCGCCCATGTCCAGCGGGCGGCCAAGCAGGTAGCCCTGCGCGTATCCCACACCCAGCGAGACCAGCGTCTTCAGTTCCTCGGCCGTCTCGACGCCTTCGGCAATGAGGGCGCAGCCCGTATCCTCGCCGAAATGGACAAGCGCGGTGGTCAGGGCGCGGCGGGCGCGATCGACGTCGATATGGCGTGTCAGGCTCATGTCGAGCTTGATGTAGTCGGGCCGTAGCTGGAGGATGTGCTGCAGACCCGAATAGCCCGCGCCGGCATCGTCGACGGCGAGCCGCACGCCGTGCTCGCGGAGCGGTGCGAGTGCCTTCAGCAGGCCGGGGTAATCGGACACGACCGCATGTTCGGTCACTTCCAGAATGATACGGTCGGGTGGTACGGCATCCAGCAAGCCGGAGAACCGGCTGTCGACGATCGTCTGCGGGGATGCATTGATTGCCAGCTGAACGAAGTCCGGCCACTGCGGCAGTGTCTGGAGAGCCTGATGCGTGACGCTGAGTTCCAGGTCTGTGGCAAGGCCCGACTCGGCCGCCTCGACGAACCACGTCGCCGGCGAGCGGCCTTCGGCATCGTCGAAGCGGGTCAGGCACTCGACACCGACGGGACGGTTGGCGGTCAGATCCCAGATCGGCTGATAAACCGTCGAGAACGCGCGCTTGGCGATTGTCCTGCGGATGCGGTCCACCGCCGCCCGATCGGTCTCGTGCGTGCGGACCTCCCGGTCGATCTCGAAGGCGACCAGATCGGCGAACGCCTTCACGGTCTGCAGATCCCGCTCGTTCAACGTCGGATCGGGATGGAACGAAAGGCAGGACAACAGCCCGAAAGGTTCGCCGTTTCCCAGCATGATCGGTACGCCGATATAGGAGCCGACCTTGAACTTCACGGCGACCGGCAGATTCCTGGCGATCGGATCGGCCGCGACGTCGTTGATGACGTTCGGCAGGCGCCCGCGCAGGATTTCGCTGCAGAAACTGGGCTCCAGAGCGGTCTTGTCGCCAGGCACCGCGACGTCTTCGTGGCCCGGCGCATCAAACTCGCGAAGAACGATCGTGTCGCCGACGATCTGCGCCATGAAAGCGACGTCCATTCCCAGATGGGCGCGGATCGTTTGCAGGGCGCGGCCGATAATGTGGTCGCTTGATCCCGGCGAGGCGGTTGTGGCTTTCAGGAATCCATAAAGCGCTTCGGCGTTTTGGTTCGTCGCCATCGCCTCACAATATCCTTCGGAGGTCCAGAGTCATATGCAAACAACCGGCGGTCGATATTGTTCCACAGAGAACAAGAAGCCATGCGGGTTAATTAATATATAAAATATACTCTGCTGTCTAACCTTCGCGCCGCGGGTCGGGCGTCTTCCCGACGGCGGTGGCCGCGCGGCGGGTAGTGACCGTTCGAGCATTGACGGACGTGTCCGCCGGACCTGTCGACCCGTTTCCTAGCCTCCCAGGCGGTCCTCTTACTGAATGATCGTTCGATAGAGCGGGCGGCGGGTTAACAAACGGTTTCCGAGGGCCGCTTGTTTTCTAATCGGGAAGACGGCCCCGGGGCGGCAGCGGCCTGGTCCGGGTTTCGTGCCAACCCACGCGTGCATCGGGCTTGCAATCGACCGAGGCGAAGTAGGGCTTGATGTCGAGAAGCGGCGTCCCGTCGAGGCAGTCGACATGGCGCACGATCAGACCGTCGGTCTCGACGCGGACAATGTCCGCCACCGTGACGCCTATGGGATTCGGCCGGCCAGGCGCGCGCAGGGCGAAGACACCGTGCTCCGCCGTGTCGTTGGGCGGGGTGAGGGTAATGACATCGCGCGGGGCGCGATCGAACCACGTTAGCAGGATCGCATGGCTGCACGTCTCCAGCGATTTCAGGCCGTCGCGGAAGGGCGGATCGACCGCGACGCGGCACTCCGCATCGCTCTCCATGGCATTGCGCGGGCAGTCCTCCTGCGTCTTCCAGGGCGTGCGGACACGGCCGATGACGGTCAGCACGGGCCCTTGCGGCGGCGGTTGTGTCATGTGTCGCGTGTCCTGTGTCGGTGCGCCGGAAAGGGAGATTTGTACGTCGGCTGCTAACAGGCGGGAAACCCTGCGCGACTATACAGCCATCTCCTTCCGGGGAGTGGAGTTGACAATATAAAGATATCTTTATATCGGTATCTCCACCATGAACGCACCGGTTCTGCCCATCTCGACGGACTCCCTGCTGACGGCGCTGCGCGCGGCCGGCGAGCCGACGCGGCTGCGCATCCTGGCGCTGCTGGCGGAGGGCGAGCGCAGCGTGAAGGACCTGACCGACATCCTCGGGCAGAGTCAGCCGCGCATCAGCCGGCATCTGAAGCTTCTCGTCGAGGCCGGCCTCCTGAGCCGCAATGCCGAGGGGGCCTGGGCCTTCTTCCGGCTCGCCGATTCCGGCGCCGCGGCGGACGTCGTGCGCGATATCGTGTCGCGGCTCGACCGGTCCGATCCGGTGCTGGCCCGCGATCGCGCCCGTCTCGAGCAGGTGCGCCGCGCTCATGCGGAGGCCGCCGCCGCCTACTTCGCAAAGCATGCCAGCCGCTGGGACCAGATCCGCTCGCTGCATATCAACGACGAGCGTATCGAGGCGGGTCTGATGGCGTTGCTGGGCGACGAGGCACCCGGCGTCGTCGTCGATCTGGGCACCGGCACCGGCCGCATGCTGGAGCTGCTGTCGCCGCATATCGAGCGCGGGATCGGCATCGACATGTCGCACGACATGCTGACCTACGCCCGCAGCCGTCTCGACCAGCAGGATCTGCGCAACTGCCAGCTCCGCCACGGCGATATCTACGGGCCGCCGTTGGACGAGGGGGCGGCCGATCTCGTCGTCATCCACCAGGTGCTCCACTATCTCGAGGATCCCGACCGGGCGATCGAGGAGGCGGCCTACCTGCTGAAGCCGGGCGGGCGGCTTCTGATCATCGACTTCGCCCCGCACGGGCTCGAGTTCCTGCGCGCCGACCAGGCGCATCGCAGGCTCGGATTTTCACACCAGCAGATCGAGCAGTGGATGTCGGCAGCCGGCGTCGATCTGGTCGAACATATCGATTTCCCCCCCGAAGACGTCGATCTCGCCGAGACCGGACGCCTGACCGTTTCGGTCTGGCTGGGCCGCGACACCGGCGCGCGCGCGCGGCGGGGAGTTACCAACGAGGAGGCCGCGTAATGGCAGTTCAGCAATCCGGATCGCCCCTGGCTGTATCCTTCGAGTTCTTCCCGCCGAAGACCGACGAGATGGAGGCCAATCTCTGGAAGGCGTTCCAGCGGCTGGCGCCGTTCGAGCCGACCTTCGTGTCGGTGACCTACGGGGCCGGCGGCTCGACGCGGGACCGGACCCATCACATCGTCAAGCGGATCCGCCGCGAGTCGACGGTGAACCCGGCGGCGCATCTGACCTGCGTCGACGCGAGCCGCATGGCGGTCGAGGAGGTGATCCGCTCCTACCAGGAGATCGGCGTGCGCCATATCGTGGCGCTGCGCGGCGATCCGGCGGACGGCGTCGGCTCGGCCTACGTGCCGCACCCGCAGGGCTTCCAGTCGACGGCCGAGCTGGTCGCTGCGATCCGGCGCGCCGGTGACTTCGAGGTTTCGGTTTCCGCCTATCCCGAGAAACACCCCGAATCCCGCGATTTCGACGCCGATATCGACGTCCTGAAGGCGAAGGTGGACGCCGGCGCGACGCGCGCGATCACCCAGTTCTTCTTCGACAACGCGCATTTCTACCGGTTCCGCGACCGGCTTCAGAAGCGCGGCATCGATATCCCGGTTGTCCCGGGCATCCTGCCGGTCACGAACTTCGCCCAGGCCGCGCGGTTCGCCGGCCAGTGCGGCACCGAGATTCCCGACTGGTTCGCCGCCCATTTCGACGGGCTGGAGGACGATCCGGACACGCGCCGTCTGGTGGCCGCGTCCATCGTCGCCGACCAGGTGCTCGACCTGGAAGCGAACGGCGTCGCCAATTTCCATTTTTACACCCTCAACCGGGCCGAGCTCGTCTACGCGACCTGCCACATGCTCGGCCTGAGGGCGATGACGACCGACGCGGCCGCCTGAACCAGTCCGCGCGGACACCCAACGACGACCGCCAACGCAAGAGGCATCTTATGTCAGTGACCGAGTCCGAAACCGGACGCGAATTGCGCCGTCTCGCCAGGGAGCGGATCCTTCTGCTCGACGGCGCGATGGGCACGCAGATCCAGGAACTGGAACTCGACGAGGACGAATTCCGCGGCAAGCGGTTGTCGGGGTGGGGCGTTCCGCTCAAGGGCAACAACGATATCCTGAACCTGACGCAGCCCGACGCGATCCGCGATATCCATCGCGCCTACTTCGCCGCCGGCGCCGACATCGTGTGCACCAACACGTTCAGCGGCACCACCGTGGCCCAGGCGGACTACGCAGCCGAGTCGCTGGCCGCCGAGATCAATCGCGAGGGCGCGCGGCTGGCGCGCGAGGCCGCGGATGCCGCGCAGCGGGACGACGGGCAACAGCGCTTCGTTGCCGGCGCGCTCGGACCGACGAACCGCACGGCGTCGATCTCGCCGGACGTGAACGATCCCGGCTACCGGGCGATCACCTTCGACCAGCTCGCCGGGATGTATAGCGAGGCCGCCGCTGCCCTGATCGACGGCGGCGCCGACCTGCTGCTGATCGAGACGATTTTCGACACCCTGAACGCCAAGGCGGCGATCTACGCCATCGAGACGCTCTTTGCCGAACGCGGTTGCCGCCTGCCGGTGATGATCTCGGGCACGATCACCGACCTGTCGGGCCGCACGCTGTCCGGCCAGACGCCGACGGCGTTCTGGCATTCCACCCGGCATGCCAACCCGCTGACCATCGGTCTCAACTGCGCGCTCGGCGCGAAGGACATGCGCCCGCATCTGGCCGAGCTGTCGCGCGTCGCCGACACGCTCACGTGCGCCTACCCGAATGCCGGTCTGCCGAACGCCTTCGGCGGCTACGACGAGGGGCCGGCGGAAACCGCCGCGCTGGTCGGCGAATTCGCCGAGGCCGGACTCGTCAATGTCGTCGGCGGCTGCTGTGGCACGACGCCTGCCCATATTGCCGCGATCCGCGACGCGGTCGCACCGCACAAGCCGCGCACGATTCCCGAGGTGAAGCCGTACATGCGGCTGTCGGGCCTCGAGCCGTTCACGCTGACCGAAGAAACGAATTTCGTGAACATCGGCGAACGCACGAACGTCACCGGCTCGGCGCGCTTCCGCAAGCTGATCAAGGAGGGCGACTACACGACGGCCCTCGACGTCGCCCGCGACCAGGTCGAGAACGGCGCGCAGATCATCGACATCAACATGGACGAGGGGCTGCTCGAGTCCGAAGAGGCGATGACCACGTTCCTCAACCTCGTCGCCGCCGAGCCCGACATCGCGCGGGTCCCGGTGATGATCGACTCCTCCAAGTGGTCGGTCATCGAGGCCGGCCTGAAATGCGTCCAGGGCAAGTCGGTGGTGAACTCGATTTCGCTCAAGGAGGGAGAGGACGCCTTTCTCGAGCACGCCGGCAAGGTGCGCCGGTATGGGGCCGCCGTGGTCGTCATGGCCTTCGACGAGGACGGACAGGCGGACACGCTGGAGCGCAAGATCGAGATCGCCAGGCGCTCCTACGACCTGCTGGTAAAGAAGGCCGGATTCCCGCCGGAAGACATCATCATCGATCCGAACGTCTTCGCGGTGGCGACCGGCATCGAGGAGCACAACAATTACGGCGTCGACTTCATCGAGGCGACGCGCTGGATCCGCCAGAACCTGCCGCATGCGCACGTCTCGGGCGGCCTGTCGAACCTGTCGTTCTCGTTCCGCGGCAACGAGCCGGTCCGCGAGGCGATGCACTCGGTGTTCCTGTATCACGCCATCTCGGCCGGGCTCGACATGTCGATCGTCAATGCCGGCCAGCTCGGCGTCTACGACGATATCGATCCGGAGTTGCGGGAGCTGTGCGAGGACGTGGTCCTGAACCGCAATCCGGAATCGACGGAGCGGCTCGTCGACTCGGCTGCCAAGTGGAAGGACGGCGGGGCCGAGAAGGAAGAGAAGACACTGGAGTGGCGGTCGTGGCCGGTCAGCAAGCGCATCGAGCATGCGCTGGTCGCCGGCATCACCGATTTCATCGACGAGGATGTCGAGGAGGCCCGCCAGGCCGCCGAACGGCCTCTCGAGGTGATCGAGGGGCCGCTGATGGACGGCATGAACGTCGTCGGCGACCTGTTCGGCTCCGGCAAGATGTTCCTGCCGCAGGTCGTGAAGTCGGCCCGCGTCATGAAAAAGGCGGTTGCCTATCTCGAACCCTACATGGAGGCGGAGAAGGAAGCGGGCGGACACCGGCCGCCGGCCGCCAAGATCATCATGGCGACGGTGAAGGGCGATGTGCACGACATCGGCAAGAACATCGTCGGCGTCGTGCTCCAGTGCAACAACTACCAGGTGGTCGATCTTGGCGTGATGGTTCCCGCCGAGAAGATTCTGCAGGCCGCCCGCGACGAAAAGGCCGATCTGATCGGCCTGTCCGGACTGATCACGCCGTCGCTCGACGAGATGTGCACCGTGGCCGCCGAAATGGAGCGGCAGGAGTTCGACCTGCCGCTGCTGATCGGCGGCGCGACGACCAGCAAGGTGCATACGGCGGTCAAGGTCAGCCCCAACTACCAGCGCGGGCAGGCGATCTACGTGACGGACGCGAGCCGCGCCGTCGGCGTGGTCTCGAACCTGATGTCGCCGGAAGGGCGGGCGAAGCTCTACGAGGAGACGCGGGGCGACTATCAGAAGCTCGCGGAGGGGCATTCTCGCACCCAGGACAACAAGGTGCGCCTGTCGATCGCCGATGCGCGGGCGAACAGCCTGAAGCTGGACTGGACCGGCTACACGCCGCCGAAGCCGACCTTCCTCGGCACGAGGACGTTCCGGTCCTACGACCTGAAGACGCTGTCCGAAGCGATCGACTGGACGCCGTTCTTCCAGACCTGGGAACTCTCCGGCCGGTATCCCGAAATCCTCGACGATCCGCGCCAGGGCGAGGCGGCGCGCCAGCTGTTCGCCGATGCGCAGGCGATGCTGCAAACGATCATCGAGGAAGACCTCCTCGAAGCGCGGGCCGTTATCGGTTTCTGGCCGGCCAACGCCGAGGGTGACGATATCGAACTGTTTACCGACGACAGCCGGGAGACGCCTCTCGCCACGTTCCATACGCTGCGCCAGCAGATGTCGCGGCGCGGGCGCGACCGCGCCAATATTGCGCTGTCGGATTTCGTGGCGCCGAAGGAGACCGGGCTCGCCGACTATATCGGCAGCTTCGTCGTTACCGCCGGGCACAAGGAGAACGCGACGATCGCGCGCTTCGAGCAGGCCAACGACGATTATTCGAAGATCCTGTTCCAGGCGCTGTCAGACCGGCTGGCGGAAGCGTTCGCCGAGCACATGCACATGCGGGTGCGCCGCGACTTCTGGGCCTATGCGCCCGACGAAGACCTGACGAACGCGCAGCTGATCGCGGAAGACTATGCCGGCATCCGTCCGGCCCCGGGCTACCCCGCCCAGCCGGACCATACCGAGAAGCGGACGCTGTTCGACCTGTTGCATGCTGACGACGAAATCGACGTCACGCTGACGGAATCCTGCGCCATGCTGCCGGGCTCATCGGTATCGGGTATCTACTTCTCGCATCCCGAAAGCCGCTATTTCGGGCTGGGCAAGATCGAGCGCGACCAGGTCGAGGACTATGCCGCGCGCAAGGGCATGAGCCTGGAAGACATGGAGCGCTGGCTCGCGCCGGTTCTGGCCTATCAGCCGAAGGCGAAGGCAAAGGCGGCCTGACGACACGGCGTTCCGCGCACGGCATTCACCACCGGCTCTCTCCTCCTGGAGCCGGTGGTGAATTTTTTTGACCTCTTGGCGAATTTGTCCGGGTGTCCGGTGTTCTTGGGTGCGGTCCGGCGAGCCGGATCTGCCGTTGTTTCGGGTCGTGACCCGATCTGTCTCCGTCGTCTCAGATCGCTCCGATGACGATCGCCGCAACGAACAGAAATGCCGCGCCTGCGATGACCACTTGCAGTTGTCGTGTGACGGTCATGGTTTCGCTCCCTGGCTACCCCAGTCATCAAACATTAACTTGACCGGGCCATTCGGCGAAGCGGATTCGTCGCTGCGCCGCAATATAGCCGTACGAATCGCATAGTCCCTGTGGACGGCTTCGGCTAAGCTGTTCGGCGAAAAGGCGAATCGGAGACGGCTTTTTGAGCCATGCGACGTCGCATTTGCACCGTTCTGTCGATATTCGCGCTCGCTTTCGGCGCCCCTGCCGCATTCGGGGCAACGCAGACGAATCCCGAATCGATACCGGTGCCGCGCGAACGGCCGGGCGCCGTTTCGCCGCCCGTTTCCGGCCAGCAGCCCGGCGCGGCGGACGTTCCGCTGCCGCGCGCGAGGCCGGATGCCCCGGCGGTGACGGTAGCGCAGTCGGACCCTGTGTCTGGGCTGCCGGTCCCGCCCGAGAAGCCCGTATCCGAAGCAGCGGCCGCCGCGAGCGCTCCTATTCCCCCCGGCAAGCCGGTGTCCGAGACGTCCGCCCGGTCCGTGCCGGTCCCGGGCGAGAAGCCGCAGGCCGCGGCACCGGGGGAAGAGCCGCTCGGGACAGTCCCCTCTCCGGACCCCGCTGCCCCTGCCGAGCGTGAGGCCGTCGCCGATACGCCGGTGCCGGAGCAAAAGCCCGAACCGGGGGCCGCGCCAGACCGGACGCCCGAGACCGCCGACGACGGCGAGGAGTCCGGCCCGCCGGCCCCCGTTGTCTCCCTCGGTCCGCCGCAGGGACCGCCCTTCTTTGCCGACGATGCCATGTCGCCGGCCTGTCCCGCGATCGAGGAGGGCCGGGTTTCCGGCCGGCCGCTGAAGCCGCAGGAGAATCTCGACGGATACTGCCTTGTCCCGGCGATCTACGGCGTGTCGTCGGTGGGGACGGACCGCGCGGTGACGCTGGCGCCGGAGGCCGAGCTGAATTGCGCCATGACCGACCGGCTCGACGGCTTTGTCGAGGCGGTCATCGAACCGGCCGCGCGGGAGATCCTGGAGACGGAACTGGTCGAACTGGGCATCGCAGGGTCCTATGTCTGCCGGCCCCGCAACGGCCAGGCCGGGGCGAAGCAGAGCGAGCACGGCAAGGCGAATGCCATCGACATCGCCCGCTTCGTCATGGCGGACGGCCGGACGATCTCGGTCGCGGAGCACTGGTCATCGGACGGGGCCGAGGCGGATTTCCTGCGCACGGTCCATGAAGCGGCCTGCGGGCCGTTCCATACCGTCATCGGACCGGACGGCGACGACTACCACCAGGACCATTTCCATCTCGACCTGCAGAAACGCGGCGCCGACGGCCGGACGACGTTCTGTCAGTGAAATGCCGCTGGCCTAATCCTTAGGCGCCTGGTTTTCAGGTGCCTGGTTCTCGGGGCGTTCCGGGTTCCTGGCGTAGCCCGGTCCGATGGTCAGCGGCTTGTCGCCGAGGATCGCGGAGTCGAGTTTCGCCGTGTAGGTCGTCTCGTGACTCTCGATGGGCTTGCCCTCGGGTGTCTCCAGCCGGAGGGTGGCGGCATAGGTCTGGCCGCCCCGGATTCCCTTCACCGGCGGTGAGGTGAGCGGGAAGCGCTGCTGGCGCTCGATCGACTCGAGGCGGGCAACCAGCCGCGGACCGCCCTCCGGATTCTCGAACTCGGCGATGAAGACGGTGCCGGCCGGCACCGACCGGCGCTTCGAGGCGACGAGGGTGTAGGTCGCCTCCGACAGGCGGTAATTGTACTGGAATCCGCCGCCGGTGATCTCGACATAGTCGCCGGTCTCCTCGCCGCATCCGGAAACGACAAGGGAAACGATAGCCAGGAGGCCGAAACCGACAAAAACGGGGCGCATACCGACCTCCTGTCGTTGCGGGAATCCTACGCTTCTTCCGTTACGTTAGGAAGAGGCGGCGGGTGCCCGGATTAAGGTGAAATTTACCCTGTCCTTTTACCGGGCATTTGCCTCGAACTTTAATGATCGGCCGTATGCATCGCTTCACGGCCCTCACACTCGTCTTCGCGCTCCTGTTCCTGTTCGGCTGCGCCGAGCGGAGTCTGTACTCCCACCGCGACCAGGCCTGGCGCCAGGATGCCGAGGCCATCTGCCTGGCCAAGGGCGGCTATGAGCCGAGCCCCTTCATCCAGCGCATGAACCGCATCAACGGCAAGGGCGCCTGCGGCGTCTACTACCCGCTGAAAGTCTCGGCCTCGCTGTCCGGCTACGTCGCCTTTTCGACGCCGGCCACGATCAACTGCCCGATGACCAGCGCCCTGGACGGCTGGTTCTACCACGTGGTCGAACCGGCAGCGCAGCGCATCTACGGATCCTACGTGCGCGAGGTGCGGGTCGCCGCCTCCTATTCCTGCCGTACCCGTAACCACAAGCCTGGCGCCAAGGCCTCGGAACACTCCTTCGGCAACGCCATCGACATCGCCGCGTTCACGCTGGCCGACGGGCGGACGATCACGGTCGAGGGCGGCTGGCGCGGCGATCGGCAGGATCAGGCCTTCCTGCGCGAAGTCCACACGGGCGCCTGCCAGCTGTTCACCACGGTGATCGGCCCCAACGGTGACCGCTACCACATCGATCACTTTCACTTCGACCTTGCCCGCCACAACGCGGACAACAGCTACCGGTACTGCAAGTAGCTGCGATTCAACCTCTGCTGTCATGGAACGTGACGACACGGTCGGCTAGGGTCGCGCCCGAGGCCCCCCAACCACGAGACGACGCACCATGCTCCGTTCCCCGCATCCTGTTTCCATTCGTTTTCTCCGTTCTGCCATTGCCGCCGGGCTTGCCGTTGTTATCGCTTTCGCCCCTGTCGCATCGCAGGCCTGCACCCGGTTCGTCTATCTCGGCGCCGGCGACAGCGTATTGACCGGCCGATCCATGGACTGGAGCACCGACGTCGAGACGAACCTGTGGGCCTTTCCCGCCGGCATGAAGCGCAACGGTGCGGGTGGCGAAACCTCGATCGAGTGGACGTCGAAATACGGCAGCGTCATCGCCTCGGGTTACGAGGTGTCGACCACCGATGGCATGAACGAGAAGGGCCTCGTCGCCAACCTCCTGTGGCTGGTCGAATCCGAGTATCCGCCGGAGGATACGGGCAAGCCGGCCCTGTCGATCGCCGCCTGGGCGCAGTATGTCCTGGACAACTACGCAACTGTCGCAGAGGCCGTGGACGCCCTCCAACAGGAACCTTTCACGGTCGTGACAGACGCCGTCCCGGGGCAGTCGCGCATGGCAACCGTGCATCTGTCCATGTCGGATGCGACCGGCGACAGCGCCATCATCGAGTATATCGAGGGCAAGCAGGTCATCCACCACGACCGGTCCTATCAGGTGATGACGAATTCGCCGACCTTCGACCAGCAGCTGGCGCTCAACGAGTACTGGCAGGGGATCGGGGGAACTGTCTTTCTCCCGGGCACGAACCGCGCCGCAGACCGCTTCGCCCGCGCCTCGTTCTACGTCAATGCGATCCCGAAATTCGGGGATCCGAATCTGGCGGTTGCCGGTGTTTTCTCGGTTATCCGAAACGTCTCTGTTCCGCTGGGCATTTCGACCCCGAACCAGCCGAACATCTCGTCGACCCGCTGGCGGACCGTTTCCGACCAGGCGCGCAAGCTGTACTTCTTCGAATCCGCATTGACGCCGAACACCTTCTGGGTGGACCTGAAACGGATCGATCTCTCCGCGGAAACCGGAAAGGTGATGACGCTCGAACTCGGTCCGAACCAGTCGAAGACGTTCTCGGGCGATGCCACGGACAAGTTCGTCGAGGCCAAGCCGTTCCAGTTTCTCGGAAAGTGAAGTCCTGTTCTTGGACGTGAAGCCCGGCGCGCGCCATAACGCGACGGTTGCGATGGTCGCGGGCCGCCGCGTGGTGACTGGCGGCGCGGTCTTGCGATTGTCTTGACCGCACCGCGTCCGTACCCCGATACCCGGGACGGGCAGGACTTCGTTACATGTCCTGATTCGCGAGTATCGAGAATCGGCAGAGGATGGAATGAGAACGACCATACTGATCGCCGCGCCGCTGGCGCTGCTGCTGGCCGGATGCGTATCCGATAGCGGTACGACGGACGCGCAGTCCGGGCTGAAGACCACCGGCTACGGCAGCGGTGCCCGGACACGGCCGCCCGGCGGCCCCAACGCCGCGGCCGAAGACCTTTGCGTGAAGGCCGTGCAGCAGCAGACCAATGCAGAGGACGTCGCGGTGATCGGAAGCGACGTCCAGGGCGCAGCGACGCAGGTCATGATCGGCTTCCCGGCAGCACGGCAGCCCTGGCGCTGCGTTTACTCCGACGGCCGGGTGACGGAAGTGACCAACACCGGCAGCACGGGATCGCTTTAGCGGTTCGCGGCCGGGCAAGGGGGCAGCTCCTTGCCCTCTTGCTCCCTTAGCGCAAATCCCCGACACTTCCCGGCCCGGAACCGTGCATGAGGCCTGCGTCCGGCCGCACACCGGACTGTCTCGCCATGCCGCATTCGTCGCCACCGCTTCGCATGCCGTTTTTTTACGGCTGGGTGGTCGTTTCGGTCGCCTTCGTCACGATGGCGGTCGCGGTCAATGCGCGCACGGCCTTCTCGCTGCTCTATTCGCCGATCCTCGATGAGTTCGGCTGGGACCGCGGGGTGACGGCGGGCGCGTTCGCCGTCGGTTTTTTCGTTGCCACGGCCGGTACGCCTGTGTTCGGCATGATGATGGACCGGTGGGGGCCGCGTCTGGTCATTCCCGTTGCCGCTCTGCTGGCCGTGATCGGGTTCGTGATCGCGACCGGAATCGAAACGCCCGTCGGGCTGTTCGTGAGCTTCGGATTGTTCGTCATCGCCGGATCCGTGGGGATGAGCTATGTCGGCCATTCGATGTTCCTGCCGAACTGGTTCGTCGCCAAGCGGGGCCTGGCCATCGGGATCGCCTTTTCCGGCGTCGGCGTCGGATCGATCACGCTGCTGCCCCTGGCGCAAGTCATCATCGAGGCCTGGGGGTGGCGGGCGGCTTGCCTCGCCTGCGCCGGTGCCGTGGCCGTCGTCGTCATCCCGCTGAACGTCCTTTTCCAGCGCCGTCAGCCATCGGACATGGGGCTGGAGCCTGACGGCGGCGGTCGGCGCGAAAAGGACGGATCCGTGTCGGCGCCGGTCGACAACGTGGTCGACCGCGCCTGGGCGGAGACCGACTGGACCCTCGGAAAGGCCATGCGGACCGCCCGGTTCTGGTGGATCTGTCTCGCCTATTTCAGCGGGCTGTTTGCCTGGTACTCGGTGCAGGTGCACCAGACCCGGTATCTCACGGACAACGGGTTCGGCGCGACCGAGGCCGCCATCGCCCTGGGGCTGGTCGGATCGTTCGGCGTCATCGGCCAGATCGGGATCGGCGCGCTTTCCGATCGCATCGGCCGGGAATGGTGCTGGACGCTCTCCTGCCTCGGCTTCGTGCTGTGCTACGCGGCCCTGATCGCGCTTGGGGAAATGCCCTCGCGGGTCCTGCTTTACGGGATGGTCGTCGTCCAGGGCGGCCTCGGCTACGGACTCGCTGCCATGTTCGGAGCGATTCCGGCAGAGATTTTCGCAGGAAAGCGGTTCGCGACCATATTTTCGGCGACAGCCTCCTTCGCCAATGTCGGTGCCGGCGTCGGCCCCTGGGTGACCGGGGCAATCTTCGATGCGACGGGATCCTACTATTCGGCCTTTCTCCTGTCCGTCGCGCTGAGTGTCGTATCGGCGGGCTGTATCTGGATGGCGGCGCCGCGAAAGGTCCGGCTCGTGGCCGGACAGGCGGCGCGCCGCGCCAGAGTGGCCGCGCTACAGCCTTGACAGCGGCTATTCGACAGCCGGTGCGAAGATCGCCGTCAAGGCAGTGTTCTCGATTGCAACGTGCTATGGATGGGCCATGAAACACGGTCACTCTTTCGTGCCGCCGGGTGGCTCCTCCGGGGGCTCTTCCGACTGCAGGGGCCCCTGGGGGCGGGCCAAACGCGGCTATCATCACGGCAATCTCTCCGAGGCGCTGATCGACGCCGCCCGGCAGCTTCTCGCCGAGAAGGGGCCGGCGGGGTTCACGCTGAAGGATGCCGCGCGGGCGGCCGGGGTCAGCGCCGCGGCGCCTTACCGGCATTTCAAGGACCGGGCCGCGCTGATCGGCGCCGTCTCCGACCGCGGCTACACGCAGTTCGCGGAGCGTCTCGAGGCCGCGGCTTCGGCGGGAAAGGACCCGGCCGACGCGTTTCACCGGCTCGGCGAGGCCTATCTTTCATTCGCCGCGGAGGAACCCGGCTACTATGCCGCGATGTTCGATGCCGAAGGGGTCGGCCAGACCGATCACGATGCCGGCGCCGGGGCTTTCGCGATACTCGTCGACGGTCTGATCAAGGCCTATGGCCCGGATTCGTTCGGCGGAGCGGATCCGCGCATGATCGGGCTTCAGGTCTGGGCCCTGTCGCACGGCGTTGCGACACTTGCTGCCGCCGGACGGCTGCCCGTCGGGCAGGGCGTTCCCACCGCATCCGAAATCCTGTCGTCCGGCGTCGATGCTCTGGTGCGCGGGGCGAACCGCTGAGTGCATAAGTCTTTGCGGCCCGGCCAGTGACAGGTGAGCGTTTTTTCCCCGGCTCGCCTCTTGAACACGACAGAATTTCCCACCATGTTAATCGCGTTCACATTGGTTTTGCCAATTCTCTTGGTTGGGAGGTGCCGTGATGGCAAGTGGTGCGACTTGGGAAGAAGCCTGGGGTCCGGGCGTTGAGTCCGGCAACGGGCAGTCTTCCAACGGGTCAAATGGTTCCGGAGACAGACGCGCACGCGGATGCGGTCGCGGCGAAGGGCTGAGCTTCATCGGACGCAAGTGGCGGCCGTGGGAGCTCGTGGCCATGATCCTCGGCTTCGTTGTCTTCTGGCCGATCGGTCTGGCGATCCTGTTCTGGAAACTGTGGGGAGCCGATTACATGTGCAAGCACAAGAGCGAGCGCTGGAGTGGCCGCGAGTGGCGCCACGGCGGCGGCCGGTTCGACGGCCTGCGCCGCGACAGCGGCAACCTGGCTTTCGAGGAGTACAAGGCCTCCGAGCTGGAGCGCCTGGAACGCGAGCGCAAGCGTCTGGCTGAAGAACAGAAGGCCTTTGGCGAGTTCCTCGAGGAGCTGAAACGCAAGAAGGACCGGGAGGAGTTCGACCGGTTCATGGCGAGCCGCGGGCCGACCATCGACGGCAGCGAAGGCGCGCCGGCCTGATCCGGGCAGACGTCCTGATCGACCGATCACAATAACCGCGTACCGGGTTCCGGTGCGCGGTTTTTCATTGCCGGTTGCCGTTTCATCTAAACGTCACATGATCGCGGCGATAGCGTCATGGAGTCCCGGCATGAAGACCTGCCATGACACTATCCGCCTCGACCGAGGCGCTGGAACAGACAGCGCCGATTCGCTTTTCGTACTCGAGCCCCGAGCAGCCCGTGATGCAGCAGGCGCTGATCCGTGCGATCGAACTCGTCGGTGGGCAGAGGCGGTTGCGCAAACTCTACGAACAGCAGCAGTCGGCACGGCTTCCGGGTGAAAACTTCTTCGATGCCGCGATCCGTCTGCTGGCGCTCGATGTCGTCTATGACGAGGCAGCGCTCGCTAGAGTTCCGACCGAAGGCCCCGTCCTCTTCATCGCCAATCATCCCTACGGTGTGCTCGACGGTATCGTGCTGTCGGCGCTGGCACTGAGGGTGCGGTCCGACACGAAGATCCTTGCCAACGAGGTGCTGTACCGCGTTCCCGAAACGCGGCAGACCCTGTTGCCGATCGACTTCGCTCAGACACGTGAGGCGCTGGCAACGAATCTGGCCTCCCGCCGCGCCGCCCAGGCGGATCTCAACGCGGGGCATGCGATCGGCATCTTCCCCGGTGGCGGCGTCGCGACCAGTGAAAAGGCGCTCGGCCGCTCGGTCTTCGACCTGCCGTGGCACTCCTTCACGGCGAAGCTGGTACGCGGGTCCAAAGCGACGGTCGTTCCGGTCCATTTCTCCGGGCACAACAGCCGATTGTTCCAGCTTGCCAGTCATCTCAGCCAGACGTTACGCCTGTCCTTGCTGTTCCGGGAAACCGCGCGGCGCATCGGCACACGGCTGGACGTGGCGATCGGAACACCGATTCCCTTCACTGAACTCGAGCATCTGACCGACAAGACGGACCTGGTGACCGAGCTTCGGCGCCGGACGTACGAGCTTGCACCTGTCCCCGGCTACGATTGGCGACGGCATGGTCGCCTGCGCGGCGACGGACAGCCGGTCAAAACCCCGTCCAGACGGTCGGACCGCCGGGAACCGGCGCGCGCGATCTATTGACTCACCAAGAGGCGGCGCACCGGTACTCCGGATGCGCGCCGCCTATTGCGTCGATCGCTGGGTTATTCCGCTCAGGTGAACGGCATCGAGACGTTTTCGATCTTCAGGATTCGTCCCGAGGTGTTGACGAAGAAAATCCGGATCGTGGAGACGATGGACGGGCCGCTGACCGTCATCAAGCGCGTAACGAGCCGGCTGTCTCCGCATCCCTTGGGGTTGGGGCCGATGACGATGGTGACCGGGATGTAATTCTTCGGCACGGCCTGGCCGGCCGGCGCGCCGCGTTTGCCCGACAGGGCTGCCTGGCAGGTGTCGCTGGCATAGTAATAGGCACGAAGCGTGACCGCGCCTCCATACGGACTGGCCCGCTGCGCATAGCTGCCGGGACTCTGGGCGGATGCCGTGCCGGCGATGCTCAGAACGAAAGCGAAAAGCGAAAGAGCCAACAGCCTCATGGTGATTTTTCCTTGTTCGTTTTCCCTTGCCCTTGCGACCCGGGCAAAATGGTAAGGTGCGTCGATAGCCGTCTCAAGACGGGGACGCAAACACTTCTGCGTCATTACTACGCCGGCATCCGGCGGCCGGATCATCCGCCGCGGGTTGCGGCAGGCGCCATGCGGACGTTGCCTTTGCCGACGAGCTGCATCGGCCTTGACCGGGCGCGGCGAGGGGGGCGGCAGGTGCGCCTACCGCGCGGTGGCCCCGGCATCTGCGGCGAGCGTGAGCCCGAAACCGATCATAACGGTTCCTGCCAGGCCCTCGACAAGGCGTCCGAAGCGCCGATAGGTGGCCTGGGCCGGCGGTGCGGCGAAGACCAACGCCACGAAACCGTACCAGAGAAAGGTCTGTGCACCCACGATCGCAACGATCGCGCCGTAGAACCACAGCGGCGCGTCATGCGGCACCGCGACGACGAAGACGGACGTCCAGAACATCGCCGACTTCGGGTTCGACAGGTTGGTGAGCACGCCGGACTGGAAGCCGGATCGCGGCGTGCGAGGTGACGGTCCCGGCGTCTCCGTTGACGATGCCACCCCGTTGCGAACGGCGACCCAGAGCATGCGCGCGCCGAGCCAGACGAGATAGAGCGCCCCGACAAATTTCAGCGCGGCGTAGACGACCCCGAGTTCCTGCAGGACGAAGCCGACCCCTGCGAGTGTCAGGCACACCCAGGCGAGCGTCATCGCCATGATGCCGGCGGCGCAGGCAAGTCCGTCGCGCGCCGAGCGCGACGCGGCGATCTGCGCCGTCATCACCATGTTGGGACCCGGCACCATCGCGCCGAGGAGATGAATGGCGGCCAGAGCGAACAGGGTCGGGAGGAGGGACATGATACTGGTCTCTGCCATTCGAGTTCAGTCGTTGGTCTTGCCGCCGGCCTTCCCGTACCCCCCGCCGCTCGGCGTCTTGATGATGATCGCGTCGCCTGGCGCGCAGACGGTCTGGTCGCAGCCTTCGAGTTTCTCGATCGTTCCATCCTTGCGGCGGACGAGGTTCTCGCCGCATTCGCCGGGCGATCCGCCGTCGAGGCCGAAGGGCGGCACGCGGCGGTGGCCGGTAAGGAGCGAAATGTCCATCTCCTCCAGGAAGCGGATCGTGCGGAGCGTCCCGTCGCCGCCGTGCCATTTGCCCCTGCCGCCGGAACCGCGGCGCACGTGGAAGTCCTCCAGCACGACGGGGTAGCGCACCTCCAGCACCTCCGGATCGGTGAGGCGCGTGTTGGTCATGTGTGTGTGCACGGCCGACGTGCCGTCGAAGCCCGGGCCTGCGCCCGATCCGCCGCAGATCGTCTCGTAATACTGGTAGCGGGCATTGCCGAAGTTGAAGTTGTTCATGGTCCCCTGCGCGGCGGCGAGTGCGCCGAGCGCGCCGAACAGGGTGTCGGTGACGGCCTGGCTGACCTCGACATTGCCGGCGACGACGGCGGCCGGGAATTTCGGCGCCAGCATGCAATCGTCGGGGATGACGATGTTGATCGGCTTCAGGCAGCCGGCATTCATCGGGATCTCGTCGTCCACCATGCAGCGGAAGACGTAGAGAACGGCGGCGCGGGTCACCGGCTGCGGCGCGTTGAAGTTGGTCGGCTGCTGCGGCGAGGTGCCGGTGAAATCGACGGTCGCCTCGCGCTTTTCCTTATCCACCGTGATCGCGACGCGGATCACCGCGCCCTGGTCCATTTCGTACTCGAACGAGCAATCATGCAGCGCGTCGATCACGCGGCGGACGCTTTCCTCGGCGTTGTCCTGCACATGACGCATGTAGGCGTGCACCACGTCGAGGCCGAAATGGTCGACCATCTTGCGCAGTTCGGCGACGCCCTTCTCGTTGGCGGCGATCTGGGCGCGGAGGTCCGCGATGTTCTGGTCGGGATTGCGGCAGGGCCACGGGCCGGAGCCGAGCAGATCGCGCATGGCGTCTTCGCGGAACGTGCCCTGGTCGACCAGCTTGAAGTTGTCGATGACGACCCCTTCCTCCTCGATCGAGGTTGCCCGCGGCGTCATCGAGCCCGGCGCCTTGCCGCCGACATCGGCATGATGGCCTCTGGAGGCGATCCAGAAGAGGATTTTGTCTTCTGCTTCGCGGTTGCGCTCCGCGCTCCTCGCCTGACTATTTGCTTTCCCGTCGCGCTCCGCGCTCCGCGCCTGACTATTTGCTTCCCCGTCGCGCTTCGCGCTCCGCGCCTCTTGTTCGAACACCGGCGTCACGACGGTGATGTCGGGCAGGTGCGTGCCGCCGTTGTAGGGGGCGTTGAGGACGAACACGTCGCCGGGCCGGATCTCGGCGTTCTGCTCGATCACCGCCTCGACCGACCGGTCCATCGAACCGAGGTGGACGGGCATGTGCGGTGCATTGGCGATCAACGACCCGTCGGCGGCGAATACGGCGCAGGAGAAGTCCAGGCGTTCCTTGATGTTGACCGAGTAGGCGGTCTTCTCCAGCGTCACGCCCATCTGCTCGGCGATCGACATGAACAGGTTGTTGAACACCTCGAGCATCACCGGATCGGCCTCGGTGCCGATGGCGGCGCGCTTCGGCAAGGCGACGACGCGGCGCATGACGAGATGCAGCTTCGGCGTGATCTCGGCTTGCCAGCCGTCCTCGACGACGGTGGTGTTGTGTGCCTCCACGATGAGGGCGGGGCCATCGACCGTCTGGCCGGGCATCAGGGCCTCGCGGCGGTAGACCGGGGCATCGCGCCAGTGGCCCCCGGAAAACAGACGGGTTTCGGCCATCGGCTTTGGCGTTTCGGCGGAAACGGGATGGTCCGGGTCGTCGCGGTGCGCGCCGCCCCCGGCGGTTTCCACTTCCACCGCCTCGACCACAATCGCCTTTTCCGGTGTCACGAAACCGAATTGCTGTCTGTGTGCGGCCTCGAACGCCGCCGTCATCGCGGCCGGGTCGGCAAGTTCGACGACGAGCGGCGTATCGGTGCCGGCGTACCGCAAATGGACGCGGGCAACGGTGGCCGTCTCGTCCGGCGCGATGCCTTGCGTGTCGAGTTCGGCCTCGTTCTCCGCCGTCAGCCGCGCGGTGACGTCCTGGACTTCCGCCATGGCTTCGTCGGACAGTTCCCGCTCGATCGCTTGCTGGCGGTTGGCGCGGATATCGGCCAGTCCCATGCCGTAGGCCGACAGGATGCCGGCGAGGGGATGGATCAGGACAGTCTTCATACCGAGCGTGTCGGCGATCAGGCAGGCGTGTTGGGCACCAGCACCGCCGAAAGACGTCAGCACGTATTCGGTGACGTCGTAGCCGCGCTCGACGGAAATCTTCTTGATGGCGTTCGCCATGTTCTGAACGGCGATCTTCAGGAAGCCTTCTGCGACCTCCTCGGGCGAGCGGCCATCGCCGATTTCGATGGCGAGGTCAGAGAACGCCCTGCGTACGGCCGCGACGTCGAGGGGCTGGTCGCGATCCGGTCCGAAGATCGCCGGAAAGAACTCGGGGCTGACCTTGCCGAGCATGACGTTGGCGTCGGTGACGGCCAACGGGCCACCGCGGCGGTAGCATTTCGGGCCGGGATTGGCGCCGGCCGACTCCGGGCCCACGCGGAAGCGGGCCCCGTCATAGTGCAGGATCGAACCGCCGCCCGCCGCAACCGTATGGATGCGCATCATCGGGGCGCGCATTCGCACGCCGGCGACTTCGGTCTCGAAGGTGCGCTCGAATTCGCCATTACAATGGGAGACGTCGGTGGACGTGCCACCCATGTCGAAGCCGATCATCTTGCCGAAGCCGGCCATGCGCGAGGTCTCGACCGCGCCGACCACACCGCCGGCGGGACCCGACAGGATCGCGTCCTTGCCCTGGAACAGGTTCGCCGCGGTAAGCCCGCCATGCGACTGCATGAACATCAGCCGGGGCGACGGTATGGAGCTTTCTCCCGCCGACAGTTCGCCGGCGACCTGATCCACGTATCGGCGAAGGATGGGGGAGAGATACGCGTCGACGACGGTGGTGTCGCCGCGGCCGACGAGCTTCATCAAAGGTGAGACTTCGTGCGATACGGAGACCTGCGTGAAGCCGATGTCGCGGGCAAGCTCGGCCAGCCTTTTTTCATGGTCTGTATAGCGAAATCCGTGCATCAGGACGATCGCGCAGGCGCGGACTCCATCCTGATAAGCCGATTCAAGGTCCTTCCGGGCCGACTCGAGATCAAGCTCTAGCAGCCTGTCCCCGTTTGCAGAGATCCGTTCGACTGCCTCTACGGCAACTTCATAAAGCGATTCAGGTTTGACGATGTGGCGCGCGAACAGCTTCGGCCGCGCCTGGTAGCCGATCTCGAGCGCGTCGCAAAACCCTTTGGTGATGATGAGGACCGTCCGGTCGCCCTTGCGTTCGAGCAGGGCGTTGGTTGCGACGGTCGTACCCATTTTAACGGCGTTGATGTCGCCGGCCGGGATCGTTGATCCGGCGTCGATGCCCAGGAGGTCGCGGATACCCTGGATGGCGGCATCGCGATAGGCCTCCGGATTCTCCGACAGGAGCTTGTGGGCGACGATCTCGCCGTCCGGCGTGCGGGCAACGATATCGGTGAACGTGCCGCCGCGGTCGATCCAGAAATCCCATTTGCCGGACATCGTCCACCTCTCCGACTGGCTGCCGATCTTCACTCATTACTAGCCTCGCCGGCTTGTCAACGTCAACAAATTGTCGTTAAAATGTCGACGAAATATCGATTTGGATTGCGATATGACCGGTGGCGACACATCGAATTACAACGCGCAGGGGCTCGGCCCGATCGTCTCCTCGGCGCACCTGGCGGCCGGCGGGATGCCGGCGCTATCCGAGGTCGAGTTCGGGCTGATCCTCGCCTCGCACGCCTTCAACCGGTGGATGGTCCGTTGCATGCAGGCGGCGGGCATCAGCGGCCTGTCGGCGCTCGACGTCATGGTGCTGCATTCGGTGGCGCATCGCGGACGGTCAAAGACGCTTGCCGACATCTGTCTCGTGCTCAACGTCGAGGACACGCACCTCGTCACCTACGCGGTGCGCAAGCTGCAGCAGCAGGGGCTCGTCGAGAGCCGGCGCGCCGGCAAGGAAAAGGCCGTGGCGATCACGGCCGCCGGGGAGGCCGCCTGCACCCGCTATCACGAGATCCGGGAGGCGCTTCTGGTCAAGGCCGTGAAGGCCGTCGGGTTGAACGAGGATGGCTTGAGCGACATGGCCGGACTGCTGCGGGCGCTGTCCGGGCATTACGATCAGGCGGCGCGGTCGGCAGCTTCCCTTTAGCGCCAACCTCGGTCCGCCAGACCCGGCCCGATTCGGCCCGATGTCCCGACCTATCGGAGCATGGCCGAGCGGGCCGCCAGCAAACGCTCATACGATTTTCCGTTGGGTTTCGGTACTTTCGGCGGGCCATATTTTCGCCCCCGAACTTACTCAGGGTGAGTATACGTGTCGCGTCGCCCTGCGTAAGGAGCCTGCCGATGGAAAGCCAGCACCGGGCCGTGCTGTCCAGCGTGAATGCACTGTTGGACCCCGAAGCGATCGCAACGCGCGATCGCGCCGAACTCGTCGAGACATGCCGGACCCTGGCCGACTGGCTGCGCCAGTACGTGGAAATCGCCGCCGAGCAAAGCGGGGAAATCCAGCGGCTGAGCGTGCTTCACCAGGTGTATGAGGGACGCCTGGAGGAAGCGCGTCAGGGATTGAAGAGCAAGACGGCGTAGACCACGAACAGGACAAGGTGCACCGCGCCCTGCAGGATGTTGGTGCGCGGCCCGTTGAACGTCAGAGACGCGACGAACAGCGTCAGAACCAGAAGAACCATCTCCTGCGGGGGCAGGCCGAACAGGATGTGCTTGTCGGCCACGACGCCGATCAGCAGAACCGAGGGCACCGTCAGGCCGATGGTCGCCAGCGACGAGCCGGCGGCAATGTTGACCGAGCGCTGCAGCTTGTTGTGCATGGCGCCGCGCAGCGCCCCCATAGCTTCCGGCGACAGGACAAGAATGGCGACGAGAACGCCCGCGATGGCTTCCGGCAGGCCTGCGGCGTCGATGCCGTCGTCCACCAGGTGCGCCAGCTCCTCGGTGAGAAGCACAACGGGAACGAGCGCGAGCAGCAGCATGATGACGTGGTAGAGCGTCGATGTCTCGGCGTCGTCCTTATGATTGCCGCCGGTGTCCTCGTAGTTTCCGTCGACCTGGTCGGAATCAAATCCCACCGCGCTTTCCGGCTGCTTGAAGAAGCCGGCATGGCGAACGGTTTGGATGCCGAGGAACACGCCATAGAGCAGAAACGTCAGGCCACCGAAGACGATCGCCTGCATGTGCGACAGGGTGGGGCCTTCCGTCGTCGTGGTGAAGTTTGGCAAAACCAGTGCAATCACCGACAGCGGCATGATGACGGCCAGAAAGGCACGCGCGCCATTCAGATTGTAGGATTGCTCGCCGTGGCGCAGGCCGCCGAGCAGAATGCAGAGGCCGGCGATGCCGTTCAGCGTGATCATGATCACCGCGAAGATCGTGTCGCGCGCCAGAGTCGAGTCCTCGCCGGTGTTCAGCATCGCCACGACAATAAAGGAGACCTCGATGACGGTGACCGACATGGTCAGCACCAGCGTCCCGTACGGCTCGCCGACCCGATGGGCGATATCCTCGGCATGACGGACAACCGTAAACGCGCCCCAGAGGATGATCCCGAACAGGAATGCGAACAGGGCGATTCTGATTGCGGGGGTGTCGTTTGCCATCAATGCATGGCCGACGACGGACATAACCGCGACAGATGCCCAGCCCACGACGAGCTGAAATTCCTTCGAAAGCAGCTTCAGCATTGGAAAACCGGCCCCTCTTCGCTCGAATCGTTTCCGCCCCGGCAACCTCCGGCCGGTATGGCATGCGTAAGGCGCGGGGCTCAAGGCCATGCCGTGCAGTGCGGCGCATCGCTTTAACCCGGCGACTCCCTTAAGGTGACATCATGAGTATCTGGGGAAAGATCGGCGGCGCGGCCGCCGGGCTGGCACTGGGCGGGCCGCTTGGCGCCCTCATCGGCGCGGTTGCGGGGCACATGATGTTCGACCGCGGCAAGTCGGGTGCCTCGCCGCAACACACGCAGCTTGCCTTCACCATCGGGGTCATCGCACTGGCCGCCAAGATGGCCAAGGCGGACGGCGTGGTCACCGACGACGAGGTGATGGCGTTCCGCCAGGTCTTCAGCGTGCCGGAGGACGAGGCCGGCAACGTGCAACGCGTGTTCGAGCTGGCAAACCGCTCGGTCGACGGGTACGAGGCCTACGCGCGCCAGCTTGCGGGCCTGTTCTCCACCGAGCCGGACATGCTCGAGGATATTCTCGACGGGCTGTTCCACATCGCCAAGGCGGATGGGGCGGTGCACGAGCGCGAACTCGAGTATCTCGAGAACGTCGCGGCGATCTTCGGCTTCGGAGAGGCCGATTTCGCCCGCATCCGGGCCCGCCATATCCGGCCGGACCGGGAGGATCCCTATGTGATCCTCGGTGTCGAACGAACCGCCAGCGACGAGGACGTCAAGAAAGCCTATCGCCGGCTCGTTACGGAGCATCATCCCGACCGGGCGATCTCGCGCGGTCTGCCAGAGGAATTCGTCAAGATCGCCACCGACAAGCTCGCCAGGATCAACGATGCCTACGAGCGGATCGAGCGGGAGCGCGGTCATTGAGCGGCGGGGCCGCGGAGACGAAGTCAGCCGGATTGGGACTGCTGGACGTCGGCGTTCTGCTGACGATGCAGTTCGTCTGGGGCGGCAGCTTCGTCGTCTCGAAGATGGCGGTGAACGAGATGCCGCCGCTGCTCTTCATGGGACTGCGCTTCGTCATCGTCTCGGTGGTGCTCATTCCGTTTCTGCGCTGGATACCGGGACAGATGCGCTATGTCGCCGCGATCTCCTTCTTCACCGGCGCCCTTCACTTCGGTTTGATGATCCAGGGGCTGGCGATGGCCGACGACGTCGCGCCGGTCGCGATCATGATCCAGCTCGGGGCCCCCTTCGCAACGCTCCTGTCGGTGATCATCCTGCATGAGCGCCTCGGACTGTGGCGCATCTCGGCGGTTGCCATCGCCTTCAGCGGCGTCCTCATCGTCGGCTTCGATCCGACCGTGTTCCAGTATGCCCCGGCTCTGGTCGTCGTGGTGCTCGCTGCCCTGATGATGGCCGTCGGCACGATTTTCATGCGCAAGGTGCGCGGTGTCCCGGTCTATACGATGCAGGCCTGGATCGCCCTGTTCGCCTGGCCGCCGCTTTTGCTGGCCTCCTACGTGTTCGAAGGGCCGCCGATGCCCGTGCTGACAAGCATCGAATACGATTTCGGGGTCGTGATCGGCCTGATCTGGGTTGTGGTTGGGACAAGCCTGATCGGGCATGCGGCATACTACTGGATCATGCAGCGGCACGAGGTCGGACTGACAGCGCCGTTCATGCTGTTGGCGCCGATCCTGGGTGCCGCCGGCGGTGCGGTCTTCCTCGGCGACATCATCACCTGGCGGATGGTCATCGGCGGCACCATGACGCTCGCCGGCGTCCTTATCATCACCATGCGCGAAGGGCGGCGCCGGCCGCAGCCGGAACTGGCCGAAACGGGACCGTGACCGCTATGGTCGCGGCATGAGCCTGACCTTCGACGTCCGCGAAAGCCCCAATCACGACGCCCGCCCGCCGGGCGGGCCGGTCGATATCCTGCTGCTGCACTATACCGGGATGCGGACGGGGGAGGCGGCGCTTCAGCGTCTGTGCGATCCGGACGCCAAGGTCAGCTCCCACTGGTTCGTCCACGAAGGCGGGGAGATCGTTCGACTCGTCGACGAGGACCGCCGGGCGTGGCATGCGGGCGTGTCGTGCTGGGCGGGCGAGACCGACATCAACGCCCGGTCAATCGGTATCGAGATCGTCAATCCCGGTCACCAATTCGGCTACCGGGACTTTCCGGAGGCGCAGATCGATGCGGTGATCGCACTTTGCGGCGACATCCTCTCCCGGCACGCCATTCCGGCGGAGCGGGTGCTCGCCCATTCCGATGTCGCTCCGGGGCGCAAACAGGATCCGGGCGAACGGTTCCCCTGGCACAGGCTGCATGCGGCCGGGATCGGTCACTGGGTGCCGCCCACCCCCATCGTCGCGGGGAGCGTAATGGGGGCAGGGGATCGCGGAGAGGGCGTCAGCGCGCTCCAACGCGATCTGGCGCGGTACGGCTACGGGATCGGGCAGGGCGGCGACTATGATCCGCAGATGGTCGATGTCGTCACTGCCTTTCAGCGCCACTTCCGGCCGGAACGCGTCGACGGGATCACTGATTTTTCCACGCGGGATACCCTGGACCGCCTTTTGATCGCGCGGTCGTCCCGATGAGGTGCCGGTCGTCCGCTTGAATCTGCTTCCCGATTAATCGTGATGCATGTGACGCCATATCGGTCGCCCGCTCTGGCCCCGATAGTTGTATAAAATCAGCTCGCGACCCATTCATTCGGATTTCTCCGTAGTAATAAAGCGGTACTTTCTATCGGTCATTGTGCATATCTAGGTTCTGTAATTTTTCGTAACACTTCGTTACTCATCGGATGTTCGTTAATAATTCCAATCCGATTTCCAAGAAATTTCCTTTTCTTTGCCACATTTGATTCGCGGTGCCGCCGCAATCCCCCCTTAGCGCCGGGGCTATCCGAAGAAGCGCAATGAATGCGGGGACACCCTCTAATGACAAAACACTTCCGTATGGCAAGCGGACTGGCCGGACTTGGGCTGATCGTAACCCTTGGAGCCGGTGTGGCGCAGGCCGAGTCCATTGGCCGGTATGATGCCGCAACGACCGTGCGTGCCAGCAGCACGGCACCTGCGACGGCCAGCCGAAGCGGGACGTCTGGTACGAAGACTGCGTCCGCGGCGGGCAAGGCGAAGACGGATGCCGCCACGACCGGGAAGGCCTATGGCTTCACCGGCTCGGCCGGTACGAAGACGTTCCGGCTGACCACGACCCAGGCCTCGGCGAGCAACTCGGCGAAGGCGGGCGCGACCAGGAGTGCCGGTTCCTACGGCCGTGCCGACACGGCGTCGTTCTCGCTCGGCAACCTGTTCAAGCCGAAGGGTACGTCAAAGACCTCGTCGTCGGCGTCCGCTTCGGGCATGACCAGGCGCCCGTATCACGCACAGATCGAAAAGCACGCTCGCGCGGCCGGTGTTCCGGTCGCTCTCGCGCTCGCCGTGGTCCGCGTCGAGTCAAACTACAACCCGAAGGTTCGCGGCCGCGCCGGCGAGATCGGCCTCATGCAGATCAAGCCGCAGACCGCCCGCGGCATGGGCTTCTCGGGGTCCTCCAACGCGCTGTACGATCCGGAGACCAACCTGCGCTGGGGTATGAAATACCTCGCCGGCGCCTATCAGCGGGCCGGTGGCGATACCTGCGGCACCATCATGCGCTATCAGGGCGGCCATTACGCGAAGCGGATGTCAAAGGTCGCCGTCGGCTACTGCGCCAAGGTCAAGCGCCACATGGCCGGCAAATGGGCCTGAGGCGCGTCGCGTCTCATTTCTGCTGACGGGCGATACCGTATGGCGGGGCCGTGCGGCCCCGCCCGTCGTGGTCAGTTGACCGGTCGGGGACGATTACCCCGCCCGGCAATCTTCAGCGCACACCCTTTTCCTTGAGGATCGGCAGCACGGTGTCGCGGAAGTAGGGGAACTCCTCGACATAGTCGACGAACGACAACGTCGTGCCGCCGAAGCCAGCGTCGACGAGCTGCAGGATGCCGTCGGCGACCTGCTCGGGCGTACCGATCAGCGGGAAGCCGCCGTGGCCCATCGCGAAGCGGTCGCGGATCAGCTTCAGCAGGTCGTGCGGGAACGACTGGGCGTGGGCGAACTGAAGGTTTACCAGGTTGTCGACCGCTTCCCAGTCGGCGTTGTCCTGGGCGAAGTGCTGGAGGTAGTTCTTTGCTTCCTCCTCCGTCGGCCGGCAGACGACGTGGGAGAAGGTGAGAACGTCGACCTCGCGATCCTGTGCCTTGGCTTGGTCCTTGAGTTCGACAATCTCTTCCTTCGAACGGGCGAGATCGATTGCCGGGGTGAACAGGAAGTTTGCGTTCTTCGTCGCGAACTCGCGGCCCTGCGGTGACCCTGCCGCGTTGATGATCGGCGGCCGGCCGTTGACCGGTCTGGGGTCGCCCTTCACGCCTTTCAGCTTGAAATACGTGCCGTCCCAGTCGAAGTGCTCCGTCGACGACCAGAGCTTCTGGACGATGTCGAACCACTCCTGGGCATAGCCGTAGCGGGTCTCGTGATCGTCGGGCAGGGTGAGGCCGAGCGCCTCGTATTCCGGCTTGTTCCAGCCGGCCACGACATTCAGTCCGGCTCGGCCGTGCGAGAGCTGGTCGATCGTGGCGATCTGCTTGGCGACGACGACCGGATTGTTGGCTGCGGTATGGATCGTAGCGAAGACGGCGATGTTCTCGGTCTTTGCCAGCAGGCCGGCGGCCCAGGTCATAGTCTCCAGCACGCTGCCGTGAAAATCCGTCTCGCCGCCGTAACCGATCCAGCGGGCAATCGGCAGCATGAAGTCGATGCCAGCGTCGTCGAGCATCTGCGCCAGTTTGATATTGTTGTCGAAGGAATTGTCCCAGCGTTCCGGCACCTTGGTGACGGACATGCCGCTGGAGCAGTTGGACGAGAATGTGCCAAGTTTGAAGCGATTGCCCCCGAACATCGGGTTCGTAGAAGTTGACATGGATTTCCCCTCGCGGTTTCAGTCTAATTTTCAAATAAAAAGTCTATTTAAAATCCGATATTGTGGCAAGCGCCGCGCTCGCTATCGTGCGACCTGCGGTTCAGGGCGGTCGGGGAGGCGCCGGGAGATGGCTGAAAAGGCCGACAGAAAGACGAAGAAGACGCAGGCGCCGGGCGAGACCTTCGACCGGCGCTGGCATCTCGCCCAGACTCAGGCGGAGGTGGACACCACCGAACTGGAGTTCGCCGTGATGCGGACCTTCGAATCCTTCGGTCGCTGGCAGGGGGAATGCCTTGCCGGCGTCGCCGACATCGCCGCCAGCGGCCCGGAGAATGCGCTGCTGCACGTCATCCGCATGAACGACCGGCCGAAGAGCGTGAAGGAACTGGCGCGGCTGATGAACCGCGACGACATCCCGAACATCCAGTATTCGCTGCGCAAGCTGATTGCGGCCGGCCTCGTGGAGAAATCCGGCTCTGCGCGGTCGGGGGTGACATATTCGGTGACGACGCTCGGCCACGATGTCACCGAGAGATACGCGGCACTGCGCCGGGCGCTCCTTGTCGCGGCCATCGAGAATGTGCCGGACTTCGTCGACCGTCTGGCCGACGCGACCAGGACGCTCAACCTGCTTGCCGGGATCTACGAGGAAATTTCGCGTATCGCCGCGACGCACCGCCGGCCGGGCGGGGGCGGAGAGGCATAGCGGCCTGACCGGCGGTCGCCCGCGGCAAGGCGGTCACGCCGGCTCGTTCTCGCTTTTGGCCTCGGACGTCGCATCGTCGCTGTAGGGCGGATAGTCCGTATAGCCGTTCGCACCGCCGCCGTAATAGGTGGCGCGATCGGGCTCGGCGAGCGGCAGATCGCGGGAGAGCCTGGCCGGCAGGTCGGGGTTCGAGATGAAATACTTGGCGAACGACACCGCGTCGGCAGCGCCCCTGTTCAACACCGCGAGTGCGCTGTCGCGGTCGTAGCCGCCGTTGACGATCAGCCGCGTGTTGGCGGCGTTGGCGATCCTGCGGGCTATCGGTTTCTTCGTATCGACCGGCTCGACCACGTGAAGATAGGCGAGACCGAAGGGCGCCAGCGCCTTGCCGGCGACGGGGAACAGCTTCTCCGGTGCGCTGTCGGACATGTCGTTGAAGGCGTTCCACGGCGACACGCGCACGCCGGTGCGCTCTCCGCCCATCACCCCGGTCACGGCTTCGGTGACCTCGACCAGGAACCGCACGCGGTTCTCGTGCGAGCCGCCATATGCGTCCTCGCGCCGGTTCGAGCCTTCGCACAGGAACTGGTCGACCAGGTAGCCGTTGCCGGCGTGGATCTCGACGGCGTCGAAACCGGCGGCCTTGGCGTTCTCCGCGGCTGCGGCGAACTGGGCGACGATTGCGGCGATGCCGTCCTTGTCGAGGGCCCGCGGCCTGACGAAGTCGTGCTTCTTCCAGTCGGGGCCGAAGATCTGGCCTTCCGGCGCGATCGGGGAGGGGGCGACGGGCGTCGCCTCATCCGGCTGGATCAGCGGATGCGAGATCCGTCCGCCGTGGCAGAGTTGTGCGGCGATCAGTCCGCCGGCGGCATGCACCGAGCGGACGACGGTGCGCCAGCCCTTTACCTGCTCTTCGGTGTGCAGGCCGGGCGTCCCGGGATAGCTCTGACCGGCCGGGGAGATTTGGATCGATTCCGTGATGACGAGGCCGGCGGAGGCGCGCTGCGCATAGTAGGTCGCCGCGTTGAGGCCGGGCGCATTGCCCGGGCCTGCACGGTTCCGCGTCATCGGAGCCATGACGACGCGGTTCAGCAGCGTCAAGGCGCCGAGATTTACCGACTCGAACAAATTCACTCGTGTCTCCCTTGTACGCCGGGATGAAGGCGCGATCCCAGAACGCGGGCGCGCCGGATTCAGTTTCGTGATTCGGCAGGATGATGCGCCCCGGATACGGCAACGAAGAGACAGAATCCACATTTGAGGCGGCTGCGCATCGCCGGGTTGCGGAAACGGAATGGTTAATGCGGCGGTGTTTCCCGGAAGGCGCGCGGTGCCACGGGAATGGCAAACCGCGCGCCTTCCGGGCAGAATGGTCATGCGAATCCCCCGGACGTCGGTTCCTGACGTCTGGGCCGAGGGAGATGGCGTTCGATGAGGGGGCCCGGAGTGATCGAAAACGGTTTCGTGGCGCGCCGCCCGTGGGCGATCCTTCTGTGGACGCTTGCCGTAATGTTGCCGGCGGTCGGAATGGCCGGTGCCCAAGAGGCGAAGTCGAGCGGTCAGTCGGTTTACGTGCCAGTCTATTCGGCAATTGGCTACGTCTCGACAGAAACCTTCGATGTCGCGGTCACGATCAGCTTCCGCAATCTCGACCGGTCGTCGCCGATCACGATCGCGTCCGCTGTCTACTACGACACCGCAGGAAACCGGATAAAGGACCTGCTCGGCGAGGCAAGGACGCTCGGCCCGTTCGGCACCACGCAGGTCCTGATCAAGCAGCAGGACTTCAAGGGCGATATCGGCGCGAACGTGGTCGTGGAGTGGAGCGCCGAGGCGCCGGTGACGCCACCGCTGTTCGAGTCCGTGATGGTCGGCACGGTCGGCACCCGCGCCTTCGCGTTTACAAGCCGCGGCGTGGTGCTGGAGTAGGGGCGGACCGGCAGCGGCCCGCCCGGGGCGCCTCGAGGCCCGTTATTTCTTGCCCTTGCCGCTCTTGCCGACCTGGCCGCGGATTTCGCCTGCCGGGTTCGCGACGGTGTGGACGTTGACGTAGATCTCTCCGTCCTTCATCGCGGTCGCCAGCTCGTCGACGTTCGTGACGCAGGCGCCATCCGCGATGTCGTCGTCGCCGAACTTGACCTTGGTGATCCACTTGCCGTTAACGTCGTGGCCGGTCTCGATCTCGCCGGCCAGCGTCACGGCGACCACGCCGTTCACGCCGTCCGCGCCGCAATGCAGGTGGGCCATGGTGACCTCGTCGCCCTTCTGTACGCGCAGGGTGAATTCGACCTCGGTATTCTCCTTCCTGAACTTGAAGAACGCCTTGCCGCGGGTCTTCGTCTCGACCGGCGGGACTTCGTTCGCCCCCTTGAGTGTCGCCTTGTAGGTGCCTTTCGCCGTGACCGGCGCGGAGAAACCGGCCAGGGCAACGAGTGCAACAGCCAGGGTGATCGTCTTTTTCATGGTTCGCCTCCGTGGGGGATCTTTCTTCAAGTCGGGTGTACGACCGGCCAATGGCGCGCAGACGCAGGTGGCCGATGACGTGGCTTACAATTTGCCGATTAAGTGACTGTGAATCAAATCGGTCGCATCCGGTCTGTCGGGGGCCTGCGGTGGAGTCGGTCCTTGACCTTCGGTGCCGGACACCCCTTATGTGCGCGGATGCCAGCTGGCCGGACGGCCGCTCCTTACGGGAGAGGAAAGTCCGGGCTCCATGGAGAAACGGTGCCGGATAACGTCCGGCGGGGGCGACCCTAGGGAAAGTGCCACAGAGAGCAGACCGCCGGTCCCCGGAAACGGGGGCGGGCAAGGGTGAAAGGGTGCGGTAAGAGCGCACCGCGCGACCGGCAACGGGAGCGGCACGGCAAACCCCACCGGGAGCAAAACCGAATAGGGACGGCACGGTCTTGAACCAGGCGTTCTCCGCGCCGCCGTCCGGGTTGGTTGCACGAGGCGTCCGGCAACGGGCGTCCCAGATGAATGGTCGTCACGCGGGGCAACCCGCGTACAGAACCCGGCTTACAGGCCAGCTGGCACACTTCGCATCGTTGCAAAGCCAAGCCGCTCGTAGTGGCGGCCGGACCGGGGCAGCGCGAATTCCTCGCGCAGGGGCAGCCTGGCAGGCGGTCCAGCCGATCCGTTAAACTTCTAGCTCCTTGAAAAATGGAAAAATTTTCGGCTGTCCGGCGGAATCAACCGGTTCTTAAGGCGGATGCGTAACACTTCGGCAAGGTTAACGTTTCAGGTGCTGGCAAGCCGGGTTTTTAAATTGACCCCCATACTGTCCCATGATATCCCAAGAAATCCCATGCAAGTCGCCTGGGATACCAGTTTCGCAGGGGATGCCGGGTCGCTTTCGACCCGTCCTGCTGCGGGATCGCGGTACGGTTCGGCGGGTCCTTTTCGAGGCCCGGTTTCCCAAACCCCTTCCAGCAAAGGCGTGGCGGCGCCGGGAGCGGGTAAACGGTCCGAGCCGGAGGCAGCCGCGCTTCCCGCAGGCGGCCGGTCCTTTCCGGGCGCACCCTGTCGAGTGGCCGGCCCGGCAGCGGGCTGGCCTGTGTCGGGTCAACAGCGTTTGCGTAAAGCCGGGAGGCGAGGAGCTCCATGGACCGGTTCGTGTCATCCTTCACGAACAGGATCGACTCCAAGGGGCGTGTCTCGGTTCCCGCGACGTTCCGGTCCGTGCTTGCGCGGGACGGCTTCGACGGACTGTACGTCTATCCGGCGCTGGGGCTTCAGGCTCTCGATGCCGGCGGCAACAGGCTGGTGGACGAGATCGGCGAGCTGCTCGATCGCATCCCCCGCTACTCCGACGAGCATGACCTCCTGTCGACCGAGTTCCTCGGCAACAGCGAGATCCTCAAGCTCGACGGGGAAGGCCGGATCGCACTGTCCGAACGGCTCAAGGACTGGGCCGGGATCGAAGACCGTGTCGCGTTTGTCGGGCTCGGGCACAAGTTCCAGCTCTGGGAGCCGGAACGCTTCGCCGCGCGCCAGGAAGAGGCCAGATCCAAAGTGCGCGAGTTGAAGCAGATGCTGAGCACCATGCCCCCGTCGGGCCAGACATCGGGCACGGGTGCTCAGGGACGTGGAGTAACGGAATGATGGCGGGTCGCGGCGAACCTTTCGAGGGAACCGCTGGCGGACCGGCCCGCCACATTCCGGTTCTCCTCTCCGAGGTTCTGCATTCTCTGGAGCCGCGCGACGGCGGCCTTTACATCGACGGCACCTTCGGCGCCGGCGGGTACACGCGCGCGATCCTTGGCGCCGCCGATTGCCGGGTCATCGCGATCGACCGCGATCCGACCGCCATTGCCGCGGGCCGGGGGCTTGCGGCGGACCATCGCGGCCGGCTGATCCTCGCGGAGGGCCGGTTCTCGGAACTGGACGCCATTGCAGAAGGGCAGGGTGTCGAGGCGGCCGATGGCGTCGCCCTCGACGTCGGCGTGTCGTCCATGCAGCTCGACCAGGCCGAGCGCGGCTTTTCCTTCATGCAGGACGGGCCGCTCGACATGCGCATGGGCGATACCGGTCCGAACGCGGCGGATGTCGTCAACACCATGGGGGAGGCCGATCTCGCCCGCCTGATCTTTGTCCTCGGCGAGGAGCGTAAGTCACGGGCGGTGGCGCGCGCCATCGGCCGGGCGCGGTCTGAAGGCGCGATCACGACCACCGGCGCGCTGGCCGAGATCGTGGCGCGGGCCGTTGGGCCTCTGAAGGACGGCAAGCATCCGGCAACGCGGACGTTCCAGGCGCTGAGGATCTACGTGAATGGCGAGCTGTCCGAACTCGCCGAGGGGCTGGCTGCCGCCGAGCGGATCCTGAAGGACGGCGGCCGGCTCGCCGTCGTGAGCTTCCATTCGCTCGAAGATCGGATCGTCAAGCGCTTCCTGGCCGAACGCTCGAAGGTGACGCAGGGCTCGCGGCACATGCCGGAGGTGAAGGCGGAGGCGCCGACGTTCCGGCTGCTGACGCGTCATCCCGTCGATCCGGGCGAAGAGGAACTCAAGGTAAATCCGCGCGCCCGGTCCGCGCGGCTCCGCGCAGCGGAACGCACAGCGGCGCCGGCCCGTGCCATCGACCCGGCCTCTCTCGGCGTACCCCGCCTCCCGGGATTCGAGCCGGCAGGCCGCAAGGGCAGGAGCGTTCAATGACCCGGTTCGTCAGCCTGTTCGCCATTCTCCTGATCGTCGCCGCCGCCGTCGGTCTATACCGGTTCAAGGGCGAATCGCAGCAGCTCGCCCGCCAGTCCGCCGAACTCCGGGCCGAGATCGATGACGAGCGCGAGGCGATCGCGGTTCTGAAGGCGGAATGGAACTATCTCGACGAGCCAAGCCGGATCCAGGAGCTGTCGGATCGCTACCTCGATCTCCAACGGCTCGATGTCGAACAGATTTCCGTGGTCGAGGCGCTGCCGATGCGGCCCCTCGACATCGATCCTTCCGGGACAAACAACACCCTCGGCGGATTTGCCGGCGGTGACGACAGGACGGTCCAGTAATGCGTTTTCCCCGTCTCTTCCGGCGCCCGCCGCCCGATTCCCAGCGTCCGCCCCGCGACGCTGGCGGTTCGGCCTATGGCGACGCGCAGATGCGCAACCGCCTGAAGCTGGCGATGATGGCGTTCGGCGCCGTCTACCTGGTGATCGCCGGGCGGCTGATGCTGCTTGCCACGATGACGCCCGACACGCCGGTGCACTATCTCGATCCCGGCCAGCAGGTCTCGCACGCGCGGCCCGACATCCTCGACCGGAACGGCAACGTGCTGGCGACCGACATCATGGTGCCGTCGCTGTATGCCGAGCCGGTCAAGATCTGGGATGTCGACAAGACGATCGAAGACATCACCGCCGTCCTTCCCGACATGGATACCGACGATCTGCGCCGGAAGCTGACGAGCGGCAAGCAGTTCGTCTGGCTGAAGCGCGAGATCACGCAGAGCCAGAAGAGCGAACTGCACAGCCGCGGCATCGCCGGCATCGGCTTCCTGACCGAAAACACCAGAGCCTATCCGGCCGGGAACATCGCCTCGCACGTGCTCGGCTACGTCAACATCGACAACTATGGCATCGCCGGTATCGAGAAGTATCTGGATGCGAGCTGGCTCGGCGTGCTGCACGAGGCGGGGCTCGCCCACGACGCGGCGCTCGAGCCGGTGCGCCTGTCGCTCGATCTCCGGGCGCAGCATGCCATGCGCGACGAACTGCTCAGCTCGATGGAAAAGTTCAAGGCGAAGGCGGCGGCCGGGGCCATCATGGACGTCCATACCGGCGAGATGCTGGCGGCCGTCTCTCTGCCGGACTTCAATCCGGAAAACCCGGTCGAGGCGCTCGATCCCGAGCGGATCAACCGCCTGACGACGGGCGTCTACGAGCTCGGGTCGGCCTTCAAGGCCTTCACCACGGCGATGGCCCTCGATACAGGCACCATCGACATCAACTCGACTTTCGACGCCCGCAAGCCGATTCGAGTGGGGGGCAGCACCATCGGCGACTACCACGCCGAGAACCGCATCATGACGGTGGAGGACATCTACCTGCATTCCTCCAATATCGGCACCGCGCGCATGGCGTTGGCCGTCGGCGTACCGGGGCACAAGGCATTTCTGCAAAAAATGGGCTTTTTCGACCGGCTGAGGACCGAGCTGCCGGAATCCGGCGCCCCGATCATCCCCGATCCCTGGCGCGAGGTCTCGACGATGACGATTGCCTTCGGGCACGGCATGTCGGTCGAGCCACTGCAGGCGGTGGTTGCCGGCGCGGCGCTGGTCAACGGCGGGGAACTGATCCCGCCGACCTTCCTGCCGCGGTCGCGCACCGAGGCAGAGAAGCTCGCCCGCCGGGTGATCGGATCGGACACGAGCGACAAGATGCGTTATCTGATGCGCGCCAATGTGGAGCGGGGGACGGCCAAGAAAGCCAACGTGCCGGGCTACTCGGTCGGCGGTAAGACCGGCACGGCCGAGAAGGTGGTGAACGGCCGGTATTCGGGCAAGAAGGTGCTGACGACGTTCCTGAGCACGTTTCCCACCAACGATCCGAAATATCTCGTTTTCGTCATGCTGGACGAGCCGCAGGGGATCAAGGAAACCTACGGATACCGCACGTCAGGCTGGAATGTCGCGCCCACCGCCGGGAACATCATCGCACGGGTCGCACCGATCCTCGGCGTCATGCCCGACCTCGAGCCTGTCAGGGACGACGAACTCCTGAGCGTGTCCTACTGAGAAGACCGCCATAAAAAACCCAAAGAACCAGATGACTACGCACACGATCGAAACAATGACCAGAAACCGGCCACTTCCATGGAGCTTCATGTCCTACTAGGCGACGTCGATACGTATCCGGACGCCTGGCGCACCATCGAAATCACCGGGCTCACCGCCGACAGTCGGACGGTGCGGCCCGGTATGTTGTTTGCAGCGCTTCCCGGCAGCAAAACGGACGGCGCGCGGTTCGTCGCCGACGCGGTGGCGCAGGGCGCCGCGGCGATCCTGGCTGCGCCCGCGGCCGAAATCGATGCCGACACCGTTCCGGTGATCCGGGCGCACGAACCGCGCCGGGCGCTGGCGCTTGCCGCCGCGCGCTTTTACGAAATCCAGCCGGAGACAGTCGTCGCGGTGACGGGCACAAGCGGCAAGACGTCGGTCGCCTCGTTCACGCGCCAGATCTTCGCGTCCGCGGGACATCAGGCCGCGAGCCTCGGCACGATCGGCCTCGTCTCGCCGAACCGGACCGACTACGGCTCGCTGACGACGCCCGACCCGGTGGTGTTGCAGGCACTGCTCGCCGATCTGGCCGGGGACGGGGTGACCCATCTGGCGCTGGAAGCCTCCAGCCACGGCCTCGATCAGCGGCGCCTCGACGGGGTGCGGTTCGCGGCGGGCGCGTTCACCAATCTCGGCCGCGACCATATGGACTATCATCCGACCGTCGAGGAGTACTTCGCGGCGAAGCTGCGCCTGTTCGACACATTGCTGCCCGATGGCGCCGCCGTCGTTGTCGACGCCGACCGGCCGGAGTCCGCGCGCGTCGCCGAGGTCGCCCGGAGCCGTGGCCTCGACCTGGTCAGCGTCGGTCAGGCCGGCGAGACGATCCGTCTGATTTCGGCGGAGCCGGACGGCTTCCGCCAGCGCCTGACGCTCGATGCGGGAAGCGGCGAACGCGAGATCCTTCTGCCGCTCGTCGGCGGCTTCCAGGTGTCGAACGCGCTGGTTTCGGCAGGGCTGGCGATCGCCACCGGCACGTCGCCCGATACCGCGCTGGAGGCGCTGGAAGGCCTAGAAGGCGCCAAGGGCCGGCTCGAACTGGCCGGCGAGACGCGTAACGGCGCGCTGGTCTTCATCGACTACGCCCACAAGCCCGACGCGATCGTCAACGCGCTGCAGGCGTTGCGGCCTTTCGCGACCGGGCGGCTGTCGATCGTCATCGGCGCCGGCGGCGACCGCGACACCGGCAAGCGGCCTCTGATGGGCCGGGCGTCGGTGGAGAACGCCGACAAGGTCTATGTTACCGACGACAACCCGCGCTCCGAAAACCCGGCCGCGATCCGCACCGAAATCCTGACCGAGGCGCCGGGGGCCATCGAGATCGCCGACCGGCGCCGCGCCATCCAGACAGCGGTCGCGATGCTGGAGCCGGGCGATATCCTGCTGGTCGCCGGCAAAGGACACGAGACGGGCCAGATCGTCGGCGACAAGACACTGCCTTTCTCCGACCACGAGGTGGTTGCGGAGGCGTTGGGCCACGAGAAGGCGGACCATGAGAAGGCGGACCACGAGAAGGCGGGCCGGGAGAACGTGGCATGAGCATCTTGTGGACCGAAGAGGCCTTCCTGAAAGCGGTCGGCGGACGCGCCGTGGGTGGGCCGATCGGGCCGATCGGCGGCATATCCATCGACAGCCGCACGCTTGAAGCCGCCGACGCGTTCTTCGCCATCAAGGGCGACCGCCTGGACGGGCATGACTATGTCGAGGCGGCGCTCGACAAGGGCGCGGCGGTGGCCGTAATCGCCGAGGATCAGGCCGCCCGATTCGATCCGCCGACGGGTTCGCTGGTCATCGTTCCCGATGTGCTGGAGGCGCTGCGCCAACTCGGCGAGGCGGCCCGCGCCCGCTCGACGGCGAAGATCATCGGTGTGACCGGCAGCGTCGGCAAGACGGGAACGAAGGAAGCGCTCCGACTGGCCCTGACGCCGTCGGGGCGGACCCATGCGTCGGCTGCGTCCTACAACAATCACTGGGGTGTCCCGCTGACGCTCGCTCGTATGCCCGAGGATACAGTCTATGGCGTCTTCGAGCTGGGCATGAACGCGCCGGGCGAGATCGCAGACCTAGTCCGGCAGGTTCGCCCGCATATCGCCATCATCACCACCGTCGAGCCGGTGCATCTGGAATTCTTCGGGTCGGTCGAGAAGATCGCCGACGCCAAGGCCGAGATCATCGAGGGCATCGAGCCGGACGGCGCGATCCTCTTGAACGCCGACAATGCACAGTTCGAGCATCTGGCCGAAAAGGCCCGGGATGCCGGCGTGCGGATCGTAACGTTCGGCGCCCGGTCGGGCAGCGACGCGCAACTGGAAAAGGTGTCGCTGCGGCCGGATTGCTCCGCCGTCAACGCGACCATCCTCGGCGACGCGATCACCTACAAGTTCGGTGCGCCGGGCCGGCATCTCGTCGGCAACTCCCTGGCGGTGCTGGCGGCCGTGAAACTCGCCGGCGCGGACCTCGCGCTCGGTGCGCTGGCGCTCGCCGACATGCGCGCACCGAAGGGACGTGGGGCCCGGTTCACGCTGCCGGCGCGCGGCGGCGCCTTCACGGTGATCGACGAAAGCTACAACGCCAATCCGGCCTCCATGCGGGCGGCGCTGTCGCTGCTGGCGCAGACGGAGCCCGGCGATCGCGGACGGCGTATCGCCGTCGTCGGCGACATGCTGGAGCTCGGCAACCAGTCCGACGACCTGCATCGCGAACTGGCGTCGCCGGTCGAGGATGCCGCCGTCGATCTCCTGTTCGCCAGCGGCCCGCATATGAAGGCATTGTTCGATGCGGTGACGCCGGCGCGGCAGGGGCGGTACGCCGAAACGTCCGCCGACCTGGTCGAGCCCCTGCTGGGCGAGGTCCGGGCCGGCGACGTCATCATGATCAAGGGATCGCTCGGCAGCCGGATGGGACCGGTCGTCGAAGCCTTGCGGTCCCGCTTTGCGCCGGATGCAGCGGCCGAATGAGAGAGACCATGTGGGGCGAGACATCGATAGAGGGACCAGGACGGTCCGGACCGGCGAAGGAACGGGGGTAACCGATGCTGGAACTGCTAGGAAATCTGGGCGACTCGGCATCGGTGCTGAACGTCTTCCGCTACATCACGTTCCGCACCGGCGGCGCGATGATGACGGCGCTTGTCTTCGTCTTCCTGTTTGGCCCGGCGATCATCCGCTCGCTGCGAGTGCGGCAGGGGCGCGGACAGCCGATCCGCGAGGATGGGCCGGCCGGCCACCTGATCGCCAAGCAGGGGACGCCGACCATGGGCGGCCTGATGATCCTGACCGGCTTCCTCGTCTCGGTGCTCCTGTGGGGCAACCTGTCGAATCCCTATGTCTGGATCGTCCTGTTCGTCACGGTCTCCTTCGGCCTGATCGGCCTCTACGACGACTATCTGAAAGTGACGAAATCGTCGTCCAAGGGTTTCGGGGGACGGGCGCGGCTGGCGCTCGAATTCCTTGTCGGCGGAATTGCCGTGTTCGCCGTGTCGCAGGTCGGCACGCCACCGTTCTCGACCTCGCTGGCGTTCCCCTTCTTCAAGGACTTCGTCATCAATCTCGGCTGGTTCTTCGTTCCCTTCGGCGCCTTCATCATCGTCGGCGCGGGCAACGCGGTGAACCTGACCGACGGTCTCGACGGGCTCGCCATCGTGCCGGTGATGATCGCCGCGGGCACCTTCGGGGCGTTTGCCTACCTCGTCGGCAACGCCGTCTTCTCCGACTACCTGCAGATCCATTTCGTCGCCGGCACCGGCGAACTCGCGGTGTTGTGCGGGGCGCTGATCGGCGCGAGCCTCGGTTTTCTCTGGTTCAACGCGCCGCCGGCCTCGATCTTCATGGGCGACACCGGATCGCTGGCGCTGGGCGGCATGCTCGGATCGGTATCGGTCGCCATCAAGCACGAAATCGTGCTGGCAATCGTCGGCGGCCTGTTCGTGCTGGAGGCCGTCTCGGTGATCGTGCAGGTCGTCTCCTTCAAGCTGACCGGCAAGCGCGTCTTCCGCATGGCGCCGATCCATCACCATTTCGAACAACTGGGCTGGAAAGAACCGCAGATCGTGGTCCGTTTCTGGATCATCGCCATGGTTCTGGCGCTGATTGGCCTGTCGACCCTGAAGCTCAGGTGAGGGAGCGGGCGCGCGCATGATCCCCGTCACCACATTCCAGGGCCGCACCGTCGCCGTCTTCGGGCTGGCGCGGTCAGGGCTCGATTCCGTACGCGCGCTGATGGCCGGCGGGGCCACGGTGTCGGCGTGGGACGACGCGGCACCGCGTGTCGACCAGGCGCGCGAGCAGGGCTTCCCGGTGGTTGACCTGAATACGGCCGACTGGGGTACCTTCGATGCGCTGGTGCTGGCGCCGGGCGTGCCGCTGACGCATCCCAGGCCCCACTGGACGGTGGAGAAGGCGACGGCGGCGGGCGTCGAGATCATCGGCGACACGGAGCTGTTCTTCCGCGAGCGCAATGCCTGCGATCCGACCGCGCCGGTGATCGCGATTACCGGGACCAATGGCAAGTCGACGACGACGGCGCTGATCGGGCATCTGCTCAAATCGGCCGGGCGGACGGTATCGGTCGGCGGCAACATCGGAACAGCGGTGCTTGGCCTCGAGCCCCTCGGCGACGAGCGCGCCTACGTGCTGGAACTCTCATCCTACCAGATCGACCTGACGCCGACGCTGGAGCCGACGGTCGGGATCCTGCTGAACATAACGCCCGATCATCTCGACCGGCACGGCACGCTGGCGCACTACGCCGAGGTGAAGGCGCGGATCGCCGACAGGGCGGAGACCGTGGTCATCGCCGTCGATGACGAATTCACCAGCGGTATCGCCGATACGGCCGAGGCCGCCGGCAAGCGCGTCGTCCGCGTCTCGGCGCGGGAAGCGCAGGAAATCGGTGTCTACATGCGCGGCTCGGTGATCGTGTCGGCGTCCGGAAGCGCCAAGACGGACATCGCGGATCTTTCCGGCATCGGATCGCTGCGCGGCGAGCACAACGCCCAGAACGCGGTGGCGGCCGTCGCCGCAGCGCTGGCGATCGGTCTTGATCCGGCGGAAATCGCCGCGGGTCTTGCGACGTTCCCGGGCCTTGCGCACCGGATGGAGGAGATCGGCCGGGTGGGCAGGGTCTTATTCGTCAACGACTCCAAGGCAACGAATGCGGAGGCCGCCGCGCGCGCGTTGGCCAGCTTCCCGGCGATTTACTGGATCGCCGGCGGGCGGGCGAAATCCGGCGGTATCGAGCCGCTCCGAGGCTATTTCCCGAAGGTGCGCCGCGCCTTCCTGATCGGCGAGGCGGCTGACGACTTCGCCGCCACGCTCGGCAACCAGGTGCCGCACGAGGTCAGTGGCGATCTCGCCAGCGCCGTCGCGGCGGCGGCGCGGGCGGCGGCGAACGATACGGCCAGCGAGCCGGTCGTTCTGCTGGCGCCGGCCTGCGCGTCCTTCGACCAGTTCGCCGATTTCGAGGCGCGCGGCGACGCGTTCCGCAAACTCGTCGCCGGGCTCCACGGCGTCACGCTCAACTCCAGGGAGGCGGCCTGATGTTCTCGCGCACCGACGAGCGCCCGATCGCGCGCTGGTGGTGGACCGTCGACCGGGTTCTGCTCGGCGCGGTCCTCGCCCTGATCCTCGGCGGTCTCGTGCTCTCGCTGGCCGCCAGTCCGCCGGTCGCCCAGCGTCTCGGCCTCGACTACTTCCATTTCGTCAAGCGCCACGCGATGTTCGTCATCCCGGCGATCGCGCTGATGATCGGCGTTTCGATGATGGATCCGCGCCAGATCCGGCGCAGCGCCCTCGTGGTGTTCCTGGTCGGCATCGTCCTGATGATCCTCACGCTCTGGGTCGGGCCGGAGGTCAAGGGCGCGCGGCGCTGGATCTCGATTGCCGGCTTCGCGCTGCAGCCGTCGGAATTCGTCAAGCCGGCCTTCGTCGTGCTGGTTGCCTGGGCCTTCTCCGAGCGCATGAAGCGGCCGGACATGCCGGGCGATCTGATGGCGATCCTGCTGCTCGTCGCCTTTGTCGGCCTGCTGGTGCCGCAACCCGACTTCGGACAGACGATGCTGGCTGTAATGGTCTGGTGCGCGCTGTTCTTCGCCGCCGGCATGTCGTGGCTGTGGATCTTCGCGCTCGGCGGGATGGGGATCGGCGGCATCCTGGCGGCCTACACGCTCGTGCCGCATGTGCGCGAACGCATCGATCGTTTTCTCGACCCACAGTCGGGCGACAACTACCAGATCGATACAGCTATCGAGTCCTTCGTCCACGGCGGCTGGCTTGGCCGCGGGCCGGGCGAGGGCACGGTCAAGCAGAGCCTGCCCGACTCGCATACCGACTTCATCTTCGCGGTGACGGCGGAGGAATTCGGCATCATCGTCTGCCTGATCCTCGTGGCCGCCTTCGCCTTCATCGTGCTGCGCGGGCTGACGCGGGCGGTGAACGAGAACGATCCTTTCCTGAAGCTGGCGATCACCGGCCTGATTGTCCTGTTCGGCCTGCAGTCGGTGATCAACATGGCGGTGAACCTGCACCTGATGCCGGCCAAGGGCATGACGCTGCCCTTCGTCTCCTACGGCGGCTCGTCGATCCTGTCGCTGGCCTATGCCATGGGCATGGTGCTGGGCCTCACGCGCCGGCGGCCGACGGCGAAGCCGGTTCTCTACGACCTGCCCGGACCCAAGGCGATGTCCGGCGGCAACACGGGAGCACGGCCCGCATGAGCACCGATCGCGGCCTCATTCTTCTGTCTGCAGGCGGTACCGGCGGACACCTTTTTCCGGCGCAGGCCCTTGCCGAGGCGCTGATTGCACGCGGCTTCCATGTCGATCTCGTCACCGACGAGCGTGGCGATCGCTATGGCGGATCGTTCCCGGCTCAGGAGATGCATATCATTCCCGCCGCCACGGTGCGGGGCGGCAATCCGCTGACCTACGCGAAGACGGCCGTTGTGCTCGGCATCGGCGTGATCCGCGCCTGGCGTCTGCTCGGCAGGCTGAAGCCGAAGGTCGTCGTCGGCTTCGGCGGCTATCCGACGCTGACGCCGCTGCTCGCTGCATCGCTGCGCCGTCTGCACACCGTGATCCACGACCAGAACGCCGTCATGGGCCGCGCCAACCGGATGCTCGCCGACCGCGTCGAGGTGGTCGCGACGAGTTTTCCGAAGGTGCACATGCTGGGCGAGAAGAACGCCCACAAGGCGGTCCGGACCGGCGCGCCGGTACGTGCCGCGGTGGTCGAGGCCGCCGCGCCCTATCAGCCGCCGGAGCCGGGCGGCGAGTTCCGCCTGCTGGTGTTCGGCGGCAGCCAGGGCGCGCGCATCTTTTCCGACGTGGTGCCGGGCGCCATCGCCCGTCTCGACGACGCGCACAAGGCGCGCCTGAAGCTGGTGCAGCAGTGCCGCGACGAGGACATGGAGCGGGTTCGGATGGGCTACGAAGCCATCGGGATCGAGGCCGAACTCGCCCCGTTTTTCCCCGATCTGCCGCAGCGTATCGCCAACGCCCATCTCGTCGTGTCGCGGTCCGGGGCGAGCACCGTTGCGGAACTCGCCGTCATCGGAAGGCCGGGGATTCTCGTGCCGCTGCCGCACGCGATCGACAACGACCAGCTTCTCAACGCGACCGCTCTGTCGCAGGCGAAGGGCGGCTGGCTGATGCCGCAGCCCTCGTTCACGCCGCACCGCTTCGCCGAGGACCTGACCGCCCGCATGGACAATCCGGGCCAGCTCGCGGCGGCGGCCGACGCGGCGAAGGCGGTCGGCAATCCGCGCGCCGCCGAGACGCTTGCCGATGTTGTCGAAGCGCTTGCGGAGGGCCGGGAAATCCCGGCCGAACTCAGGGGAGCGACCGCATGAGGCCGCCCGCCGAAACCGGCATCATCCATTTCATCGCGATCGGCGGAATCGGCATGAGCGGCATCGCCGAGATCCTGGTGAAGCGCGGCTACCGGGTGCAGGGCAGCGACATTGCCGACTCCGCCAATGTCGCGCGGTTGCGGGCCGAGGGCGTATCGGTCAGCGTCGGTCATGCCGCCGAAAACATCGGTTCGGCGGCCGTGATCGTCGTTTCGACGGCGGTGAAGCCCGACAATCCGGAACTGGTCGAGGCGCGCCGCCGGCGCATCCCCGTCATCCACCGCGCCGAGATGCTGGCCGAGCTGATGCGGGGCAAGCGCGGCATCTCGCTCGCCGGCACCCACGGCAAGACGACGACGACAACGATCATGGCGACGCTGCTCGAGGGCGCGGGCTACGATCCGACCGTCGTCAACGGCGGCATCATCAACGCCTGGGGCTCGAACGCGCGGCTGGGCAAGAGCGACTGGTTCGTCCTCGAGGCGGATGAATCCGACAAGTCGTTCCTGAAGTTTCCCAACGAGATCGCCGTCGTCACCAACATCGATCCCGAGCATCTCGACCACTGGCACACCTTCGAGGCGATCAAGCAGGGCTTCCGCGATTTCGTGATGAACCTGCCGTTCTACGGTTTCGCGGTGATGTGCATAGACCATCCGACCGTGCGCGAGGTCGCCGCCACCATCACCGACCGGACGGTGGTGACCTACGGCGAGAGCGCGGATGCCGATGTCCGCCTCGTCGACTTCGGCCACGACGCGGGCGGGACGCGGTTTTCCGTTGTGTTCGCGGAGACCGGCGAACGGATCGACGACATCCGCCTGCCGATGCCGGGCCGGCACAATGCCCTGAACGCGACCGGCGCCATCGCCGTGGCGCGGCGCATCGGTGTCCCGGCTGGCGACATCGTCACGGCCCTTGCCGGCTTTGCGGGCGTCAAGCGGCGCTTCACGCTGACGGGCGAGTGGAACGGCGTGCGCATCTACGATGACTACGGCCATCACCCCGTCGAGATTTCCGCCGTCCTGCATGCCGCGAAGGGTGCGGTCGCGAACGGCACCGGGTCTGGCCGCGTCATCGCGATCATGCAGCCGCACCGCTATACGCGGCTTGAAAGCCTGTTCGACGACTTCGCCGGCTGCTTCGGCGAGGCCGACACGATCTTCATCGCCGATGTCTACGCCGCCGGCGAGGACCCGATTGCCGGTATCGACCGCGATGCGCTGGTCGCCGCGATCCGGGCGAAGGGTCATCCGGACGCCCGGGCGCTCGCCGGTCCCGAGGCACTGGCGCCCGAGATCGCGACGCTGGCTGCGCCCGGCGACCTGGTGATCTTCCTCGGCGCCGGCTCGATCACGCGCTGGGCCTACGATCTCCCGGGCGAACTCGCGAAAAAACAAGAAGAAGGAGCCTCCGCATGAGCTTCGCCGATATCACCCCCGAGCTGCGCGACCGCCTGCCCGAGCTGCGCGGCCGGCTGACGGCGAATGCCGAGCTCGCCCCGATCACCTGGTTCCGCGTCGGCGGGCCGGCGCAGGTGCTGTTCGCCCCGGCCGACGAGGCGGATCTCGCCTATTTCCTTCAGACCATCGATCCCGACCTGCCGGTCACGGTGGTCGGGCTCTGCTCCAACATGATCGTGCGCGACGGCGGCGTGCCGGGCGTGGTGATCCGGCTTGGCCGCGGCTTCAGCCAGATCACGGTCGAGGACGGTTACCGGGTCCGGGCGGGAACCGCCGTTCCCGACGTGAAGGTGGCGCGGGCGGCGTCGGACGCGGGGATCGCCGGGCTTGCCTTCTTCCGCGGCATCCCCGGCTCCATCGGCGGGGCGCTCCGGATGAACGGCGGCGCCTATGGCGGCGAGACGGTGGATGTGCTCCTCGAGGCGCGGGCCGTCGACCGGCAGGGCAACATCCATGTCGCCAAAGCCGACGACCTGAACATGACCTACCGCCATTCCGGCGCGCCGGCCGACTGGATCTTCACGGAAGCGCTTTTCCAGGGACGGGAGGGCAACGCCGACGAGATCGCCGCGGAGATGGACTCCATCACCGAACGGCGCGAGGCCTCGCAGCCGATCAAGAGCCGCACCGGCGGCTCCACCTTCAAGAACCCGCCCGGCGGCAAGGCCTGGCAGCTTGTCGACGCCGCCGGCTGCCGCGGCCTCACCGTCGGCGGGGCGCAGGTGTCCGAGAAGCACTGCAACTTCCTGATCAACACCGGCGAGGCGACGGCCGCCGATATCGAGACCCTCGGCGAGACGGTCCGCGCCCGCGTGAAGGAAACCAGCGGCATCGAACTCGACTGGGAGATCAAGCGCATCGGGGTGCCGGCATGAGGGATGCTGCGCATCACCTGATCGTTCGTCATCCCGGCCAAGGCGAAGCGGAGAGCCGGGATCGGAGAACCCCGGATCGGAGACCCCCCGGGCCGTCGGTGGCTCTCCGATCCCGGATAATCGCTCACGCGATTTCCGGGATGACGACGGAGAGGGGTGGGGCTGCCGCGCGTGCCGCACGACGGACCGTGTGTTCCGGACACATGAAGCGAACGCAGGTGAGCGGAATACGATCCGGAACCCAGCGGGACGATCTGCCGAAGGCGCCTTTTTTCGTCCGGCGCGCGCGGGCGGTGCCGGGCAACAGGCGACTGGCGCCAAGCCGGCACGGAGGAAACGGACGATGACACAGCACGTTGCGGTTCTGATGGGGGGATGGTCGGCGGAGCGTCCCGTGAGCCTGGCGTCCGGCAAGGCCTGTGCCGACACGCTGGAGGAAGAGGGCTACCGGGTCACGCGCATCGACGTGGACCGAAACCTCGCCACCAGACTGATCGAAGAGAAGCCCGACGTCGTCTTCAACGCGCTGCACGGCCCCTTCGGCGAGGACGGCACGGTGCAGGGCATGCTGGAGATCATGGGCATTCCCTACACCCATTCCGGCGTGCTGTCCTCGGCGCTGGCGATGCACAAGGCGCATTCGCGCACGATCTTCAAGGCGGCGGGCATCCCGATCGCCGACGGCAAGGTGGTGCACCGGCAGCGGGCGGCCGAATCACATGTGTTCCCGCCGCCCTACGTGCTGAAACCCGAGGCGCTGGGCTCCAGCGTCGGCGTTTTCATCGTCCGCGAGGACCAGGAGCACCCGCCGCAGGAACTTTATTCTCAGGAGTGGCAGTACGGCGACTATCTGCTCGCCGAGCGCTTCATCGAAGGCAAGGAATTAACCTGCGCTGTCATGGGAAACGTTGCGCTTGGCGTGATCGATATCGTCCCGGCCCAGGGCTTCTACGACTACGACGCGAAGTACCTTCCCGGCGGGTCCGTTCATGTGCTGCCGGCAGAAATTAAACCGATTGTTTACCAAGAAGTGCAGAAGCTGGCGTTGAAGGCGCATCAGGCGCTCGGCTGTCGCGGTGTTACCAGGGCGGATTTCCGCTGGGACGACAGGGCCGAGGGAACGAGCGGCCTTGTCTGTCTCGAAGTCAACACCCAGCCGGGCATGACCGAGACGTCTCTGGTTCCCGAAATTGCGGCCCATGCCGGCCACTCTTTCGGAGAGTTGTTGCGTTGGATGGTGGAGGACGCATCGTGCAATCGCTAGGCGGGAGCCTGCGAAGAGTATCTGGAAACGACGCGCGCAACGGCCCGGACGGCCGCCGGCGCATCGTCTATTCCAACATGCACGCGAACGCACGGGCGTCCGCGGAGGCCGAGGACGTGCGTCCGCGCGGGCGCTCCGGGACACTCCGCGGCGGCTGGCGTGGCGCGCTTGCACGCCTGCTTGCCCCGCTCGACGAGGTCCGCCTGCCCAGCCGTGTCGGCCTCTATGGTGTCGTCGCCCTGTTCGCCGCAACGGGCGTCGCCGGCGCCGTCATGGGCGACCATATCGACGGCATCCGCGGCAGCGTGTTCGACGCGTCCAACTACCTCACCGCGAAGGCCGGATTCGGCATCAATTCCGTCGTCATCACCGGGCTCGAGGAAGTGCGCGAGAGCGATGTCCTGCGGGCGCTGGAGATCGGCGACACGACGTCGCTGCTGACGTTCAACGCGCACTGGGCCCGCAAGCGGCTGTCCGATATCGCCTGGGTGAAGAGCTCCACGGTCCAGAAGCTGTTCCCCGGCACGCTGCGTATCGACATCGTCGAGCGCGAGCCGTACGCGTTGTGGCAGCTCACCGGCATCGTCTCGCTGATCGACCGGGAAGGCGAGGTCATCGGCGAACTGGGCGACGAGCGGTTCGCCAGCCTGCCGCTGGTCGTTGGCTCCGGCGCCAACAGGCGCGTCGAGGACCTGATGGCCCTGATCGCGCCGCATCCTTCGGTTGCCACGCGCCTGCGCGCCGCCCAGCGCGTCGCCGACCGGCGCTGGAACCTGATCCTCGACAACGGCATCGAGGTGCGGTTGCCCGAGAAGAATCCCGGAGCCGCGCTCGCCCAGCTCGACGAGATGACCGCGAAGCAGGGGCTGATGGCCCGCGATATCGTCCAGGTCGATCTGCGCCTGCCGGACCGGGTGGTGGTGCGGCTGTCCGACAAGGCGGCGACGCGCCGCGAGGAACTGGTCAATTCGCGCGGCTCGGCCCGCAAGCGGAAGGGGCAGGATACGTGATCGGGCGAAGCAACCACTGGCTGCCGCGCGCCCATCCGCTGCCTCCCGGGCGCGGCCAGACGATCGCGGTCCTCGACATCGGCTCGACCAAGATCTGCAGCCTGATCGCGCGGCTGCGGCCGCAGCGCAGCGAAGGCGAACTCGCCGGCCGGACCCATTCGATCGAGGTGATCGGCGTCGGCCAGCAGCGCGCGACCGGCATCAAGCGCGGCGCCATCACCGACATGGAACAGGCGGAGCGGGCGATCCGGCTCGCCGTCGACGCGGCCGAGCGGATGGCCGGCGTGACGGTGGAGAGCGTGCTCGTCAACGTCTCGGCCGGGCGGCTGGAAAGCGACCATTTCGCCGCCAGCGTGACGGTGTCCGGCGAAGCCGTGAGCGACGCCGACATCCATCGCGTTCTCGAGGCCGGCCGCAATCACACCATCCAGCCGGACCGCGTGGTGCTGCATTCGCTGCCGATCGCGTTCTCGCTGGACGATACCGGCGGCATTTCCGATCCGCGCGGCATGGTCGGGCGGGATCTCGGCATCGACATGCACCTGGTCACCGCCCAGGCGGCGCCCGTGCGCAACCTGGTGCTCTGCGTCGAACGCTGCCATCTCACCGTCGAGGCGGTGGTGGCGAGCCCCTATGCCTCGGGCCTGGCCGCGCTGACCGCCGACGAACTGGAACTCGGCTCGGCCTGCATCGACCTGGGCGGCGGCACCACGACCTTCGGCGTCTTCGCCTATGGCCGGTTCGTGTGCGCCGATGCGGTCGCGCTCGGCGGCCACCACGTGACGATGGACCTGGCGCGCGGCCTGTCGACCTCCATCGAGGCGGCGGAACGCATCAAGACGCTCTACGGCTCGGCCATCGGCTCGGGCCTCGATCATCGCGACATGATCTCGGTGCCGCTGGTCGGCGAGGGCGACTATCCCGGCGCCAACCAGGTGCCGCGCTCGGTCGTGACCGAGATCATCCGGCCACGGGTCGAGGAAATCCTGGAACTGGTGCGCGACCGTCTGCGCGCGACGCCGTTCAGCGCGCTCAGCGGACACCGCGCGGTGCTGACGGGCGGCGCCAGCCAGCTTCCCGGCGTGGCGGAGCTGGCGGAGCGGATCATCGGCTACCAGGTGCGCATCGGGCGTCCGCTGGGGGCGGAAGGACTGCCGGATTCGGGCCGCGGCCCGGCCTTCGCGACGACGGTCGGCCTGCTGGTCTATCCGCAGCTTGCCGGGATCGAGCGGCACGTCCGCTCGGGCGGGCGCATCGGCGGCGCGGCGGCGGACGGGCAGGGGTACTTCGCCCGCGTGGGCAACTGGATTCGCGAGAGTTTCTGAAGACGTAAGCGGGGCCGCGGGGCGGCTAGCGTAAAGACATCATCTGCCCGGAGGCCGGGCGCAAAGGACACAAGTAGAGGACCGAGGGTGCCATGACGATCAACCTCAAGATGCCGGATCTCACCGAACTGAAGCCGAAGATCACCGTTTACGGAGTGGGCGGCGCCGGCGGAAACGCCGTCAACAACATGATCGAATCCGGCCTGAAGGGGGTCGATTTCGTCGTTGCCAACACCGACGCGCAGGCGCTGACCATGTCGTCGGCCGAGCGCATCGTGCAGATGGGCGTGGCGATCACCGAAGGCCTCGGCGCCGGGTCGCAGCCGGAAGTCGGCCGCGCGGCGGCGGAAGAGGCGATCGACGAGATCAAGGACCATCTCGGCGGCTCCCACATGGTGTTCATCACCGCCGGCATGGGCGGCGGCACCGGCACCGGCGCGGCGCCGGTCATCGCCCAGGCGGCCCGCGAACTCGGCATCCTCACCGTCGGCGTCGTCACCAAGCCCTTCGATTTCGAGGGCAAGCGGCGCATGGCGGTCGCCGGGTCGGGCATCGAGACCCTGCAGCAGCATGTCGACACCCTGATCGTCATCCCGAACCAGAACCTGTTCCGCATCGCCAACGAGAAGACGACCTTCGCGGAAGCCTTCTCGATGGCCGACCAGGTGCTCTATTCCGGTGTCGCCTGCATCACCGACCTGATGGTCAAGGAAGGCCTCATCAACCTCGACTTCGCCGACGTCCGCGCCGTGATGCGGTCGATGGGCAAGGCGATGATGGGCACCGGCGAGGCGACCGGCGAGAAGCGGGCGATCCAGGCCGCCGAGGCGGCGATCGCCAATCCGCTGCTCGACGAGACCTCGATGCGCGGCGCCCGCGGCCTGCTGATCTCGATCACCGGCGGCAACGACCTGACGCTGTTCGAGGTGGACGAGGCGGCGACCCGCATCCGCGAGGAAGTCGATCCGGAGGCCAACATCATTCTCGGCGCCACCTTCGACGAGTCGCTGGAAGGCGTCATCCGGGTGTCCGTGGTGGCCACCGGCATCGATCAGGCCTCGACGGTTCTGGAGCGCAACAACGAGGACACGATCTCGGTGCTGACCGAACGGCTGCGCGCCAGGAAGGCGCAGCCGCAGATCCCGGCGCAGCCGGCGGCGCGTCCTGCGCCCATGACTGCGTCTGCGGCGGCTCCCGCTGCGGCCCCCACTGCGGCCCCCGCACCCGCTCCGGCACCGGCTGCCGAGCATGCGGCGCCGGCGGCGGCCATCGAGGCCGTCGAATCGGCCCTGCAGGCGGCCCCCGAAGCGAAGGAGCCCCGGGCCGAGGCGCCGGCCGAGCCGGCGAAGGCCCCGGCTCCCGCTCCGCAGCCCGTCGCCGCCCGCGATCCGGGCGTCCAGATCAGCCGCATGGAGCCGCCGGCGCAGCCGCGCATGCCGATGCCCGAGCCGGTCGCCGAGACCAGCGAGAGCGGCGGCTACGAGGGCGCCTTCGTTCCGCCGGTCGCCGACCAGCCCGAGCGCCGTGCGCCGCGCATGCCGCAGATCGAGGACTTCCCGCTGATCGCCCAGAAGGAATTGCGGGCCAAGACCGCCCCGACCGGCGCCCCGGCGCCGCGCCAGGGCGGACGGGCCGAGGACGAGGGGCATCATCCTCACCACGACGAGCGCCGCCGTCCGGGCCTGCTGCAGCGAATCGCGTCCGTCGGTCTCGGCCGCCGCGAGGAATCAGACGATTCGGAGGCGATCGAGCCGCCGTCCGTCGTTGCCGCGCAGCCCGTCGAGCCGGTCTCCGAATACGCCAAGCGGCCGCAGCGCCCGGCCCAGCCGGAGCAGCCGCGGCACCAGCCGCAGGTGGCGAACGCGCCGCGCCGCGGTCCGGCGGTCGACGAGGATCAGTATGATATTCCTGCGTTTTTGCGGCGTCAGGCCAATTGAACGCAGGGGCAGGTGCGTAACATGGAACCCGGCGGTTCTCCGCCGGGTTTCCGCGGTTCCGGGGTTTGTTACAGACAGGGTGGTTAAGCGTAACAGAGCGTAAAAAAGCGTGATTTGGCCCGTTCCCGGCCCGCCGGTAAAACAGTCGACGGACAAAGGGGGTTCAACCAGCAGGGATTTGCCAGCACTCGGTCGCTTGCCGGACAGCATCGCTGTCCTGCGTGGCAGACAAGTTTGGCGATCCTGCGACGTTGGACGCACAGCCTGACCACTCAAACCGCGGGGGCGGTGTGGCCGGGCAAGCAAGACGCGGGACAATGAAAGCGCAGTCGCAAACGACGATTAACGAGCGTGTGTCGCTGACCGGGGTCGGGGTGCACAGCGGATCACCTTCGACGGTGACCTTTCATCCGGCCGAACCCGACACCGGGATCATCTTCCTGAAGAATTCCAGCGAAGGCACCGCCGAGATCGAGGTCCCGGCCTCCCATCGCTATGTCGTCGCCACGGCGCTGAGCACGGTGCTCGGCAGCGAGGACGCCGGCTCGATCGCCACCGTCGAGCATCTGATGGCGACGCTCGGCGGGCTCGGCATCGACAATGTCGTCGTCGAGATCGACGGCGACGAGGTGCCGATCATGGACGGCAGCGCGGAAGCCTTCTGCGATGTCATCCTGCAGGCGGGCCTCCGCAAGCAGGCCGCGCAGCGCCGCTACATCAAGGTTCTCAAGCCCATCAAGGTCGAGATCGGCGACGCGGTCGGCGAACTGCTGCCCAGCGACAATCGCCGCGTCGAGGTCGAGATCGACTTCGCCGACACCGTGATCGGCCGTCAGGCCTACGTCTACGACGCCGACAGCGGCGACTTCGCCAGCGAACTGGCCCGCGCCCGCACCTTCGGCTTCATGTCGAGCGTCGAGCAGCTCTGGGCCAACGGCTACGCGCTGGGCGCCTCGCTGGAGAACACCGTGGTGATCGGCGACGATCAGGTGGTCAATCCGGAAGGCCTGCGGTTCGCCGACGAATTCGTCCGCCACAAGGTGCTGGACGCGGTCGGCGACCTGATGCTGGCCGGCGCCCCCGTGCTGGGCCATTACCGCAGCTATCGCGGCGGCCACCGCCTGAACTACGCCATTGTCGAGGCGCTTCTGTCCGACGAAACCGCCTGGGAATGGTCGACCGCGCTGGTGCGCCGCGAGGCCGGTCAGGCCAGCGTCGGCTCGATGGTGCCGGCAGCAGCCTTCGGTCCCGACGTCTCCTGAGCGCCGAGGCGTTCCGGCGGCCCCTGTGATTCGCCGGAGAATTGCGATGCGACGCGGACCTGCGACCGGACGGAACACGACGCGTCCAGGGCCCGATTGCCCCTATCCGGATATCCGATCCCGTTTTTTGCCCGGCATCCAGGCGGTTGCCGGGCCTTTGCCACAAATCCGCTCTATTCCCACGTCAGCCAAACTGGCTTGCGAAACGGCGTTGCGCTAGAGTTCGCGCCGACCGCGCCGGACAGCCGGCACGAATGAGATGAGCCCGTCAAAGACGAGTATGCGTTTGCCTGACATGACATCCAGCCCGATGGGCCCCGAGGGGACGCGTTCCCCGATCCGTACGATGAGCCGCACGGCACTGCGCCTTGCGGTGCTCGTCGCCGTCGGTTTCTCGATCACGGCCTGCAACAGCCTGTTCAAGAAGGACGAGGACGAGTTCGCCGTCATCAACGAGGAGCCGGCGGAGAACCTCTACAACGAGGGCCTGGCGCTGGCCAACAGCGGCTCGTTCAAAGCGGCGTCGGAGAAGTTCGACGAGGTCGAGCGGATCCACCCCTATTCGGAGTGGGCCCGCAAGTCGCTGATCATGTCGGCCTATTCGAATTACGAATCGCGCCGCTACACCGATGCCGTCACTGCCGCGCAACGCTATGTGACGCTGTATCCCGGTAGCGAGGACGCGGCTTACGCGCAGTTCCTGATCGCCGAATCCTACTACAACCAGATCGTCGATGTCGGCCGCGACCAGGCGCGATCCGAGAAGGCCGCGATCGCCTATCGCGAGGTGATCGAGAAGTATCCGGAATCCGAATATGCGGTGCAGGCGCGCGGCAAGCTGGCGGTCGCCAAGGACCAGCTCGCCGGCAAGGAGATGGATGTCGGCCGCTACTACCTCTCCAAGAAGCAGTACCTGGCCTCGATCAACCGCTTCAAGGTCGTCGTGCGGGACTACCAGACGACCCGTCACATCGAAGAGGCGCTGCACCGGCTGACCGAATCGTATTATGCGCTTGGGCTGATCTCGGAAGCGCAGACGTCGGCGGCTATTCTCGGTCATAACTATCCCGATAGCCCGTGGTACAAGGATTCCTTCGCGCTTCTGTCAAAGGGCGGCTACTCGCCGCAGGAGAACAAGGATTCCTGGTTGAGTCAGATGTTCCGCAAGGCCTCCGGTACTCTGTGAGAGGGCGATGCTTGTCGCCCTGTCGATCCGCGACATCGTCATTATCGACAAGCTCGACATCACGTTCGAAGCGGGCCTGAGCGCGCTTACGGGCGAGACCGGCGCGGGCAAGTCGATCCTGCTGGATTCGCTGTCTCTCGCGCTCGGCGGGCGCGGCGATGCCGCTCTCGTGCGGCGCGGCGCCGAACGGGGGCAGGTGACCGCGGTCTTCGACGTCGGCCTGCATCATCCCGTGCGCCAGACCCTGGAAGAACACGGCTTCGAGGCGGACGGCGACATCATCCTGCGCCGCCAGCAATCCGCCGACGGGCGCACCCGCGCCTTCATCAACGACCAGCCGGCCGGCGTGCAGCTTCTGAAGACCGTCGGGTCGGCCCTCGTGGAGATCCACGGCCAGCACGACGACCGCGCCATGGTCGATCCGGCGATGCACCGCTCGCTTCTCGACAGTTTCGGCGGCCTGGAGGCCGAGGTCGCGGCGACGGCGCGTGCGTGGTCGGCGTGGCGCAGGGCGGAGGCTGCCCTGAAGGAGGCGCGTGCGGCGCTGGAGAAGTCCACCGCCGAGCGCGACTATCTGGTCCACGCCGTCGAGGAACTGGACCTGCTCGCGCCCGAAGACGGGGAAGAGACCCATCTGGCCGAACGGCGGCAGATGATGATGCAGGGCGAGAAGCTTGCCGACGAGCTGAACGAGGCGAACGAGGCCGTCTCCGGCAGCGCCTCGCCGGTGGCCCTGATGTCGGCGGCGCTGAGGCGGCTGGAACGCCGGACCGGCGATCTGCCGGAGCTGCTGGAGCCCGTCGTCGCGGCGCTGACGCGGGCGATCGACGGGATCGAGGATGCCCGGTCCGCCATCGAGCGGGCGCAGGACCAGGCCAATTTCGATCCGCGCGACCTGGAAACGACCGAGGAACGGTTGTTCGCACTCAGGGCGGCCGCACGCAAGCACCAGGTGTCGGTGGACGACCTCCCGGCGCTGCGCGAGAAGATGCATGCGGCGCTTGGCGATATCGAGACGGGCGAGGAGCGCCTGTCGGGCCTCGAAGCCGAGGCGCAGGCGGCCGAGGAAACCTATTTCAAGGCGGCGGCGAAGCTCAGCGACCGGCGCGGCCGCGCGGCCAAGGCGCTCGACCGGGCGGTGAAGGCGGAACTGGCCCCGCTGAAACTCGAACGCGCCCGCTTCGAGACCCGCGTGGAGACCGATCCGGCCCATGGCGGGCCGGAGGGGCAGGACCGCGTCGAGTTCTGGGTGCAGACCAATCCGGGCACGCATCCGGGGCCGATCCTGAAGGTTGCGTCCGGTGGCGAGCTGTCGCGCTTCCTGCTGGCGCTCAAGGTGGCGCTGGCCGACAAGGGCAGCGCGCCGACGCTGGTCTTCGACGAGATCGATACCGCCGTCGGCGGCGCCGTATCCGACGCCATCGGCGTGCGCCTGCAGCGACTGTCGGACCGGGTGCAGGTGCTGACCGTCACCCACGCGCCGCAGGTCGCCGCGCGGGCGACGCGCCAGCTCCTGATCCGCAAGGAACAGCCGAAGGCCAAGGGCGACGTGCTGACCCGCGTCGTGCCGCTGGACGAACCGAGCCGGCAGGAGGAGATCGCGCGGATGCTGGCCGGCGCGACGGTGACGGAAGAGGCGCGGGCGGCGGCCGGACGGCTGCTCGCCGGGGCCGACTAGGAAAGGCAGTTGGCGATCATGGCGGGCGCTGAGAAGAAGGCTGTCGAGGACCTGAGCGCCGAGGAGGCGTCTTCGGAACTGGAACGGCTGGCCCGCGAGATCGCCGAGAATGACCGTCGGTACTACCAGGACGACGCGCCCAAGCTTTCGGATGCCGACTACGACGCCCTGCGCCTGCGCAATGCGGCGATCGAAAAGGCGTTCCCGGACCTCGTTCGGCCCGACAGCCCGTCGCTGAGGGTTGGCGCGGCGCCGTCGGAGAAGTTCTCCAAGGTGCGGCACCGGGTGCCGATGCTGTCGCTGGACAATGCCTTCGACGAGGAGGACGTGCAGGGCTTCGTCGACCGCATCCGGCGGTTCCTGAAGCTCGACGGCGACGAGACGGTGACGCTGACGGCCGAACCGAAGATCGACGGCCTGTCGGCCAATCTGCGCTACGAGAACGGTATTTTCGTGCAAGGCGCGACGCGCGGCGACGGCGAGGAGGGCGAGGACGTCACCGCCAACCTGAAGACCATCGACGACATTCCGCTGAAGCTGAAGGGCAAGGGCTACGGCTCGGTCTTCGAGGTGCGCGGCGAGGTCTACATGAGCCACGCCGACTTCGAGGCGCTGAACGAACGCCAGGAGGCGGACGGCAAGCCGGTGTTCGCCAATCCGCGCAACGCGGCGGCCGGCTCGCTGCGCCAGCTCGATTCCCGCGTCACCGCCGCGCGGCCGCTGAAGTTCTTCGCCTATGCCTGGGGCGAGGTCGAGACGCTGCCCGCCGACACGCAATGGGGCGTCTACGACGCCTTCCGCGCCTGGGGCCTGCCGACCAACCCGCTGATGCGGGAGGTGCACTCGGTTTCGGAGATCATGGACTTCTACCGCGAGGTCGAGGAGACCCGCGCCGCGCTCGGCTACGACATCGACGGCGTCGTCTACAAGGTGAACCGGCTCGACTGGCAGGAGCGGCTCGGCTTCGTCTCGCGCAGCCCGCGCTGGGCGATCGCGCACAAGTTCCCCGCCGAGAAGGCGATGACGGTGCTCGAGGACATCGAGATCCAGGTCGGCCGCACCGGCGCGCTGACGCCGCGCGCCATCCTGACGCCGGTCACCGTCGGCGGCGTGGTGGTGCGCCACGCGACGCTGCACAACGAGGACGAGATCGCCCGCAAGGACGTGCGTATCGGCGACACGGTGATCCTGCAGCGCGCCGGCGACGTCATTCCGCAGGTGCTCGGCATCGTGCCGGAGAAGCGGCCGAAGGACGCGGTGCCCTACGAGTTTCCGCACAAGTGCCCGATCTGCGGCAGCCACGCGGTGCGCGAGATCAATCCGCGCACGGGCAAGGAAGACGTGGTGCGGCGCTGCACCGGATCGCTGGTCTGCCCGGCGCAGGCGGTGGAGAAGCTGATCCACTTCGTCTCGCGCAACGCCTTCGACATCGAGGGGCTCGGCGAGAAGCAGGTCAGGGCGTTCTACGAGGACGGACTGATCGCCCGGCCGGCCGACATCTTCACGCTGCAGAAGCGCGACGAGACGGCGCTGAAGAAACTGAAGGACCGCGAGGGCTGGGGCACGACCTCGGTGAAGAACCTGTTCGCGGCGATCGACGCCCGCCGCGAGATCGACCTCCATCGCTTCATCTTCGCGCTCGGCATCCGCCATGTCGGCGAGACCAACGCCAAGCTGCTGGCGCGCCATTACGGCACGTTCGGCGCGTTCCGGGAGGCCGTGATCGCGGCAGGCGAGGGCGCCGAGAGCGCCGCCTACCAGGACCTGCTGTCGGTCGACGGCATCGGCGATGTCGTCGCCGAGGCGCTGGTCGAGTTCTTCGCCGAGCCGCGCAACGAGGCGCAGATCGACGCGTTGCTCGACGAGGTGACGCCGAAGGCGGCGGAGGTGCCGCAGACCGGAGACTCCCCCGTCGCCGGCAAGACGGTGGTCTTCACCGGCTCGCTGGAGCGCATGACCCGCGACGAGGCGAAGGCGATGGCCGAGCGCTATGGCGCGAAGGTCGCCAGTTCGGTCTCCGCGAAGACGGATCTCGTCGTCGCCGGGCCGGGCGCCGGCTCGAAGCTCAAGAAGGCGGGCGAGCTCGGTGTCGAGGTGATCGACGAGGACGCCTGGTTCGACCTCGTCGGCGCCTGAATTTTCCCCAATCGGGAAATTAAATCTTCATCCAGATGACTTGGGAATCTGTATTCCCGGTGAAACTTGTGACAGAATCATGTGCAAGGGCACACTGATTCACTGGGAGGCGAGCATGCACGCGCTCTTTAGACTTTGTTTGTGTGTCGGCTTACTTGTCGTTGCTTCCGTTACGGTTTCGAATGCCCAGTCGGGGGTCACGTCCGGGGGGCAGGCCGATACGGTGGCGGCGGCGATCTCTCCCGACGCGATCGTGAAGACGATCTACGCGTCCTATCGCGGGATGGGGCTTGGGACCTCGCCGACCGACCCGGACCTGCGCGACTATTATTCGGCCAGGCTGCGGCCGCTGCTGGCGGCGGAGGACGACCGGATCGAGCGCAACGGAATCGGGCAGCTCGACTTCGACATCTTCGTCGACGCGCAGGACTGGGACATCACCGATCTCGACATCGGCGCGCCGCAGATCGCCGGACAGAGCGCCGTCGTGCCGGTCAGCATGCTGAACTTCGGCGAGCCGCGGCAGTTCCGCTACCTGTTCGTGCTGGAGGAGGGCGCGTGGCGGATCGACGATATCGTCGCCGTGCGCGAGACCGATCCCTGGCAGCTCACCGCGCTTCTGGCGGGGAACTGACAGACACGTGCGTTACGCCGCCGTTCTGGCTGCACGACGTTTCTTGCTGGTGCTTCCGATCTTGCGTTCGGTCCGGGGACACTGCGGGGTGTCCCCGGATCACGCCCTTGCCGGTCCTTTCTTCGTGAACCGGCCTACGAGAACTGGATCGAGTAGGTCAGCGTCCAGTTGCCTTCGGTGTTGAGATCTGTGGTGATCTCGAGCGCCACACGGTCATTGGCACTGATGTTGACCGACCCGGTGTCGGTGCAGTCGCCGGTAGCGGTCACCGAGCAGCTAAGCGCCGTGTCCGCACCGTTGACGCGGACCATGACCGTCAGGGTGCCGCCCGCAGGAACGTTCTCGGTCTGGACGTGGACCCGCAGATTACTGAGCGTGCCCGCCGGCATGCGGATCTGGACGGCTGCCTCGCCCTCGCCGGTGTCGGGGTAATCGGGGCTCAGCGTCGTCGTCCAGCCGGGACCGGTGAAGCCGTTCGCGAACGCTGCCCCCTGGTTGAAGCCGCCCGTCAAAATCTGCCGCACGTCGCCAACCCTGGCGCTGGTCGCCAGGTCCGCCTCCTGGATCGTCCCGTTCTTGATCTGGGTCGAAGTGACGGCATTTTGCTTGATGTGCTTGGTCTGCACGGCGTTGTTGTCGATGTGCTTGGCCTTCACGGCCTTCTTGCCGAGGTCGGTCGCGCCGACGCAGCCCTTGCACTTCAGGTTCTTGGCGGCGGCGGCCTCCGCGGGAGCCGAGGCGGCGAGAGCGAGCGGTAAGGCCAGGCTCGCGGCGAACAGGGTGCGGGCAATCGTTGTTGTCGTCATGAAATCGTTCTCCCTCATCCGCACGGGGCGGAATAATTACCTTGCTGATTAATCCGGGTAATCCGATGTATTACTCCGGGTAAGCAATGCTCGCCCGTGGCGCGGCTTTGCGCAACCCACGAGCGCGTGAGGGCGCAATCCCGTTCAAGACGGCGCCTGCCCGGGCTGATAGTCTGCGGCCATGAACGTTTGCGATCAGATGACGGCGCTGGCCGAACGCGGCCTGCAGGCGGGCGACAGCGCGCACTACTGGCGCGCGGCCCGCTACGACGGTCTCGAGTGCCTTGCCGCCCGGTTCCTGACGCACCGCTACGCCCCGCACACCCACGACACCTACGTGGTCGGCGCGATCGTGGCGGGCTGCGAGACCTTCGTGCTGCGCGGCGAACGGCGCTTTGCCCGGGCCGGCGACGTGGCTTTCGTGCATCCCGGCGAGGTGCATGACGGCGAGCCGCACGGCGACCACTACGCCTATCGCATGGCCTATCCGACCGTCGGCCTGATGCGCGACATCGCCGCCGAGCTGACCGGCCGCCCGGCCGGCGGCACGCCCTGGTTTCCCGATCCGGTCGTGCACGATCCCGACGGCGCCGCCCGGTTCGTCGCCGCGCACGAGGCGCTCGGCGGGTCCGATGCGCTGTATGGCGACGAACGCTTCGTCGCGGCGATGGCGCTGCTCGTGTCGCGGCACGGACGGCTCGGCGATCCGGTCCCGGTCGGGAGGGAGCGCGGGCCGGTGCGGCAGGCGCAGGACTATCTCGACGCCTGTTATGCCGACAACGTCGACCTGGCGACGCTGGCCGATGTCGCCGGCGTCAGCCGGTTCCACCTGATCAGGGCGTTCCGCAAGCAGACCGGCCTGACGCCGCATGCCTGGCTGACGGACCGGCGGGTGAAGGCGGCGCGCGCCATGCTCGCCGGCGGACGGTCGCCGGGAGAGGCGGCCGCGGCGTGCGGCTTTGCCGACCAGAGCCACCTGACGCGGGCGTTCAAGGCGCGCGTCGGCATCACGCCGGGCCGGTTCCGGGCCGCCGCGCTGGACGCGGCCTGACGCGATGACGTCCCGAACGCTCGAAGAGATGCGCGCCAGCGCCATCGCCGTCCTGCCCGCCGCCGTCGCCGTCATCCCGTTCGGCCTGCTGCTCGGCGCGCTCGCCGCGCAGAAGGGCCTTTCCGTGCCCGAGATGATGCTGATGAGCGCGACGGTCTTCGCCGGCAGCGCGCAGTTCGTCGCCGTCGACATCTGGCGGGAGCCGGCGCCGTGGCTGCTGCTGACCTTCACCGCTCTGCTGATCAACGCGCGGCACCTGCTGATGGGCGCCTCCTGGGCGCCGAAGATCCGGCACTTCGGCACGGGCACCTCCCTGCTGGCGCTGTTCTCGATGGTCGACGAGACCTGGGCCCTGTGCGAGCAACGGGCGACGCGGCGCCCGCTGACGCCGGCCTATGTGCTGACGATGGGCGGCATCCTGTGGGTCAACTGGATCGCCTGGACCGGGCTCGGCGCGGCGCTCGGCAGCCTGATGGGGGATCCTGCGGTCTATGGCGCCGACTTCGCCTTTCCGGCGATCTTCCTGACCCTGCTCGTCGGCCTGTGGCAGGGGCCGCGCACCGGCGTGGCGATCGCCGCCAGCGCAATCGTCGCCGTCATCGTGCATATGAACGTCGAGGGGCCGTGGTTCATCGCCGCCGGCGGGATTGCCGGGGCGCTGGCCGGGGCGGTCTTCGCACCCTCCGATGAGGCCGCGGCCGAGGGCGGCGAATGAGCCTGGATGCCCTGAATCTCGATCTGCCGACTTTGCTGGCGATCGCCGGCATGGCGATTGTCACCTATGCGACCCGGCTGGGCGGCTGGCTCGCCCTGCGCCGCCTGGTGCTGTCGGGCCGCGCACGGGCGGCTCTCGATGCCGTGCCCGGGGCCGTCCTCGCCGCCGTCATCGCACCGGCGGTGCTGGCCACCGGTCCGGCGGAAACCGTCGCGGCGGCGATCACCGTCGTCGCCGCGCTCCGGCTGCCGCAACTGGCCGCCGTGGTGATCGGGGTCGCTTCCGTCGTCCTGCTCAGGCTGGCGATGTCCTGACGGATCCGAGGCGGACAACCCTGTCCCCGAACGCCCCAGTCCCCAATGCACCTGTCCCCAATGCACCTGTCCCGGGCCGCGCCTGCCATCCGGAGGCCCGGCCGCCGGGGAGCGGCGGCCGGAGCGCACCCGGTGTTCAACAGGCGCCGAGCGGCGCCGTGTGCCGCTGCCGCAGGGCCCCGTGCTCGAGCCATGCAAGCCCCGCCACGACGACAGCTTGCAGGATGACGAACGCCCAGCCCAGGGCGTTCGGCGCGATCCAGCCGCTGAGGAGCAGCAGGACGCTTGCGGCCACCCAGGCGCCGTTGCCGGCCACGATCAGCCAGGCACCGGGGGCAAAGGTGGCCTTCGGGTAGGCAACGATCGCCATGAAGGCGGCAATCGGCAGAAGCACCAGACCGGCGTAGAAGACGAGCGGCTCCGGCAAATCCGTCAGGCCGGCGATGACCGGCGCGCCGGCGATCAGGAGAACGCCCATAGCCAGGCAGGTGGCTGCATCCGTGGCAAGCAGGCTGCGAAGAGAAAAGGCTGATGCGTTGATCGACATGATCGGTTCCTTCCGGTTTCGGGCATCCGACGCCCGCGGTCTGCAGGCGTTCCGGGGGCAACCGTGATCCACGCGCGGCCTCGGGTCGATTACCTGCAAGGTAGTTGTCCGGTGCCTTTCCGCCCGCCTACAGTCGGCGCATGATCCGCACCGACCAGCACGCGCCCGACCGTTCGTTCGGCCTGTTACTGCGGCACTGGCGATCCCGGCGTCGGATGAGCCAGCTCGCACTGGCGTCGGACGCCGAGGTGTCGCAGCGCCATCTGAGCTTTGTCGAGTCGGGACGCGCGGCGCCGAGCCGGGAGATGGTGCTGAAGCTGGCGGATCGCCTGTCGGTGCCGCTGCGGGAGCGGAACCGGCTGCTCCTGGCCGCCGGCTACGCGCCTGTCTATCAGGACCGCGCGCTCGACGATCCGGGGCTGGAACCGGCCCTGCGGGCGGTCGAACTGATCCTCAAGGGACACGAACCGCATCCGGCGCTGGCGATCGACCGGCACTGGACGCTCATCCGGGCCAACGGCGCCCTCTCTCCCCTGCTCGCGGGCGTCGCCGCGGCCCTTCTGCGGCAACCGGTGAACGTCCTGCGTCTCAGTCTGCATCCGGACGGCCTTGCGCCGCGGATCCGCAACTTCCGGCACTGGCGGGCGCACATCCTGGCCCGGCTGAGCGCGCAGATCGACGCCAGCGGCGACACCCGGCTCGCCGATCTGATGGAGGAGTTGCGATCCTATCCGGTGCCGGCGGGCGCCTGGCCGTACCGCCCCGGTGACCGGACCGACTTCGCCGGGATCGCCGTGCCGCTGGAACTCGACAACGAGGCCGGGACCCTGTCGTTCCTCAGCACGACGACGGTATTCGGTACGGCGCTCGACATCGGCCTGGCCGAACTGGCGATCGAATCCTTCTTTCCCGCCGACCCGTTCACGGCCGAGGCGATGCGCCGGCTGGCCGGGACGGAATAGCAGGCGTCCGCGGCGGGTTGCCGGGCCCGGCCCGTGCGCCTTTCGTCGATCTTGTTATATTCAAAAAAAGGAATATGTATGGTCTGCAGACAAGATCACGGAACGCATGGCCGTGGCGTCCGGTGACATTGCGGAGGACGGCCGCACCAAGGCAGGAAACGAGCAAATGGCAAACATCGTGGTGATCGGGGCGGGTCTCAGCGGCGTGCTGATGGCCTATGAACTGGTTCCCCAGGCCGGGCGGGATGACACGGTCATCCTCATCGGGCAGGGCGACACCTATCATTTCGTCCCCTCCAATCCGTGGGTCGCCGTCGGCTGGCGCGACCGGAGCGACATCGAGATCAAGCTCCCCGAGATCATGCAGCGCAAGGGGATCGAGTATATCGGCACCGGCGCGAAGCGGGTTCACCCGGACGAAAACCGGGTCGAACTGGAGGACGGCAAGTCCGTCGCCTACGACTATCTGGTGATCGCCACCGGGCCGGAGCTGGCCTTCGACGAGATCGAGGGGCTGGGCCCCGACGGCCACACGCAGTCGGTCTGCCATGTGGACCATGCCAATGCGGCCCAGGCCGATTTCGAGACATTCTGCGAGACCCCCGGTCCGATCATCGTCGGGGCGGTGCAGGGTGCGTCGTGCTACGGGCCGGCCTACGAGTACACGTTCATCCTCGATACCGAGCTCAGGCGCCGCAAGATCCGCGACAAGGTGCCGATAACCTTCGTCACCTCGGAGCCCTATATCGGCCACCTCGGCCTCGACGGCGTCGGCGACACCAAGGGCCTGCTGGAAAGCGAGATGCGCGAGCATCACATCAAGTGGATCACCAACGCGACGGTGAACCGCGTCGAGGACGGGACCATGATCGTCGAGGAGGTCAACGACGACGGCTCGACGAAGACGGTTCACGAATTGCCCTTCGGCTTCTCGATGATGCTGCCCGCGTTCCGGGGCGTGCCCGCGGTTGCCGGCATCGAGGGCCTGACCAATCCGCGCGGCTTCATCGTGGTCGACGAGCACCAGCGCAACCCGACCTATCCGAACATCTTCGGCATTGGCGTGTGCGTGGCGATCCCGCCGACGGGCCCGACGCCGGTGCCCTGCGGCGTGCCGAAGACGGGCTTCATGATCGAGTCCATGGTGACCGCGGCCGCCCACAATATCGGTGCGCTGCTGAAGGGCGAAGAGCCTAAGACGGAAGGATCGTGGAACGCGGTGTGCCTGGCCGACTTCGGCGACTCGGGCGTCGCCTTCGTGGCGCAGCCGCAGATCCCGCCGCGCAACGTCAACTGGGCGTCGAAGGGCAAGTGGGTGCACTATGCCAAGATCGCCTTCGAGAAGTTCTTCCTGCACAAGATGCGGCGCGGCACCGCCGAGCCGTTCTACGAGAAGTTCATGCTCGAGCGGCTGAACATCCCGAAGCTGAAGGATGCGTCGTGAGCGAGGATCGTTCTTCGGCGCGGCATGTGGTGTGCCCCGCCTGCGGGGCCACCAACCGCGTGCCTCTCGACAAGCCGGCCGACGCGGCCCGCTGCGGATCGTGCAAGGCGGCCCTTTTCGCCGCCGCGCCGGTCGCCGTCGACACCGATCGCTTCCGCAAGCATCTGAAGGGAAACGACATCGCCGTCCTCGTCGATGTCTGGGCGCCATGGTGCGGCCCGTGCCGGACGATGGCGCCGAACTTCGAAAAGGCGGCAGCCGCGCTTGAGCCGGATGTGCGCCTTCTGAAGCTCAACGCCGACGAGGAGGGGGCGCTCGCCCGCGACCTCGGCGTCAGCGGCATTCCCGCGCTGATCCTGTTCAGAAACGGCCAGCCGGTCGCCCGCACCGCCGGCGCCATGCCGGCCGAGGCGATCGTTTCCTGGACGCGGGAGAATCTGGGGTAGGGACGGCCCTGCTGCCTTGCCATTGGCACTGCAAGCGGCGCCTTCGGCGGAGCCTTACGCTGGGCCCCGGATCAGGTCCGGGGCACACGTTTGTTTCTGAGGTACGGCGGTGGACACATCGCGGGCGGTGTGCCCCGGCCCCCGAGCCGGGGCCCAGCATGACATTGTGCCGAAGGCGCCGTCTTTCCGTTCGCTGGCACGGCCACTGTCCCGATCCCAGGCCTGTGCCCCGGACTTGATCTGGGGCTCATGCAGCGGTCGAGGCTATTCCGCAGTGAACCGGTCGTTAAACCGCCGCCGTCGCAGCCTCCAGCCAGGCCTTGTCGTCGCCCTCCAGCAGCGGGCCGATCTCGGCCAGCACCCGCGCGTGATAGGCGTTGAGCCAGTCGCGTTCGGCCTCCGTCAACAGCGCGACATCCACCAGCCGCGTATCGATCGGCGCGAGCGTCAGCGTCTCGAAGGAGAGCAGTTTGCGCTCGCCGCCGGGCACCGCCTCGGGCGCGCGGACGAGTTCCAGGTTCTCGATGCGGATGCCGTATTGGCCGGTGCGGTAGTAGCCGGGCTCGTTGGAGACGATCATGCCGGGCTTCAGCGCCACGCTGCCGGTCTTGGCGATCCTCTGCGGTCCCTCGTGGACGGACAGGTAGCTGCCGATGCCGTGGCCGGTGCCGTGGTCGAAGTCGAGGCCGGCCTGCCACAGCGGGTAGCGCGCCAGCGTATCGATCTGTCCGCCGCTGACGCCTTCGGGGAAGCGGGCCGTCGCGATGGCGATATGGCCTTTCAGCACCAGTGTGAAATGCCGGCGCATGTCGTCGTTGGGCGTACCGATGGCGACGGTGCGCGTGATGTCGGTCGTGCCGTCGACATATTGCGCGCCGGAATCGACCAGATAGAGCGAGTCCGGGTCCAGCCGCCGGTTGGTGTCGGTGGTGACGCGGTAGTGAACGATGGCCCCGTTGGGGCCAGCGCCGGAAATCGTGTCGAAGGAAATCTCCTTGAGCAGCCCTGTATCGGCGCGGAAGCCTTCCAGCGCCTTGGCCGCCGCGATCTCGTCGACGGTTCCCGTCGGGGCCTCGCGGTCGAGCCAGGCGAGGAAGCGGCAGACCGCCGCCCCGTCGCGCAGGTGGGCTGCGCGGGCGCCGGCGATCTCGGTCTCGTTCTTGATCGCCTTGGGCAAGAGGCAGGGATCGTCGCCATCGACGGTCTTGCCGCCGGCGGTGTTGATCCGGTCGGCGATCCAGCGCGATGTCGTCGCCGGATCGAGCCGGATCACCGCGTGGTGGGCGGCGGCGTGATCGAGCGTCGCGCCGAAGTCCGACGGCTCGACGATGTCGGCGACATCCTCGATGTGGGCGCGCACCGCGTTCGACAGCTTGCGCGAGTCGATCAGCAGCGTCGGCCGGCCCTCGGCGGGCAGAACCGCAAAGGACAGCGGCAGCGGCGTGTGCTGGACGTCGGAGCCGCGGATGTTCAGGAGCCAGGCGATGGAGTCGGGCTGCGTCAGCACGGTCGCGTCGGCGCGCGCGGCCTTCAGTGTCGCCTGGATGTCGGCGAGCTTGTCGGCGGCCGACCGGCCGTCATGCGTCTGCTCCTGGATGACGACAGGGCCGAGCGGCGGCTCCGGCTGGTCGTCCCAGATCGCGTCGAGCGGGTTGTCGTCGGTGGCGACCAGCCGCGCGCCGGTCTTCTCCGCGATCTTCTCCAGCCGCCGCACCCCGGCGATCGTGTGCAGCCTGGGATCGTAGGCAAGCCGCGCGTCGGCCCACAGGTGCTCCTCCAGCCAGGCGTGCCAGCCCGGGTCGATCAGGTGCTGCGGATCGAAGGCGTCGGTGTCGACCTGGTCGCGCACCTGCAGGGTATAGCGGCCGTCGACGAAGATCGCGGCGGAATGGCGCAGCACCGCCGCCAGGCCCGCCGAGCCCGAAAAGCCGGTCAGCCATTTCAGCCGCTCGGCATGCGGGGGCACGTATTCGCCCTGGTGCTCGTCGGCGCGGGGAATCAGAAAACCGTCGAGACCGCGCCGACTCAGTTCGGCTCTCAGTCGCGACAATCGGGCGGCGCCGTGGCTCGGATCGGCGATCTCGTCGTAGGTCTGGAACATCGGCCTTAACTACTTGGTGACGGTTAACGGATCAATCCGCCCGTTACAGGCGGGAATAAGCGCACATTGTGCGCTTTCCGCAGGTGAATGTGCATAGCCCTTGTGCAGCGCAGCAATTATTTTGCGCATGCGAAAAACGCGGGGCTGTCATGTGGATTTCGGACTTTCATTAAGGTCAGCACTGCTTACCTTTCTTCTCGAAACGGCAACGAGATTTTCCAACCCTTTAGGAGGTTGTGATGGCCACGACGACTTTTGCTCCCGCCCATGTTGGCGCCGAACTCACGGAAGGCCGCAGCGTTCTGCGGCGCATCTACGATCACATGATCCGGGCCCGCGAGGCCGAGGCGCGTCGCCAGACCGCCCGCGCGCTGTGGTCCTACAGCGACGAGTCGCTGAAGAGCATGGGCCTGACCCGCGAGGAACTGGCCCGCTGGCACGCCGGCCCGACCGAGTAACGCCCGCCGTTATCCGGTCTGCCGGGCAACCGGCAAGACATCCTGACTACCCCGATCCTTCGATCGGATTGCGTTTACAGGTTTCCTCCTGAACTTGATATCCCCGGTCCGCCTCCCGGACCGGGGATTTCTTTGTCCGGACGGCAGCCAGATACGGACGGCAGCGACGTCCGGCTGACCGGGCGACCGTCATTGACGGGATGCGTCGCGCAGCGCGATCAGCGCAAGGCCGGTCAGTATCAGGCTGGCGGCGCTGAAGACCGTCCTGATCCCGTTCCAGACCTGCCAGCGGCCGGAATAGGCCTCCCATACATAGGCTGCCGCGTCTCCGAGGGCGGCAACGTCGATGGCGCCGAGCGTCTTGTTCATCGGGACGTTGACCAGGATCGTGGGAAGCAACGCGCCGCCGACATAGACCGCTGCGGCGAGTGCGAATGCGGCTGCCGCGATCCTGCGGCGGGCCAGGGCGGCGACCGTGGCGGTGACGAGGAGCGCGACCGGTGTGCCGAAGAAGGCCGGGGCGAACACCGCGTTGCGAACCGAGGCGTTCATCGCCTGCATGGCGGTGATGGCGACGGCCGGATCGGCGGTGTCGAGCCCCCACATGGTCGAGCAGACCCAGGCGTAGAAGAATCCGAAAATTCCCCCGGCCAGCAGCAGGGACATGACCGCAAGCGGATAGAGCAGGGCGGTCACCGGACGTCCCTCCCGGCTGCCGGAAAGGCGCCCTTAGCGCCGCGGCGCCACGAGCGGACAAGCGGCGTCAGTGCGACCGCTGCCGCGATCTGTCCCGTGACGACCGCCGGCCAGACCGACCCGATCTGGGGATCGAGGTATTTCTGCGGTCCGAAGGACACGAGCGCCAGGACGGCGGCCAGGGCGGACAGCAGGCGCCCGGCGGCCCCGCTGTCGGGTCCAAGCACGATGGAGGCCAGCGCCACCGACATCGCGGCGGCGATGAAGGGGCCCATCCCGAAGAGCGGCGTGGATGCCGGCGGATGAGGCGGCACGCCGGCATACAGCGAGAAGAGCATGACGAGTTGCAGGGCGAGGAGGACGGAGAGGGCCGCGACAGCGCGCCGTTCGACGAGGGGCATGTAACACTCCATAAGCGTAATTGATATTACGGTTGTTGATATCCGTAACCCGTGTTACGGATCGTGTCAACGAACGGAGGATCGATGCGCGACGAAAACCGGATGCGCCGGCAATCCCAGATCGAGACCGCCGCCTACGAGATGCTAGAAGAAAAGGGGTATGCGGGCACCTCGATGCAGGGCATCGCGCGCCGGGCCCGCGCCTCGAACGAGACGCTCTACAACTGGTATGGAGACAAGCAGGGGCTGTTCAAGGCACTGGTCGCGCGCAACGCCGCCGAGGTGAAGGCGCTGCTCTCGGCGGAGCCGTCGCCGGGCGAGGACGGGTTTTCGATCCTGCGCCGTCTCGGCCCCCGGCTGCTCGGGCTTCTGCTCGGCAACCGCGCGGTCGCCCTCAACCGGGCGGCGGCGGCCGACCCGTCCGGCGAACTTGGCGAGGCCATCGCGCGCGCCGGCCGGGAGACGGTCGTGCCGCTTCTGGAAAAGGTTCTGGACGATCTCAGGCGCAGCGGACAACTGGCCTTCGAGCGGACGGATGAGGCCGCCAGTCTCTATGTCGACCTTCTGGTCGGCGATCTGCAGATCCGCCGGGTGATCGGCCGCCTGCAGGCACCGACCGACGATTTCTGCGAGGCCCGCTCCGAGCGGGCGCTGGCGCGCCTGATCGCGGTGCTGAAGCCATAGATGTGCGGTGCCCCGAAGCCGGGCCCACCGAAGCGCGCGTACGCCGGAAACGGCGGCGGGCGTTACCGCGCGTCCAGCACCAGCGTCGCCCAGCCGTCGATGGCGATACGGAACGCCGGCACGCAGCCCTGCGCCCGCCAGGCGGCTTCCACCTCGCGGCGCTGATGCACCAGCAGGCCCGAGAGGACGACGATGCCGCCAGCGGCGATGAGGGGGCTTACCCTCGGCGCGAGCGCCACCAGGGGCTTGGCCAGGATATTGGCGAGGACGAGGTCGTAGGGCGCGCCGTCGCGCACGGCCTTCTGGTCGACGCCATTGGCGGTGAAGGCCTTCACCAGGCCGCCGACGCCGTTCTTGGCGGCATTTTCCTTCGTGATCTCCACGGCAATCGGATCGATGTCCGTTGCCATCACGGGCGTACGGGTCGCTTTGGCGTATCCGATGGCCAGCACGCCGGTGCCAGTGCCGACATCGAGCGGCCGGTGGAAGCGGCGCGCCTTCAGCAGGCGGTCGAGCGCCGTCAGACAGCCGAGCGTGGTGCCGTGGTGGCCGGTCCCGAAGGCGAGGCCGGCGTCGATCTCGATGCCGACGGCATTGGCGGGGACGCGGTCGCGGTCGTGGTGGCCGTAGACGGTGAACCGGCCGGCATGCACCGGCGGCATCGCCTCGAGGCTTTCCTTGACCCAGTTGCGGTCGGCGATTGCCTCGATCACGATCTTCGGCGTTCTGCCTTTCGGGCCCAGCGCGTTGACGAGGATCGCGCGGATCGCCTTTTCCGCGGGCTCGTCGACATACCAGGCCTCGCCCAGCCAGCCCTTGTCGATTTCCAGCATGCTGACGGCCGAGGTCTCCGGCTCCAGCGCGTAGCTCAGCGCGTCGGAGACGATATCGGCTTCCGCTTCGTTGCGGACGGGGATGCGGACCCTGAAAATGGCGGACCTCCGGTGACGGGCGAAACACATGGGATTTCCGCCTTCATACTGCTATGTCGGCCCGGCGGATAGAGGCCTTGGCGACAGTCGCGGCTCTCCGAAGCTTCGTCCTGCGGAGGCCGCGTATGCGGCCGGCTCGAAGGGCGAACCGAGCCACTCATCCTTCGAGACGCGGCCGTACCGCTCCTCAGGATGAGGCCGAGCAGGGGTAGAGTGTTGCGAATGAAGAATGGACGCCCGGCAAAACCTCTCGACTCATCGTCCACAACCGGCGGGTCGGAGAGCCGCCGCTGGCTGCCGGCGGTCGTCGTGCTCGCGGCGATCGTCTGCCTCGTCCTCGGCCTGACCCTGCCGAGCCTGCGCTTCTATCGCCTTTTCCTGCTGAGCGAGGAGCATTCGCTGCTCGGCGTCGTCATCGCGCTGCTCGAGGAACGGGAGTATTTCCTTGGCGTGGTGCTCGGCGCCTTCTCGGTGGTATTTCCCGCCTTCAAACTGCTGGTGCTGGCCCGGCTGGCGCTGGGACGGCTCTCGGGCTGGAACGGCTGGGGCAGGGCGGCACGTCTTGCGCACGCCTTCGGGCGGTGGTCGATGCTGGACGTCGTGCTGATCGCGCTCGTCGTCTTCGCCATCAAGCGCTCGGGGCTCGCGGATGCCGTGGCGCTGCCCGGCATCTGGTTCTTCGCAGCCTCCGCGATCCTGTCGATCGTCGCCGCGCGGATGCTCGAGACCGGTACGCCTGACGGCGCGAATACGCCCTGAAACGAAAAAGGCCGCCCAGTCTTGATGCAAGACGTAGGGCGGCCTCGAAGTCTTTTGCGTCGCGGCGGCGTCCGGCTGGCCGGCCCCCGCAGTCGCGGGTCAGCGCGAGTAGAACTCGATGACCAGGTTCGGTTCCATCATCACCGGATAGGGAACCTCGGAGAGGCCCGGGATGCGGGTGAGCGACACCGTCAACTTCTGATGATCGACGTCGAGATAATCGGGAACGTCGCGCTCGGAGCTGTCGACGGCTTCGAGGACCAGCGCGAGCTGCTTCGACTTGTTGCGGATCTCGACCACGTCGCCGACCTTCAGGCGCATGGACGGGATGTTGGCGCGGCGGCCGTTCACGTTGACGTGGCCGTGGCCGATGAACTGGCGGGCGGCGAAAACGGTCGGCACGAACTTGGCGCGGTAGACGATCGCGTCGAGGCGGCGCTCGAGCAGGCCGATCAGGTTCTCCGAGGAGTCGCCGCGCAGCCGCTGGGCTTCGTCATAGATGCGGCGGAACTGCTTCTCGGTGATGTTGCCGTAGTAGCCCTTCAGCTTCTGCTTGGCCTTGAGCTGCAGGCCGAAGTCCGACGTCTTGGTGCGGCGACGCTGGCCGTGCTCGCCGGGGCCGTATTCGCGCCGGTTGACCGGGCTTTTCGGGCGGCCCCAGATGTTTTCGCCCATGCGGCGATCGATTTTGTGCTTTGCCTGGATGCGCTTGGTCATCGCGTTTGGAACCTCTGTATCTTCGAAAGGACGTCACGTTCGAGTATGACCCGCTCCTCCTCTGCCGTTTGCACGACCGACAGGCTGTCGCCGGACACCGAAACCGGTGTTCCAAACCAAGCCACGGAAGCGGAATGGGATACGCAGGCCTAACGGCTTGCGCGGGCGTTAGATATAGGCGGGCGGGGGAATTGTCAAACCGCGGTCAGCCGGTGCGGCGTGCCGCCTCCGGCAAGGCCAGCACCGTCGGCGCGCCGATGCCGAAGCGGCCGAGGATCTCCGTCAGGGAAGACCGCTCGTCGGCCGGGGCGGTGACGATGGCGGCGAGGGCTGGGCGGGGGGCGCTTCCGGCGGTGTCGCCGGTGTCCGGTCCGGGCGACTTTTCCAGCAGGGTCGAGACCCGCCGGGCGATCGCAGGCGCCGGGTCGATCCAGGTGACCGGCCAGGGCGCATGGGCTCTAAGATGCTCCAGAAGCAGGGGATAATGGGTGCAGGCGAGCACCACGGTGTCGGTGCGGGCGCCTTTGCGTTCCACGAAGGCCGGCGCGATCTCGGCGATCAGGGCCGTCCTGTCGACCGACTCGCCGCGCATCGTCGTCTCGGCCAGGGCGGCGAGGCGCGTGGCGCCGACCAGGGTCACGTCGACGTCCTGGGCGTAGGTGGCGATCAGGGCCTGCGTGTAGTCGCGCTTCACGGTGCCGGGCGTCGCCAGCACGCTGATCAGGCCGGTTTCCGTCTGCTCGGCGGCGGGTTTCACCGCCGGAACGGTGCCGACGAAGGGAAAGTCGTGGCTGGCCCGCAGGAACGGCAGCACCAGCGTGGATGCCGTGTTGCAGGCGATGACGGCGATATCCGGCGGGCGGTGCGCAACGACGGCGGCGAAGGTCGCCAGCACGCGGCGGACCACGTCCTGCTCGGTCAGTGCGCCGTAGGGAAAGCCGCCGGTATCGGCGACATAGGTGATGTCGTCGCCGGGCCGCGCCTTGCGGATCTCCTTGAAGACCGACAGGCCGCCGAGGCCTGAATCGAAGACGACGATATGCGGCATCCCTCAGGTCTCCGGCGCACCGCCGCCGCGGCGCTTCTTCAGTTCGCTCAGCGCCCGGACGACGCCGCGCAGCGAGCGGACCTCCTGGTCGGTCAGTTCCGCCTTCAGGAAGATCGTCCTCAGGTTTCGCACCATATTCGGGCGTTTTTCCGGCGGATAGAGGAAGCCGGCCGCGTCCAGTTCGCCTTCGAGATGCTCGAACAGGCGGATGACGTCTTCCTTCGGCGCCATCGGCGGCAGCTCGGCGCGCGGGCGTCCGCTCTCCCCCTCGCGGGTGCGGAACCATTCGTAGCCCGTCAGCAGCACCGACTGGGCAAGGTTCAGGGAGGCGAAGTCCGGGGCGGTGGGGAAGGTGATGACGGCGTCTGCCAGCGCCACGTCGTCGTTGTCGAGGCCGGCGCGCTCGCCGCCGAACAGAATGCCGGCCTTTTCGCCGGACCCGATGCGCTGGCTGAGTTTTTCTGCCGCCTGAGACGCGTCGAGCACCGGTTTCGACATCTCGCGCGGCCGGGCGGTGGTGGCGAGCACCAGGCCCAGATCGGCGATCGCCTCGGCCGTCGAGCCGTGGACCGTCGCGCCCTCGACGACCCAGTCGGCGCCGGAGGCCGCGGCTAGCGCCTTCTCGTTCGGCCAGCCGTCGCGCGGGGTGACGAGGCGCAGCTCGTGCAGGCCGAAATTCGCCATGGCGCGGGCGACCATGCCGATGTTTTCGCCAAGCTGCGGCGTGACGAGGATGACGACGGGGGCGGGCGGTCTGGTCACGGGTGGTCCGGTTTCTCGTGGATCCTGCCTGTCGGATACAGGATCGGCCGCCCGAAAGTCGAGGGGCGGCGATCGCCGGCCGTTTCGCACAGGGGCGGCATCAATCCGCCGAACGTCGGCTTCAAAGATGGCCAAGGGGGTGCTATAGGGGCCGCGACATTGCCGCCAGGCGTGCGGGACCACCCGCCGCCGGCAGTCCATCCCGAAATCCATACGCGACGCGAAGGGCCCAATTCATGGCGAAGATCAAGGTCGAAAATCCGGTTGTCGAGCTCGACGGCGACGAGATGACCCGGATTATCTGGCAGCTCATCAAGGACAAGCTGATCCATCCCTATCTCGACATCGATCTGAAATACTACGACCTGGGCATGGAGCACCGCGACGAGACCGACGACCAGGTCACCGTCGATGCGGCCGAGGCGATCAAGAAATACGGCGTCGGCGTCAAGTGCGCGACGATCACGCCGGACGAGGCGCGCGTCGAGGAATTCGGCCTGAAGAAGATGTACCGGTCGCCGAACGGCACCATCCGCAACATCCTCGGCGGCGTCATCTTCCGCGAGCCGATCATCTGCAACAACGTGCCGCGCCTGGTTCCGGGCTGGACGCAGCCGATCATCATCGGCCGCCATGCCTTCGGCGATCAGTACCGCGCCACCGACTTCCGGTTCCCCGGCAAGGGCACGCTGTCGATCAAGTTCGTCGGCGAGGACGGCGAGGTCATCGAGCGCGAGGTGTTCGACGCGCCGGGCTCCGGCGTCACCATGGCGATGTACAACCTCGACGACTCGATCCGCGATTTCGCCCGCGCGTCGATGAACTATGCGCTGAACCGCGGCTATCCGCTGTACCTGTCGACCAAGAACACGATCATGAAGGCCTATGACGGCCGCTTCAAGGATCTGTTCCAGGAGATCTTCGACGCGGAGTTCAAGGACAAGTACGAGGCCAAGGGCATCACCTACGAGCACCGCCTCATCGACGACATGGTCGCCGCCGCGATGAAGTGGTCGGGCGGCTACGTCTGGGCCTGCAAGAACTACGACGGCGACGTGCAGTCCGACACGGTGGCGCAGGGCTTCGGCTCGCTCGGCCTGATGACGTCGGTGCTGATGACGCCGGACGGCAAGACGGTCGAGGCTGAGGCCGCGCACGGCACGGTCACCCGCCACTACCGCCAGCACCAGGCCGGCAAGGAGACGTCGACCAACTCGATCGCCTCGATCTTCGCCTGGACCCGCGGTCTCGCCCATCGCGCCAAGCTCGACGACAACGCCGAGCTCGCCAAGTTCGCGGCGACGCTGGAGACCGTCTGTGTCGACACCGTCGAGTCCGGTTTCATGACCAAGGACCTGGCGCTGCTCGTCGGCCCGGACCAGAAGTGGCTGTCGACCACCGGCTTCCTCGACAAGGTCGACGAGAACCTGCAGGCTGCCATGGCCTGAGGCCGGGTCGACCGGCGGCCGACCGGAGCACGGTCGGCGGCAGAAGGGTTACGAAGGGCGCGGTTTTCCGCGCCCTTTTTGTTTGGGTCGGGAAGAGCACGGCCGTTCGTCTCGTTCAGATGTCATCCCCGGGCTCGTCCCGGGGATCCATTCTCCCGGCGTTGCGCGGTACTGACCGGACGTGATGGCGATTCAGGCCAACCTCTCCATCGTCATCCCGGAAATCGCATTTGCGATTATCCGGGATCGGGGAGCCACGGTCGGGTCGGTGGCTCTCCGATCCCGGCTCTCCGCTCCGCTTCGGCCGGGATGACGATGGAGAAGCGGCGGTCTGGTTACGGCTGCGTCAAGCCCCGGCTGTCATCCCCCGGCGTGCGCCACGGTTTCCCGACCCGCCTCACGCCGCCGCAGCCGCCGGCGGCAGGCAGAAGGCGGCCTTGCTTTCCGGCCGCGTCAGGAACGCCTTCGGGTAGTATCGCTCCAACACGTCGGCCTCGAGCAGGTCGGGATGGGCGGCCGCAAAGCCCTTTAGGCCAACCTCTCCATCGTCATCCCGGAAATCGCATTTGCGATTATCCGGGATCGGGGAGCCACGGTCGGGTCGGTGGCTCTCCGATCCCGGCTTTCCGCTCCGCTTCGGCCGGGATGACGATGGAGAGGCGGGCGGTCTGGTTACGGCTGCGTCAAGCCCCGGCTGTCATCCCCCGGCTGTCATCCCCCGGCGTGCGCCACGGTTTCCCGACCCGCCTCACGCCGACGCTCCGGCCGGGGGCAGGCAAAAGACGGCCCGACTCTCGGGCCGTGCCAGGAACGCCTTCGGGTAGTATCGCTCCAGCACGCCGGCCTCGAACAGGTCCGGATGGGCGGCCGCGAAGCTCTCCCAGTCCTCGTGGTCCCCAAAGGCCATGCGCTCATGGATCAGCGTCATGAAGGCGGTGGTGATGGTGGCGTGATAGAGCCCGTCCTTGCCGTTGCGGGCGGCGAAGCGGCAGATCGCCTGCTCCATCCGGTCGAGCGCCATGCCGAAGGAGGGCGCCTGCGACAGGATCAGGTAGCCCGCGCGCACATGGGCGCGGTGGGTGAACTCCGCCGGGTCCAGCGTCGCGGCCTCCAACGCCGCCAGGAACTCCGCGTCAGTCATTGCCGGTCTCCTTCAGCCGATGCGCGTCGGCCGCCGTGAGGTCCAGGCCGTAGATGCCCTTGAGGTCCGCGATGGCGTCGAGCGTGTCATCGGAAAACGGCGCCTTGCCCTCGAAGGCGTGCAGGCAGATGCCCTCGATCAGGTCGCCGAGGCTGATGTCCTTCAGCTCGGCAATCCCTTTGAGAACCTTCAGCAGCCGCTTTTCCAGGCGAACGCCTGTCTGAACCCGTTCGATCATACTGGCCTCTTCAATTGGTATCAATGTACCAATGTACCAATAATGGTACAAGTGGGCCGATATCCGGTCCGCCGAGCAGGCGTCAGCTCACGGTATAGGTCGCCGCGGAGGCCAAGCGGTCGGCGACGTCCACGTTGGCGGCTGCCACGTCGTCGATGTCGTCGCCTGCCAGGATCAGGAGCTGCGTCGCTTCCAGGGCGCGGACGCGGGCATCGACCTCGGACAGGCGCGCGGCATGGATTTCCCCGAAGTACCGCGCCGGGCCGAGCTGCTCGCGGCGGCCGCGGGAATCCACCTCGACGACGCCCGAGACGATGAAGAACACCGCGCGCGGAACATCGCCGCGCGGCACGATGATCTCGCCGGCATCGATGCTGCGGGCCCGCAGACGCGGCACGATCTCGGCCAGCGTCGCGGCGTCGAGCGAGGAGAAGACCGGCAGCCGTGCGACCATGCCCCAGGTGACGACGAAGGCGCGCCGGCGGATCACCTCGATGAAAGCGGTAGCGAAGATCCCGACGGGAAGCGCCAGCATGAAGATGCCGGACACCATGGTGACCGCGCCGATGATTCGGCCGAGCGGCGTCACCGGCACGACATCGCCGTAGCCGACCGTCGTCACGGTGACGACCGCCCACCACATGGATTCCGGGATCGACCCGAACTTGTCGGGTTGCGTCGAGCCCTCCGCCGCATAGATCGCCGACGCCGAAACCAGCACCGCCCCGGACAGGACGACGAGGCAGGCGACCAGCCCGTGCCGTTCAGCCTTCAGCGCCTCGATCAGCGAGGTCAGGCCGGGCGAATAGCGCGCCAGCTTGAAGAAGCGCAGCAGCCGGACAAGCGCCAGCGTCCGCATGTCGACGGGGAAGAAATGGATGATGAAGAACGGCGCGATGGCGACGAGGTCGATGATCGCGCCGGGCGTGACCGCATAGCGCAGCCGTGCCTTCCAGGCCGGGACACCGCGATAATGCGGGCTTTCAACGCAGGACCAGAGCCGGAAGACGTATTCGACTGTGAAAACGGCCAGCGAAACGGCCTCGATGATGCGCAGGTCGTAGGGAAAGGCGGCCGCGAACCGCGGGTCCGTATAGAGCACCGCGGCCGTGACGTTGATCACGATCACGGTGACGATGATCCGGAAGACGATCTTGGCGGTCGTGTCGTTCGGGTCTTCCCGCTCGAGGATCTCGTAGATGCGATGCCTCAGTCCCCTGGTCCCCGCCGACATGCCTCTTCTCCGCTTCGAACACCCGAATCGGAGAGATCATAGAGTGGGCGGGACCGGGACGTATCGGCGATTCAGAGATCGCCTTCCTCCTCCGGCGGAGTCGGTTCGCCCCGCTCTTCGGCAAGATCCAGCTCTTCGGAGATGATGTCGCCGCCGCGCACGACGCGTTCCTTGGAGAGGCGGGCTTCCGTGACCTTCCGGACGCGCTCGGCGATCTCCGGGCGCTGCTCGAGCAGGTTGTGGAAGTCGTCGGCGCCGAGTGCCAGCAGGTTGGTGCGGGTGACAGCCGACACGGTGGCGGACCGGCGCGCTTTCTTCAGGACGGCAATCTCTCCGAAGAAATCGCCGCCATTCAGCCGCACGGTCATGTCCTTCAGATGAACCTCAACCTCGCCGCTGGCAATGAAATACATGGTGTCGGCCGGTTCGCCGCGGCGCACGATGACGCCGCCGGGGGGAATGGCATGCGCCGTCAGCAGTCCCATGATCTCGGCGATCTCGCCGGCTTCCAGCGAGGAGAACAGCGGCACCCGGGCGATCATGCTCCAGGTCACCACGAATTCGCGCCGGTGCACCTCCTGGGCAAAGGCGGTGGCGACGATGCCCAGCGGCAGGGCGAACATGGCCAGGCCGAAGAGCATGACGACGCCGCCGAGCGCCTTGCCGTGCGGCGTGACGGGAACGACGTCGCCGTAGCCGACCGTCGTCAGCGTCACGACCGCCCACCACAGGGCCTGCGGGATGGAGCCGAAGACGTCCGGCTGGGCGGCGCGCTCGGCGGCATACATCAGCGCGCCGGCGGTGAGGATCAGGCCGACCATGATGATCAGGCAGGCCATCAGGGCACGCCATTCCGCCTCCACGGCGCGGCCGAGGCTGCGCAGGCCCGTCGAGTAACGCGCCAGCTTGAAGAACCGGATCAGCCGGAAGACGCGCAGGAGCCGCAGGTCCCAGGGCACGATGAAACTGAGATAGAAGGGCAGGATCGCCAGAAGGTCGATGATGGCATAGGGCGTCAGCGCGTAGCGGACACGCGCCCTGCCGGCCGGCATCCCGCGATAGGACAGGTGCTCGGGCGCCACCCACAGGCGCACGATATACTCGACCGTGAAGATCGCCACCGAGACGATATCGATGACGGCGAACAGGGTTCCGTGCCGTTCCTCGTACTCGGGCACGGTCTCCAGGCAGACGGCGACGATGTTGACGACGATCAGGGCGACCAGACCGACATCGACCAGCGTCGGCAGGACATGATCGCTCGGGCCTTCCTCGACGATCTCGAAGATGGCACGGCGGCGCTGCTGCGTCCTGCGGTCGGCCTTTCTATGCGACGCGGCCGGTCGCTTGCGGCCGCCGTTGCCGTTCATGCTGGCGAAGATTGCGCTGAACCATCCCAGCATCAGTCCCTACCGGCTTCGAGCAGCGCCAGTTCGTGGTCGCGTTCCTGTTCGATCCGCCGCGACACTGCCTCTTCCGGGTACCCGAGGCCGCCGAGGAGCTGGCCGGCCAGCCGCAGCGATCCCTCGACCGCCTCGGGGACGACGACCGTCGCGCCGGCATTGGCGAGCGTTGCGGCATGTTCGGAATCGCGGGCGCGGGCATAGACCTTGGCGTCCGGCCGGCGGCGGCGGGCGGCGCGTACCATGTGTTCGGCCTGCAACGGCGAATCCACCGTGACGATGAAGGCGCGCGCGCGGTCGGCGCCGGCACGGTCGAGCATCTCCTCGCGGCTGGCGTCGCCGAAGAAGATCTGCCGGCCGGTCTGGCGCTCCTGGCCGACCAGACGGGCGTTCTGGTCGATGGCGACGAAGGGAACGTTCTCGTGGTCGAGTACGCGGGCGATGGAGCGTCCGACACGGCCGAAGCCGCCGATCACCACGTGGCCCTCCATATCCTTCACCTCCTGGCCCGGCGCCATGGCGCCGTTGTCGATTTCCTCCAGCTTCTTCGCGGTGGCCGTCGACACGCGCGACAGGAACGGGGTGACGGCCATCGACAGGCCGACGACGACGGTGAGGAACTGGGCGGTGTCGGTGTCGAGCAGGCCGTTGGAGCGCGCCAGCGTGAACAGGACGAAGCCGAACTCGCCGGCCTGGGCGAGCAGGATCGCGGTTTCGGCGGCCTGCGGGCGCTCGACCCCGAACAGCCGGGCGACGCCGAAGGTGACCGCCGTCTTCGCGACGACGAGGCAGATCACCGCCGGCACGATCCAGTGCAGCGTGTGGACGACGACGATCGGATCGATGCTCATGCCGACCGTGATGAAGAACAGGCCGAGGAGGAGGCCCTTGAACGGCTCGATGTCGATCTCGATCTGGTGGCGGTACTCGCTTTCCGACAGCAGCAGGCCGGCGAGGAAGGCGCCGAGCTCCGCCGACAGGCCGACCTCCTCGGTGCCGATGGCGGCTGCGATCACCGTGAAGACGACGATCGCCATGATCAGCTCGCGGATGCCCGTCAGCGCCGCCTGCCGGAGCAGCGGGCGCAGGACGAAGCGGCCGAACAGCAGGATCGCGCCGATGGCGACGACGGCCTCGACCAGCGCGATGCCGATGTCGGCCCAGGCGGCGATCTCCGGCTCGACCAGCAGCGCGACGATGATCAGCGCGGGGACGACCATCAGGTCCTGCATCAAAAGGACCGACAGCGACAGCCGCCCGGTGGTCGAGGCGAGGCGGCGCTCCTCGGTGAGGATCTGCATGACGATCGCCGTCGACGACAGCGCCAGCGCCAGGCCGACGACGAGCGCCACGGGGGGCGGCTGGCCGATCGCCATCACCGCGCCGGTGACGACGATGGTGGTGCCGATCGCCTGCAGCGAGCCGACGCCGAGCACGTAGCGCTTCATCTCCCACAGGCGGGAGAAGGACATTTCCAGCCCCAGCACGAACAGCAGGAAGACGACGCCGAGCTCGGCGAAGGGCTCGACGGCATGGGGATCGTCGATGACGAGGAAGCGCACCAGCGGGACCTCGAACTGGAACCGCCCGAGCCCCCACGGGCCGACCACCACGCCGGCGACGATGAAGCCGAGCACCGTGCCGAGCTTGAAGCGGTGGAAGACGGGGACGACGACGCCGGCGACGATCAGGAACACGAGTGCGTCGGTGAGCCAGGCCTGGTCTTCCACGTGACTTCCGCTCCTCCTTTTGGCCACCGGGCCTTTCCGGCGGCCGAATCTCCGCTGTCCATATTGCCCGCATTCCGCCCGCCGTTGAAAGGGAGCAGGTCCCTTTTAGCCGGCTTGCACATGACGTGACGCAAGCGCACAGTCAGCGCGCGCGCACAGACCCCGACACACCACGGCGCGCCGGAGGAGACTTTCATGCCGAAATCCATCGCCGGCGGCCTCGCCGCCGCCTGTCTCGCGCTCGCCGCGCTCCCGGTATCCGCCAGTGCTGACGACACGGGTGCCGACGCCGCGCAAATCGCCCGCGGCGGCTATCTCGTCTCGTTTTCCGGCTGCAACGATTGCCACACGCCGGGCTACTTCCTCGGCAACCCCGACATGGCGAACTTCCTCGCCGGCTCCGACGTCGGCTTCGAGATCCCCGGCGCCGGCGTCTTCGTCGGCCCCAACATCACGCCCGACGAGGAGACCGGCATCGGCTCCTGGAGCGACGCCGAGATCATCGCCGCGCTGACGACCGGCATGCGCCCCGACGGCCGCCAGCTCGTGCCGATCATGCCCTGGCACGCGCTGGCGAACCTCACCGAGGAGGACGTCCAGGCCGTCGTCGCCTACCTGCGCTCGATCGACCCGGTGCGCCGCCAGACGCCCGGCCCCTTCAAGCCCGGCGAGACCGTGAACACCCTGATGTTCCGCATCATGCCGCCCGGCACGACCGCGGCGGACGGAAAATAGGGGAGGGCGCAGGCGCGGGCGCGGTGATCCGCGACAGGGTGATCCACAAGACCGGCGGCTGCGTACTCGTTACAAGACCAAACCGGGAGGACACCATGACCCCGCGCCTTGCGGCACCCGCCCTTACCATCTCGATGGCCGCCGCCACCCTTGCCATCTCGATGGCCATCTCGATGGCCGCCGCCGGCCCCGCCGCGGCGGCCCAGTGCAAGGCGGGCGAGACCAAGTTCCGCGCCAACGTGCAGTACACCTGCATCTGCTACGACACCAACGGCCAGAAGACCTGCATCTGGCAAGGCGATTAATCGCCTGGGACTAGTCCCCTGCGACTAGGGCGGCCAGCCGCCACCTGCGACTGACGGTGTCAGATTGACTGGTCACCGGGACCGGCGGCGTCAGATGAACCCGCCGTCGGAGAGCACGGTGTTTTCCTTCGCTCTTTCCTCCGCGACGAGGTTCTCCAGCCGCCGGGCGATCTCGTAGCGGAATTCGTCGATGTCCTCCGGGCCCTCGTCCGGGTACGGTCCCCCGGGCCGCGCCGCCTGCTGCTCCTCAACCAGCCCGCGTTCGAGCCCGACCAGCGTCTCCAGCGTGCGCGCCAGCGTCGACAGGTTCTGCGCGGCGCGGATCTCGGTTTCCGGCGCCTCGTCGGCCTCCAGCCCCTCCAGGTGCCGGTCGATCGCCCGCCACAGCCGCCTGGCCGTCGCCGCCCGATCTATGTCCTGCCCCCCACTGTCCCGACCCCCACTGTCCTGACGTGCACTGTCCTGACTTGCACTGTCCTGGCCGGGTGCCTGAGGCACCTCGGGGGCCATCAAGGATGGCGCCGTCTGCGATGACTCAACCTCCGGCGGGCCAGCCTCAGGCTGGCCGGCGAGGGCGGCGAGCGCCGGGGTGGGGGGCAGCGGCGGGCGGCGCTTGACGCGGCGCGGATTGACGCCGGGCCGGCGCGTCGTCGCCCACTGCTCGCGCCGCGCGCGCTGGTAGATCGCGGATTCCGACACCTCGGCCAGGATGGCGATCTCGGCGATGGTGAGCTCGGAGGTCTCGTACAGCTTGCGGACCAGCGCGAGCCGGTCCTCGGGCAGGTGAGGCATGGGGGGCTCCGGTGTTGGAGTGGAGGGGAAAGGGGCCTCGATCCTTCGAGACGCGGCTGCGCCGCTCCTCAGGATGAGGAGAACCTCAGAGATGTATCCTCATGGTGAGGAGCGGCGCAGCCGCGTCTCGAACCATGCAGGCCCGGGCCTCTCCACTGCGTTGCGGCCGGGATGACGACGGAGAGGGCGGCGTGCGGCGCTGATACACGCTGTGCTCGTCGTTGCCGGGCATGGCGTGGAGGGGGAGGGGCCTCTATCCTTCGAGACGGCCGCTGTCGCGACCTCCTCAGGATGAGGAGACCCTCAGAGCAAAACCCTCATGGTGAGGAGCGGCGCAGCCGCGTCTCGAACCATGGAGGCCCGGACACTCACCACACGGGTCATCCCCGCGTAGGCGGGGATCCAGTAACCCCTGTGTCAGTGATCTCCCGAAAGCCGACCCCATACGGGTTACTGGATTCCCGACCCGGGCTACGCCCCCTCGGGAATGACGCGGTACGGGTGGCGGGAAAGGGAGTAGTAGGATTTGGCGTCGGCTTTTATAGGCCGAGCGAAATTGTCGAGCATGCTGGAACTCTACCAGAGGAGCGGCACGCTGCTCAAGGAATTTATTCCTGCGCACCGTTCGAGAGGAAGCTAACCGTCATTTGGTCAGATGTTTGACAACTAGCCAGGTCTGGACGTGGTGGCGAAGTCAGCTTCCGGCCCTATCCGGACTTTGGCTGTTCGATCCCGGGGTGCACCGCAGCTTCCCACAAGCGGTCATTGAAGGGGGTGGCTACGCTAAGTCTCTAAGTGCTTTAACGGCCTGCCTTTGTCAGCTACGGTACCCAGTTAATTGCTTGGAGAAACCAATGACCAACTTGGAAGTCACAATTAAAAACTGTAACAGCATCGACACCGCAGACATTCTTGTGACCGAGGGTTGTCTAAACATCAAATATGGTCCTAACGGGATTGGGAAAAGCACTATAGCCAAGGCTATCGTCGGTCAAGCTAGGCACGATGGATCGCTGGCTGAGCTCGCCCCATTCAAGTTGCGAGGTAAGAAAGGAGCTGGCCAACCAAGCGTCTCAGGCATCGACGCACTTTCATCAGCCTTAGTTTTTGACGAGGAATATGTGAACTTATTCGTTTTCCAGCAAGACGAGGTCGTCAAGAACAGCTTTGATATCTTCATAAAAACGCCTGAATACGACCAATCGATGTTAGAAATCGAGAAACTGTTTGAAGGCATAAAGAAGGCGTTCGCTGATCGGCCTGAAATCGAACAAATGATCAAAGACCTCAAGGATTTGAGGGATGCCTTTGGGAAGCCTAACAAAGACGGCTCCATAGCCAAGTCTAGCAAAGTCCATAAGGCATTCGGTTCAGGGAACAAAATTGATAATATTCCCGAAGCCCTGCTTCCATTCGAAACCTTTGTTACAAGCAAAAATCCATCAAAATGGATTGGCTGGCAGATCAAAGGGAAAGAGTTCTTGGACCTCGGCGACACCTGTCCCTACTGTGCGACATCTTTAGAGAAGCCCGAACAGAAGGAAACTGCTCTTGCTGTTGCAAAAGAGTATGACCCCACAGCAATCAATCACCTTAACAACCTTAAGGAAGTCATTGAACGGCTTGGCACGTACTTCAGCGCCGTATGCCAAGAGAACCTCAGTCAAATCACCAAGGCCAAAACGGAACTTACCGCGATTCAGATAAGTTATCTGAATGACCTAAAAAATAGCATTGAGGCGCTTATCCAACAACTGGAAGGGCTGAGGAATATCTCATTCTACTCGTTGCGGGACGTTGACGAAATCGACAAGAACTTGCCGCTCCTAAAGATTGAACTTGGCTTGATCGACAAACTGGATTCGGAGCCATCAAGGGCAGTAACCGACCCAATAAATTTGCAACTGAACACCTTGATCGAGCAAGTTGGTAGCCTGAAAGGGCAAATCAACAAACACAAGGCCAAGATCAAGAAGACAATTGAAGAGAACCAGGGCAGCATCAATGGGTTTTTGAGATCGGCAGGATACAAATATTCGGTAAAAATCACGTCAGAACCGGACTCATACAAGATGAAGCTAGAGCACGATGATCTTGCGGATTTCGTCGATGCGGCTACTAAACACCTGAGTTACGGGGAAAAGAATGCTTTTGCCTTGGTGCTCTTCATGCACCAGGTCTTAAGTGAAGATCCCGGCATCGTAATTCTTGATGATCCGATCTCATCGTTTGACAAAAACAAGAAATTTGCGATTTTGCATCAACTATTTCAGGGCAAAGGTAACCTTCGCAATCGAACGACCTTGATGTTGACACATGACATCGAACCAGCCATCGATGTGATCAAGAGTCTTTCTCACAAATTTCAAGATCCGAAGCCTACCGCGACCTTTCTTTCCTGCAGAAATGGGATTTTGAAGGAAACCCCAATATCTGGCGATGACATCCGCACCTTTGCAAAAATATGCATTGATATCATGGGCGGCGCGTCGGATGACATCGTCAAAGCGATCTATCTCCGAAGGCACTACGAGATAATCGACGAAGTCGGACATGCCTACAATCTACTGGCTAGCCTGTTCAAAGGCCGACCTGTCCCAACCATTGCAACCGCCCTGGAAAACCGGGAAATGAGCGAGGAAGAAAAAGCCGCGGCGGAAGCGCAAATCCAAAAAATGCTACCAGCCTTCAACTACGATGCATTGGTTGCGCAAGTGAACGATGCTGCAGCAATGAAACAGAAGTTCGCCGAGACTGACGTTGGCTACGAGAAGATTCAGTTGTTCCGTGTCATCAAAGGTAAGCATCAGGACGATGTTATCTCGAAGTTTATCAATGAGTCTTATCATATTGAAAATGAATACGTTATGCAGCTCAACCCACACAAATTCGAAAGCGTGCCCGAATATGTAGTCAACGAGTGTGCAAAGGCTCTTCAAGACGAATGATGTTAATGGTGAAAGGCACGACGGCATAGCTGAGCCCGGCTAGGTCTGCTTGCGAGTGGTCAAAACTGTTTCTTCGGGAGGCGGCGTCTGAGGCACACAGCCGAATCCAGAACGAATGTCAGCTACTGAGTCCCGAACTAAACCGTTTGTAGCCTTGGCGAAGGTCGGCTCTCCGCCCGTTGTTTCGATTTGGTTCGAAGCGGCGACTGACCGTTTTGAATCAGTAGTGGATAGTGAGAGCGTAGTCGGAACTCCAGCCCCGATAGTTTAAGGAGTATCTCACGCCCCCAACGCCCCCGTAATCGCCGCCAGCGCATCTTCCGCCTTCTCGCCGTCCGGGCCGCCGGCCTGGGCCATGTCGGGGCGGCCACCGCCGCCCTTGCCCCCTAGAGCTTCAGCACCGAGCCGGACCAGATCGACGGCGCTGATCTTCCCCGTCAGATCGTCCGTGACGCCGACGACGAGGCCGGCCTTGCCATCCTCCGAGACGCCGACGATCGCCACCACGCCGGAGCCGAGCTTCGTCTTGGCCTCGTCCGCCAGCGGGCGCAGGTCCTTCGGCTGGACGCCCTGAACCGCGCGGCCGAGGAACTTCACATCCCCGATGGTCACAATGTCCGCGCCGCCGCCGCCCCCGGAACCATCACTCATGGCCAGCTTGCGGCGGGCATCGCCCAGCTCGCGCTCCAGCTTCTTGCGCTCGTCGAGCAGGGTCTTCAGGCGCTCCTCCACCTCGTCGGGCGTCACCTTCAACTCGGCGGCGACGGCGCGCAGGCGCTGGTCCTGCCGGTGCAGGTAGTGGCGGGCGGCATCGCCCGTGAGCGCCTCGAGGCGGCGCACGCCGGCGGCGACCGCGCCCTCGTTCACCAGCGCCACCAGGCCGATATCGCCGGTGCGGGCGACATGCGTGCCGCCGCAGAGTTCCAATGACCAGGGTTTGTCGCTCCCGCCGCCGTCCGGCGGCGTCACGAGCGGGTGCCCCATGGAGACGACGCGGACCTCGTCGCCGTATTTCTCGCCGAACAGCGCCATGGCGCCGGCCTCGATCGCCTCGTCGACGGCCATGACGCGGGTGACGACATCGTCGTTCTGCAGGACGACGGCGTTGGCGAGATCCTCGATCTGCTCCATCTCGGCCGTCTCGACGGGCTTGGGATGGGAGAAATCGAAGCGCAGGCGATCCGGCGCGACGAGCGAACCCTTCTGGGCGACGTGATCGCCCAGCACCTGGCGCAGCGCGGCGTGGAGGAGGTGAGTGGCCGAGTGGTTGGCGCGCACCGCCGCGCGGCGGGCATGATCCACCTCCAGCTCGAGCGGCTGGCCGATCTCGATCGACCCCGCCTCGACGACGCCGATATGGGCGAAGACGGCGCCGAGCTTCTTCTGCGTGTCGGAGACCGCGAAGCGGGCCGGGGCGGGGGTGCCCAGCGGGCTTTTCATGATGCCCGCGTCGCCGACCTGGCCGCCGGATTCGCCGTAGAACGGGGTCTGGTTGAGGATGACGATGCCGCTGTCGCCCGCCTCCAGCCGGGTGACCTCGTGGCCGTCCTTCAGGAGCGCGGTGACGACGCCCTCGGCGGCCTCGGTGTCGTAGCCGAGGAACTCGGTGGCGCCGACACGGTCGCGCAGGGCGAACCAGACGGTCTCGGTCGCCGCCTCGCCGGAGCCGGCCCAGGCGGCGCGGGCGTCGGCGCGCTGGCGCTCCATCGCGGTGTCGAAGCCGGCGGTATCGACGCTGATGCCGCGGGATTTCAGCGCGTCCTGCGTCAGATCGAGGGGGAAGCCGTAGGTGTCGTAGAGCTTGAAGGCGACCTCGCCCTGAAGCTCGGCGCCTTCGCCCATGCCGGCCGTCGCCTCGTTGAGCAGGTCGAGGCCGCGCGCCAGCGTCTTGCGGAAGCGGCTTTCCTCGAGCTTCAAGGTCTCGGTGACCAGCGGTTCGGCGCGGGTGAGCTCGGGGTAGGCGCGGCCCATCTCGGCGACGAGGGCGGGGACGAGCTTCCACAAGAGCGGCTCGGTGACGCCGAGCAGTTCGGCATGGCGCATGGCGCGGCGCATGATGCGGCGCAGCACGTAGCCGCGGCCTTCGTTCGACGGCAGCACGCCGTCGGCGATCAGGAAGGAGGAGGCGCGCAGGTGATCGGCGATGACGCGGTGCGAGGCGGTCGCGGCGCCCTCGGCCCGGACGCCGGTGAATTCCTCGGAGGCCGCGATCAGGTGGCGGAACAGGTCGATGTCGTAGTTGTTGTGGACGCCCTGCAGGACGGCGGCGATGCGTTCCAGGCCCATGCCGGTATCGATCGACGGCCTGGGCAGGTTGACCCGCTCGTCGGCGGTCACCTGCTCGAACTGCATGAAGACGAGGTTCCAGATCTCGATAAACCGATCCCCATCCTCATCCGGGCTGCCGGGGGGGCCTCCGGGGATCTCAGGGCCGTGGTCGAAAAAGATCTCCGAGCAGGGGCCACAGGGGCCGGTCTCGCCCATCGCCCAGAAATTGTCGCTGGTGGGGATGCGGATGATCTTTTCGTCGGGCAGGCCGGCGATCTTCTTCCAGAGATCGTGGGCCTCGTCGTCCTCGGCGTAGACGGTGACAAGAAGTTTGTCTTTCGGCAGGCCGAACTCGCGGGTGACGAGGTTCCATGCGAGCTCGATGGCGAGGTCCTTGAAATAGTCGCCGAAAGAGAAGTTGCCGAGCATCTCGAAGAAGGTGTGGTGCCGGGCGGTGTAGCCGACATTGTCGAGATCGTTGTGCTTGCCGCCGGCGCGCACGCATTTCTGCGAGGTGGCCGCGCGCGAATAGTCCCGGTGCTCGGCGCCGGTGAAGACGTTCTTGAACTGCACCATGCCGGCGTTCGTGAACATCAGCGTCGGGTCGTTGCGCGGCACCAGCGGGCTCGACGCCACCACTTCGTGGCCGTTCTTCGCGAAGTAGTCGAGGAACGCGGTACGGATCTCGTTGACGCCGGACATCGGGCGGTACACCTATGGTTGACGGTGAAGCATCTGTTTGGCCCGCGGTTTTAGCGACGGGCCGGCAGCCTGTCCACAGCGGCGGGCGCAGGACGATGGCGCCCGGCCGACAGGGCGGGACGGAACAGGACGATATGCAGAAGATCGGGCTGATCGGCGGACTGAGCTGGGTGTCGACGGCGGACTACTACCGCCGGCTGAACCGGATCGCGCAAGCTCGGCTGGGCGGGGTGACCTCGGCGCGGCTGGTGCTCGAGAGCGTGGACCGTCAGGCCTATGTCGACGCCGCGATCGAGCGGGCCATCACGGGCGGCTGAACGTGGCCCAAACGAAAACGGGCCGGATGACGGTGCATCCGACCCGTTTCTGAATTCCGGACCGTAAATTCGGTCGAGCCTCAGGCTGTAAGCTTAGGCTTCGAGGGCAGCGTCGCCGTCGTCGTCCTCGCCGCGTTCCCCGGGCGGAACGATGGAGACGGCAAGCCCGGCATTCTGACGGATCGCCTGCTCGATCGTATCGGCAATCTGCGGATTGTCGCGCAGGAACTGCTTGGAGTTCTCGCGGCCCTGACCCAGGCGCTGGCTGTCGTAGGAGAACCAGGCACCGGACTTCTCGACGACGCCGGCCTTGACGCCGAGATCGAGCAGTTCGCCCATCTTGGAGACGCCCTCGCCATACATGATGTCGAACTCGATCTCGCGGAAGGGCGGGGCGAGCTTGTTCTTCACCACCTTCACGCGGGTCTGGTTGCCGACCACCTCGTCGCGATCCTTGATGGCGCCAATGCGGCGGATGTCGAGGCGAACCGAAGCATAGAACTTCAGCGCGTTGCCGCCGGTCGTCGTCTCCGGGCTGCCGAACATCACGCCGATCTTCATGCGGATCTGGTTGATGAAGATCACCATGGTGTTGGAGCGCGAGATCGAACTGGTCAGCTTGCGCAGCGCCTGGCTCATCAGGCGGGCCTGCATGCCGGGCAGGGAATCGCCCATCTCGCCTTCCAGTTCGGCGCGCGGTGTCAGCGCGGCGACCGAGTCGATGACGAGCACGTCGATCGCGCCGGAGCGCACCAGCGTATCGGCGATCTCGAGCGCCTGCTCGCCGGTATCGGGCTGGGAAATCAGCAAATCGTTGACGTTGACGCCGAGCTTCTTGGCGTAGGTCGGGTCAAGCGCGTGTTCGGCGTCGATGAAGGCGCAGATGCCGCTGCGCTTCTGGGCCTCGGCCACGGTGTGCAGGGCAAGTGTCGTCTTGCCCGAGGATTCCGGACCGTAGATCTCGACGACACGGCCACGGGGCAGGCCGCCGATGCCCAGCGCGATATCGAGGCCGAGCGACCCGGTGGGGATGGATGCCACCTCCACCACCTTGCCGTCCTGGCCGAGCTTCATGATCGAGCCCTTGCCGAAGTGGCGTTCGATCTGTCCCAGCGCAGCTTCGAGCGCCTTGTTCTTGTCCATACCCTCTCCTTCGACCACGCGCAGCGAAGACGTCGACATGATTCCCACTCCTTATTCCACAGGGGGTGAGTCTTTCACAGGGGGGGACTGGCGATTCACAGTCCCGGTGTCAGACCCGATCCACAGAGGTTGCCTGGCTGAGTTGAAAACTTTGTACCCGATTTGTTCCAAGAACACAACAAGAACATTTTCGAGGCGCCGTTGAACCGCCCCGTGTCGTAGCCCCGGGACCCGCTTCACCGGTATCCGCCTTCCGGCGTGACCCGTCATACGCGTTGACAAGTTCGCGGCGGTGCGTCGTAGTCGTGGTCCTGCCGTTGCGGTAACCGGGCCTCGGTTCCGCGCAAGAAAGCACACGATGAACGAGCCGCATAACGAACGGACGAGATGGAGGGCCGCATCGTTACTGATGCTGCTGGCCGTGTCTGTCGTGCTGCGTCTCGCCGGTCCGGTCGGCGGACTGCCGTCCAGGGACGGGTTCGTCGCAATCTGCACCGGCGGCGAGATCGTCTACATTCCGGTGGCGCAAACCGGCATCGATTCGCAGCCGGAGGATGACAGCGCCCCGACGTCGGAACGGTGCCCCTGGTACTACCAGTTCCATGCCGTTCTCGGTGGCCCGGAGCTCGGGGATTTCCTGTCGGTACCGCTGTCCTCGGTACCGGCACCGGTTCGCCGCAGTGCGGTCTCTTCCCAGCAGAAACCCCTGTCATTCCAGGCGAGGGCGCCTCCGCGATCGCAGGCGCGAGACATCTCTCAGACCTGAGCCGTGCCGGGTGACCGGACACGGCACCCTCTTGCATGGATTGACGATTATGACCGACACGATTACGCGGGCGGCCACGGCCTCCGCGCTCTATCGCGCCGTCTGGCGCTGGCACTTCTTCGCGGGGCTGCTTGTTCTCCCCTTCATGATCCTGATCGCCGTCACGGGCGCGCTATATCTCTTCAAGGACGAGATAAACGGCGCGCTCTATCGCGATCTGTACTACGTGACGCCGCAGGCGGCCGAGCCTCTTCTCCCGTCCGATCTGGCCGCCAGAGCACTGGAGAGACAGCCGGGAACGCTGAAGGCCTATGTTCCAGCCGCCGCGCGGGACAGGTCGGCGCAGGTCAAGATCAGGACGGACACCGGCGGGACCGAGGTTCTCTTCGTGAACCCCTACGACGGGACCGTACTCGGCAGCGCATGGGACGCCGGCTTCGCGGGCTCGACGTTCATGTGGACCGTCCGCAAGCTGCACAGTCTCGAATACGCCGGCTGGCTGGGGAACCGGATTGTCGAGGCGGTCGCCGGATGGGCGGTTCTGCTCGTCGTGACAGGCGTGTTTCTCTGGTGGCCGCGCGGCCGCAACGTCGGTGTGATGCGCGTACGCCGGACGACCGGCCGCGGATTCTGGCGTGACCTGCACGCTGTCACCGGGCTCTACGTGGGCGCATTCATCGTCTTCCTCGCGATGACCGGGCTGCCGTGGTCCGGCATCTGGGGAAAGCAGTTCTACGATCTTTCCTATGCGGCCGGCCTGGGCATGCCTGACGGGTATTGGGGCAGCTATCCCACCTCGACCGTCCCGACGGGCGACGCACTGGAACGCACTCCCTGGATCCTGGAGAACCAGCCCATGCCGGTATCCGGCGCGGCCGAGGGCGTTCCCGCCGGCGTCGACGCGATCGTCGCGACGGTGGAGGCCCTGGGAATTCATCCAGGCTATGTGCTTTCCATGCCCGGCGGACCGGAAGGGGTCTACACCGCCTCCGTCTACCCCGACGACATTACCTACGAGCGTGTGATCCACCTCGATCAATATTCCGGCGAGGTGCTGTTCGATATGGGATTGGAGGATCTCGGCGCCCTCGGCCGGGCGGCCGAATGGGGAATCAGCGTCCATATGGGCCAGGAGTTCGGGATCGCCAACCAGATCATTCTCCTGGTCGCCTGCGTCGCCATCGTCGTGATGGCGGTCACCGGTCTGGTCATGTGGTGGAAACGGCGGCCGAGCGGCACGCTCGGGGCGCCGCAACTCCCGTCAGACTGGAGACTGCCGCGCGCCGTGCTCGGCATTGGCATCGTGGCAGGCCTATTCTTCCCCCTGGTGGGGCTGACGCTGCTGGTCGCCGTGGCGATCGAACTCGCGATCGTGATGACTTCACGCTTCAGGACGGCCTGAAGCGAGGCAAACCCGGCAGACTCCGTCTGCCGGGTTTTCAAGCGATGAAAATCGCGTCTTACGCGCGCGCCCACAGCCGCCGGGAGGCGAGTTCCAGCACGTGGTTGTCGGGGTCGCGGAAGTAGATCGAGTGACCTCCATGTGGCCAGTCAACTCGGCTTTCGATGGCGATGCCGTTGGCGCCGAGATGCTTCTCCCAGGCCGGGAAATCAGTATCGGCAATGCCAAAGGCAATGTGCACGGGCCCCGAGCCGTCATGCGGCGGGATCATGCCGCCCGGTGTCTCGACCGGGTCCAGAGACCCGCCGTGCAGGAATAAGAGCAGAACGCGGTCGTCGCCGGTGTGGAAGGCGGCCATGCGATCGTCGGAGAAGATCGGCGAAAGGCCCATGACGTCCGCATAAAATTCCGTCGTGCGAACGAGGTCGTCGACGTAGAGGACGGTCTCGAGGACGCCGTCGAGGGGAGGGCAGGCGGCGTCGCCGGTGTCTCCGCCACTCACGCCGACATCACCTCCTTCACGGTTGCGGCCAGTTCCTTCAGGTTGAAGGGCTTGGGCAGGAAGTGGAACTGCTCGCCGCCTTCCAGGTTCTTGGCGAACGCATCCTCGGCATAGCCGGAGACGAAGATGACCTTGAGGTTCGGGTTGTGCTTGCGCACTTCCTTCAGGAGCGTGGGTCCGTCCATCTCCGGCATGACCACGTCGGAAACGATCAGGTCGACCTCGCCGTCGTGCTCGTCCATGAGTTCCAGCGCGGTGACGCCGGAGTCGGCCTCGAGAACCGTGTAGCCGCGCGAGGCCAGCGCCCGGGCTGCGAAGGCGCGGACGGATTCCTCGTCCTCGACGAGAAGGATCGTACCGCGGCCCGTCAGGTCCTTCGGCGCCTCGGGGGCGGCCTCGGTCTTCGGCTTCTGCTCTTCCTCGGTCGCTTCATGGCGCGGCAGGTAGATGCGGAAGGTGGTGCCTTCGCCCGGCGTCGAGTCGGCAATGATGTAGCCGCCCGTCTGCTTGATGATGCCGTAGCAGGTGGACAGGCCCAGACCGGTGCCCTTGCCGACCTCCTTGGTGGTGAAGAAAGGGTCGAAGATCTTGTCGAGCACTTCCTTCGGCATGCCGGTGCCGGTGTCCTGCACTTCAAGAAGCACGTACTCGCCGGCCGGCATCGTCGCTTCGCCGGCCGACTCGTCGGTTTCCAGCGTCTCGTTGCGGGTGCGGATCGTCAGCCTGCCGCCCTCGGGCATGGCATCGCGGGCGTTTACGGCGAGGTTGATGATCACCTGTTCGAGCTGATTGACGTCGGCCTTTACCATCCACTGGTCACGCGCCTGGTCCAGTGCGAGATCGACCTTCGCCCCCAGAAGGCGGGCCAGCAGCACCTGCATGTCGGTGGACATCACGTCGGAGAGCCTGAGAACCTGCGGCCTCAGCGTCTGGCGTCGCGAGAAGGCAAGCAACTGCCTTACCAGGCCGGCGGCCCGGTTGGCATTGTGCTTGATGTTCATGATGTCGTTGAACGAGGGATCCGTCGGCCGGTGGTTGGCGAGCAGCAGGTCGGAGAAGCCGATGATCGCGGTCAGCAGATTGTTGAAATCATGGGCGATGCCGCCGGCGAGCTGGCCGACGGCCTGGATCTTCTGGCCCTGCGCGAACTGCAGCTCGAGTGCCTTCTGCTCGGTGATATCGAGGGCGTAGACAATGGCCGCCTCGCCGTCGCCGTCCTCCACTGGGCTGGCGTAGAAACGGGCGGTGCGGTTGTTGTCGCCGGATACCGGCGCGTCGACGGGCTTCAGTTCCGCCTTGCCGGAGAAGGCGGCCTCCAGCGTGTCGAGCAATGCCTGACGCTCGCGCTCCCCAACGCAGTCGGAAATGGTCCGGGCCGTGACGGTGCGTGCACCGCGCTCTGATCCCGAGAACAGGCGGGCAAAGGCGGCGTTGGTGCGTTCGATACGGCCGTCGCGGTCGACGGTGGCGATCGCTAGCGGGGTGTTGTTGAAGAACCGGGCGAAGCGCACTTCCGCCGCGCGCAGGGTCTCCGACACATCGCCGGCGCCGGCCGAGCGGTTCAGCACGAGGGTGCGCGAGGTACCCGCATTCCCGGTGGAATCGAAGGCGACACGGTGCAACAGCCGCACCGGCAGGCTGCGGCCGTCGCGGCGCACCAGGTCGAGGTCGATGGTCTCGGTGCGCACCTCGCCGGGGGCAGGCTCGATATTGTCGAGAAGGGCTGCGGAATCGCCCGACATGATGCGGTCGAGCGTCAGCGCGGCGGTCTCGATCTCGGCGATGTCATACCCGAGCCAGCCGGCCAGCGTCGCATTGAGATAGCGGATCTTGCCGGCCGGGTCGGCGGAGAAGAAGCCGGCCGGCGCGTGGTCGAGGTTGTCGATGGCGCGCTGCAACTCGCGGAACACGTCCTCCTGGCGGACGCGGTCCTGGGTGATGTCGGCGACCTGCCAGAGCAGTTCCTTCTTCTTGCCCGATGTCAGCGGCTGCACCCGGATACGGTACCAGGTGGCCTTGCGGCCCTCGCCGGGCAGGGTGCGTTCGGTGCGGACCTCCTCCTCGGCGCGGCGGCCCGAGGCGGCGGCCTGGGACAGGCGGAAGATCGCCTCGGAGGCGTCGGCGTCGCCGGCAAACGCGCGCTCCACGGAGCGCACGTCGGCCGGGCGCTCGGCGTCCGTCAGGCGCATATAGGCCGTGTTGGCAAACAGGATACGGCCGCCGCGTCCGGTAACCAGCATGCCTTCGGGGATATCCTCGGCGACGATCCGGGCGAAGCCGTCGGCGGGACGGCGGTCGGAAAAGCGGATCACGCCGACGGAGGCCGCGAACAGCGAGAAGACGCCGACGACGGCGAGGAACGCGAGCAGGCCGAGCACCACGGGTCGGGCATCCTCGCGGCCCATGAGCGCGAGGGCCACCGCGATGGCGATCAGGGCCATCGCGAGCAGGATCACAACTCCGATCGAGCCCTCTTTCTGGGGCTTCTCGGGCGAGGGATCGCCGGCGGATTGCTCAAGCGGCATTTCGGTCATCGGTCACACGGACGCTCCGTGAGGCGCCAAAGGGGTGCGGTGGGCCAAGCGGCGCGACGGTGCCGGCCGGTTCGGGGCGGGCGACGCGGCCTCCGGCAACCGGCAGGATTCGGGCGCCCGAATCGCAGTCTAGTCCATCCTGCCCTGATTCGATCTCCAGCGGGCCGTCGCCTTCGTACGCATAACGTAGCCGATAATTTCCGCAACCGCCTTGTAGTGATCGGGGTCGATCATCGCGTCCACATCGACAGTGGCATGAAGCGACCGCGCAAGCGGCGGGTTTTCGACGATGGGAATGTCGTGTTCGTCTGCAATCTCGCGGATTTTCAGGGCGATCTGGTCGGTGCCCTTGGCGACGCAGACGGGCGCGGGCATGCCATTCTCGTACTTCAGCGCGACGGCGAAGTGGGTCGGGTTGGTGACCACGACCGTGGCCTGGGGAACCTGCGCCATCATGCGTTTGCGCGCGCGCTCGTGGCGGATCTGGCGGATCTTGGCGCGCACCATCGGATCGCCTTCCGACTGGCGATGCTCCTCCTTGATTTCCTTCAGCGACATGCGCTGGCGCTTGTACCAGGAGTGACGCTGCCAGGCGTAGTCGAGGGCCGCGACCAGGGCCATGATCGCGACGACGCCGGCCAGGAGCTTCAGCGCGAGACCCTTGACGGTGACCAGCAGCAACGCCGGGTCCATCGTCATCAGGACGTCCAGTTTGTCGCGTTCCGGCCAGAGGATGCCGAACATGACACCCGAAACGATCACCAGCTTCGCGAGGCCCTTGACGAAGTTGACCAGGCTTTGCGGCGAGAACAGCCGCTTGACGCCGGCAATCGGCGAGATCTTCGAGGGTTTCGGCTTTATCGGTTCGATCGACCAGACCAGCTTGTGCTGGATCAGGCTGCCGGCGAGCGCGGCGGCAGCAAGCGTCGCCATCGGCAGCCCCAGCGCCAGCAGGACGGCCATCGCGACGCGCGCGAAGACGTCGCGCAACCCGTAGGTGTCCGTCGGGATCTGGTCGATATTTCCCAGCAGTCCTGCGAAGGCGGTGGTGAGGTTGCCGGCCAGTGAGTTGCCGAACACCAGGATGACCAGCGTCGCGGCCGAAAGGACGAACCAGGTGGATACCTCCTGGCTCTTGGGAACGTCGCCGCGCTTGTGCGCTTCTTCGAGTTTTCGGTCTGTCGGGTCTTCTGTGCGTTCGGCGTCATCCTGTTGGTCGGCCATGATCCCCCCCTCACGCTCCTACTTGACCAGGAACGGGTCGATGGAGGTGCCGACGTGGTCGAGGTACCACATCATCATGGAGCTGAGCAGCAGCGCCAGCAGCAGGAAGCCGAGCATGATGTTCGCCGGCATGGCCAGGAAGAAGATCTGGATCTGCGGCATCAGGCGCGAGAGCACGCCGAGGCCGAGATAGAAGATCAGGCCGAAGGCGATGAACGGCGCCGAGATCTGGATGCCGACCCGGAAGGTGCCGGCGAAGGTCTCGACGGCGAGGCGGACGGCATCGGCGAGCGGCGGTGCGACTCCCGGCCGGAACAGGATGTAGCTGTCGCGGATCGCCCCGATCAGCAGGTAGTGCATATCGGTGACGAAAATCAGCGTGATGCCGAGCATCGAGAGAAAGCTCGCGAACAGGGCGCCCTGGACGCCTTGGGTCGGATCGACGTTCTGGGCGAAGCCGAGGCCGACCTGAAAGGCGATGGTGGTGCCGGCGATCTGCAGGCAGGCGATGATGAACCGTGTGATCAGGCCGATCATGAAGCCGACGGCGAGCTCCGCGGTCAGGATACGCAGAATGCTGCCGAAGTCGGAGGGAACCCCCGGGAATTCGGTGGAGACCAGCGGAAACAGAACGTAGGACAGGGCCAGCGCGAAGACGAGGCGCATGCGCGTGGGAAACGACGTCTCGCCAAGGGCGGGCATCAGCATGATCATGGTGCCGACACGCGCGAAGATCAGCATGTAGACGAAGGCGTAGGCCGGCAGGATATCGATATTGATCTGCATGGGTCCCGCGCGCCGAGCCGTGCCGCGACCCCATCAGCCTGAAGCGATTCGCTCCGCGATGTGGGTCATGAACGTGCCTAACGCCTCGCCCATGAAAGGCAAGGCCACGATCAGCGCGAGGAACATGGCGATGATCTTCGGCACGAAGACGAGCGTCATTTCCTGAATCTGCGTGAGCGCCTGGAAAAGGGCGACGACAAGGCCGACGCCCAGGCCGACGAGCATAAGGGGACTGGACACTTTTATGAGAACCCAGACGCCCTCCCGTGCGACGTCGAATACTTCGGGTCCTGTCATGTCTTCCCCTTCTTACGCGCCGCGAACACCGCCGGGCGCCATAATGCAGGTCTCTTCCGAAGAGAGCCTGTCGTCAGATCGGCATCCGGAGAATTTCTTCGTAGGCGGAAACCACCTTGTCGCGGATCGAAACCATGGTTTCGAGTGCGAGCTCGGTCTCCGCCACCGCCGTGACGACATTGACCGGATCGGTCTTGCCGACGACGCCGGCCATGCTCGCCTTCTCGGCATTCTTGCCGCTCTCGACGACGCTCGCCATCGCCGTGCCGAGGATTTCGCCGAAACTGGCGGCCTCCACGGTGTCGGCGACGCCGGACAGCTGATGCGGGGAAAAGCTCGCTACCGATGAATATGCTTTTGCGGCTGCTGCCGTCGGTTTCATGGGTCTACTCCTGTCTAGCCCAAGATGAACTCTTCGTACGCGGTTTAGACACGCAGGATGTCCAGGGTTCTCTGGATCATCGAGCGGGCCGATTTGACGATGTTCAGGTTGGCTTCGTAGCTGCGATGTGCGTCGCGCATGTCCATGATCTCGACCAGGGAATTGACGTTCGCGACCTTGACGTAGCCTTCGCCGTCGGCGGCGGGATGGCCGGGATCGTACCGGGTGGAGAACTCCGAGGCGTCTTCCTTGACGCGGCCGACTTCGACGATGTTGGCGTTCAGTTCGCGATCGAAATCCGAATGGAAGGTGGCGAGCTGGCGCCGGTAGGGATCGCCGCCGGCAATCTTGGCGGTCGAATCAGCATTGGCCAGATTTTCGGAAATCACCCGCATACGGCTCGACTGAGCCCGCAATCCGGTTGCGGCAATTTTCAGGCTGTTGATAAGATCCATGGCAATTCGCCCCCGAAATCGTTCTCGTCTCAGGCCGTGCGACCGAGCGCGGTCTTCAGGATGCCGATCGAACGCGCGTAGAGGCCGGTCGCCATCTGGTAATCGAGCTGCGTCTCTGCGACTTTCATCATTTCTTCCTCGACAACGACGGTATTGCCCGACGGCTCCACCTCGAACGTGTCTCCGTGATCGACCGCCCAAGGGGCTTGTGAGCCGGGTAATCCGGCGATATGCGCGGCATTGGTCGCCGCCAGCGTCACACGGCCAGGCCGCGGCGCGCGCGTGTCGTCGGGCAGGGTGAAGGCCTCGATCGAATTGGCCCGGTAATCGGGCGTATCCGCGTTGGCGACGTTCTCCGCCAGCACCGTCTGCCGGGTCTGCAACCAGGACATCCGAGACTTGAGAACGGAGAACAGCGGGATCTGTGTGATCGACACGGTTTCTCCTTTCCAACTTGCCTTGTCGATTCAGAATAGGCACACATTGCCGGGCATATGGTTAACAAGGTGTTAACCGCGTTAACCCGTGTTTAATTCGCGAACGGGAGAAATGCCGGGTTTTCCGAGCCTATGACTAAGGCTATTAACGGTTTGTTAGCCTTGACCCCGGCAAGTTCTGCCGACCACTGTTAACGAGTTCCGTGTTCGCGGCGGACGCAGGAGGCCTGACTTATGGAGTTCCTCGAGAACCTGCTCAATATGGAGCTGGGGTTGCCAGCCAGGTTCATCATCGCTTTCGTTTTCGTCCTTCTGCTGATCGCGGTCACCGCATGGATCATCAGGCGCCTGGCGGCGGGCGGTGTCGGATTCGGCGGCGCCCTGAGAGCGAAACAGGACAGGCTGGCCGTCGTCGACGCCGCGCATATCGATTCCAAGCGCCGCCTGGTGATCGTGCGCCGTGACAACACCGAGCATCTCCTGCTGATCGGCGGGGCGTCCGATGTCGTCGTCGAATCCCGGATCGGCGAGCCCGCGATGGTCGCGGCGATTGCGCCGCAGCCCGAAGCCGCCGAACCGCCGTCGCGGCTGTCGCGAGCCGGCGAGCCGGCCTCCCGGCTGGCGCGTTCCGCCGAGCCTAGCGTTCCGCCGCGCCTGTCAGACACGCAGACGTCCCGTCTGCGGCGCCCGGCCGAGCCGCCGAAGGTGCCCGAGCCGGCAAAGGCGGGCTCTCCGGACGATCAGAAGGCCGTCGAGCCCCCCGTGCCGCCGCGCCCCGCCACGCCGCCGCAGCGCCCGCCGATGACGGCCCGTCCGCCCGTCCCGCCTCCGCCGTCGCAGGCCGCACCTGCGGCGGAACGCCCGAAGATCGAGCGATCCGCCGAGGCCGATACGGGGGACCGGTCGCCGACACCGCCGCCCCGTCCGGCGCCGCCTCCGGTGACGTCAGGATCGGCTCTCACGGGATCCGCGCCCGCCGCGCCGCGTCCGTCTGCGCCGCCCCCCACAGCCGCGCCCCCGTCGACCCCGTCCCGCCCTCCCTCGGCTGCGCCGTCGTCCGGGGGTAGCGAGTCCGGTCCCGCGTCTTCGGGACCTGCGTCTTCGGGACCTGCGTCTTCGGGACCTGCGTCTTCGGGGGTGACACCCTCTGCCGCTCCGTCGCCGGCTTCCACGCCGCCGGCGCCACGGCCGTCACAGGCGACCCCCTCACAGGCGACCCCTTCACAGTCTTCGGCACCGCAGTCGACGCCTGCTCAGACTCCGCCGTCGGCCAGGCCGTCTCCGTTCCAGCCGCCGTCCGCGTCGCCGGCACCGGGATCGCCCGCGCCTTCACCGTCCGCGTCCAAGCCGGCCGCCAGACCCTCTGGCGAGTCACAGGGCAGGGACGCGCAGCTCGAGGAAATGGCGCAACGGCTGGAAGCCGCTCTGAAGCGGCCCCTGGCGCCCGGCGCTGCGACGACCGCCGCAGCGGTGTCCGCGGCCCCGGCCGCAACACCCCCGTCTTCGCCAGCGCCCTCTTCGCCACCGCCCTCTTCGGCGTCGCCGTCCCCGGTATCGCCACCGCCCGCCACAGAATCGCAGCCGGCCCCTCCGCCGGAGCCTGCCAAGCCGTCGGAGCCGGAGGAGTTCGATCTGGCGGCCGCCGTCGCGGCGGAGCTCAATCTCGACGCCGGGCCGGCCGGCGGGTCGTCTTCCGACGAGTCATCTTCCGGCGGATCGTCCTCCGGCGATGCGTCGGGTGACGACACCGGCAGCGGTGAGACCAAGTCGGACGAGAAACTCAGTATCTACGACGAGATCCTCAAGCGGGACACCTGACATGCGCGAGATCGCGCGCCGCCACTGCATCCTGTGCGGTTCGGCGGCACCCGGCGGGCTTGTCGTTTATGTCCGGTTTCTGGCGATTCTGGCCGCGGCGGGCCTTGCCGTCGCGATCGGGGTGAACCCGGCGCTCGCGCAGGGGATCAACATCGATCTGGGCGAAGGCGGCAGCCTGACCGAGCGGGCCGTTCAGCTCATCGCGCTGATCACGGTGCTGAGTCTCGCGCCGTCGATCCTGGTGATGGTGACCTCCTTCACGCGGATCGTCGTCGTACTGTCGCTGCTGCGCACGGCCATCGGACTGCAGACCGCGCCGCCGAATTCGGTGATGATCGCGCTGGCGCTGTTCCTGACCGCCTTCGTCATGGCGCCGGTCTTCGAGACCGCCTATCAGGACGGCGTCGAGCCGTTCATCAACCAGGAGATCGAGGCGCCGGAGGCCTTCGACCTGGCGGTGCAGCCGTTCCGGACCTTCATGCTCTCCCAGGTGCGCGAAAAGGACCTGGAGCTGTTCATCAACATGACCGACAGCCCGCGGCCGGAGACGCCCGAGGACATCGAGCTGCGCGTGCTTGTGCCGGCCTTCATGATCTCGGAGCTGCGCCGCGCCTTCGAGATCGGCTTCCTGATCTTCGTGCCGTTCATCGTCATCGACATGGTCGTCGCCTCGATCCTGATGTCGATGGGCATGATGATGCTGCCGCCGGTGATCATCTCGCTGCCGTTCAAGCTGATTTTCTTCGTGCTGGTGGACGGATGGAGTCTTGTGGCGGGAAGCCTCGTGGAGAGCTTCGTAACGGGGTGAGCCCCCGGTGCCGGCAAAGCCGGCAGCGAAAGTACTGCTTTCGCAGGGGGCGAACGCCGGAGGCCACGCGGCCGACGGCCGGGAAGGCGACACCCTCCGAGTGTGCCGCCCTGGATTCCCGCTTGCGCGGGAATGAGCGGATGTATTGGGACCATCGCCTTTCGAGGGCCGAACGCCGGAGGCCACGCGGCCGACGGCCGGGAAGGCGACACCCTCCGAGCGTGCCGCCCTGGTTTCCCGCTTGCGCGGGAATGAGCGGATGTATTGGGACCATCGCCTTTCGAGCGCCGAACGCCGGAGGCCACGCGGCCGACGGCCGGGCAGGCGACACCCTCCGAGCGTGCCGCCCTGGTTTCCCGCTTGCGCGGGAATGGATGTATTGGGACCATCGCCTTTCGAGCGCCGAATGCCGTCGGCCACGCGGCCGACGGCCGGGCAGGCGCCACCGTCAAAGGGCGTGCGCGCGTTACCGCGATTCCGGAAGCCGGGCGCGTCCTGCCGCCACGCCTGCGTCGGTCGAGAAGTCGAACTCGTCCGTCATCTCGTAAAGCCCGCGCAGCGAGGTCGTTTCGATGACCGCCTCGATGCGGTCGTGCCGGACGGCTTCCTGCGCGGCGACGCGTTCCAGAACCGTCTGCACATCTGCACGGTCGGATAGATCGAGCAGGCTGATGGCCAGAATCTCGCGATCGTCCGCGATATTCCTGGCGAGGATCGGGCCACGGCCGGGCACGTCAAATCCCTTGTCGGGATACCATGCCTCCAGAAAGTCCTCGTAGGACTTGCCGGGCTTCAGGCGGCGCGCCAGTACCGCGACGAACATGGTTTGTCTCCTGTTCCAGATAATCCGACCGAAGTCGATCCGTTTCCAATGAGACCCGATCAGGCCGACAGGCTAAACCCGGATGAGCGCGTTTGCCTTAAGCCCATCCCCCCGCGATCGGCACCACCTGGCCGGACATGAAGCCGGCGCCGGGGCCGGCGAGAAAGGCGACGAGGGCGCCAGCCTCCTCCGGGGCGCCGAGGCGGCCGAGCGGCACGTTGGAGACGATCTTGGCGCGCTTGTCGGGATCGGCGAGCAGCTTTTCCGGGAAGTAGGTCGGGCTCTCGATGAAGTTCGGCGCGACCGCGTTGACGCGGATGCCGTGCGGGGCAAGTTCGCGGCCGAGCGAGACGGCCAGCGCGTTGGCGCAGCCGCGTGCGGCTGCGTACATCGAGTAGTTGGAAAGCCCCTTCAGCGGCGCGGCGGAGGTGACGAAGACGATCGCGCCCGCGCCCTTCGCCTTCATGGCGGGAACCGCGGCGCCGGTCCAGCGCAGCGGCGCGACGGCGAGGGCGTCGAGGGCCGCTCGGAAATCGTCGGGATCGGCCTCTTCCACCGGCGCGCGCTTGGCGGGATAGACGTCATTGAGGACGAGGACGTCGATGGTCCCGTGGTCGGCGAGGAGGGCGGTGACGGTCTCTTCCGGCTCAATCTGCGACACGGCCGTCAGTCCTGGATGCGCCGCCTCGAAGGCCCTGGCGGCGGCCGCGTCCGCAAAGGCGGGATCGTGGCAGAAGACGCGTGCGCCATCGTCCGCCAGCGCTAGCGCTGAAGGCAGGCCAATGAAGCCGGTGACGTTGGTGACGAGCGCCAGTTTTTCGTCCAGTCCATTCGCCATGACGGTCTCCTGCTGTGTCCCCTTCCTCGGAAACGCGGCCTATCAAGCCCATTCGGGAGCGAAATGCAAAGAGCGCGACGCCCGAAGACGCCGCGCTCCAATGAAGTCCATATTTCTCAGTCTCTTAGAAGACGGCGCGCAGGATCAGGAAGGCGATCGACGAGAGGATCGCGGCGGCCGGCAGGGTGATCACCCAGGCCAGCGCGATCGGCCGCATCAGGCCCCAATTGGTCTGATGGTTGACGACGCCGATACCCAGCACCGCGCCGATCAGGATGTGCGTCGACGACACGGGAAGGCCGAAGGTGGACGCCAGCATGACGACGGCGGCGGCGGCGAGTTCCGCCGAGAAGCCGGACGCCGGGTGGATCTCTGTCAGGTTGTGACCGACGGTCGCGATCACCTCCTTGCCGATGAACCACAGCCCGACGATCAGGGCGATGCCGAACGTGATCATCGTGACGGTCGGCACTGCGACGCTGCCGGTGTCCAGCGAGTTGGTGCGCAGCACGTCGAGGATCGCGGCGAACGGACCGATGGCATTGGCGATGTCGTTGGACCCGTGGCTGAAGGCGAAGCCCGCTGCGGTAAACACCTGCATCCACGAGAAGATCAGGAAGGTCGCCCGCCCCAGCGAGTTACCCCTCAGCGTCTTCACGAGCACGAACGTCCCCATCCAGGCCGCCGCGCCGATCATGCCCATGATCAGGTAGTTGTTGAGCGTCGTCAGGCCGAGGTCGATGTGCTTCAGGCCTTTGAACAGGACCATCGAGGAAATGACCATGGCGCCGAAAGCGGCAACCAGCGGCACCCAGTGCTCGAGGGCCCGATAGGCATTGAGCTCGCCGCGCTTCTTCTCGATCGCATGGAGGCCGCGGTAGTAATCCGACTCCAGTTCGGCAGGATCGAAGTCCTCGTCGCGGGTGAGCGAGGCGTCACGCGCCATCGCGTGCGTGTAGGAGATCTTCTGGATGTCGGAGAGCCGCTCGAAGGCCTCCTTGTGCTGCTTGTCGTACTTCTTCTTTTCCTTCTTGATCTCCTTGAGCTGCGTCTCCGCCTGCTCGTTATAGATCAGGATGTGTTTTTTGATCTGGTAGAACAACGCGTAGGAAACGACGCCGCCAAGCACCGGCGACAATACCCAGGAGACCGCGATCTGGCCGATCTTGCCCCAATGAACCAGAGCGAAGGCCGCGTCGGCGCCGCTCAGGATGACGCCGAGCGTGACCGAACTGCCGACGATGGCGCCGATGATCGAATGAGTGGTGGAGACCGGATAGCCTTTCCTGGTCGCAAACAGCAGCCACAGGGCGGCGGCGATCAGGGCCGACATCATGATGTAGACGAAGTCGAGCGGCTGAATCGCCATGGCGCCGAGATCGACGATGCCGCCGCGGATGGTGCTGGTCACCTCGCCGCCGGCGATAACCGCGCCGGACACCTCGAAGATGGCGGCGATGATCAGCGCCTGTCCGATCGTCAGCGTTCCGGCGCCGACACTGGTGCCGAAGGAGTTGGCGACGTCGTTGCCGCCGATGTTGAAGGCCATGAAGACGCCGAACAGCGTCGCCAGTACCATGAGGATGGTGTAGTGCCCGTTCGTGTAGCCCTGCGCCCAGTAGAGAAAATACGCTGTTGCGATGACGAGGATGGCCCCGAAGAACAGGCTCATCGGTGAAACGGGCAACTTCACCGAGCCCTGTCCGCCAGCCGGACCTGCTTGCGCTGTCATGAGTATCCCTTTCCCCCATACCGAAACACTCGATGCCCATGCCCCGGGCGCCCGTTCGCGTGAACGGCTCGGCAGGCAGGGGTGTCGGATGCTTCCCGGAGCGGTTCTTATGCCGGGGTGCGTGACATGTTAATGAAGGTTCGGTGAAGCTTCGCCGGGCTGTGGCTGTGCGTCCTGGCGAGATGTCTCTCCGGTGCAAGGCTGCGCGTGCGGATGCGTATCTCGCGCGCATTTCAATCCTGGGTAGATTTTGCTATATTTTGTTCTCAGTGAGTGTAATGGCGTCGCGTGGGGGCCATGCTTCAGATCACGCTCGACTACGGTCGTATTACGGCCGCCCAGGCCGGATATCGGCAGCTTGGGACCGCCGCGGGTGCGAACGCCGCAGCGCAGGTGATGGGTTTTCGGATCGCGCTGGAGCACATGATGAAGCGCTTCAATGCGCGTCAGGATGCCGCCCGGTCCCGCGGCGACGACTATCTGGCTGCCGGAACCCAGCGTGAAATCCGGGACAGTATCGGGGGCAACGGTCCCTACCACTGGCCGAGTCGGGTGGCCTCGATACTGCACGGACTCCGATTGCCCGCGGATCCCCTGCTGCCGGACACCGCGTGCTGCGACGGCGGTCCGGCGCTTCGGTCCCTGGACGCTGAGAGCTATCTCGCGGCACTGGACGACGGTCCGGCGCAGCAACGCGAATTCGGGTCGATGACGTCGATTGCCGTGTATCTGGCGCCGCTGCACACGTTGAAAATACTCTGGATCGGAACGGAGGCGGACTTCAGCGACGCCCGCGACGACATTCGCGCGCAGACGTCGGACTGGACGGACTGGGCCGCGATCTGCGGCGACTACTCGGGCTGGCTCAGAGCGAGTTGCGATCGGGTACGGGAAGCTCGGCCTTGACAAATCCGGGGTGTTGATTAATTATACAACAAATCAGCATGGAGTATGTCATGGCGTTCGAACCACAGATGCGGGCCGAAGAGGACGCGATCCTCGAGGCGAAGGACGAGGGCGCCGAGGCCCGGATCGAGGCGATCCGCGCGGCTGCCCGCGTGATAGCACGCGCCGAGGTTTCCGACGCCGTGACGGCCGCCCTCAATGCCTACGGCGGCAGTCTGCGGTCCCTTCAGGCGGAGAGCGGCCTTGATCCGGCGTTCGTCTCGCGGCTGGCAAACGGAACCAATTCACAGGGCGCTACCGTGGCGTCGCTGGCGCAGATCGCGATCGCGCTCGACAAGACACTGAAGATTTCCATCGAGTAGGCCGGGTGCCATGCAGGCGTCGCTCCAATGGCTCTCGGATATCCTGCTCGCGATTGCAGCGATCTATGTCGCGTGGAACGGCTTGAGGGCGCACCGCAAAGAGCGCCAGGCTGCCCATGAAGTCGACGCCGGCAAGAAGGAGGCGCTCCTCGAAGACGCCCGGACCCTCTATTTCTCGGCCAGCATCAGCAAGATGTGGGTGCTTCTCTTCATTCTCTCCGGTGCGCTCGTCAAAATCGGCATCGGGGTCTGGGCGGCCGCGCGGTACGTCGCCTCGGTCGGTCCGGCCTGAAGAGGATGTCCGGTCTCAGTGCTTCTCGACGAACGAGTCGAGCACGCGCTTGGGGCCGGAGTGCTCGAAGTCGACCGTCAGCTTGTTGCCGTCGACCGACGTGATCTTTCCGTAGCCGAACTTCTGGTGGAAGACGCGCTCGCCGGTGCCGTAGCCGGAGCCGGAATCGGTCGAGCGGGCCAGCACCTCGCCCTCGATCATTGCCGGCGGCTCAGAGAAGCCGCGCCCGCCGGACCGCCCGTGTTGCCGGTTCTGTTGTCTGTTCTGTTGTCTGTTCTTCTGGGCGCGCTGCCAGCCGGGCGTCGAATAGGTGTTGGCGAAGGGCTCGCGGGTGTCGAACCGGCTCTGGCCATAGCCGCCGCTGGTCCTCAGCGAGCCCGTGTCAATCACCTCGACATTGCCTTCCGGAAGTTCGTCGAGGAAGCGCGACGAGGCGGTCGACTGCCACAGGCCGTGGATGCGCCGGTTGGTGGCGAAGTAGAGGTTGGCGCGGCGCTTGGCGCGCGTCAGGCCGACATAGGCGAGGCGGCGCTCCTCCTCCAGGCCGGCGCGGCCGTTCTCGTCCAGGGAGCGCTGGTGGGGAAAGAGGCCTTCCTCCCAGCCGGGCAGGAAGACGGTGCCGAATTCCAGCCCCTTCGCCGCGTGCAGGGTCATCAGGCTGACCTTCTCCTCCTGCTCCCCGGACTCGGTGTCCATCACCAGCGAGATATGCTCGAGGAAGCCGAGCATGGACTCGAACTCCTCCATGGAGCGCAGCAGTTCCTTGAGGTTTTCCAGCCGGCCCGGCGCATCGGGCGAGCGATCCTTCTGCCACATCTCGGTGTAGCCGGATTCCTCCAGGATGATCGCGGCGAGTTCCGATTGCGGCATCTGGTCGAGCTGGCTGCGCCAGCGGGCGAAGGATTCGAGGATCGCGCGCAGGGGATTGCGGGAGCGGGGCTTCAGCTCCTCGGATTCGGTCAGCTCGAGGGCTGCCTGCATCATCGGAATGTTCCGGGCGCGGGCGACGTCGTGGATGGTGCGCACGGTGGCGTCGCCGATGCCGCGGCGCGGCGTGTTGACGATGCGCTCGAAGGCCAGATCGTCGGCCGGCTGCACGGTCGCCCGGAAATAGGCGATGGCGTCGCGGATTTCCGCGCGCTCGTAGAAGCGCGGTCCGCCGATGACCCGGTAGGGCAGGCCGAGCGTGACGAAACGGTCTTCGAACTCGCGCATCTGGAAGGAGGCGCGCACCAGGATCGCCATGTCGTCGAGAGACTCCCCCTTGCGCTGCAGGCTCTCTATCTCGTCGCCGATCAGGCGGGCTTCTTCTTCCGAGTCCCAGGCGCAGGTGACGGTCACCTTGTCGCCGGCGTCGCCAGTCGTGTGCAGCGTCTTGCCGAGCCGCCCCTCGTTGTGGGCGATCAGGTGCGAGGCGGCGTCGAGGATATGCGCGGTGGAGCGGTAATTGTGCTCCAGCCGGATGACGACGGCGCCGGGGAAATCGGCCTCGAAGCGCAGGATGTTGTCCACCTCGGCGCCGCGCCAGCCGTAGATCGACTGGTCGTCGTCGCCGACGCAGCAGATGTTCTTGGAGCCCTGCGCCAAGAGCCTGAGCCACAGATACTGGGCGACGTTGGTGTCCTGATACTCGTCCACCAGCATGTAGCGGAAGCGCGACTGGTACTCGGTCAGAACGTCCTCGTTCTCGCGGAACAGGCGGATACATTCCAGCAGCAGGTCGCCGAAATCGACCGCGTTCAGCGTCTTCAGGCGGGCCTGATAGGCCTTGTAGAGCTCGTCGCCCTTGCCGGCGAAGGCATAGGCGTCGCCGGACGGCACCTTGTCGGGTGTCAGCGCGCGGTTCTTCCACGTGTCGATGAAGGAGGCGAGCTGGCGCGCCGGCCAGCGTTTGTCGTCGAGGTCGGCGGCCTGGATCACCTGCTTCAGCAGCCGGATCTGGTCGTCGGTGTCGAGAATCGTGAAGTCGCGCTTCAGACCGACCATCTCCGCGTGGCGGCGCAGGATCTTCACGCAGATCGAATGGAACGTGCCGAGCCACGGCATGCCCTCGACGGACTCGCCGATCAGCGAGCCAATGCGCTCGCGCATCTCGCGGGCGGCCTTGTTGGTGAACGTCACCGCCAGGATCTGGCCCGGCCGGGCGCGGCCGAGACTGAGGATGTGCGCGAGCCTGGTCGTCAGCACGCGCGTCTTGCCGGTTCCCGCGCCGGCCAGCACCAGCACAGGGCCGTCCAGCGTCTCCACGGCGCGGCGCTGCTCGGGATTGAGCCCGGTCAGGTAGTCCGGTCCGCCGCCGGCCGCACGGGCGCGCGCGGCAATGCCGCCCGGCTTCGGGGCGGGGAGGGAGAGATCGTCGGACAGGGCAGGATCGTGGCGGTCGGCCATCGGCTGGATATGGCGTGCTTGCGGTTGCGGCTCAAGGGCGATTCGGAACGCAAGACTGTAGCGCGAAACCGCCGGCATGGGGATTTCGCCGTCACGCCGCGCGGGAGCCGCGACTGCCGCGCTGGCACATATACACTCTATGGTAGAGTAAAATGCTATAAAAATGCGTTTACCTATCGTAATGGTTGTGGAAAGACTATAAATACAGTAATTGCAAGGGAGGAGTGTCCCATGAGTGTTGTCGAGCAGTGGCAGATCGGTCGCGAGGGAGTAATTCGCAACAGGGCTATTTCAAGTGACCTCGAAGTGGTCCTGTTGTCTGCTGCGGAAGCGGCCGATATCGACGCCGTTGTCGTGACATCGGGCGGTCAGCCCGGCACGCACGGCAAGCGCATTGGATCGTCGCGTCATGATCACGGACGCGCCGCAGACCTGCATCTGGTCAAGGACGGGACGACCCTGCGGTTCACCGACCGCGACGGCAATCCCGACATCGAGACCTTCGTGACGGCGGCCGCGGCCAACGGTGCCAACGGCATCGGCGCCGGCGAGCACTACATGGGCGCCAGCAAGCTCCATATCGGCTTCGGCACGAACCCGGGTGACGATCGCCAGATCGTCTGGGGGGCGGGCGGCCGGTCGGTGAACGCGCCGGACTGGCTGCGCCGGGCCGCACAGCAGGGCTGGGACAACCAGGTCGCAGAGGTTGCTGTCGGCCCGTCCATGGACGACATCACCCGCCTGTTCTCGATCATCGCGCGCGGCGGCCTGCATCTGCGCAAGGGCCCCGGCCTCGACTACGGCATCACCAGCACGATCCCCGGAGGCACGGCCGTCACCGTCGCCGGCTTCGATGGCCTGGACGGGGAGTGGGCCCGCGTCGACCTGAAGGGCGACGGGATGGTCGACGGCCACCTCCTGGCGGCCTTCCTCGAACCCGTCGATTTCGACGATGTCGAGGAGATCGAGGAAACCGGTCCGGTCGCGGTCTGACGGCATACGAGAGACACGGGGAGAAGACCAATGGCGAATGCCAACGATATCCGGTGGTTCCAGTCGACGTTCGGCGGCGAGATCGGGTCCGCGCTGGAAGGGACGCCCTTCGATGTCGGGATGCTGACGGCGCTGGCCTGTCAGGAAACCGGCGAATTGTGGACCACCATACGGCACAAGGGCCTGAGCGCCGCGCAGGTTGCGGCGCTGTGCAACGGCGATACCTTCGACGACACCTCGAGTTCGCCGCGCAGGGCCTTTCCGCGAAACAAGGCCGAACTCCTTTCAGAGCCGAACGGCGACCGGATGTACGACATCGCCCGCAAGGCGCTGATCGACATGGCCGGTCACGTGCCCGGTTATCGGCGCGTGGCCGGGAACCCGAACAAGTTCTGCCACGGCTACGGCGTGTTCCAGCGCGACCTGCAGTTCTTCAAGGTCGACCCGGACTATTTCCTCGAGCGCCGATACGAGCGATTCGAGGGGACGCTCGCCCATTGCCTCGGCGAGTTGCGGAAGGGGCTGAAGAAACTCGATTACGAGGACCGCGACAGGTTGACCGACCTCGAGTTCGCCAAGGTCGGCATTGTCTACAACACCGGTGGCTACAAGAAGCATCGCGGCCTGAAGCAGGGGCATTATTCCGGCGGGAAGTACTACGGCGAACACCTTTACGACTATCTGCGCCTGGTGCGGTCGGTGGGCGGGAGCGGCGTCGCGGCGCGTCCGGGCCGGTTCCGGGTGAACGTGCGCCACGGGCTGAACCTGCGCAAGGGGCCCGGCACCGCCTACGGGATCACCGAGACGCTGGCGCCGGGAACGGTCGTCACCGTCCTCGGCTACGACGGTCCGGGCGGCGACTGGGCACGCGTCGATCTGGAAGGCGACGGCCGGGGCGACGGCC